>Ga0209857_1000203_pt1 | contig 13894 bp, 14 predicted proteins | sample GWRWN1_10_20_FD_187226 | JGI IMG/M metagenome (GOLD analysis project Ga0209857, IMG submission 187226) | Riverbed sediment microbial communities from areas with no vegetation in Columbia River, Washington, USA - GW-RW N1_10_20 (SPAdes)... | ecosystem: Environmental > Aquatic > Freshwater > River... | reverse complement strand
CTACGGATTATCCCACACCGTGCCACTGGTTCGGCACTTCGAGCTCAAGAACTGCCAGGTTTTCGACGAATTCCCGACGTGGAAGAATTTGATGTTCCTGCCTGTGGAAGTGCGCAAGCAGGCGTTTGCCGATCCCGAAACCCGGCAGAAGCTGAGGGCGGACCTGGCAGACCCGCGTCCGACGAATTTCCATCGCCGCTGGGACATCGTTCGTGTGGAAAAGGTCGTGAAACCTGAAAACCAGAAATATGCCGGCAAGACGATTGCCGAGTTAGGCGCGATGCGTAATCAAGATCCGCTTGATGCCTTTTTGGATCTGTCGCTGGAAGAAGATCTAGGCACGGTCTTTTGGAATGCCAATAATGGCGGTGACAGCGACGCGATGGGCGAGATTCTCCGCAGCCCCTACGTTCTCGTCGGAACTTCCGACGCGGGCGCGCACGTTCAATTCGGCGCTGATTTCGGATACGGCACGATCCTCTTGGGCCTGTGGGTGCGCGAGCGGCAGGTGATGACCTTGGAACAAGCCATTCACAAACTTACCTTCCATGTCGCGTCGATTTTTGGCTTACAGGATCGCGGTCTTCTGCGTCCAGGCTATGCGGCGGATCTGGCGATCTTCAATCCGAACACCGTGAATTCTCATGAACCTGAATGGGCCAACGACTATCCGGCGGGAAGCAAGCGGTTGATCCAGCGTTCCGAAGGCATGCACTATACGATCGTCAACGGCACCGTGATACACGAAGACGGCCGGATGAGTGGCGAGTTGCCGGGACAAGTTCTTCGCGGTCCGCTCTATCGGGAACAGAAAGCGGCGGCTTGACGATGGCAGTGACTTACATTCCAGTAGCTCGGGTGGGTGAGTTGGCGGCGGGAGCGATGAAGGAGGTCGATCTCGGCGGGCGCCAAGTTCTTCTGGCGTTTGTCGAGGGAAAGTATTTCGCATTCTCAAGGCAATGTCCGCACGAAGAAGCGGATCTCAAAACCGGGACACTCGAAGGCGGCAAGGTTCGTTGCACCAATCACAATTATTGCTTCGACCTCCGGACGGGCGAGTGTGTTCTGCCCCAAGGGGGTCCGCCGTTGACGGTTCTACCGGCGGAGGAGCGAGGCGCCGAGGTTTGCATCCGGCTGGAGTGGTAGAAAGTCCAACAGAGTACCGGTATAGTCTCAAGAATTCTCGATTTGGCGGGGAGACACGCTGTCAGTGTCTCCCCGTTGCCTTGTATTTCTCAAGAGCAGTGGACCTGTCACCTGCCGAAAGTCTAGCCAAGCTCTCCAATAAAAGGTAAATTTTCAGATTCGGCTCGTTGCTTTTTGGCGCTAAGCGCAGATTTTTGACATGCTCAAGGCAATTGAAAGGAATCTCATGATCGAACCTCAATTCAGGCGAATCATCGGTATTGGTTTTTCTTCTTTAGTGCTTCTATTCGTGTTCTTTGCGGCCGGTGAAGCTCGCGCGCAAGACAAGAGCTTTTTGTGGCGGGTTCAGTCCGACAAAAGCAACATCTATATCTTGGGTTCCGTGCATTTCTTGAAGAAGCAAAACTACCCGCTGAACAAGACGATAGAAAAGGCTTTTGACAGTACCCAGAAGCTCGTGCTCGAGATCGACCTCAAAAGCGAGGATGCCGGGACGGTTCAGCGTGTGATTCTCGAAAAAGGCATCAATCGCGACCGCACTCTCCAGCAAAATGTTTCCCCGGAGACCTACAGTCTCGCGGAAAAGCGCGCGCAAGAACTGGGTATCGATATCCGTGCGCTGAGCCCGTTGAAGCCCTGGGTCGTGGCGCTGACCATGACCGCGTTGCAATTGCAGAAGCTCGGTTTCGATCCCAACTACGGCGTCGATCGTTACCTGGCCGAACGCGCGGTAAAATCTGGCAAAACGATAGTCGGACTAGAAACCGTCGCATTCCAAGTTGGGCTCATCGATCAGTTGCCTGAGAGAGACCAGGAATCGATGCTTCGTCAAAGCTTGAAAGAGATGGATCTACTGGACAAGGGGCTGGACCAGATTGTTCGCGCCTGGTCCACGGGTGACGTCACTGCCTTGGAGGGGTTGTTGCTGAGCGGTATGCGGGAGTATCCGGCGGTACATCAGACGATCATCGTCGATCGAAATCGGCGTTGGCTGCCGCGGATCGAGAAAATGATCGAGCAGGGTGAAAGTACGTTGATCGCGGTGGGAGCGGCGCATCTCATTGGCAAAGATGGGGTCATTGAGTTATTAAGGGCGCGAGGCTATACCGTGGAGCAGATGTGATGGAACCAGGAAAACACAATAAAAAGCAGATTCGTGTTGCTGATTGGATGACCGAAACTGTTCTCGCTGTCGAAACCTTCGATAGCATCAGCATCGCTCGCCAATTGATGGCCAAACACCGCATCAACCAGCTGCCGGTTCTCGATAACGACGTGTTGGTCGGAATCGTGACCGACCGTGATTTGCGCGACGCCTATCCGACGAGCATGATGATCGATCGCGGCAAAGCGATCGACCGATTTGCCGATTCCGTGACCGTGGAAGAGGTGATGAGCCACGATGTATTCACCGTGCGTCCAGACACGCCGCTCAAAAAGGCGGTCGGTCTTTTGCGGCGCCATCGGATCGGTTCGCTGCCCGTGGTTGAGAACAGGAGCTTGGTAGGAATTATAACGAGGAGCGATATCTTGGACTTCGTGTTGAGCGGGCTGAGCGTGCGGGCGCCTGCCAGCACCAACAGAAACAACAAAAAAACCACATCAGCCGGCCGGCGAACACTTGAAAAACCGCGCGATTAAAGCTGTATCTGACAGATTGCTGAGAAACTGTTTTACAGGCTGCTCAAAAAGATCTCAGAGGGCACAAAATGGAATGTTGGAGTATTGGAATATTGGATTCTTGGGTTTTAAATGCATCACTCCATCATTCCATCCTTCCACTATTCCAATTTTTAGCAGCGGCCTGCTAGGAGAACCGAGTCATGGCGTCCTTTGACATAGTCAGCCGGATCGATCTCCAGGAGGTCGACAACGCGGTCAACATTACCAAGAAGGCAATTCTATCGCGCTACGATTTTCGCCAATCGAAAACGGAGATCACCCTCGACAAGAAGGAAAAAAAGATCCGCGTTACCACCGAAGATGACATGAAGATGAGAGCCGTACAGGATACGCTCATCGAAAACCTGGTCAGACGGAAAGTCGACCGAAAGTGTCTGGACGCCAAAGAGAGCCATATGGCGTCACAGGGCATGATCCAGCGCGAAATAGCAATCAAGGAAGGGGTTGACTCGGACACCGCTCGGAATATTGTGAAAATGATCAAGGACCAAAAGCTAAAGGTCCAAGCGGCTATCCAGGAGAATCAAGTCCGGGTGACAGGTAAGAAAATTGACGATCTTCAGACGGTGATTCAAATGCTACGCGGAGCCAACATTCCCATTCCGCTCCAGTTTATCAACATGCAGAGCTGAATAAAATCATTGCCTTAGGGGGAACAATCTTGGGATGTCTGGCAGATGCTGAAAAATTCTATTTTGCAGGCTGCTCAAGCAGCTGCCCGAAATCGCCTATGGCTGATCGCTTATAGCATATAGATGGAACCAAGGAACCATACGCTATAAGCCATACGCCATAAGCCAACTGAAGCGAGCGCAACGAAGCCTATGAGCCTTTTTCAGGAGCCTGGTAGTGGTTTCAACCAAGCGCGAGGAGAAAAATGATGGAAAAGATCAAAAAGAACGACGCCGAGTGGAAGAAAGAGCTGACGGACGAACAATTTCACATCACGAGGAAGAAAGGCACGGAGCCCGCATTCACCGGAGAATATTGGAATAACCATGAGAAAGGTATCTACCGTTGCCGCTGCTGCGGTAATGAGCTCTTTAGCTCGGATACCAAGTTTGATTCCGGAACCGGTTGGCCGAGTTTCTGGGCCCCCGTGTCGGAAGAAAATGTCACCGCTGAAGAAGACAATAGCTTCTTGATGCGCCGAACCGAGGTCTTATGCAGTAAGTGCGACGCTCATTTGGGCCATGTTTTTGACGACGGCCCACAGCCGACGAATCTTCGTTACTGTATCAATTCCGCTTCGCTGAAGCTGGACAAACGGAAATAACGACTGTTGCGGTGTATGGGGGAACGGGCTTTTCAGGACCAGGGCTCTGTCAGTCACTGTCACGGCTGCGGCGCGGATAACGAGAAGGGCTTGCAGATCAAGAGCTTCTGGGACGGAGACGAGGCCGTCGCCACCTGGAATGCCCAACCGCATCACTGTGGCGGAAGTAAAGATATCGTCAACGGCGGGATTGTTGCGTCACTGATCGACTGTCATAGCCTTAATTTAGCGATTGCGCAGGCCTATCGCGCTGAGGGCCGCCCCATCGGGAGCTTGCCCCGGATTGGGTACGTCACGGGAAATTTGAACATCTCCTATCTAAGGCCGACACCTATCGACGAACCTTTGCATCTGAAAGCCCGAATTACAAAAATTGAAGGGCGTAAAGCTTGGGTAAGCTGCACGTTGAGTGCGGCGGGACAAGTGTGCGCGACCGGGGAGGTGTTGGGGATCAGGGTGCAACGCGACTGAAACGTCGGGTTCAACGTTCCAGGTTCAAGGTTCAACGTGAATTCTTTGCACAACCAAAACTTTTGAATTTCCTGAAACCCGCATTAGACCTTAAACCCGGAACCTTGAACTTTGAACTGCTCGATCTGGATAGAAAGCTACGATGGAATACACAACCCTTGGGAAAACCGGACTCAAAGTAAGCGTGGTCGGTCTTGGTTGCGGCGGCCCCAGCCGCCTTGGACTACGCAACAACTCGGACTCGCAGGAGCGCGCCATCGGAATTGTCCGACAGGCGATCGATTTGGGTGTCAACTTCATCGACACGGCGCAGTCCTATGGAACCGAAGGAATTGTCGGCAAGGCAATCGCGGGAATCCCGCGTGATCGGCTCGTTATCTCCACCAAAAAGACTCTCCCGGACGCTGGCCAACCAAGTCCCGAGAACGAAATCAAGAAAGGTTTGGAGCAAAGTCTGAAACACCTCGGCACAGATTGCATCGACGTCTACCATCTGCACGGCGTCGAGCCCAAGGATTATGACTTCGCCAGGGACCGGCTCATGCCGGCGATGCGGCGCTTGCGCGAGCAGGGAAAGATCCGATTTATTGGCGTCACCGAAGGTTTTGTCCAGGACACTTCGCACCAAATGCTCCAGCAGAGTCTCAACGAGGATTTGTGGGACGTGGTGATGGTGGGCTTCAATCTTTTGAATCCGTCGGCACGCAGGACCGTTTTCTCAGCGACTCAGGACAAACGTGTGGGCGTACTGAATATGTTTGCCGTGCGCCGCGCCTTGAGCCAACCGGATCGGCTGAAAGCAATCGTCGCAGATCTAATCCAGAAGGGAGCGATTTCTCGCGGCGTCATGAACGCCAAGGATCCTGTGGATTTTATGCTGAGGGAAAGTAGCGCAAAGACATTGCCTGAAGTTGCCTACCGGTTCTGTCGACATGAACGCGGTGTCCATGTTGTCCTGACCGGCACCGGCAATCCGGAGCACTTAAAAGCCAACGTCGAGTCGATTTTGAAACCAGCCCTGCCGGAGCCTGTGCTGCAAAAGCTCGAAGCGATCTTCGGCAACTTGGACACTCTCACCGGAAATTGAGCGACTCAACTCGCCTCTTCGTTTTGGAACAGCTTGGAATACTGTTCCCACGGCGCGGGGGAGACTTGAGCGGTCTTGAGATTCTCTTCGACGTGCGGAAGCTGTTTCATTCCCACGAGTGCCGTCGTAACACCCGGAGTCGAGCGCACGAATTGCAAGGCTCTTTGGCCATCCGTCTCCAAAGATTGAAAAGTGTCGTTGATAATGGACGGAAGGTTGCGGGTGAGCTGACCTTGCAACACCGAAGCGCTACACATAACGGTGATGCCGAGTGCTTGCGCTGCTTCTAACGTCGTCAGTTGTTTTCCCTCGAGCTGCTGATTGGAGAGAGATAAAGCCTCTGTCATGCCCAGGTTGAGAGGAAGCTGAATGACTTTGAAATGGTGGTTCTTTCCGCCGGCCTTGGAGGCGAGTTCTACCGTGTCGGCGAGAGACAGGTAGTCCTTCGCGGCTGGATCGTTGCGGTATCCGTTCCAGGTTGCGGCGCCGTACAGGCGGAGCTTTCCCGCCGCGACAGCACGCTCCAGCGCCTCAAAGGCGCGCAGCAATCGATCGCTGAATTCCTCCCGGGCAATCTTCCCGAGTTGCGTTTCGGGATTGTGAACGTAGTAGATGTCGACGCATTCCAAATCGAGATTACGCAGACTGCAATCCAGCTGGTTTAAAAGGTAACTCGGTGTCATGCAGTGGCATCCGGCGATGATGTCACCGAACTGCGCTACGCCGGGCCTGACGAACGTCGCCTCAAAATAACTCCGCATGTCGCTCGGCGGAACGGCATCGTAAGGAATAAAGCCGCCTTTCGTCGCTACGACGATCTCGTCGCGATTGAATCCCCGAGACATCAGCTCTTTCAGCGCGGTGCCGATGGAGCGTTCGCTGCGTTGGCAGCGGTAATTGATGGCGGTGTCGATGACATTGCAGCCCGATTCGACGGCGCGAACAATCGCGTCGTGGTAGAGCTTGTCGGTCTCCGCATCGTGATTGCCCAGATAAGTGCCGATGCCGATGGACGAGAGCCACAGTCCTTGAGACTGGCGAAAATGTCCGGACGGAATCTTCCCTTCGAAACGCTTGCGAAAGCGCTCCGTGCCTTCAGCCGTGGCTGATCCTTCAAGCTTCATCTTGCACCTTTGCCGCCGCGAAAAATAAGCCCGTCCAATCCCAGCGCGCGGCCGGGGTTGGACAGTAGAAAGATGATCAGCGCGACGATGAACGTTTGTTGTTGGGCCATAGTCGCGCCGCCCCGGGCCATGCCCACCCCTAGGTAATAGTTAATCAACATGAACAGAGCGACGAAAGCGCTCAAGCGCGTCAGGAAACCGAGGAACAAACAGCCACCCACGAGGATTTCACCAAACGTAACAAGATAACCGAATAGCTCTTGATGTGGCACCACATAGTCAATGAGAAATTTTTTGTACCACGGGTACAGGTCGAGAGTGGCCAGGTCGCCGATTTGCCGACCGACCCAATCGCCGCGCGGAAAATCCCGCTGAAACTTTCTGATTCCCTGCTGCAGCATATAGTAGCCGATGTAAATGCGCAGGAGGGCGATGTACCAGAGATAGGTCCTTTCCTTAAGGTTCATTTTGTTTCCCTGCGAGACAGACGGAGGGCGCCACCGGATTTTTGATTTGATCTCGAACAGGAGCTGAGAGTGAAAGACGTCTGAACATGAGCCGGCATGAGGCGGCAAACCCGCACCGAGCCACCCGCTAGAACGCGTCTTTAAGCTTCCGCACAGTTGCAAATACCGAAACTGGATCCAGCCGAAGACCGGGTGAACCGGCTTTCAAGCTTGCCTGGATTTCCTTGCTATCCCAGCGTAGGAACGGATTCGTGTGCTTTTCCTCTTCCATCGTCGAAGGAACCGTGGAGGCACCGCGCGTTCTTAACCCCTGCACTCTTTCGAACCGGGAAACAAGTTTGTGATTTTTAGGTTCCAGCGTCATGGCGAAACGCAGGTTGCTTTCCGTGTATTCGTGACCGCAGTAGACTTTTGTATCGTCGGAAAGCCCCATGAGCTTCTTGAGGGACCCGTGCATCTGTTCCGGGGTTCCCTCGAAGAGGCGCCCACAGCCGGCAGTGAACAGCGTGTCGCCGCAAAAAAGATTATTACCAAAGAGATAAGCGACATGTCCCGTGGTGTGGCCCGGAATGAAAAGGACACTCCCGCGTACTTCCCCAATGACGATCTCATCTCCCTCTTCAACGCCGCGCGTGAGTCCCGGAATCCTTCCCTGATCGCTCTTGTGACCATAGACCTCGAGACTCCGCTTTGCCAGCAACCCCTCGTTGCCGCCGGTGTGGTCACGATGATGGTGGGTGTTGAGAATTGCTTTTAATGTGACCTTCTCCAGTTCGACGCGCCGCAAAACCGGTTCGGCTTCCGACGGGTCGACAATGCCCGCAGTATTGGTTTTTTGGCAGATGATGAGATAGCCATAATTGTCCCGAAGCAGTGGAATCTGAACGATTTTCATGATCGATTTTTTCTTTGCTCCTGATCGTGGGGTGGGAGAATGCCTTAGCAATATCGGATTTTGCCTGACTCTTCAATCATAAAATTCTGTTGTGTCAAAAAATTCTGTTGGCTGTAAGAAAACCCACGAGGGGTGCGGTTCCGACAAAGGGAAAAGGAGCGGCTGGAATCATTTAGTCAGGAAACCGGCTTTAGTAGCAAGAGCGAGCTTGCACTGAAAATCTTCGACCTTTTCATCAGAGCGGTCCGAGTGAGTTCCCCTTGACCCGACCTCGGTAAGTCTCCTATAGTCGGGCATCATGATTCGTGCCGGAGTCGGGCAATCCTCTAACCCATCGACGGAGCAGGCCGCTGAGCAAGTTGCTCTCGAAGCGATGGCCCAAGCGGGAATCTCGCGGGCCGACGCTGCGATAGTTTTTTTTACGGCGGAACATGCTCCTCACAGCCAAAACCTCTTGTCCACCCTGACCCGAGTGACTCGGAGCGACCGAATCGTAGGTTCCAGCGGCGCTGGAATCCTCACGGGCGCTGGTGAAATCGAGGGCCGTCACGGCTTGGCGGTGCTCGTGTTCGAGTCTGATAAAATTCAGAGTCGGCCTTTCCTATTTGAGCCTTTGCGCGAGCGTGATGAAGAAGTCGGGGCTAGAATCGCGCAAATGGTCGGTACGGATCAGAGCTCTTTGCTAGCTTTGTTCCCTGACACTTACAATGGCCAGCCGCACCAGTTGCTGCGCAGCATGGAGCAAAAGATCGGCTTTGTCCCTGTGGTTGGCGCCGGTTCCTCCGAGAGTGGAACGGCGCAGGCGACTTACCAAATTTGCGGTGAGCAGTGCCGCTCGAATTCCGTAGCCGGCTTGCAACTTTCGGGTTCCTTTGAAGCCGTCATCGATATCACGCAGGGCTGCCAACCGATCACGGAACCGATGGTCATTACCAAGGCCGAAGGGAATCTAATTTTTGAAATCAATGATCGCCCCGCTTTGGAAGTCTTCGCCAAACTCCTTAAAGGCCCTCTGGCAGAAGATCTAAGGCGGGCACTGATGTTCATTTTCGTCGGACTGCCGGCGGACCCGGATCAAGGGACTATCAGCCCCGGACAATATCTCGTGCGTAATATTATCGGATTGGATCCCGCGAAGGGCATAGTGGGGATTGCTGACCAGGTGCGAGAAGGACAGTCAATCATCTTTACCTTGCGCGACGGTCAACGAGCGCGGGAGGATCTGAATCAAATGCTACAGCGGCAGGCTCGAAAACTAGAGGGGAGAACGCCGGCGTTTGGTCTATACTTTAATTGCTGCGCTCGCGGCAACTCCCTCTATGGCATGCCGGGCATCGACACGGCCTACATTCGGCAGGCGCTGGGCGACTTTCCGTTGCTCGGCACTTTCGGCGGCTATGAGCTTGCACCGCTGGGAACAAAGAATCATCTTTTCGCCTATACCGGCGTCTTGGCGTTGATTACCGAGAAGAGTTGAAAGCAAGCGCTTCTTAATCCGAATCCGACAATCGGAAATCCAAAACCTGTCCTGAGCTAAGCCGAAGGATCAAAAATCCAAAATGGGGTTGGATGAGAGTGCGTGATTAAGCGCGCCCGATTCGTTTCCGCTTGTTGGCGATATAGTCCACCATGATGTAGTTACCCATCTGATCCGGCGACGTGTAAAAAACGCGGCCCGTGTTGAGACGGGAAAGCTGATCAATAAACCCCTGCCGGTAAAAGTCAGCGCCCAGCATGAAAGTATTGATCTTGATCCCGCTCTGCGTGCAGCGCTTCACTTCCTTGAGCGTCTCGTGGACGATCCGGCTGTGGAGTAAAGCGGAGCCCCAACCGCTGTGGAGTCGACCGCCACGATCCAAGGTTGCCGCGGTGGGCTCGCCGTCGGTGATCAGGATGATCTGCCGGTTCGTAGTCTTGTGCGAGCCCAGGAGTTGGCGCGCAAACCGCAGGGCTTCTTTAATGTCCGTGCCGTGCTCCATGAAGTAGGTGAGAGAGACGATCGATGGCAGGTCTTCCGCCTTGATCAGCTTGGCGTTGGACCGGAAGGCGACCAAGTGCAAAGTGTCCTGCGGGTATTTGGTTTCAATGAGCCGATGCAGAGCCAGCGCAACCTTCTTGCCGGCGTGCAGCGCGTCGTTCATCAACATCGAGTAGCTCACGTCGATCAACAGGGCGGTTTCGCTGGCGGTGGAAAACTCGACGCGGTGAACGGAAAAATCCTCTGGTGCAATTTTTAGCGGGGCGCCTTTCTTGCGTTTTTCAAGAGCGTTCAGCAGGGTTTCGCTGATATTGACATTCATAGGGTCGCCGTACTCGTATTTTTTAGTTTCTTCCAGCCGGTCTCCCTGTGAGCCGCGTACGGCGGTGTTGTGGTTGCCCCAGCGGCTTTTGTTTAGCATCTGAAAGATCTCGCGGAGCGCCTTGTCGCCGATCTTCCTTATACCTTTCGGCGTCAATTTGAGGCCATGGTCCGTCCGGACGATGTAGCCCTCTTCTTCGAGCATCTGCTCGACGCCTTTGAGATATTTCAAGTGCTCGTAGGCTTCTTCGCCAAGGAGCTGGCGGATTTCTTCGAGATCGAGCTCCGAAGGATCGCCCATGCCCCGCTGCCCCCAGCGGAGAAAACGCTCTAGGCCGCGCAGTTGGCCGAGGATCTGACCCGCCTCACCCATGCCCATGCGCTGGGAGCCCTGAAATGGGTACTGATTCAGGAGCTGTTCCAGCTGCTGCATCTGGCTCATCATGTCGCTCAATTGTTGCAGCTGTTCTTGGGTCATGGAGTCGAGATTTTCCAGCATGTTGTCGAGATCGTCGACGGCCGCGTCCAACATGTTGGGTAGGTTCTTGAGAAAGTTCTCGTCTTGCAAGAGCTGGTTCATTCTATCGAGCATGTCCATCAGGCTCTGATAGTTCTGTCCCGTCAGGTTTTGGCGCTGTTGCATGCTGCGATCGGAAATCTGGTTCTGCAGCCGGTTCCTCAATTCCTGATAGCGCTGATAAGCCTCCTGCATCCGGCGCTGCATTTCATCCATGTTCCCGGCGTACTTGCCCGAGAGGCGCTCCATGAAATTTCGCATTTGTTCGTGATAGGCCTCGAGTTTTTCCGCCAGGTTGCTGAGTTTGTCGCTGAGCGCTTTTTCTTCTTCGGGAGTCAGCTTGAAAGAATCGGGAGAATATTTCTTGAGCATCTCGCGCCGTTTCTCATCCGCCTCGCGCAGTAAATCCCGCATGCCTTTGACCGAGCGGAGCCCGTCCTCCGACGTCAAGCCGCGGCGCATGAGATCGCGCAGGGCGCGCCGCACCCCTTCTTCTTCCAAGAGATTGTCGGAAAGATGCTTGAGGAGATCGTCCGTGGTGGGAAAGAGCACTTCCTGCGTGCCATCCCATTGGGTGTAGCGGTGGATTCTCATTACGTCAGGACTATAGCGCAGTTTATTTGGGATTAAAACCCTGAAGAAGTGCGATAACAGTTGCGAACGGAAACCCTGCGCCGGCGGGTTCTTTGCAGGTATGGCCCAGACACCGGGAATAAGCTATGTGTAGATAAGAGATCGTTTATGATTTCGGCGGAGTGCATTGTCATCGGCGCGGGGTTCGCGGGGGCCGCGACAGCATATTATTTAACCCGGCTAGGATTAACGGACATCTTGCTTCTGGAGCAGGAGACTATCCCGGGGTTCCATTCATCCGGACGCAATGCGGCGATGATTCGCCAATGTGTTCCGGACTCCGCGCTCGCCCAGCTCACGCGGGATGGCGCGGCGTTCTTGCGGAATCTCCCCTCGGACTGGCCGGTGCCGGTTCAGCTCAAGCAAAATGGCTCACTGCTTCTGGGGAGCGGCAAAGGCTGGGAGAAGCTCAGGCGGGATACCGAGCTTGGTCTTAGCTTGGGTGTTGAGGTAACCTCGTGGACTCCGGAGCAGGCGAAGAGCCATGTTCCGGTCCTCAAAGAAGCGGAATTCGACGGCGCGGTTTGGTGCGCTACCGACGGGATCATCGATATCCACGCGCTCTTGTCGGGCTACCTGAAAGCGGCGACAGCCAAGGGCATGCGCATTCGTTATGGCAGCGCGGTCCAAGCCATTCGCCCGGCAGATGTTAATGAACTCGAAGTTGTCAGTAATGGCGAGAGCATCAGGACAAAAGTATTGGTCAACGCAAGCGGTGCCTGGGCGAATGCGATTGCCAAAATGGCCGGAGCAACCGAATTACCGCTTCACCCTTGCCGGCGGCATCTGTTTGTCTCGCCGCCGCTGGATTGGGTTGATGCGAGCTGGCCGTTTGTCTGGGATGTAAGCCACGACATCTATTTCCGTCCCGAAGGCGAGGGATTACTACTTTGCGCCTGCGATCAACAGGAGTTGCCACCCGGAGATCCTGCTGTGGACGAAACGGTGCAGGAGCTTCTAGCGGAAAAAATCCAGAATTATATCCCCGCTCTTTCACGTGCCAGCATAAGCAAGGGGTGGGCCGGATTTAGAACTTTATGTGCCGATGGTCGTTTCGTTATCGGTTGGGATCCGAGGGTCAAGGGTTTGTTTTGGGTCGCCGGTCTCGGAGGTCACGGCGTCACTACCAGCTCAGCTGTCGGCGCCTTGGCCGCCAAGTTGATCTTGGGAGGGCCCGACAAAAGATCCGATGCTTTTTCACCCCATAGATTCTTTAACTCTTGAAAATGGAGGTTGTCATGGCTGACCCTACAGAGAAGATATTGCCTCGATTCCGTTACGGCGTGATCCATCCCCGAGCAAACGAAGAATTCCAGCGCGGGCCCGCATACCAACTCTACCGCCTCGTGCCGTTGGATGTCATGGAAATATCCACCGGGCTCGGCCTCGAGAACTATACTCCCGATGGAGTCGAGAAGGCCGTTGGCAACTATTGGAAATGCGTTGAGGTCCTGGCCAAAGAAAAGGCGGACCTCATTATTTTCAGTGGCGCCCCAATTTCGGGAGTGTTGGGCCGGCCGCGGGTTGTCGAGTTGCTCCGCCAGACGAAGGAAAAAACCGGCATACCGGCCGATGCACCGCTCGAAGCTCTCATTGCCGCCATGAACCACCTCGGGCTCAAGACTTTGACGATCGGCAGCCGATGGGCGGATGCAGTGAATGAAGCGATGACTCGTTACCTGGAAGCCGGCGGAATCAAGGTCGTCGGCATCACCAAGAGAAACCAATGGGCCGCCGATGCGTTTGCCATGTCTCTAGAGGAAGGGTTGAAGATCGCGCTCGAAGTTGGACGGGAGGCGGCAAAACTGGCGCCCGGAGCGGAAGCCATTGCTGTACCTGGAGGAGCGGCCATGGCTCTCCACGTCATCCCGGCTTTGGAAGAGGAGTTCGGCAAGCCGGCATTTACAAATATGAGCGTGGAGGTTTGGAACGACCTGGTGCGTCCCGGTATTATCCCGCCGGTCCAAGGATGGGGTTGTCTGCTCGCCAATCAGCGCCGGCCATAACTTTCACCTTTTTTAACAAAGCGCCCTTCGACTCACTGTGTATTGTTATAGTTGAAAGGTTTCGCGGCGGGCGCAAATTTTCCGTCGATCTGGAATGCTCGAACACGAGGATTGACTCCCGCCAAGGCGCAAAGTACGCCAAGTTCGGAACCGAAAGATTGATAATTTTACAAACCATCCTGTTCATTTTTTCCGACCTTTGCGGCCTTGGCGTCTTTGCGGGAGATATTCCGAGTTTTGGTTGCGGCTCTGCCGCGCTGTGCGATAGCGATTAAAAAGCCGTGGATTTT
>Ga0209857_1000200_pt1 | contig 14115 bp, 15 predicted proteins | sample GWRWN1_10_20_FD_187226 | JGI IMG/M metagenome (GOLD analysis project Ga0209857, IMG submission 187226) | Riverbed sediment microbial communities from areas with no vegetation in Columbia River, Washington, USA - GW-RW N1_10_20 (SPAdes)... | ecosystem: Environmental > Aquatic > Freshwater > River... | reverse complement strand
ATTTTCGCTGTCAACAGGTGTTCCCATTCAATGGCTGATATTGGCACACTGCGGCAATTACGGTATTAGACTTAGTGATAAACCTGTGGGGACCATTTTTGAGTGACCCCTAAAGACGATATGGTTCTGGAATTGGCCGTATCAGCTGGGTGCAATATTATTGTAACTTACAACAAAGACGATTTTGAAGGGGTTGAACAATTTGGTATCCGAGTCATGACCCCGCGGGATCTTTTATTCGAAATAGGGGAACTGTCATAAGCACAATCAGTCTTCGCTTACGCGTTGGTCACTGACGTGGGCGGAGATTATTGTGGTTTTGGATTGGATCCATTCTGAGTACGATAAGCCTGTGGGTTAACATCGAAATCGAGGAATAACAACTCATGTCTGGTTGGAAAGCACGCATCGGATATCTTTCTCCATCGGTTTTCGAAACCCCCTCCGATTGGGATTACATTCTCCCAAAGGGTTTCACAATCGTCGCCTCAGGGCTCAACGTCCAAGCCCATACAACCGATGAATTCAACAAAGCCATCGACGCTCTAGAGAAAGGATTGGGAATTTTTACTGCGGAAGAGTGCGATGCTATTCTCCTGGGCGGCATTACACTGGGCACGCAGCGAGGCTACGCGGCGGAGCAGGAGGTTGTCGCCAAGTTGTCCGAACACGTGGGACTACCCATCAGCACGGGTATGAACGCCAGCGTCGAAGCATTGAGGCACCTCAAAGCCAAAAGTATCGTGATAGCAACTGCTTACATGGAAAAGATCAACCAAGCGGTGAGGCGATACTACGAGGATGCCGGGTTTCAGGTGTTAGGGATAGCCGGTTTGGAGGTCAAGAAACCCGTGGATCAAGTAAAGCTTCCAGACTATGCTTCCTATAAAGTTGCCAAAACACTCTTTCAGCAAAACCCGTCCGTCGACGCAATCCTGATTCAGGGCCGCTGGCGCTCTGTTGCCTGCGTGGAAGAGCTAGAAAGTGATAGCGGACGGGCGGTCGTGTCCAGCACGGCAGCCTCGCTGTGGTGGGTGCTTCAAAGATTAGCCATGAGAATTCCCATCGAAGGCTACGGTCAACTGCTCCGATAGATGACCGGACCCCGCCTTAGGAACTTAACGAAATGAACTACGCATACAACAAGCTGCGGGTTATCAAAAATTGATGAGAATTTATCTCAAGGTCGTCACCCCCGAATGTTTTTATCGGGGGTCCAGTCCGAACATCCCCCTGGATTCCCGCTAAAAGCATGCGGGAATGACGGACTTAGGGAAGGGAGCCAAGTTCTACGCAGCAAGTTGCGGGGAATTCAACCCGCTGAGATTAAATTAATCGGGCACCCCATAGCCCACGGATAAAAGCGCGCACAAAAAAACGGGCCCCCTTTCCAAGAAGGAGGCCCGTTCGTGACGCTATCGCGTCGTCCGTGAATATCTGTGTTTTTCCTATTGTGCCCGCCTCGCAGCAAAGGCGCTTTTCATTTGATTCGATCTCTCTCTGGCGGCGAGATTCCGAGTCTGCTTTGGGAAAGTCCTTCCTTTTGTTTACTCGCCTTAGCGAGTTGGCACCTTCAGGTGCTTGGGTTGAGGGCTTGATTCAGGCAGCTCGATGCCGAACAAAGATGCCTGACCGAAATGTTGGCGCCCGCCTTTGGCGGGCTATATTCGCCCGGTGGACTGTTCTCTCCTATCATGGGTTACCTCCATTTCTAGGAAGAGTTTCAACAGGCGCGCACCGTCTTCACTCTTCCGGTCCCTAGTGGGAGGTTCAGGACACAGTTCTTACCTACTGCTGTAAAACATTCTTGTCAAGACGTTTTTTGTTTTTTTTCTGACGGATTATTTCTGAATTTTGGCGTGAAGATTTTTCGGAACTGTGCTCAATCTGCTAAATAAATGACCTTCGGCTCACGACTCTCGGGCAACTTCTTATCAACGTTCATTGTCGCACCGCTCAGAGCCGTGCCGGTGATTAATTCATACAGCTTGCCCATAGCAGCCGGGCTGTTGAGCCGTGTCAATCCGCTCGCCCTGGCCATTTCTTGGATTTGATTCGCCATCGACAGCAGCGGCATCGGGATCTGCAGCGCCGCGGCGACCTCTAAAGCTTGGCGAATGTCCTTGTAGCTATTACTGAGCGCGCCGCCGTTATTATTGTCGCGCTTCATGAACTCTTCCAGGCGCGCAGCGGAGGCTTGGGAACCGGTAGTTTGGAGCAGTTTCAAAAATAGTTTGGGATCGGCGCCCTGTGCCGTCAACCAAGAGCAGATTTCCGCAGTAGCGATATTGTTCGCCGTCGCATACATGATCACGGCGATCTTAAACGCTTTCGGCATCCAGGGCGCCGGAAGACAAATAATCGTTTGTGCGACCTCTTTCAAAAAGCCGATGCAGCCGTCTATGACCCCTCGCTTACCTCCAACGGCAATGGTGAACTGTCCCTGCGGGATGACGATGGCTGGCGCCCCGTTAGCGTGGATCGTGCCGCCGAGAAAGGCCGCCTGCTTCTCCTCTAATCTGCGTTGCAACTCTCGCGCACAATCAGGGTCGGTACCGCTCAGGTCGATAAACGTCATCCCCGGTCTTACTCCTGCGAAGGCTCCGGCGTTGCCGAAAACAGCCTGCCGGACTTCGATCGATGAAGGCAGGACTGTGAGCGTAATGTCTGAAACAGCCTCCTGGGCAGAGGAGGCAGCGCGCGCGCCACGGCGTACCATATTCTGCATGGTCGTGGGATTGAGATCGTAGACGGTAAGTGTGTATCCCCGCGCGAGGATTCGTTCGCCGATGGGCCGCCCCGCATTTCCCAGACCTATTAAACTGATCGTTGGCATCGCGTCTCCTAGATATGTTCTCGCGACTTCATTGTGCCTTACCCGACTTCTTGAGCGCGTCTTCGACGATTTGATGCAGCGCCTTCCGCCCCGCTTGATCATTGTACCTATAAGAGTTGATCATAAAATAGTTTACGCCCTTCTGTGGAACGTCGTCAGGGGCAAGATCGCTCTTCGGTATATCCATGCGCAGCGAATTCACCTCCGCATATTTTTGCCAGGCCGTTTGTCCCTCGCGGGAAAGCACCCAGTTGACAAAGAGCTTTGCGGCGTTGGGATGCGGCGATTTGCTCATCACAGCCATGCAGCAGGAACCCCCTCCCATGACCTCCCCCTCTTTCAAAGGATGTGGAAACAAATCCACGGGGAGACCTTGGCTCTTCGCTTTCATGATTGGTTGGCCGCTGCCGATGTAAAAAAGAATCTTCCCCTGCCCCAGCCAATCTGTTCCCTGCTGCAAATCTCGGGTTAACTGGATATCAGTTTCGCTCAGTATCCGAGTAATAAACTTATGTCCCAACGCCGGCGTATAGTAAAAGAAGAGAAATGTCTCTCCTCCGCCACCCGCAACCCGGGGATCGAAACTACCCAGCTTGCCTTTCCATTTCGGTTGCAGTAGATCCCACCAGGATTGGATCTCCATCGGATTGAGCAGCTTGGTATTGTAAGAACCACGCCTCGTGCCAACCTCGCCGGAGACAATGATCGCCGCTTGGTTCTCCGGGTCAGCGAAATGCAATTTTCCATCCCACCAGGCCGATGAGTCGTTAATTTCCGGCAAGAGAAGTAAGGGCTTCAACGGCTCCAAGGTCCCCCGCGGAAAGGAAGCAAAACTCGAAGATCCCCCCATGACGAGGTCCGCCAGATATTTTCCCGCCCGTCTTTCCGCAACAATGCGTTGATAGTGGTCCGCTCCTTTGCCCGGAACGAAGTTGAACTTTATCTCCGAAAAGCTTTTCTGAAACACAGCCCAGAGTTGTTGGTACATCGGGTTGTGAGGCCCGTAAATCACCACTTCCCCTTCTTTTTTCCCAGCCTCAATGGTTGCTTCCCATTGCTTCTTCCAGTCAGACTGTGCGCCGACCGGCGCTGAGAAACCCAACAGGAGACACAATGAGACAAAGGCCACGGGCTTCCCATAGTATCGAGCGTTCACATCGACCTCCTGACGAGCAAGGCTTTTTTGGCTGTTTATTTGTGAGCTTGCAAACCCGCCGCGGTGAATGGTCCGGCGCCCATGATCTGATGCACTTCCCACTCGATCAAGTCGAAAGCGGTAAAGCCGGCCGACGTGTATGGATCGCTAGCGGCAATCTTCTCCGCTTCTTGCCGCGATCCGGCACGAATAACATAAATGCCGAGTTTGCGATCCGGTGTCGGACCTGAGAAGAGAATTTTTCCGGCTTCATGCTGTTGTTTCATCCAGACCAGATGTTGATCCAGATTTACGGTCCACTCTTCGCGCGGTTTCACCGGACGCCTAAGCACCAAGTACCACATGATCACCTCCTGATACGTTGCAGTTTAGTTTCAGGTGTCGGGTTTCGGGTTTCAGGTAACGCAAGTCTCGAAACACAACACCTGTAGTATGGCGAATGGATATGATTGCCTTGTTCAGCTGTCAAGAGCTTTTTTCTAGCTGCTATGCCAAATGCGATGGCCACGGACCCGGCCACGATACAAAGATCACTCCAGTTGGCTTATGGCGTATGGCTTATAGCGTATGTTCCTATGTTCCAACTATATGCCATAAGCTATCAGCCATATGCGATTTCGGTGTTTTTTCAGCAGCCTGCCAGGGAGATACGGTTTAACTCTGCTCTTTTTTGTATATAATATGGCCCGCGCATCGGGCTACAGAAACGAGGAGAATCTATGCATCGAATCGTTCTTGGTTTAGTGGTATTCAGTTTTCTCGCCGTCCGACCATCGATATTAAACGCTCAGGATCAGATTCGGGATCTGGTCGTCAAGATCCACGCAGTGCACCACACGCCCGACGTCTTGCGCCCCTGGACCAAAAACAGCCCGCAGCAAGTGAAGGGCTCGGGCGTGGTCATCGAGGGTAGACGGATCCTCACCAACGCGCACGTCGTGCGTTACGCCAGCCAGATTTACGTCCAACCCAACCAGTCCGCCGAACGCATCCCGGCGCGCGTGGAAGCGATGACTCCGTCGATGGATCTGGCCGTGTTGAAACTCGATGACGAATCATTCTTCGACAAACGTGGAACGCTTCCGTTCGCAGAGGAATTGCCGCGGGTCAAAGATAACATCAATGTCTACGGCTACCCTACCGGTGGGTCGGAGCTTTCCGTAACTCAGGGCATCGTCTCTCGCATCGAATACACCGACTATTATTATCAAACCAGCGGGTTAAGGATTCAGGTGGACGCCGCGCTCAACTTCGGTAACAGCGGCGGACCGGCGGTATCGGATGGAAAATTGGTGGGTCTGGTTTTTAGTCTGATACAGAACGCCCAAAGTATCGGTTATCTGATCCCCGTCGAAGAAATACAGCTCTTTTTGGCCGATATCGCCGATGGTAAATATGACGGCAAACCGCAACTTTACGACTTTCTTCAAACGGTAGAAAACGACGCGTTAAGACAAAAACTGGGGCTTCCTCCTGGCGTGAACGGGGTCATGGTCGCGGAACCCTACCGGCAGGACCCGAACTACCCGCTCAAGGAGTGGGATGTCATCACCCAGATCGGCAATACACCCATTGACAGCGAAGGCAAAGTTGCGGTCCGTTACGATCTGCGCCTTTCGGCACTATACCTGGTCCAGAAGCTGGCCAAGGAAGGGCATATTGACGTCACGGTCTTTCGCGACGGCAAGCTCAACCCGATGAAGCTGCCGGTCCAATCGCATCGGGAGCTGGTCATGCCCTATTTATTGAATGCAAGCCCGCGCTATTTCATTCTCGGCCCCCTGGTTTTTTCCCAAGCGACTCAGGATTATGTCGAGCGCGCGAGCGCTCAAAGGCCGTTGCCCGCAAGCCAGCAAAATAGCCCGCTGGTCACGCGCCGCTATGACAAGCCGCGCTTTGATGGTGAAGAGCTGGTCGTGGTTACCTCGCCAATGTTTCCCCATCGCATCACCAAGGGCTACGACGATCCCGAACGCTTCGTGCTCAGCGAGGTCAACGGTCAACGGTTAAGAAGTTTGCAACACCTGGTTCAGCTTCTGCGTGACGACACGCAGTCACAGATCACTCTCAAATTCGCCAGGGCGTCGCGCCGAACTCACGAAACCATGGTCTTTAATCGCGCCGAACTCTTAGAATCCACCGCCAAGATCATCGAGGAAAACGGCATCCGTTATCCCTACTCTTCTGATCTCCGCCCGCTTTGGGAAAAGTCTCTGACCGTCATGCCGAAGCCGGCGGCCGGCTCATGATTGTCCGTCGATGCTCGCCACGTTTTGCACCGCGCCTCACAAAACTCGTGCGCATCTTGCGCTTACTTTCAATCGCTTTTCTAGCCGCCTGCGGTCTACCCCAAGAACAGCTCGCCGGAACGCCGCCGGATTTGAAGATTGAGGTCCTGCTCCGCGGCTTGGACACGCCGTGGACGCTCGACTTCGTACCCGATGGCAGAATCTTTATTGCGGAACGGCCCGGGCGCATTCGCGTAATCGAGGGGGGCCGATTACTAACCGAACCTTGGATGACGTTGGAGGTCGCAGCCGCCGGTGAAGCGGGGCTCATGGGTTTAGCTCTCGATCCGCAATTTGGCCAAAACCGCTTTGTTTATGTCGCTTATACCTACCGTGCCGCCAACGGCCGGATGCAAAATCGTCTTGTGCGACTGCGCGAAGATCCGAAGACCAGCAAAGGCAGTATCGACAAAGTTCTTATCGATAACGTAGCGGGCTCCAACAATCACGACGGCGGCCGAGTAAAATTTGGTCCTGAGGGAAAACTTTATTGGACAATGGGGGACGCGCAAACCGCGAGGTTTGCGCAGGACCTGCGTTCGTTGAACGGAAAAATCCTCCGACTCAACTCAGACGGCTCGATTCCGGCAGACAATCCATTTCCCAACTCCTATGTCTACTCCTACGGCCACCGCAACCCCCAAGGTCTCGCCTGGCAACCCAAAACACAGCGACTGTATTCAACCGAACATGGCCCCAGTGGCTTTCAAGGCTGCTGCCGTGATGAAGTAAATTACATCGAGCCAGGCAAGAACTATGGCTGGCCGGAAATTCGAGCAGACGAAACCCGGGAGGGTATGGTCCCTCCGGTGATTCATGCAGGGACGAGCGAGACCTGGGCGCCCGCCGGCGCTACATTTGTCAGCCGGGGTCCGTGGGCCGGCTCGCTGCTTTTCACCGGACTTCGAGGGCAAACACTCTACCGCGTCGTGGTCAACTCCAACGATCCGCGCAAGGTAGCGACGTTCGAGCGTCTACTCTACCGTCAATTCGGTCGCTTGCGTGACATCGCCGAAGGTTCCGATGGAAATTTGTATCTCCTGACGAGCAACCGCGATGGCCGCGGCAGCCCAAAAGATGATGATGACCGAGTGATCCGCCTGAGCTTTAAGTGAGCCTTATTTTTCGCTAGTGTGGTGTTCCCGAAATCCGTTGAATAATTGGGCGTCATTCCGCGCAACCCCGGATCACAGTCCGGGGTTGCGCGACCCGGAATCCAGATGTAAGGGCGGGTTTGAAACCCGCCCCTACCAGATACCCGCCCTTCGACGCTGCTCAGGACATGCTTTCGCGCCTATGACGGTGGGACGCTCGCTGATTTATTGTGCGAACTTTAGTTCCAGGACAATAGTAAAGATTCCGCGTTGATCGCCACAAGCCACTGAGATAAGATCACCGCGATATCAGGCAAGGCTCCGACAATAAGAGGTTCACCATGCAAAAAAAAATCTTCTCGTGGTTAGGAAAAGAGTTCGTAGAGCTGTCCGGCGAAGCAAAGTCCGCAGCTTCAGCGACTGAAGAGGCGCAAGAGCTCTTTGCACGCTTCGATCAAGAATTGCGCATCCATAGTTTGTCCCTGGACAACACCGTTCGTTCAAGGCTCTGGGGACGTGACCGGGAAAGCCGAGACCAGGGCAGCAACGAACGGGTTAAAATCCTTTCCGGTAAAGCCCGCTCAGCGAGTTCGAGCTACATCGCGCCGATCCGCTTCGATTCAAACGCCAAGGTGGCGATTGACCTGTTCGCCATGCGGCCCTCCCGTGCCGACGCCGAAAAATTTTTGAAAGAGTACGATCCGCCCATCGTACCGCTGCGCTATCTGACTTATGATTCGGTGGTCGTCCTCTCCGGAGTGACCGCTGTGCTTGCTACCCTCGACGAGCAGTTAGACAACATTTTGCCGCGCATCGAAGATTCGCTTAAAAACGCTGGCAGTTCCTGGGACCGGGTCGCGAAAGTCTCCTTCTTTCTGCATAGAAGTCGAAGAGTTGAAACGCTCAAGGAGCTTTTCAGCGAAAGAGTCGCGGCTAAAATCCCCGCAATGGAATACTCTTTCGTGGACGGGTATTCGTCCGAAGGGAAATTGTGCGAGGTCGAAGTAACAGCGACCCTATAATACGATAAAGGATCAAACGATGAGTGATAAACCCTTTCGCGTCGCCGTATTGGATGATTTTGAAAAATTGGCCGACACCGTCCCGGCTTACGAGCAGCTCAAGGCCCGGGCCGACGTGACCATCCTGCGGGAACGGCTGGATTCGCCGGAGAAAATCGAACGCGCTCTAGGGGGGATGGATGCCCTGCTTCTCATGCGCGAGCGCACCTATTTCAGCGACAACGAATACAGCCTGTTGCCAAACTTAAAGCTCATATCGCAAACCGGCCGCACCAGCAGGCACCTCGATTTGCCTTCGGCTACCCGCCGTGGTATCGCCGTCGCGGGAACGCCGGCCGACAATGGCACTTCCACCAAAGAACTCACCATCGGGCTGATCTTGGCTCTCATGAGAAAAATACCCCAAGTTAACCGGCGCATGCGCGAGGAGAGTTGGCCGCCGCTTGCCGGTCGGCTGCTCGAAGGAAAACTCGTCGGTGTCCTCGGGTTTGGCCGGATCGGCGTGGAAGTGGCGCGCATTCTTAAAGCGTTCGATGCTCGAGTTCTCGCCTACGCACGGACATTGACCGACGAAAAAGCCGGACAGATCGGAGCCGAATCTGTTTCTATGGAGACTTTACTAAGAGAATCTGACATCGTGACGATCCACGTGCCGCTGAATGCAAATACCCGTGGCATGATCGGTGATAAAGAACTCGCCACGATGAAACCGGGCGCGCTGTTGGTAAATACCGCCCGCGGGCCCATCGTTTCCGAGGCGGCGATGATCAAGGCGCTCGAAACCGGCCACCTGGGTGGCGTTGGTCTCGACGTGTTCGACATCGAACCGCTGCCCATGGACCACCCGCTCCGCCGTTTCGACAACGCTATCCTTCTTTCCCACCGTGGTTACGCCACCGTGGAGGTTCTTCGCGAGCGCTACGAGGAGGCGATGACGAATATCCTGAACTTCATCGACGGCAAACCCGTCAACCTGCACAACCCGGAAGTGCTAAAGCCGTAAAGCTTCACGCGTTGACTGACTTCCAGCGATCAGCCGCTTAGCTCACCCTAATTCGAGATCTTTAGGTCTTAGTAGTGGAAGAGGGATATATCTTAGGAAGGCGATATAGTGAGGGTAGTAAAATTTTCACTGAAAGTGATGCTTGAGACATCCTCTCCCTCGACGGGAGAGGACAGAGGTGAGGGTGCCTGAATTCTTGCAGTTATTCTCGACGCCACCGTTCCGTGATTTCCATTACTCTGTCCAACACAGCCGACCGCGCCTCCGATCGTTCCCACCCTTGAGACAGTAGCCGATCGTAGTCGGTGTGCGCATGACGAACATGAGCCTTGACCGCAAGGTCCATTGCCGTCGCATCAAATGACTTTGCCGCAGCAGATCGGCCAACTCGCCCGCTGTACTTCTCACACGCGTGCTTGGCAATCACTTCAGCCTCGGCCGGAGGGCAATCTGGGTATCGAGAGCGAATGGAATCCGTGAATTGCGCGACGTACTGCTCGTCGGCACGCTCCCGGACGAGCGAGGCCTTCTCCCGCGCGATTTGGCGTTTTCCTTCATCGCTGAGGCATTCTTCCTGCGCGCGTTCAAGGGCGCCTGATTCCACGAGCAAACCTTGACGCTCGTACCTTTTGCGAGAACGGCTGAACCTCACCACCACCGCCGACAAGATTGAATACTTCCGGCTGCGGCGCGTCAGCGCCACATCTCCCCGTGGAAGAAACATCAGATGGTCCAGATCCGCGCATTCCAGACAAAGCGGCTTTTCCTTTTCCATCCTTAGAAAGCTGCCCTTCCACAACTCCGCGCCGCACTCCGCGCAGGCGGAAGGTTTAAGAATCGAAAAGACGACAATGTCGCCACTGGTCTCGGTTGCTGTCTTGTTGTCGACTTCCATGAATTTCTTCTCATTTCAGGTCAATTGTAAAACGAAACTTCTTCAGTAAAAGGTTCTTTGTACTTGATTACGGAACGGATACGATCCAGCTGATACTTCAACAAAGCTCAGTGCAGGGTTTCGATTTTAGATTACTCTCGGACAGGGACCCGATTTCGCTTGGATTGCTTTCTCTTCAATCGAAAATCGGCTCAGCCCAAGGCTGATCAGTCCTTCGGCTGAAATCTAAAATCCAAAATGTCATCTTATGACTCTATCCGCCCTCATCAGCACCCACTGCGGAATCGTCAGGCCGATCAGCTTGGCTGTTTTCAGGTTGACTATGAACTCAAACTTCATCGGCTGTTTCACCGGCAGCTCGGCTGGCTTAGGCGCCTTTTAGAATCTTGTCCACGTAAGTGGCAGCACGACGAAAAATGTTGCTCTGACTCACCCCGACGACGTGAACTATCATGCGACGATCTTCAACGATTCTCCTTGATTATGGAGGGGTATGAGTTGGTCGCCTCTTAGCGCCAGTTCGGCGTACGTTTGCCCGTCTTCGTCGCAAAACTCAACCTCGTAGACATCCGCAGCGAGAACTTCAACAACGGTGCCGACTTCGCCACGCTTGAGCTTGCGTCCAGGTAAGTCCACGTTCAATGCCACCGTGCTCAGCAGTTTGATTTTTCGCTTAGCCATTATCTGCTCCTCTTTCTAACGTGGCACAGTTTCATTGCTTAAAATAATCCAACCGCTGCGCACGACTACTTTTCGCGTCCCTTTCCGCAATTCGAAGTCTATCGTGTAGCGTTGGCCATACCTGTCAAGCTCGCCCACCTTTACTTGTTCCGAAGCAGCAACTTGCAACAACTTTTGCCGGAGCGCCGACGCGTCGACTCTTGTCATTCCCAGGGCAGATCTAAAAACGCGTGCCTTGCGGCTTCCCCGCGGACTATCCGGGTTAAGGCAATAGTCACGCAATTTTCTGATATCCACGATTGCACGATCGCCATACGGCAAAAGCATAGACTCAGGTTACAAGTCGTGCACCCATCCACGCAAGCGTCCAAGTTCTCAGCCATAGCAGTCGTGCTATCGCGTCGAGACTCCATAATTTCAAAATGTCTTTGGCCAGATTTTGGACTTCAGAATCATCGGATCACCTTGTCCGCCCTTACCAGCACATTCGGCGGAATAGTGAGGCCGATCTGCTTGGCGGTCTTCAAATTTACGATGAACTCAAATTTCACAGGGCGCTCAATAGGGAGATCACGCGGCGTTGCACCCCTTAAGATTTTGTCCACGTAAGTGGCCGCGCGTCGGAACAAGTCCGGCCCATACGCGCCGTAGGACATGGGGCCGCCGGCGTCCATAAACTGGGCGTCATTAAGCATCATTGGCAAGCGGGATTTCAGCGCCAGCTCGGTCATGAGCTTTCGATTCGCGACAATCACCGTATGATTGAAATGGATGCCTGCCTGGGAGCGCGCCTTCGTTGCCGCGCGAAAGGCGCCCTCGAAATCGCCGGGTTGATGTACATCAAGTGATTGAAGCTTTAGACCGAGCTTTTCGGCGTCGCTCTCAACCTTTTTATAGGCCTTCGGTGATCTCGACGAAAAATTCGGATCTCGAAGGACAGCGACGCGCGATAGCTGGGGTACAATCTCTTTGAGAAGGTCTAAGCGTTTGCCGTACAGATCAGCCGATATGGAGGTTAACCCAGCAACATTCCCTTCGGGTCGCGCCAAACTTGACACTAGCCCGGCATCAACCGGATCGGCTGCCAAGATCATGACAATCGGAATAGTTGAGGTGGCTCTTTTCACCGCCTGGACTGCCGGTGTAGTTGAAGTAAAGATGATATCGACATTAAGACCAACCAACTCCTCAGCCAAACTCCGAAGAAGTTCGGCAAAACGCCTCTCAATAAAGAAGTTTTTCCCTTCAACATATCCGAGTTCACGCAAACCTTGCTGAAATGCTTCGAAGCGAGGCTCCGGCCCGGCGTATGGCGAGAGGTAGCCAATGCGGCGAGGTTTGCTGCCTTGCTGCGCATCGGCGAAGCGCGCAACTGTCAGAATCAAAGCGACCAGTATCCAAACCAACATTTTTGAAGTCATGTATCCTCGCTCCTAACTATCGCCTGCTGCCTGCTTCATCGAATCACTCGATCCACCGGGTATGACACTGACTGAGGGATTGTGAGTCCGATCTGCTTGGCGGTCTTCAGATTGAATGTGAGATCGAACTTTATTGGTTGTTCGACGGGGATATCGGCAGGTTTGGCACCTGTGAGGATCTTGTCGACGAAATGTGCCGCGCGTCGATACTGATAAACCGAATCTGGCCCGTACGAAATCAGGCAGCCGTCAATCGACCAGCGCGCGCTCTCGCACATCGCCGGCAGCCGATTCTTAGACGCCAGGTCGAGCAGTTGCCTGCGGTGAGAGTTGGTAAAACTACTCTGAATCAAGATAAGCGCTTGGGCGTTTTCCCGCTTGATCGAAGCGAATGCGGATTGGAAGTCGTTAGCGTTGCGCACTTCTGCGGTTTGAACTCTCAATTTCTTGGTCTGAGCCACTGCCTCGATCTGCTTCAGTTCATCTCGATCTGTCCCACTCCCCGGATACAATAGCACCGCGATGCGCACGGCGTTTGGGATCACTTCCTTGAGTAGCTCCAGACGTTTGCCACTTAAGTCGGGAGATATGACGGTCGAACCCGTAATGTTGCCACCCGGACGCGCCAAGCTTTCCACCAGCCCGGTGCCGACCAGATCTCCCGCGGCTCCGGCTACAATCGGTATCGTCGCACTGGCTTGCTTTGCAGCGGCGGTCGACTGCGAGCCACCAGCCAAGATCACGTCGACCTTCAGCTTGACGAGTTCCGCTGCGAAACCGGATACCCGACTCAATTCGCCGTCCGCGTAGCGATGCTCAAATGCGATGTTCTTGCCCTCGAGCCAGCCCAGTTCCCGCATTCCGTCGCGGAACGCGTCGATATTGCGTTTGGCGTCTTCCGCAGAGGTGCTTTGCAGTATCCCGACGCGCGGAATCTTGCTTGTCTGCGACTGAGCGTCGGCCCAAGTGATCATCGCGAAAACGAAAGTGGCTGCTAGGATAAACGACCTGGTCATTTCCCTCATGTCTCCCTCTAACTGTTACCTATTGCCTTGCGCCCATTGCCTATCGAATCATTCTATCCGCCCGCATTGCCATCTTGAATCTCGATTTATCGATTGTTCGGTCATCGGATTATCTTGTCCGCTCTCGCCAGCACGTTGGGCGGAATCGTCAAACCAATTTGCTTTGCCGTCTTGAGATTGATCACGAACTCGAATTTCGTCGGCTGCTCCACGGGCAAGTCAGCGGGCTTCGTACCTCTCAAGATTTTGTCCACGAAGTAAGCGGCGCGCCGGAAACTCTCAGCATCGGTGGATGAATAGGACATGAGCCCGCCGGCCTCTACGAACTCATTTCTCTCGTGCATTGAAGGTAATCGGTTCTTTATCGCAAGGTCCGCAATCCGGTTCCGATAACTCAAGGTCAGCGCGCCGCTAACCGTAACGAGCGCGCTCACGCGCCCTTTAGCCGCAGCTTGAAATGCACCCTCAAGATCAGGGTTCGGACTTCTTACCTCTAGAGATTGAAGCTGCATCTTTAGCGCGCGGGCCGCAGTCTCATAAATCTTTAAAATCCGTTGCATCCGCATCCCAGAGGACTCCAACGCGCGATGCTTTGGGAACCGCTTCCTTTAGCAGTTCCGACGGCCGCATCGGGAGTGGCGGAGATGGGGGTGTTCCTTTGTGCCAGATATCCTATCCGCGGAATCTTCGGTTG
>Ga0209857_1000198_pt1 | contig 14241 bp, 14 predicted proteins | sample GWRWN1_10_20_FD_187226 | JGI IMG/M metagenome (GOLD analysis project Ga0209857, IMG submission 187226) | Riverbed sediment microbial communities from areas with no vegetation in Columbia River, Washington, USA - GW-RW N1_10_20 (SPAdes)... | ecosystem: Environmental > Aquatic > Freshwater > River... | reverse complement strand
GTTCGGTTGAGCGCCTGGTTGGGTATAATGGCTATCGCTCCACTGCATGTCCTTCAAACCACTTAACGATCGCAGGCATGTCTTGACAGCTCCCCTTGTAGGTCTTTTTCATTCGTGAACCTCCAATCTCGTGATAATAAATGTAGTACCGCCAGCTCGTCATTTTCAAGAACTAAAGGCTATCACCTAGCTTCCGCGCGTTAGACGGACATCCTCCCACTGAGCCCGCGTGATCTGCCACTCGATTTGGCTCCACCCTCGATCCTGCATCCAGGCTGGTCCAGCACTTGTTTTTGCCACTACCGCGCCGAACCAACGCGCGAGACGCGCAATTCGTGCATTTGCGCTCACGGTGCCACCCCAAACCGAGATCGCCGGGGCCTTCATCACGGAGACCGAAAACGCAAAGAAGAGTCCGGCCATCAAGCCACAGCCGAACGCAGCAACAAGCGTCACGGCGAAAAGCAATTGGTCAGCCGTTGCCATAAGGCCTCCCGTGCAGGCGTTCAGAAATCTTGGCTTTGTTGTCACAATTCCAATTTTCTTCGTAAAAACAACGCACGAGATCACGAGTATTCATTCGTTTTGGCTGATCGCAAACACCGATCAGGACCCCCTTCAAGGTGCTCGCTCGTAATCCTAGACGCAGCCTGTGTGACATCCCCAAGGTTGGCGTCAAGATCAGTTTAAAAAAAATGCCCGTCGTGTTCTTCCAGTGTCGCTCGCGGTATTCGCGGGGTACGATCAGATCAAGGGATTGGCCTCTAGCCTCTGCCGTAGAGTATCCAAACGGCGTCAACCAGAAGCTTAATCGGCATGTTCAGCGGCCCGACGACTGAAGTGCCAAGATCGCAGCCACAAATCCCGCCAGGCCGAGAAGCGTGCGAGCCCAGTGCCATACCACCCATTTATCGAGTAACCCGCGGACGGCGGAATCGGATAGGCCACCAGCGATGAAGCTGGCGTTAGCTTCAGCGAAGAAGATGGGATAGCTTACCATAACGCAGAGAGCACATAAGGCCGCTATCACGCTCCATCGCTGCTGTGTCGCGCGCGAGCGCCACGAAACAACGGCCGCTGCCAACGACACCAGGAGCGTCATCGCACCAAGGGGAATCATGATAACCCCGAGGCGGCCGGAGTGCGATGCAAACCAAGAGACAAAGTCAGATGAGGTTAGACTTTTCCAGAAGCCCACGATTGACACCCCGATCAGCAGCATGGCCCCAGTAAGGAGGCCAAAGCTCAAGACAGAAAGCACCAGGATAGCACTAACGCCCCTTGTCGGATGTGTCTGGTCCATTTGACCAAGCCGGCTAACTATAAGTCTCTTGTTCCTATTGGCACCATGATGAAGAATCCCAACCTATCGGCACGTGCCGAAATGGTGGCGTTAGTGAGGCTCTCGAAGTTCTCCCACAACGTAGTCCCATGTCACCGCCTTGGTCGGCTTGAAGCATATGATAACGCTTTCACCTTCTTCTATCGGAAACAGCTCGTTATACTGCTGATACTTTGCTTCCAAGAGTGCCTTGGCCTTCTCAAACTCTGAGCCTTTGTCAATGATGTCCACGGTTCCCGTCATCATCGCGGCCACGTGACGCATCCAGTCCTCTGAGTATTGATCAATAAGGAGGGTCGCCTTATTGTTCTTGCGAAGATTCCTAACCTTACGCGTTTTCGCGTGCGTAGCCATGTAGAAGACGGTTCCATCGAAAACGGGACATATAGGCACTAAATGGATAGCTTCACTATCCGTAGTGGCTAGACGGCCAACACGCATGTGTTTTAGAAATCGAATCTCCTTTTCGCTAAACTTCACGCTCATATTTTTACTCCTCCCGCGGCATAAAATCACCAGTCAGAGCGAGCGACTCCACTCGGCACTGGAGCGGACGCACTGCCTCCCGCTGCCATTGTCGTCTGGTTAAGACACTTTTACTTGGCTTCTGGTCTCTGCGACAAAAACGATATGCACGGGCCTCTGTCTTTCTGTGTGAACACCAAACCAAAATTCAGGTTTCCCATTTTTCCCGAAGCCAGCTCAGGTGTCTAGCGGGCCAAACGGCTTTGCGGTGGCCATGTCATAGACCTCAATCTTTTCCCCGCTCCTGACCATTCGCTTGCCCAAGCGGGGAAAATCGGCGACTTCGATCTCCCGGTTTTCACCACCCATTAGGTACACGAGCTCCTCATCAAAGGGATTTTTTAAGTGATGGGGCACCGAAGGTGTTGGAAAGGCCATGAAATCGCCAGCGCTAACTGCGAGCTCTTCACCGTCAATCTCAGCAATGCCGCGGCCGGATAGAATGTAAAGCCACTCCTCCTCATGGTGATGGGAGTGGTAGACAAAGGATTCTTTACCCGGCGGCATGCGGGCGATACTCACCGCCGTTCGCTTCAAGCCGAGGGCGCGGCTAAGTTGCACACCGATCAGTTGAGACTTCGGATTCCACGGGTGTGAGAACGATTGTTCGCACTGCCCGATCTCAGAGGAGTGGAGTATAAACCGTTTTGCATCTGCCATATTCGCCAACCTCTCCCTTACAGGTCTTCCATCCGCAACTTCACCGTGGCATCTCCCACGCGGCGTTGAACTGCTGCTCAACGAGCGCGGCTTCGCTGTCGCGCTTCTGCGCCGTCTCTACCACCGGCCGAAGAGCAGCCGGCCGTCGCGCGGTTGCTTTCTGATCGCCGCGCGGAAGACGGATTCCGCCTTCAGACCGCCCGCTGCGCAGGAGAGTGGCGGCCAACGATTGCCGCACCGGGTAGAACCACGCCGGTGGCTCGTCGTACTGGATCTTGGACTCGACCTTGACCGGCTGGCGCCACGCTTGAATGGCCTGTTCTTTTTCACCGCGAGCCCAAGCGACTTGCGCGTCGAGCGTGGCCGCGGCAAGAGCCAGAATGTTCGAGGATTTATTGTTGAGCAGGAACTGCGCTTCAAACCCTGGTTCCCAAACTATATCATCCGCCAATCTTCATCGCTGCGGAGCGCTTCAGGAGACGATCCACATAAGCCTCCAGCTTCGGCCGGTCCGGTGGGCCGCCCCACATCCGTTTCCAGATGAACATGGAACCGATCATCACATCGGCGGCGGTGAACCAGTCGCCGAACAGGTAGGGACCGTCGCCCAGCTCGCCTTCGATCACGTCCTTGACGGTCTCGAAATCCGTCCAGCCGCGTTGCGGTGTTGCTGTCTGCCCACCCAGCAGCGCGTCACCCATGGCTGGCTCGAGTTGGGAGGTCGAATAGACCACCAACGAGAGATAACGGCCACGTTCAGCCGCTCCGATCTTGGGAGCGAGGTTGGCTTCGGGAAACTGGTCGCCGAGATAGAGGCAGATCGCCGCACCCTCGAATATCTTGGAATCGCCATCGACAAGGGCAGGTAGTTTGCCAGCCGGGTTGATCTTAAGAAATTCCGGCGTCTTGTGCTCGCGCTTTGTAAAGTCGATGGGCACGATCTCATACTGCGCGCCACACTCGTCGAGCATCCATTTGCTGATCACGGCTCGACTCTGGGGATTGTAGTAGAGCTTCATTGCATCACCTCGCAGATAGTGAATCTCCAACCCAATTCATATTATCATTCAACCTTTTCTTGTAAACGACGAAGCCGGAACAAATGCTCCCCCAAAACCCCTGGTGAAAGTTCCTGAAAAATCGAGAGTCCGGCCGAATTGCCTGACAATCGCTTGAATGGTATCAAATTTTAACGATGCAGAAATATGAGGAGTTGCCGATTTGTTCAAGTTGAACACCGTAGGCAAAATCAGCAACGTCATGCCGGACCCAAAGCGAAGGAGACTTCATGCTGAAGATTTGGGTTCTTTTCCTTGATCTCTTTTTCCTTGGCCTCCTTCGCTTGTGCCGAGAAACCTAACCATAAGGAGATTTCTATGACGTTTATGTCTAAACATATCAGTGTCTCGATCAACCGCTCCGCGGCTCAGGTTTATGAGTTTGCATCAAATCCTGAGAATCTACCCAAATGGGCCGCGGGACTCAGTGGTTCTATAAAAAAAGCCAATGAGGACTGGATAGCCGAAGCCCCGCTGGGAAGAGTGAAAGTTAAATTCGCTGAGAAAAACCAATTCGGGGTTTTGGATCATGATGTCACTTTACCGTCCGGGGTCAAAGTGTATAACCCCTTGCGTGTCTTCCCAAACAACGACGGCAGTGAATTGGTTTTCACGCTGTACCGCCGGCCGGACATGTCAGATCAAGAGTTTGCGGCAGATGCCAAGGCGGTAGAGAAGGACTTGGCAAAATTAAAGACCTTACTTGAAAAATAAATTCCGAGCATCAACAGAAATACCTGCTCGTTGAACTCTCCTACGCCTTGGATTGTGACGCAGCATCGTGCGCAAACTCGATGACAGCTTTATCGACCGGCTGGATAGTGTTTGTCCCGCAAAGTGATTGTATCGGGGAACTTATCGCAACCGAATGGCGTTAACTACAGTCGGGCTAAGCTAGCCCTTTTGCATTCAAAGGTAAAGATTTGACCCCTTAGCTTCCGCAGGCTTTAAGCCAATAACGATTCGGCCGGAATGGCTAAATGCTTCCGCAAAGACCGCATCATCTCAACCGTGAGTTTCCTTTTCTTGTTGAGAACTTCCGACACACGGCTCCGCCCCCCGAGAATCTTAGCGAGGTCCGATGGCTTGAGATCGAGCTGTTCCATGCGAAACTTTATGGCTTCAATCGGATCGGGAGGGTCGACCTTATAGTGCTTTTGTTCATAAGCCTCTACCAAGGTGACCAGTACGTCCAAGCGATCCCCCATCGAGGTGTTCGGTTTCGCATCCCAAAGATTGTCAATCTCCTTAAGCGCCTTTCGGTAGTCGCGTCCTGTCTTGATCGGTTTAATCGTCATGTCAAACCTCCTCTACCTTGATGAATAGTGATTTTATTGAGTATCCCTGACTGAACTAATCCAACTGCCGCTCATCGATTTTATACGTACATTCTATTATTCGAAACCTTCTTCTCTTTCGAACTTTTCTGGCTAGCGAAAGAGAGTTCTCCACGCACCGCTTAGGAGGACCAGATAGATCCCGAAGAGAATGAGGGTAATCAGGAAATTCCTTTTCCAACGGTCACTAAAGGCAATCCCGAAAGGGATCCCAATGACAAAGCCAATGATGTGCGCGACGTAAGCGACGTGGGGATCGTAGCCAGGTATTCGGCTTTTTTCGGCGACCACGACGACGTTGTAGACGAAATAAATAATGGCCACTAATCCCTGGGGCGCAAGGAAAAGCCAGGAGAACTTGAGCGGGCTCACAAGCATCACGCATGCCGCTAACGTGAAAATCGCGGCCGAGGCACCCAGCATTCCAGTCCCAGGAGGCATAAAAGGCAGGCTAAGAATGAAGCTTAGTATTCCGCCCGTGAAGAAGACCATCAAGTGCTTACCCGGACCAACGGTTTTCTCCAAGGTGTTTCCGAAGACGAATAGAAAGAGCATGTTGCCGATTAAGTGCAAGACGTTTGCGTGGACAAACAGGGCCGCCACGAGGGTCAATACTCTCCCTTTCTCGAGATTAGCGAAGCTAACCACAAGATTGTGTTCCGCAAATATCGGAGGCTGTTGCCAAGCCCAGACGCTGGCCACGATGCAAGTAAACATGAGGAGCGAGTTGATTCTCAAGGAAGTGTCAGCCGGATTTTTGGATCTTACCGCACCTTTGCACTGAAAAGAAAAACGAAGCAATTATTTCTGGCTGTTCAGGCTTCCGTGTGAAGAATCTGCCACCGTCGCGTTGACTTCGTCACCACGAGGTGATTCACGATCTTACGCTCGCCCGCTGAGGATGAAAATAGACTCACATCGTTGCATCGCATTTGGACTCCTTTCCCCTTGATGGGGAAAGGCCGGGATAGGGGTGCTCCGCAACCGATCAAACCAATCACCCCTACCTTTGTCCTTCCCCGTCGAGGGGAAGGAATTAGGGCGCTTCCGCCAGTTGGCTTCTTCATAAGCCGGTCATTAGCGCATGCCTCAAACCCAATTTTCAAAGGAGGTCGCGAAGGATACGAAGATCGGATATCAAAGATGGGACCGAAAACAGCTTGGCCTCAATTATTAACGCCAAGCAACGAGAATGGCTAGATCAGACCCTGGGTTCTGGCAGTTGTGTAAAACTGCTTCCTGGCAATTAACTCAGCTCCTAAACCGAAGAGCACAACCAGAGGGACCACGAGCCATCCGATGAAAGGAATAATGGCAAGAAGGTAGTAGACGAACAGTCCCAAAACGAAAGCGGAGGCCCGGCCTGAGTTTGGCCGCAAACGAGCGAGGATGAATTCACCGATTCGGCCGATCGCGTAGATTCGCGCCCAATAGAGCACGATGAAAAACGCGGTCAGGAGAATGATTGCAAGGGGGATGGCCACGACGGTTGCAAACAGAAGGCTGCAGATGACAGGCACCACGATCGCGGCGACAAATCCGATTCCCAAAGATGCCCATGGCCTCTCTTTAAGCGTAGTGACCACGGTTTGGTGAAATCTTGGCAGAAAGCGCACCGAGAGCAGGCCCAGGATCAACGTAGAGAGAAAATTGATTGACACAAAACCAAGCCATGCGAAGAACGCCGCCGGAAAAAGCCGCGGCCTTTTCGGCGGGACGTTTCTGACGATTTTCCCACTGATACGGGCTCCTTCGCTTACCGAGGCTTCCCGGCCACTCCAGTAGTTCACGTCGCCCTGAATGTCGGCCCTGGAGGCGATACGAAGTGTCCCCACGGCGGCGTCTACATTGCCCCCGACCCGATTCGCTACAGTCAGAGTTCCCGCCGCTACCTTCACGGCACCGGCCACCGGGGCAGACAAATCGACATTGCCTCCCGCGGCGACGAGCCCGCCACGCACGACAGTCGAGGGGGCCAGCTCCACCTGACCGCCGGCAACAGTCAAATTTCTTCCGACGCTGCCGCTGATTGTTACCTGGCCGCCGGCGGCCCGCACATCCTGAGATACGGTTCCCGATAGACTGACTCTGCCGCCGGCCACGAGAACGTCTCCGTTCACAGTGCCGTCGATAACGACCTGGCCGCCGGACGCATAGAGATCACCGTTTATGGTTCCGGAGATCTCCACACTCCCGCCAAAGGCAAAGTAGTCGCCGTTCACGACCTGCGAGGCCGGAACCGTTACACGACTACGCGATCCACTTCGGCCGGCGCGCTCCTGCGCATTCGCGGTAGAAAAAAAACACAATCGCGACGATACTCGCGGCACCGGCGACTCTAGTCTTCAACAAACGTCCTCTCTCATTTTAGGCTAGCAAACGCAGAGCGGTAGGCAATACAGTATCTAGAGCACCTTTAAATTGCCTCTTGGTTTTTCACCGGTCTCGCTTCGAGAGCTAAAAGCGCTGCCTTCGTCTTCAGGCCACCGGCAAACCCGGTAAGGGCTCCATCCGCACCGACAACACGATGACATGGCAGAACAATAGATAGCGGATTCTTACCGTTGCCGGCTCCGACAGCTCTGGAAGCGTAGGGCGAGCCAACAGTCCTTGCCAAATCCTGGTAACTCTTGGTCTCTCCGAATGGTATTTCTCTTAATGCCTGCCAGACCTTTTTCTGGAATTCGGTCCCGCTTAGTTGAAGAGGGAGATCAAACTGGATTCGTTTGCCTGTGAAATACTCGGAGAGCTGTCGCTCGGTCTCGAGCAGGATCGGGTGTCGTGGATCGAGATTCATTGTGTCGAGTTTCACGCGATTCGGACGTTCCTGCTCCCAGAGAACGGCGACCAGAGCTTTGGAGCCTGCGACCAATTTGAGTTTGCCGACGGGCGATTTCATCTCCTTGTAGAAGAGAGTCATGTTCGTTTCTCCTTCTTTCTCCTGGAGAGCGTTTGCGCGAATTCCTTCCACAGGTAAATCGCCGCATACGATCTCCAAGGTCTGATAAGTTCCAAATCAAGATCGGGATGAAGCTTAAGGGCCCGCTTGAGAATGAGATCTGTCTTAGGAAACGCGTCAGTGTCACCGATAGCTCTCAGGCTTATATATTCAGCCGACCATGGGCCGAGGCCCTTCGTCTCAAGAAGCGCTTTCCGAAACGCCACGGGGTCTTGGGTTTGCGAAAGGGAAATCGCCCCCCTCAGGACGCGACGGCTGAGATCTCGAATCGCTTCCCTGCGAGCGGCGGTTGTCCTGACATCGCTTAGATCGGACTCCGCCAGGACTTCAGGGCGGGGAAATAAGCGCGTTGTTTCTCCCGATACAGGGTGAGCGATCTGATCGCCATAGCCGCGCACGATCTGGCCGACAAGAGTTGATCGCTGTTGAGCCGAAACAAGCTGGCCCAAGATCGAACAGATCGCCGTCTCAAAGGGATCCCATCCCCGCGGTAGTCTCAAACCCGGAAAACGCTCACAGAGTTTTGCCAGAACCGGAACCTGAGCAAAACAATTCGCAATGAGGACGGGATCGGAATCCAAGTCGAACATCCTCCTGACACGATTCACGATCTCGCCGAGAACGCTGGGGTCGCGGGCGGTCGTCCTGAGTCTAAGCTGCGGTTCGGCCACCATCGCTCGAACTTGGAGGAAGCCGATGGTGTTGCCGACGCGAAAAACTCGCTCAAAGGAATCTTCCGTGACCCGTTCAACTCCCGGAATCGGATGAGTCAGGTAAAACCGCATGATCGTCTGCCAATCGTAAGGCGGTCTAAAGGCAAGACTGATCTCGGTCCCGTCTGCGCGACCGATCTTTAAACGAGCCGTTTTTACCGTGCCTCGCGGTTTCAGCACCGATTCTCTAATCTCGGGCCCGTGAAGCCGCATTGTCGGAGGGGAAACTTGTCGCTTCTCGTGTGCCATACACTTACTAAAACTCCGCAGCCGGTCGAATGTGAAAAATCCCTTCGAATCTCGTCATCGGAGATGCGATGCTTCACACTTTGAGCGTATCGTCTTCAATGTTTGTTATATAACCTTTCATATGTGTTGACCTCCTTCTCGAGCCTATAATGATAGGCCGACAAATCAAGGTATGTTGTGAACTTTGTCTCAATGATGTGCGAGCGGTGTGCGCGTGTTTGATGTGCGGTGCTAATTCATGGAGCGTACCAGGCCCGGTGGACAGGCTGACGAATGAACTTGTTGTGAGATTCTGTAGATGATAGTCGTCAATCATTACTGCATTACTGCCAGGATCTCCGCCTGCTATTAAAAAGGTCGCGCCCGAGGAGGTGACTATGAATTCGACGGGACAGCAGACACGACGCAATAGCGACTCCGCGCCGGCCGGGCGATTCCGGCCAGCCGACACTAGGCCTGGAGCCCCGAAGGGTACCGGGCAGGCGAAGGTGCCGCCGGGCAGAACCTGGCTATGGTTCTTGGGCATCTTGCTCGCGAACTACTTGCTGATGAGATTCTTCCTGCCGAGCCCGGACGCGCCGGTCACAGTGCCCTATACACTTTTCAAGGAGGAGGTCGCCAACGGCAACGTCGAGGCGATCCACAGCCAGGGCGAGACCATCACGGGCCGCTTCAAGGCGCCGGTCACCTACCCGCCGGCGGGCGAAAAGAGTGCAGCGCCCAGCGGCGAGTCCAAAACCGCGACTGAGCGCGGTGCAACCCCCGGAGGTGCACCAAAAACGGTGAGCAACTTCACGACTACCCTGCCCTCCTTCGTAGACCCTGGCTTGGAAGCATTTTTGATCGACAACGGGGTCGAGATCAGCGCCAAACCTATTGAAGAAGAAGGCAACCCCTTGTTGACGCTCCTTTTCGGGTTTGGCCCGGCCCTGCTCTTCATCGGTTTTTACATCTGGATGTTTCGGCGGATGGCGCAGCAGGGGGGCGGCATGGGCGGGCTTATGGGCATCGGAAAAAGCAAGGCGCGCCGCTACGACCAGGAGAAGGATACGAAGGTCACCTTCGACGATGTCGCTGGCATCGACGAAGCCGAGAACGAACTGGTGGAGATCGTTGACTTCTTGCGGGATCCCAAAAAGTACACCCGCCTGGGCGGGACCGCTCCGAAAGGCGTGTTGCTGGTGGGCGCGCCGGGCACAGGGAAAACCCTGCTGGCGAAGGCGGTCGCGGGAGAGGCCGGAGTACCGTTCTTCTCGATGAGCGCCGCGGAGTTCGTAGAGATGATCGTGGGCGTGGGCGCGGCCCGGGTGCGGGATCTCTTCAAGCAAGCGCGAGAGAACGCACCCGCGATCGTCTTCATCGACGAGCTCGACGCCATCGGTCGGGCGCGCGGGCAGCTGGCGATCGGCGGCTCAAGCGAGCAGGAGCAGACCTTGAACCAAATCCTAACCGAAATGGACGGTTTCTCTAGCCGCGAAGGCATCATTGTATTGGCGGCGACTAATCAGCCGGACGTGCTCGACAAAGCGCTCCTGCGGCCCGGACGCTTCGACCGGCGCGTCGTGGTCAACCTCCCGGACAAGGCCGGGCGCGAGGCGATCCTCAGAGTCCACACCCGTAGCGTCCCGCTCGCGAACGACGCGAGCTTAGAGGAGATTGCGGCTGCAACGCCGGGATTCTCGGGGGCCGACCTGAAGAACCTGGTTAATGAGGCGGCGTTGTTGGCCGCCCGGCGTGAGCAGAACGAAGTTCGCCAGAAGGACTTCCTGGATGCGCTGGAGAAGATCGTGCTCGGCCCTGAGCGCCCGCTGCTTTTGAGCCGCGCCGACAAGGAACGCATCGCCTACCATGAGGGCGGACACGCCATCCTGGGGCTGGTAGTGCCCGGCGCCGACCCGGTGCATCGGGTAACGATCGTGCCGCGCGGGCAGGCGCTCGGCGTGACCTATCAGCGCCCCGACAGCGACCGCTACAACTATCCGGAGGCTTATCTCCGCGCGAGGATCGTCGGAATGCTGGGAGGCCGCGCGGCCGAGGAGATTGTCTATGGCACCAAGACGACCGGCGCCGAAAGCGATATCGAGCAAGCCACCAGCCTGGCCCGCCGGATGGTCACGCGCTGGGGTATGAGCGCGCGGCTCGGGTTGGTGCAGCTCGCGCCCCGGGAGAACCCCTACCTGAGCGGTCCGAACGGTTACGCGGGCGCGAGGCAGTTCAGCGAGCAGACCGCTGAAGCCATCGATGCCGAGGTGCTCAAAATCATCGGCGAGAGCCACGACCAGGCCAAGCGTCTCCTGAGTGCACACCGCAAGCAACTCGACGCGCTCGCCCAAGCGCTGGTTGCACGGGAGACCCTCAACGAGCAGGAGATCCTCGAGGTCACGGGGCTACCGCCCGCGCCGGGCCTGGAGACCGGGATGTTGCCTGCTACTAATGGCGGCAGCGGGAGCCCAGCCTCCTCTCGTGAGGACTCGATGCCGCGAGCATCTTAGAAAGCATGACCGCCGTAATGACCCGCCGCATCCTCCAAGCCAAAGGACTCGATCCGCAAAAAGATATCACGCTGTTAAGTATGGACACCCATGCCCGGCTGCAATCGTTGGTAACCGGCAAGGTTGCGGGCGGAATGATGGCTCCGCCCTCGACTTATTTGGCTCAGGATCAAGGTTTCAAGATTTTTGGCCGCGGCCGCGATTATATGCGCTATCTGCAAACGGGCGTAGTCGCTACTGACGCGGCCATCAAGCAGAAACGCGGACACCTGGTGCGCTTTCTGAGCGTCTGGAATCGGTCATTGAAATTCTACCAGGACAACCCGGAAGTTATGCTTCCCTATATTCAGAAGAAACTCTCCGTGAAAGATGCGCAACTTGCGCGCAGAATGTATGACGATGATGCGCCTTACATTCTACCCGGCGGTCGCTTGAGCCCGGAGGCAATGAAAGAAATAATTGAGATCGGCCGAGAAGCTTTGAGAATTAAGAAACCCATATCGCGGATCAAGTTTTCGACTTTTCATTGGCCAGCGAAGCCCTCAAGTGATCGTTGTCGCGGCAGCGATCACGCATGGGCTTCGGCCCAATTCGTTCCGGTATGCACCTCAACAGCGAGGCCGCACTTTAGCTCTACGGCTTGGGTCATCCTTTCTTCGATCAGCCCGCGCGCATGCGCTAGCTTGCCGGCCGGCACCTCGAACACGAGTTCGTCATGCACGGTGAGGAGCATCTTGGCCACCGGTTCCTCCTGCAGGGCGGCATCGACACTAATCATCGCCTTTTTGATGATGTCGGCAGCGCTTCCTTGAATCGGCGCGTTGAGCGCCATGCGTTCCCCCAGCGCACGCAACCTATAGTTGGACGAGCGGAGCTCCGGCAAGTAGCGGCGTCGACCAAACATCGTCGTTGTGAAACCGTCGATCTTCGCCTTCTCCACCTGAGCCGCGAGAAACGCCTTCACTTTTGGGAACTGAGCATAGTAAGCTTCGATAAAATTCGCCGCTTCATCTATCTCGACGCCAAGCCGTTGCGAAACTCCAAAAGCGGACATCCCGTAAGCGATCCCGTAAGAGAACTGCTTGACATGATTCCGCATCTCCGGCGTGACATCACTCAGGCCAACACCATAAACCTTCCCGGCGATGGTCGCATGGAAGTCGTGTCCCTGGGCGAAAGCCTGGAGAAAAGCCTCATCTTGAGAAAGATGCGCCAGCACTCGGAGCTCGATCTGCGAGTAATCCGCCGAGAGCAGCACGTGGTCAGGGGGTGCGATGAAAGCGCGCCGGATCTGGCGGCCCATCTCGCCGCGAATCGGGATGTTTTGCAGGTTAGGCGCCGTTGAGGAAAGGCGTCCGGTGACGGCCGTTGTCTGCTCATACGTCGTGTGGATTCGATTCGTTTTGGGGTCGACGAGCTCCAGTAGCATCTCGGTAAAGCCCGTTTTGAGTTTTGCAACCTCTCGGTACTCGAGCAGCGAAGCAATGATTGGGTGGGCACCAGCAATCTTCTCCAACTCCGCGGCGTCCGTGGAATAACCGGTCTTGATTCTTCTGGTTTTTGGCAAGCCTAACTTCTCAAACAGAATGCGCTGGAGCTGCGGCTGCGATTTGACGTTGAAACTCTCCCCCGCGAGCTGCTGAATCGTACCCTCGAGGGTTGCCATTTTATTTCCAAAGTCGCTGTTCAGGTTTTCAAGATAGCCGCGGTCGACGAGAATGCCGTTATGCTCCATGCGCGCGAGCACCTTGACCAGAGGAAACTCCAGGGTGGTCGCCAGCTCCCAAATCCCTTGATTGCGGAGCTGCTCCTCGAGAGCGGAGACGACGGCCCGGACGGCCACTGCCTCCCGGCAAACGCGACGTTTGTCGTCCTCGCCTAAAATAAAACGGGCTTGTTCTCCGGCTTGTAATTCCGATGGGGGTTCATCGATGGAAATCCTGAGATAACGGCTCGCCGTGTCTTTTATCGTGTACCCCGGCGCAGAGCCCGGCTCGAGCAGATAGGCGGCGATTTTTGTATCACAATAGAGTCCCTGAATCTCCCTCCCGGCAGCGAGTGCCGAGTGGTAAAGCGGCTTGGCATCGTGGGCGATTTTTTGTCGGTCGGGGTCCTTGAGCAAGCCGTCGAGCCGTTCCATAGCCGAGGAGAAGGGCAAAATGCGTGCTTCACCCGGTTCGTCGCACAGGGCAACCCACTCTGCACTCCAGGCAAATGCGACGGCTTCCCCTGGACGAAGAGCTTCCTCTGATCGGAGCTCTGAGATCGTTTTGAGCTCGAGGGCGGGCGCCGCGGCGGGGGAATGGATTTTAAGTTCCTTCAACCGCTCGTGCAGCGTGCGAAATTCAAGAGAGGTGAATAGTTTTCGAACTTCTTCATCGTCCCAAGGCTGGAGGCGAATATCTGCGGTCTCGATGTCTAACGGCACATCATCGAGCAAACGCCCCAGTTCTTTGTTGATGCGCACCTGGTTCATGCGTTCTTTGATCGCGTCACGGAGTTTTGGCGTAAGCTCGTCGGCGTGGGCGATAACCTGCTCGATGTCACCGTATTTATTGATGAGCTGGGCAGCGGTCTTGTCGCCGACACCCGGAACGCCGGGTAGATTGTCCGAGCTCTCCCCTTTAAGCGCCACGAAATCCGTCCATTGCTCCGGCGTAACGCCGTAGCGCTCTAACACCGTCGCATTGTCGTAACGGATAACATCGGAGATTCCCCGGCGCGTCATGAGCACTGAAACCCCGTCGCCGACTAGCTGGAGGATGTCCCGGTCGCCGGTGACAATGACGACCTCATTGCCTTCTTGTCTGCAGTGTTTTGTCAGAGTCGCAAGCAGATCGTCCGCTTCGTAACCCTCGAGCTCAACCATGGGGACCCGCAAGCTCTTAAGTACCTCGCGGATTAAA
>Ga0209857_1000194_pt1 | contig 14391 bp, 14 predicted proteins | sample GWRWN1_10_20_FD_187226 | JGI IMG/M metagenome (GOLD analysis project Ga0209857, IMG submission 187226) | Riverbed sediment microbial communities from areas with no vegetation in Columbia River, Washington, USA - GW-RW N1_10_20 (SPAdes)... | ecosystem: Environmental > Aquatic > Freshwater > River... | reverse complement strand
AGTCAGACGAAGATCCATCCTGACCTTGATTTGCTTTTTGCTTAATATAGACAAGATAGTTATCTTTTACTTCATCATTAGAAATCTGAATTGGATCAGTTGCCCATACCTTTGTCAATAAATTAGTATTTCCAGTAACATAAGAAGTTAGTAATCCTCCTGAGAAGACCAAAATTAAAAAATAAGTCGATACAAGTCCAGTTCCTCTTTTTAGATTCATTAGGGTGGATATAAAAGCCAGCTTTATAAACCCACTTGGTAGAAATTCTTGTAACATGCAACCATATCCTAAGAAAATACGCCAAAGTTACTTGTGTCATTCTATATTTCTAAATCCTAAGACTAGTTTTGTAACTATAATATAGAGAAAATAAACACACGTTGTTTCTCATGTTTGGCTTCTTTAAAACTGGTTATTTCATTTGTCTAATTCTGCAAATTGTAGAGTTACATGTGTTCCCTATCCAGAACAAGTTGAAAAATATGTTCACTCTCATTTATTCTGTTAGTCTATTTACAAATGCTTTTCTATGTTCTAATAATCAACAAATTGACTGTTCATTCCCCAAATTGACCTGTGTCTACCCAGCCCTGTTGAATAAGGGTCCACCAGTCTTCTGCCAAACCCTCTAGAACAAACTCATAAGGTAAATATCCATGGCCTTTTTCACCCCACTCTGTGCCCCACGAATTCCGAATTAGCAGCGCTCCTTTGGTCTCCTTATCGCACATTTCATTTTTTATGGACATCTTATCATCATAACCTACTGCCATTATTGCATGTCCGCCTTCAACCTTTTCTCCCTCGGATGGATAAGGAATTTTACCAGTTGTAGAACTTTGTTGTATGGAATTGTAGACAGTAAATCCGAACATGCATGGAAAACCCTTTGAAATGTTATCCTTTATCGAGTGCAGCAGAACATCTTTTGCAATACCTGTAGGATCAAGTCGAACATATTTTATTGCGTTATAGTTCTTTGCAAAGGAATAACAAAATGCGGGAGGTTCTCTATCGTATTTTTCAACATCATAAGGCCAGTATTCTTCAGGAGGCACACCAAACAATGTTAATGCGCCCATAGCACTCCTTAAAAATGCACCAGTATCTCCCTTGAAATTCAGCATTTTTCTTGTCACTTTATAAAGGAATAATCTTGAAGCATCTATATGTTTCCCATAAGCTCGTCTTTCAAAATATTCTACTAGTCCCACGCCTGCGTTTGCAGTACATGAGCCCAATTGACCCTGATCTTCTATCGGAGAACACCATTTTCTAAGATCTTGTTTCGAAGGTAAGGATGTTTTTAGCACTTTTCCTTTTATGGTATCACCAAGGTCAACCTTCTTAAATAAGGGTGCTATATTCTTACTCTGTGGAGTGTAATCTTTAAAACTTGGATAGTCAGGAAGCCATCCCATTCCCTTTCTGTTAACAGTGTGACTCAAGTTAACAGTGTGATAGATTTGATGTTAATAAATTTAGCGACATTCACAGGTTAAAATGAAAAGTCGTAAACTGTGTTGTTTGCGTATAAATGAATTGTCGGCATATTGGTTATCGAAACACAAGGCCTATGAACATTACCGAAGTTGGAATAATTGATTATTTAATGGAATCACTATGAATTCTGATCCAAAATACTTATTAATTTGATGTTGTTACTTTACTCACTAAAAACTGCTACTGAGCGTATCTTTGACTATATGCAGTTACCTAGTTATGAGGGCTTTCTTTTTTGCTAGTACCTATAGATACGTTGCTATGATTAAACCCGCAATAATATGGAACACTCTCATTAATCGCTACTTGAAATTTATTAATACCTATCGGAACGGAATGTATCATTTCTATTTTTTTTCTTATTTGGAATAGGTATTGATGCCATTGCCTCCTTAAGTATTCTCGCAGCAATATTGGCAGTATTATGATTGAAGTCATAATCCGGACAGAATTCCACAAGATCCAATCCAACAATAGGTAAATTTGAGCAAGCCTTCTTTACTAGAAATATCAAATCTAACGGCATGAGTCCCGCTGTTTCAGGAACTGAAACCCCTGGCGCGATCCCTGAGTCAAGACAATCCAGATCTATAGATAAGTAAATCTGCGACCCGCTTCTACATTTCGATATCATTCTCTTTGAAATTGTTGACAGACCCGACTCTATAATTTCTAATGGAGTTACGTAATCAAGGTGATACTTATTGATCATTTCCATCTCCTCAGGTTCTGCGGCGCGTATACCTATCAGCATACTTCTTTTGAAGTCTATGCAATCCTTTGAATCAAATAATACAGACCCGTGGAAATCACTTATTGAAGAAAGAAAATCCGGGTGAGCATCAAAGTATAATAATCCTATTTTGTTTCCTGAAGAATTTTTTATTGATCTCAATACTATCGAAGTTAGAGAGTGGTCACCACCTATGATTATCGGAATCTTTCCAGAACAATAAGTATGGGAAACAAGCCTTTTAATATTACTTCTACGACTGTTACCTAAATCATATATGTTCTTTTTCATTGATCCTGACATTGCTAATATAGGTACTTTTTTCCCAACCTCTCCAAAATACTGTTTATCATTATAGGCTCGACGTACAAACTCTGGTGCCTTTTTAGTACCTTTCCTTACCGCATCGGACTTGGATTCATCAGGAAACCCAATGATAATAATGTCAGCCTCTGAAGCAGAATTCACGTTTGACTCTAACAACTTTGTCATAATTGAATGAAAATAAATATGTACAATTTGAACTTTTTAGATCATAAAATAAAAATTGCACTCAAAAGTTTAAATGTAGAAAATAAATAACAATATGGTTTATTCTACAAAGCATAAAAAGAATACTATCTTTGATTTTGAGCGTCGCTAAAGGTCAGACAGACATTCACCTAAGTTGTTCGGACCGCTACAGCACACACAACTGGAATATTACCACGATTTTCATCAAGTTTCTGATGTGGAGGCTATTGATCCTAAAAAATTCACAATTGACTCTTATTATTTCATAACAGTTCAATGTAACAGAAATTCTTAATAAGATGTATTACAGAATTATCGTATGCGTAAACTATTCGCAACAATAGTGGCATTATTGGAAGGCAAAGCATCAATAGAATCAGTTGGAAAATCAGCTATTTCGAAAAGTCCTGGAGATGTAACTGAAATAAGACATAATTAATTTACGACCGCAATTTTTGCCTTAGTAAATCACATTTTTTCTTATCAATGAGATTATTAATCGATTTAAGCTTATTCTAAAAATTATATAATTTTCGAAAGGATTCTTTTGCTCTCTTTCCAATAATTAATTCAGTATTTCTAAACAATCTTCCGACCTCAAATGTTTCAAGTCCTGGAACTATTACCCTTACCACCGGAATTCCCAATTTTGGATGGGTCAAATCAACAACTATCACTCTCTTCAATCCAGACTTCTTCAAACGTTTTATAATGAATTTGATATCATCTAAGATATCATTCATGATATATGATTTAATTTCCGAAAACGGAATGGTATTCTTGTTACCTGCTCGTAAACGTGAGGATATTGCAGGCATGAACTGCCATTTCCTTTTGTAAATCTCATCATTTTCTTTATATTCTATTTTCTTACAATCGTCTCTAGCACCATGTATATTTACTGCCCTGGTTTGTGACATTTCGGTTATTGCACGTATCAGCGCGACTTTAGAATCAAGATGTGTTCCATACCCATATGCAAAGTATCCGTATTTACTAGATATCCATTCTATACTACTTGCAACAAACGTGGGAATTCCGATATCTTTCTGGGTTATATCTTTTATCAGTAACGAGAGCCCAGCTTCAGCGAATCTCCTCACCAAATATTTAAGAGGATCGAACTTATCTGCAATCTCTGAAACGTTCACATCCAAAAAAATACTTGGATCATCTACGTAATCAGTTCCAGTGATCTCAGTAATTTCTGAGCCAATTTGCTGTGTATTTTTGAAAGTGCTCGCAATCTTTTCTAAAATACTGTATGGTATTGAAGACGCACATAGCTCTGCTATGCTTACCGCATCTCTTTCAATAACCTCTAATAGCGCATGACATATCGCTTCTTCAAGCACGTTGCCAGATGCGAGTCCGTTCGTGTGGGAGTAGGGGAAAACATTAACTGAAGGAGGTTTTGAAAAATATCTGGAAAATGCAAGTGGAGCTGGAACTAGGACTTCCTCCTCGTTTAGGAGTTCAAAACCCGGTACAAAATCTATAATGGATTCGTTATCACTGTAAAAAGATTCGACTGGCTCCACGACTTCGTCTGGGTGTAATACTTTGTATGTTTTTGATAACTCGGAATAACTTCCAGAAATAAGACTTTTGGACCAAGTGCCAGATAAGGAACAATATCTCTCTATGGATTCCATCAGTGCACTCACTTTTGCATGTATTTTTGTTGGTCCCTTTCCGCTATATACCCATATTGAGTCTTCGGTGCCTGGTAAGACTGAACAGTAGTTGGGTATATACAATCTGTCCAGATAAGTAATATCACAGATTCTCGTCACCCCAATCTTCTTGCAGATGGGAGTAATATTGGCGAGTGTCTCCTCTAAAGAACTGACTCTTGTAGTTATGTCACCATCAATAGTACAATGCTTTCTTACAGAGTTGAGACGTAATCGCGACGTTGAAAACAAGTTAGACACCGTTATCGGTTATTACGTTTTCCTTAATTGAATACAGTTCATTTAGGTGATTTCCTTTTAATAATTGGTTCGATTTCCATTACATGCTCTAAATTACTGGACCGAAATTTCATAAGTAGCCTCTATGGGTGGCTCGCCGATTTGCTTGGTATATTCCTTTCCCTTTAGCACATCAACTACTTTCGTATGGATAATATGTTTCCCCAAAGGTAGGTCATGGAAAAAAAGAACATAGCCTTCAGCTATTGCCCTATAAGTACCTGGCTTAACAGGACCAAACACGTCTATTGGGTTCGAAGGGTAGGTAACATTAAAAAAATCAGTCTTGATTGGAGCTCCCAACTTACTAGTATCAATTTTTTCTCCGTCTATCGATACCTCTATTTGATTTACAGGAGTGATAATATTGAACGCGCAATCCTTCAATTCTTCGTCGGTCATATTTTCTTCAGTCGCCCCACTTTCGCAGTCAGTCACAGATAACGGAACCATGATAACTTTCCCAAATGGAACATTACACTGATAATTAACTTTTCCTGTACTCGGAAGAACATTAGGCAGAAACCATACTTCTCCATTTTGCATGGCAGAACATCTTTCAGCGTCTGGATATTTATTTAACGGATGGATGTCATTAGGGATACTATCATCCCACATCCACCATTTTGCGAGCAATTCTTTGTAAGGGACACCATTCAGTGTTGAATTAGTTGGAAAAATAGTAAAATTTGAACTAGCTGCACTAACGGCACCAGTCAAACTTGCAGCTATCACGTACAAGACCAAAAGTATAACTAGAAGGATCAATATTTATCCGGTATCATATACATCCGTGAGTGCATTTAACCTTTTCCACTTATTTGTTATTTCCATTTCATCATCTTCATTATTGTATATGCGATTGAAGTTGAAAATTTGCTTCAATTAGAAATTTTGCCCAGATATTAAAGATATTCCGATCGGGATTGTGATTTGGATGAGATTCGATCACATCAAACCAAACTTACAAATTGCAGATCGAAAATTATATTTTCTATATAACTTATGTGGTTAAGTACTCTTTTTAATGGATCCTTCAGATAAAATTATTGATTTTACTAACTCACTAATCAGATGTCTAAGCGACGGCAATCATAGAACGGACCAAGCATTATTTTGTTCTAGAAAGAGTTTTTACATCACTATTTAATATTTAATATTGAAAATAGAGACTTGCATAAATCCACAATTTCACAGGTTTTTTCCTCCTCGTTAATTATAATTATATTGGCATTTCTAGTAGTACTGCTTCAAATCGTGGATGTGACTGCCGCTGATTCTTGGGCCATTAATCTAGATGATCGAATTTCGTTCAGCCACAAAATTTTCTATTCTACAATAATAATAGTATCCTTGTTTATCCAAGTTTACTTCCTTAAGACCAGTACAAGAATAGTCTTCAAGACTAAAAAAGCGAACTCCCGTTCAACTCTAATAATTGTATACTCTTACATTGTATCGCAGTTGGCAGTAATCATTCTACTCCTGTTTCTCTTAGGAGAACAATTAGTCGCCTCTTCATACCATGTGGTTTTAGTCCAGTTAATAGTCGGAATATCTTTGGTAATCTCGGTTTTAATCATGGTATCGCTAGCAATTAAGTGTCTCAAGTCTTATTTGTCCAGGAGAAGTAAAATGTCTGGATTCTACGCGATTGCGATTATCGCACTTTCATTACAATTGATCAGCGCTTTTTTTTATGTCGAGGCCAATCTAAATAATAAACCTCAATATATTCACCCAGAAAGAAATCCATGGGCGTCATATTACTATACTAGCTTTAACAGCAAATTATTTTCTTTATACGATATCACCAAGAGTATATCATTTTTTGCTGTATGGATTGTGTCCCTACTCCTTACAAAATCATATGCCCAAAAGATTGGAAAGATAAAGTATTGGATCACTGTTAGTACCCCAATGGCCTACTTCCTCTTTCAGTATTCCACTTTTTTGTTAAACGAAACAGGAATGTTAAGTTCTCTTGTAATGTCAAGTGGGTCAATATTCCCAACTCTTTACAACTTTGTTCTAAATACCGTTAATGTTGGAACAGCTATTTTATTTGGAATTTCATTTTTTATAGTTTCTAGAGGCTTAACCTACGAGCATTTAAAATATTATCTAATAATTTGTGGCGCCGGGATTATGATCACCTTTAGTAGTAGCGTTTCAACAATTTTAATCTTATCTGCTTTTCCTGCATGGGGTGTTGTTTCGATATCATTTATCTTGCCAGCTTCATTTCTCATTCTCATGGGCCTTGATTCGGTAACATTTTACGTAGCAGGAGATGTTAGAATACGTAGCTATCTGAGTAGGTCTAAGGGCCAGTTTGAACTGTTCAGAGCATTAGCTTCTACCAAAGTCTCAGCAGAAGCCGAACATAGAATACAAGAAATTATTAAGCAAATCCACGAGAATTTAGAAATTGAAGCGATATTCACTCCTAGATCTGAATCAGATGATATCAAACAATATGTTGGGGAAGTGATAGCAGAACTGAAGAAAACGAGTACAAGATCAGGCAATCACTCAGATAACCCAACTCCTTAACTTTTTCAAGACCTAAAGAATAATGAAGTATTCTTGTTAATCAAATGAATAATTCTAGCAAAAAATCCATATAATTTATTCCAATACTTTGGAACTATAAAATCTAATTCATTAAGAATTTTTATATGCTGGATTAACAGCATTTTTTTTCTGCCGTAGTAAGTGATTAGATGTGAAAGAGGATCCAGATAAATCCTTAACGGTCCTTTCTTTCGATATTATATTAATCTCATACAGTGAATCAGTATAGAAATTATCCATTCCATATCCCCCAAATCTAATTCTATATGATAATACAGGAAGATCTCTTAAGAGAACGAAATAACCCGAGACCAACGCTGTATATTTGCCCGGGTAATTAGGCTCATCCATCTTGTCCAAAAATGGATTTTCTTCAGAAACATCCAGTTCAAATGGCATGGATTCGACTCTAAATGATTCTAAATTTGGTACCAATCTAAAGACATTGTGGTTTTTACCCATTTTCTCAAGAGTAGCCCAGAAAGGTCCAGCTGCATCTACATGTTCCCGTACGGCCTTCCTTAAGTAAAATTCACTATTAATAATCGTTCCTTTATAGCTTTCTCCAATAGTAAAATGAGTAGTAACAATAGGAACTAGGATAGACATCCCTTCACTAATCTCAGTAAAACAGCTCAAGTAGTCAGAATTAGAGTCATAGTAACCCAAGTTACCGCGAAGAAACAATATATCTCCATATTGATGTTGGTCAGGTTTTTCACTTAGCAACCAACGTTGCCATGTAACTATTATATCTCCATACGAAAGTCCTCTATAATTTTCTGATGTTTTGACGACGTATTTATCATCCAAAACTTGCAGCCGTTTACCACGAATTATATTATTCCTTCTAATTTTATTCATTACAGGATATTCTTTTAGTTATATTGCTACTGCTTAATTTCAGTTTCCAGTTGATTGGCAGAATCAATACCATAACATAGAACTCAAAATCAATGATTGACAACCTTTATTTCATGACCTATATGTTTACGAAGTTTTTTAATCTTCTCGAATGTATGCTCCTGAGAGATATAATCTTGATGTTTTTTGAAAAATGAATCGGTTGAAGATATGAAATTAGGTTGAAAATATTTTTTAATGTTATCGTTATCTATCTCTGCATTATTCACTAGAAAAGAATAAAATTCCCAGTGATTCATGTATAATAACTGAGCATCTTTAAGATCCCTTTTTATTATGACATTATCAGAATTAGGTAAATCCCCTTGATTAGTACTTTTCTTTAACTGATCTTCTATATCGAATATTTTATTTTCAGCCGCATCCAATTTATCAGAAATTTCCATTGCAACTTTCATCTGTTCCGTTTTTTTTCCTTTTCTAAACGTAATAATAAACACTGCAACAGATAATCCAACAGCAAAAATAGATACTATGAGTGCCAGAATATCCACAAGGTCATAAGACATTTTTACATCTGGAAATTATGTGCCACCTTATTTATTTTTCATCATTTTTATTGTTATATTCATGGTCCTTCGTCTCCTCCTCTGTTCTGTCCTCTATCAAATCTACTAAACCCTTTGTCCTTCCACTTACCTACAAAGTCTAATGGATCAACATATCCTATTTTCCCTATTGGCCCACTAGTCGTTGGTCCAGGTCCACCTGATACATCATCAAGTCTAGCCCTGTTCTCATAGACGCTGATATCGTACTCGGATTTTGTTAGATAGTTCCCAACCCCTCTTCCGGAAAAGGCAATCCGGTACAGGCCTTTCTCAAAATTTTCTAAAATAACAAAAATTCCCGCTACAAGAGCCTGATACACTCCCGGGTCAATCGTGGTTCCTCTCGTGCCGATATAGGTACTTCCTTTAGGTACTGTGACTGGGAATAACGGTGTTTCAATATAGAAGTCATTTAGGTCACGATTACGTACCAAGGGAGTCATGTCGTCGCTATCGGATTTCTTAATTCGGGCTGCTATCTCCCCCCCATTAACAGTGTCACTCCTTGCAGCGGCACGCAAAGCAAGCTCGTCATTCAAAACTGCACCTTGATATTCATCACCAATAAGGAATTGGGACGTAATTACTGGCACGAATACAGCCGTGTCTTTCTGTATCCTTATCCTGCGTTCATTGACTGAGGAATAGAAAGCTTCCTGTTTAACATCCGCACCCTTCTGATATTCAGTCCTCTGATATTGAACGTTTCCTCTCAGAAAGGCCATGTCATTGCCCCCACGATAGACAACATCAGGCTCTACCGAAAGCAAATTATTATACCAAACTGCAACCCACTGACCATATGTTAGTCCTCTAAAAACCTCTTTTGGATTTGCAATTTCATAATCATTAGCCAAGGCGATAATCCCCATTTAGTATTTCAATCAGATGTAGACTATATCCTAATTCGAAAAAATAATTCTTCAATTCCACTATTACTTCCATAGAAGATGACATAGTGTCTAACATTAAACTATAATAATGGCACTTGTTTATAAGGAATCCTCAAATTACGTGTAATAAGCATGCTTTAAACAACGGGATCTGATTTCAAACTTAATACAGGTCCCGGAGAGTGTAACATTAATGAATGTTAGCCATTGTCCATTTCTTCGAGCCCCTAATTAATTAACTTTTAAAAGAATTGCTGACCAATCTGCGAGATTCGCTTGCCTGGTATATGAGGAATGAAGTAATACCCTCCACCCAACGTTAATGTATCAAATGAATTCTTCGAAGGAAGCTCTTGACCATAATAATTTTTAATCCGAGCACGTTCTTCTGATTCTGTAAGTGCGCTTTTGCGCTGAGCTATGTTTCTCTTCATCTCTTCGAATATTTTAATATCATTTTGGAAGCTAATGAACAAAATGCCTGATTTTGGATAATCTGCAAAGTCTTCTTCCATATAGAGACACCCACGTCTGAAGATGAGCCTTTCATTCCGACCATTTGGCTTCCTTGGATTAACCCTTCTTGCGTGTGAAGAAATAGGACAGTTTTTGTTAATGTTCGAGTATCTTATATCATATGCGTCAAAGAATTTTTTTGTTGGATTCCTCTGTTCATCAATAAGTCCTGACAATCTAACCATAGCTTGTCTCTTTCTGGATGAGTCGGAAGAATGAAGTTCCGATATGAGTCTTTTCTCTTCGTCAAACGGAAGGGTCCCCAGTAACAGTCCAGTAGCTTTGCTTCGTCCAACCCATTTTTCTTGTTCCTGTGTTTCGAGTTTATTCCATTCTTTCAAATCGTGTTCGATTTTTTGAAAAACCATATATGTGCCATTCGCAAATTCCTTTTCTTCTTCATCTTCAGGTATCCAGATATTATTATTGACTAATCTATACGGGTTCGAAATTCCGTCATAAAATCCCATTAGGTTCTTTCCATCGGCTCGATGGAAACCATTCTGAACATCAGTAATTTTTGCCCATCCCTTTATTGCCTCCATTATATTCAAAGCTCCATTTTCAGGAACTGACAAATAGCGTAGATCCCTTGTTAGACGGCTGTTGTGACATATTAAATAATTGTCATTTTGTAACAGCATCTTATTTACAGTATAATTGTTTGAGGCAAGTTGCAAAATCATGTCTGTTTGTGGTAATACATATGGAGAGTTATCACCTATTTCATAATGGGCTGGCATTTCATAAAGATTTTTTGGACTTTTCTTCATAAGATCTAGCTTCCTAAAGAAAGTCTTTCCGAAGCCAATTGTGGCAGTGAAATTAAATCTAGTCAAAGGGTACATATACATCTCATCTTCGCTACTCGTGTCCTCTATCTCAATTATTTCCCTATCAATTAGCTCAAATAACGTACATAATTTTTTGAGTCCTTGACTGACCAACTTATTATTAATAACTGGATTAACATCTAGACGAATGATAAGCACGTAATCCTGTTTCCTAGGAGCTGGAAATGCGATACCCGCCTGTCGGCGTTTTTCAGCAATCATCCACTTTTCCAATTCATTGCGTTCACTTGTGGTGGTATAGGATGTAGCCGCATATTTCATGATGGTATTTACATTTTTGACATACTTAAGCAATATGTTATTTTTAATCCGTCAGCTTACTGAAAATGAAGTCTAAATCTCGACATAATCTAAATACAAGAGCCCACAATATAATAAAAATGTCTATAATTAATGTAGAAATCTATCCCCAAAATTCAAAACCCCTCGGACTTACATTTAGTGAATGGAGTGCGAAGTGGTGGCAATGGCTTCTGTCGATCTCGAAATCTCTCAACCCTGCAATGGATTCTTCAGGCGAGAACGCCTCTATAGGACAATCAAATTCAAACGTGTTCTTTTTATGCCAATCAATTGAAAATGTAAAACCACCAAGCAGGAAAATTTCTATCCGTAAAGGAACAAGCCTATTTTTGCCAATTATTAATTGGATTTCTAATTTCTATGAACATGGTAAATCCGAGAGGGAGCTGATTGAAACCGCAACAGAAAAAATGGACGTAATAGGAAATTTAAAATTTAATTTGAACGGCATAAATATTCAAGGATTGGAGAAATACAGATTCCGATCAAAATTTTTTACTGTGGAATTGCCTCAAGATAACATACTAGGTCTTCCCGCGGGTAAAGCACGTTTAATTTCTGATGGATATTGGGTTTTTACGAAACCTATAGTTACTGATGCAAGGATTTCTACATTTGGAACATGCTCTTCTGGTGTTACCAAAATTGGAGTTGATTATTCCATCAAAGTAATTCAATGAAGTTGAAAATGTAAATAATTAATTAAACCACTTTTATAGTACTCATTAGAAATTAAAAAGTACGAAATCCCATGAACGAATCTAAGTCCGTTAACAATTAGTAATAGTCTTTGACTCATTTTTACTTGTATATTTCGAGTAGATTGATTATGATGACGGTTAGTACTTCAACTTAGGTTGTCATTCTGTCCTCTGATTCAAAATTTCACAATCTTCTTGTTTTCTACCAATCCTATCTCCTGTATCATTTTTCGGTTAAATAAAACACCTTTTTAATAATTCGGTATTAATATCTAATTAGACATGTCACTTTATCCGAAAACGATAATGCATCAAAATTAAGGAGACAAATGATATAGTTTATTGGTTAGATAATACACTTTCATGCAAGCCGGTCTATCGATAGATGCCCTAAATAATAACAAAGTTATCTCCAAAAAAGCGATCGTAAATGTCTTTAAAAGGATTTCTGAAGACAGTTAATTCTTTGGACAGATGAATAAGTTAATTAAACTTTCCTGACTCCAATATGTGTTAATTCGTCCTCCGCTTTGAATTTCTTTCAATATAATTCACAAGTGATTTTAAATCGTCTTCAATATTATACTGGTTACATTCTATTACTCTTTGATTTCTTCCATCTTGTATTGAAATTTTATAGGTGTAATGGTCTGCAGCGCCCCTTGGTGATAACTTTATAGATAGCGAGGGCACACTTTTGTCCTCCATGATTTTTTTTGCTGTACGTGTGAGTCCAGAAGGTAAGTCTTTTCCGTCGATTTCATTAGAAATTGGGATTCCTGCTAAACCTCCACTACGTTCAACTCTAATTCTCACAATATTCAAGCTAGATCCGCTAAACTTGTTTATTATTATTTCATTGCTTTGACTTTAATTCCAACTTGATCCCATGCCTTTTTAACTGCATTTTGCTCGTGACTGCTCTTACCGTACAAAGTACCAGCTACCTCATACGTAATGTTGGCTGATTTCTGAAAATTAGAGCGCTCTCTCAACCTCTCCGTTAATGAAATATACCATATTCTACCAGCTCTTTCCCAGGCGTATCCACCGAGCTCAATTGCAGCTAGATAAAATGCACGATTTGGAATTCCTGAATTAATATGCACACCTCCATTATCGCTTGATGTATTTACATAATTTTTCATGTGACCAGGTTGTGGATCCTTACCAATGGTAGGATCGTTGTACGCACTACCAGGTTCCTTCATAGAACGCAGTGCAACACCTTTAATTTTGTTTGTAAAAAGACCAGCGCCAATTAACCAATCTGCTTTGTCGGCTTTCTGTTTGAGAGCATATTGTTTTACCAACGAACCGAAGACATCAGAAAAACTTTCATTTAAGGCTCCAGGCTGCCCTTCATATTCGAGAGCCGCTTCGTATTGAGTTACACCATGGGTTAGCTCATGTCCTATTACATCGATTGATTTTGTAAATCTTTGAAAGATCTCTCCATCGCCGTCACCATATACCATTTGCGTACCATTCCAAAATGCATTGTTGTAATCTTCTCCGTAGTGCACAGTAGAATCTAATTTCATTCCTCTAGTGTCGATTGAATTACGTTCAAAAATATCTTTGTAAAAGTTGTACGTTGATCCTGAATAATCATATGCTTCAGAGACTGTCTTCCCTCCTTTTGGTTTTTCGCCTTCACGTCGTACTAAGGTACCAGGCAAATTCTCTGTATTTCCAGCATCAAAAATAGTACGATCAAGTTTATTTGAAACACTAAACATCGAAGACATGAGCCCAGTTACCAATCTTCGTCCCCTCAATTGTTCAGTTAAAATAAGGTTCTTCCAAGCATGCTCTTTCTGTTTCTTTGTTCCCTTTTCTACAATATTCTTGTTCATGTACTCGGGAATAATAAAACAAATTTGATCACCGGGATTTAGTATATGCCCAACGCTGTTTATAATATTATGATTTTTCTTAAAAAACACGTATTTTTTACTTCGATTTATGATATATGTATTACTAGAGTTTTTTCTGATATTTTTTAATATAGTAAGTTAATTTCCAGCATGTCTCCATTTTGTGAATTGCAAAACAGAAATGGTATCCTCTATGGTGTCAACTTGGATTGAGTGTTAAAAAATCGTCATTTCTGTTTAAAAAAATACACTCGTAATTATACTTTTTCTGATCGTATTCTTTCAATACTTTTACAATGTTTGGAGTATTATTGGTAAAAATAATTTTTTTGGATTTATTTGTTTGATTGTCACTTTCAATAATCCATATTAGGGTATCGACTGAGGGATTATCGTCTCTCCCGTTTGCAGAGATGACGTAATTATCCGCATTAACTGTATTGAAAAATTCACGTGAGACGTTCCT
>Ga0209857_1000192_pt1 | contig 14452 bp, 21 predicted proteins | sample GWRWN1_10_20_FD_187226 | JGI IMG/M metagenome (GOLD analysis project Ga0209857, IMG submission 187226) | Riverbed sediment microbial communities from areas with no vegetation in Columbia River, Washington, USA - GW-RW N1_10_20 (SPAdes)... | ecosystem: Environmental > Aquatic > Freshwater > River... | reverse complement strand
CCCGCTCATGGCCGCCACCCTGGCGCGACCTGAGGCTGCCGACGAGGTGGCCCCGTTCGCTGTGTGGCGTTAACGGATCTGTAGGGAGGCGTAACCGATGAGATGGCCGCGCCTGCCTGTGCGTGTCGACCCTGACGCCTTACCGGAACGTCGCCGGTACACGACCGACGACTACGCCTCTTGGCTGTCCCAGTCGTTCGGGTGGGGCAGTTTCGGGTTCGGAGGCCACCAGTACCCCCTTGGCGTGCAGATGACGCAGCCGGGGTCGAAGACCGAGAGCATCGGCACCAACTTCGGTGGCTTCGTCTCCCATGGTCTTAAGGGCAACGGGATCGTCTGGACCTGCGAATCCATCCGTGTCGAGGTGTTCGCTCAGGCCCGCTTCAAGTACCGGCGCTTCAACAACGGTAAGCCCGGCGATCTGTTCGGTTCGTCGGCGCTGCGGGTCCTCGAGAAGTCCGGACTGCTGGCCGAAGCGGTCTTGGACGTGGATATGGCGGGCAACTATTTCGGGTGTCTGGCCGAAGGCGAGCTGGTGCGTCTCCGACCGGACTGGGTGGACATTCTCCTCGATCCCATCTTCGTGAATGGTCGGCCGATCGGGTTCCGGAAGTTCGGCTACTTCTACTATGAGAACGGCACCCGGGACTCCAAGCCCGTGGTGCTCCGTCCGGCGGACGTCGTGCACTGGATGGTCAAACCCGATCCGGCCGCCTGCTACCGCGGCATGTCGTGGCTCACGCCCCTAGTACGCGAGGTGTTGGGAGACACGTCGTTCACCCGCCACAAGTCGAACTTCGTCGACAACGCCGCCACCCCCAACATGGTCGTCAAGCTGCCGGTGATGTCCCGCGAACAGTTCGATCTGTTCAAGGAACAGATGGACGAGGGCCACCAGGGCCCGCAGCAGGCTGGCAAGACCCTCTATATCGGCGGTGGCGCCGACACGTCGGTAGTTGGCACCAACTTTCAGCAGTTGGATTTCAAGGTCGTTCAGGGTGCCGGCGAGTCACGGATAGCCGCCGCCGCCGGGGTGGGCGCGGTCATCGCCCAGTTTTCCGAGGGAATGCAGGGTTCGAGTCTCAACGCGGGCAACTTCACGGCGGCACGTCGCCGGTTCGCTGACATCACGATGCGTTACCTGTGGCAGACCGCCTGCGAGGCGTTCTCTAGCGCGGTGCCGGTGCCGTCCGACGCCGAGCTCTGGTACGACGCCGGTGACATCCCGTTCCTGCAAGAGGACGCCTTGGATGCCGCCAACATCACACAGGTTCAGGCGGCCACCATCGCGAACCTCGTCAAGGAGGGGTTCACCGCGGATTCGGCGAAGGCGGCGGTCGTCGCTGGGGACATGAGTCTGTTGAAGCACACCGGGCTGTTGTCCGTCCAGTTGCAGCCCCCCGGGTCGGCCGCTCCCCCCACAAATGGGTCGCAGCCTGCTCTTGCGGCGGCTGCGTCGAACGGAGGGCCGTGAACCATGGCCGAGATGTCTGCCAAGTCGATCAACGACCTGCCCGATTCGGCGTTTGCCTACATCGAACCCGGCGGCGAGAAAGACGACCAAGGCAAGACGGTCCCACGGTCGAAGCGGCATTTTCCGATCCACGACGCCGCCCACGTCCGCAACGCCCTCGCACGGGCACCACAGTCACCGTTCGGAGCGAAGGCCATGCCCAAGATCAAGGCCGCAGCCAAGAAGTTCGGGATCGAGGTCGGCGACCGTTCGAGCTCTGACGGCGTCATCACCCGCACCCACCACGCAGACCTGTCGATCCGTGGCGACGGCCGCACCATCTACGGCATCGTCATGCCCTACGACGAAGAAACCCGAGTAAACGACGGGTTCGGGCCCTATGTCGAGGTGTTCCGCCAGGGGTCGTTCGCCAAGTCGATCCGTGAACGCGGCGACCGCATCAAGCTTCTTGTCAACCACGAGAAGTACCGGCAGCTCCCTATCGGCCGGTCGTTGTCGTTTAAGGAGGAGAAGCGGGGTTTGTACGGCGAATTTCGGGTGTCGGACACCGACGCTGGCAACGAAGCCCTCACTCTGGTGCGTGACGGGGTCGCCGACTCGTTCTCCGCTGGGTTCGTGCCCATCAACCCGGGCCCCCACGAACCCATCCCCCAGTCGGGGATCGTCGAACGGGTCGAAGCCAAACTGGGGGAGACGTCGCTGGTGGCGTTCCCCGCTTACGTCGGCGCCGCCGTGATGGGTGTCCGGTCTGCTCTAACCGAAATTTGGGACGAACTGTCCCCCGAGGAGCAGGAGGCCACGCGGCACCTCGATCTCCCCGCTCTCATCCGTACCGCCGCACAACAGCACGCCGCCGACACCTCTACCGACGCCGCCGAAGACGGCACGTCGGATGAGGCCGTCGAACGCGCCGCCGACGAAGAAGAGCCGTCCACCGACGCCGATGAAGTCACGTCCGATGGTCACTCGCCTCCCTATACACCCACACAGCGCCCCACCAGGTCCCTCGACCGGCTCCAAGCCGACCTCGAACAGGTGAGGGCCCGGGTCGCTGCAGCGATCTCTAAGGAGAGACGATGAGCGTCGAACTGACGCATACCCAGGCGGTCCACCGTCTGAAGGACATTGCCGACGAGATGGAACGTCTCGAGGCCAAGGCCGAGAAGGACGGGCAGCTTTCGCCCGAGGACGAGGAAGTCTGGGAAGAGTTCGTGCGGGAGTCGACCGAGGTCGACGAACACCGTAAGAACTTGGAACGCAAGGCTGAGGCGGAGCGGGTCAAGATCCGTGTCGCCGCTGCCGATTCTGCTCGCACGGGTGTCAAGGTCGTCAGGGGCTCGGACAACGGCGAACTCGACCGCGACATTCTCGATCCCGACAGCGTCGAGGACCGCCGGTTCAAGAACCCGTGGGATCTCTCTGAGATGCGGACGTTCAACCGCACCCCGGGCGAGGTCGGCCAGGAGTTGCGGGCCCGTGCTTGCTCGGCGATCGAGGTCATGCCGGGCATGAACCAGCGGCGCCGCGAAGGCGCGACGTCGATCATCGACGAGTTCGACAACGACCGGGGCGACATCTCCCGATTCGCCCTCTACACGTCAACCCCCGCCTACCTGCGAGCGTTCGCTAAGGCTGCCCGCGGCCAGATGCACACGTTCACCCCGGATGAACAGGAAGCCGTCACCCGTGCCATGTCCCTGACGGACGCGGCCGGTGGGTTCCTGGTCCCGTTCCAGCTGGATCCGACCGTGATCATCACGTCAGACGGGTCACGCAACGACATCCGCCAGGTTGCCCGTCAGGTGGTCGCCACCGGTGACGTCTGGAACGGCGTGAGTGCCGGCCAGACGACGTTTTCGTGGGACGCGGAGGCATCCGAGGTATCGGACGACACGTCGACGTTCGTGCAGCCCACCATCACGATTCACAAGGGTGCGGGGTTTGTGCCGATCTCGATTGAGGCTCTGGCCGATGAGCAGAACGTCGCCCAAGAGGTCGGCCGTCTACTCACGTTCGGCAAGGAAAGCCTCGAGGCCGCGGCGTTCGCGACCGGTACCGGATCGGGTCAGCCGTTCGGGATCGTCACCGCTCTCGCCGGCTCAGCGTCGGAGATCAACGCCGCAGCGGACGACACGTTTGCTATCGGCGACGTCTATACGATCCAGGGCGCTCTGCCTGCCCGCTACCGGGCCGACGCCACCTGGCTGGCGAACAACAGCATCTACAACCTGATCCGCCGGTTCGACACCCAAGGCGGTGCCGGCCTGTGGACCACGCTGGGCAACGACCGCCCCCAGCAGCTCTTGGGCCGCAACGCCTTGGAGGCTGAGGGCATGGACTCCACTGTCACCGTGTCCGGTGCGGTGTCCAACTTCATCCTCATCTTCGGCGACTTCTCGAACTACGTGATCGCCGACAGAATCGGGATGACCGTCGAGTTCATCCCCCACCTGTTGCATGTCACGACGAACCGGCCTTCCGGTCAGCGTGGCTGGTACGCGTATTTCCGGGTTGGGGCAGACAGTGTGAATGATGGAGCATTTCGCTTGCTCGACGTGCCTAGCACCGCCTGATCCATTTGGTGTGTTCCGTGTCTTCTATTTGCTAAACTGGAGGGCATGGGACGCAAAGGCAATGCACCGTGTTCAATCCCAGGGTGTGACGGTAAAGAATTGGCACGCGGGTGGTGCTCCCGGCACTACACGCAATGGCAAAGGAAGGGAGACCCTGAGGCTCCCGTCCGTTCTCGCCGATCATCACCCTGGGATGGACAGGGCTGTTTCGTCGAAGGCTGTGGCCGCGGGATACAGGCCAAAGGTTTCTGTCCACCCCATTATCAGAGGTGGCTGCGCTACGGCGATCCGACGGGATCGGCACCGCCACGTAGCTTCAAAACGCTGGACGATTTGCGTCGAGACGCTGCGACCGGTGCCCCTGGTGGAACCACCACACCAGCTGGCTACCGCTACCGAACCGCGAGGCGAGGTGAGCGATACGCCGAACATCGACTCGTCATGGAATATCACCTTGGTCGACCGCTCTGGACGTTCGAGACGCCTCATCACAAGAACGGCATCCGTAGCGACAACCGGATCGCGAACCTCGAGCTCTGGGTAAAACCGCAACTCGCGGGTCAGCGTCTCGACGACCTCGTTGCCTTCGTTGTCGACAACTACCCGGACGAGTGCTTAACCCGACTACGCGAGAAGGTCTAGTCATGCCAAGCAATCAGAGCCCGCTTCCGTTCACGTCGCTCAATGCAGCGACTAGCACCGGTGCAGGCACCTCTAAGGATTTGGAAAGCGTCGCGTCGACGTACGGGGTGATTGTGACTGCGACTGGTGGCCCTTCGACCGTCACGTGCAGTCTCGAAGGATCGCACGACAACGTGAACTGGTACACCGTGCCGTCTCCCACCATCACGGCAGCGGGCACGTTCACTCTGTTCCAGAACCTGCTGTTCCGCTATGTGCGGGTAAACCTCGTGACCCTCTCGGGAGGGTCTTCGCCCACCGTCACCGCGACTGTCGCGGCGATCTGATCTAAGGAGGCCGCTCATGGCGGTACTGCGTTGCACCGACCCGTTCGCGTTCACGGACCGCAAGACCGGTGTCGAACGTGTCGTTCGTGCGGGCGACCTGGTCGACGACAAGGACCCGTTGGTCAAGGGCCGCGAACAGTGGTTCGAGACGGTCGAAGCGAACGTTCACCGGGTCACCGAACGGCGTCTGGGCCGGCCGCGGGGTTCCAAGAACAAGCCCAAGGCTGAAGTACCCGCCGCTGTGGTCGCCGAGGCGGAAGCCGAGGGTTGACCTGTGGCGTTCGCGTCGTATGCCAGTGTCCCCGAGCTCAAAGCGTGGGTGACGCTCACGGACACGGTCGACGACGTTGTCATGCAAGGCGTCCTCGATTCGGTGTCACGGTGGATCGACCGCTACTCCGACCGCCATTTCTGGCGCGACGGCGCCATCGGCACCGAGGTCGCACGCACCTTCGCCGCATGTAGAGCGTGGCGGGTTAACATCGATGACCTCGTACCCGGGACCGTCACCACCCTGAAGACCGATATCACCGGCGACGGCACATTCGAAACCACCTGGTCCGCCTCGGACTATCAACTGCTACCGGTGAACCGACCGAACGATGAACCGTTCAACGCGGTCGAAGCCGTGGCAGGGTTGCGGTTCCCAATCCGGGCGACTGCAGGGTCCCGTGGCAACCGCATCGAGATCACCGGGATCTGGGGTTGGGCGACTGTTCCGGACACGGTCCAGCAGGCGTGCCTGTTGCAGGCGTCTCGGGTCCTCAAGCGGCGCTATTCGCCGGAAGGTGTTGCCGGGTTCGGCGAGTTCGGTGTCGTCCGTATCGGCTCCCGGCTCGACCCTGATGTTGAGCTTCTGTTGGGCGACTACAAGCTCGAGGGGGCCATGGTCGCATGAACCTCACACCGGAGCACCGCTGGTCGTGCCCCAACTGCACAGAGCAGAGGGTGACCCGTGAGGCCCGGCCGCATACGCCGTTTCATCCGTGCCGCGGACTCAAGGGGTTGTCTGCGCCTTTGGTCGCGGCTGGCAGCGATTGTGTGGTGGAGACAAGAGACCGCGACGACTACGTCGGCAAAGAGGTGGTGCAGGCGGACGGGGAGGGGCGGCCGGTGATGTCGATCGTCACCCGCTACGGCGACGGTCGGAACGATTGTGCGGTGCTGGCACCGTGTGCAACAACTGTAGGGAGTAATTGATGGCGACGTTTGGATACACCGACAACATCAACAGTAATGATGGCGCCGTCAGGCTGGCGTTAGGAAACGAGGGGACGTACCACGTAAGGATCCGCGCCAACGCTGATGGCATCTATCTCGGCGGATATCAAGTCGACAGCAACCCCGCCGGTGCCCCAGGCACCGGGTTCAAGCTCATTCAAGGCCGCGACTATTCGTTTCAGTTTCTGGGGAACACCGGGGCCGCTGTAGGTAGCGACGACTTGTTTGGCGTCTATCTGGCCACGACGTCAGCAACAGACGTGTCATTCAGCGTGTTCTTCACGCCTACGCTTTAGGAGTCATCATGGCTTGGTCTGGCAGCTCGATCTTCCGGCGTTACGTCGCTGAGATGGTCGCGAACTCAAGCGCCTTCGACTGGGACGCGGACACCGTCAAGGTCGCGCTCTACAACACGACGACCACACCCGACAATGACGTCACGACTGACGTGCTTTCGGGTTATAACGGCTCGGGCTCGCAGTGGGTGGTGGCGAACGAGGTGTCAGATGGCACGAACTGGGACGTAGCTGGCGAACCAGTCACTGGTAGGACGCTCACGCTCGCTGCGGACACTATCCCGGCGGATGCTGCTGATACCCCTCAGTCCGGGGCCTCATGCACGCTCGCTGGCGTGTTCGGATGCCTGGTCTATGACGACACGCTCACGAATAAACCAGGGTTCTGCTACAACTATTTCGGTGGATCTCAATCCGTGACGGCAGGCAACTTCACCGTAACGTGGCATGCAAACGGTATCTTCAGGTTTACGGTCACTCAAGCGTGAAAGTACGTAACGCTTAGTGCTAAAGTGGGGGTATGGACACATGCCCCAACTGCGGTGACCCGGTAATCAAGACAACCAACATGGGCAGGCCTCGGGTTTACTGCTCATCCAAATGCAAGCAAGCCTTCTATGACGCCAACGATAAGGCTAAGCGTGCCGCGATGCGTGCGGGGCGCCGGTGTGTGGTCTGTGATTCGCTGATCGAGTCCAGCACTGGTCGAGCTCGCTGCTGCTCTCGAAAGTGCTCAGACGATTACGCCAATCGGCGAAAGCAAGAGGCCCGTCGCCAAGTCTGGGAAGCGTCGGACCCGAAGTGCGCAAGATGCGGTGTCTCAATCGCTCATCGCCGTCGCGGCTCGGTCTTCTGCTCAGAAGATTGCAAGCTCAAGACTCACGCCAACACGTGGATGAAGAAGTCGCCGCATTACATGCGGCAGTACCTGTACGGCATCACCAAGGATGAGTACGAGGCGATGCTGGCTGGTCAGGACGGCCGGTGCGCTATCTGCCGCGTTGATACGCCCGGTGGTAAGGGCGGCTGGCACGTCGACCACGACCATGACACCAAGGTCATCCGCGGGTTGCTCTGTCATCATTGCAACATCGGCGTAGGCCAGTTCAAGGACGACCCCGAGATCCTTCGGGCTGCAGCCGACTACCTCGAGCGGATGTAGCCGATAGCCGCCAGGAGGCGTCATGGCGATCGCCTTCCGGGGAGAGACCGAGATTGCCTCCGGTGGTGCCACCGACCCCATGTCAGCGCCGGCGCTGCCAGCGTCGACCGCCAACGGTGACATGGTTATCCTTGGGGTCATCGTCAAATACGGCGACGTGACGACGATCGCTACCAACCCGCCCACAGGGTGGACCGCGGTATCCAACAACGAGAATGTGAATTCCGGGTCGGACAACGCCGGCAATGACGACGGCAACATCCGGTGTGCCTTGTTCTTCCGTGAGAAAGATGCCAGCTGGTCGACGATGCCGGCCGTTGACCTCTCCGGTACCCCGAACTGCACGATGGTTGGGGCCATCTCTTATTCGAAGGGTGCAGGCGAAGTTTGGGACATCGCTTGCGCCAACGCCGTCGACAACAGCCAGTCGTCCACCGGTGTAGACCCGGCGGCGTCGGGCACCACACTCGACTTCGCCACCGGTGACCTGCTGTACGCGTTCTGTGGTGTCAACGGCGACGCCGGCACTCCGACTGTCCCCATGACCGTCACCGTCTCGGGGGTGACGTTCGGGGCCGCTACAACCCGATGGGACGGCGCCACCACATCGGGCACCGACCTGCGCGGTCATAGCATCGAGAGCGCCTACTCGTCCGGCACCGCGTCGGCGGGTCCCGACGGCGCTTTCACGCTCACGACCGGCGCGGCGACCGGTATGGGTGTGATGATCTTTGCCCGGTTGCGGGTTACGACCGTGAACTCTGCCGCCCCTCCTTTCGATCACCCGATCCGCCGTTCCTGGCATAACCTCACGAGGTGATCCATGCCGGTTTACACCGTCCCCATCAACTGTTCGACCGCGATCACTGCCGCGATCGACGTGTTCGAGATTGCGTCGGGTGCCAACCGTCCGATCACGCTCCTTGGCTTTGAGATCAGTCAAACCTCTGAGGTCGGTGACACTCAAGAAGAACAGCTAGAGATGTTGTTGAGACGGGTCACCGGTGCCCCTACATCGGGTTCGGGTGGTCCCTCGGCGGCGACAGTCCGGGCGATCGAAGCTGATGAGTCGTTGGCGACTGGTGTTACGTTCGAGAACGGCAACACCACCAAACTTACCGGTGGCACCTCTGAGGAACTGATGCGGTTCGCTTGGAACGTGCGAGTCCCGTACTTGTACGTTCCGATCCCTGAAGCCCGCCCCGGCATTCTTGTTAGCGACCATCTAGTCCTTGAAATGGTTTCGACCCCCGGCGATTCGATAACCAAGATCGTCGGTTGGGTCGCGTGGCTCGAGTAACCAGCGAGGGCGTCTACCGTCCGCCGTTCCGGGCGCCGCCCCGCGGTGTCTGGGTATCGACAGTTCCGTCCACCAACGCCCCCGCCGGTAACGCTCTCGGCGCCGGTTCCGCTGACCAACCGAAAGCTCACGTCCAACCTTTCCCCGCGGCACCGACCGCGGCAGGCGAAGCCCCCCAACCCAAGGCTCACGTCCAAGCCCTAGCCGCGTGCCCCACCGCCGCCGGTACAGCACCGCAACCGACGGTCCAAACCACGTCCGGCGCCAACGCTCCGGCTGGTGACGCCCTCGGTGCCGGGTCGGCCCTACAGCCCGAGGCCAGCGTCGGTGCGAAACCTCAGCCGGCCAACATCATTGATGGTGGCGACACCTCAACCCCACCCGCTGACTTCGTCGATGCCGGCGATGGGTCCTTCACCGACTTCATTGATCCCGAGGCGTTCTGTACCGCGGTCGGCGACGCCTACGGGTCCAAAGCTTCTGTCGCTGTCAATGCCGGGTTTGCATCCGGCGTTGGTACGGCACCGCAACCCGAAGGATCTTTGGGGGTTCTCGCTGGGAGTCCAACCGCCGCGGGTAGCGCCTTACAGGCCACAGTCTCCACCTCTACCAACGACACGAATGCCCCGGCCGGGTTGGCTGCGGCTAGCGGCACCGCTAACGCCCCCGTTGCTCTCGTGGGCGCTCAGGCGGCGGCACCCACCGCCACGGGTACCGCCCCCGCTGTCAAAGCCGACATCGACGCCAAACCCGACGCCCCGACCGGCGCCGGGACCTCGGATGGGACCACAGTCCAAACCGGGACGTTCACATTCGCCCCGGCCGGGCTCGCATCGTCGACCGGGTCGGCGTTCCAGCCAACGATCAGAATCACTGCCGGGCCCGGGGCGGCGACCGCCACAGGCACCGCAAACCCCCCTCAGATCACCGTAGGCGCCCGCACAGGTCTCGCCGCCGGTACAGGGACCGCCAACCAGCCCACGGTCGCTGTCGGCGCCCTCGCCATGGCCGGACTGGCTTCGGCTACCGGTGTCGCTAACGCCCCCAAGATCGACCTCGACATCAACGCCGGGCTAGCCGCCGCGATAGGGCAAGCGTTCCCGGTGTTCGGACTGTCCGGCAACCCGCTGGGCCCACCCCATGCGATCGGCGCCGTCGCCGACGACGATCACTCCCTCACCACACGGGATCCTGTCGGCCTGGTCGCGGTCGACGACGACCACAGCTTGGAGGTGTGATGCAAGAGGTCATTCGTCGCACCAAGGGTTCCGAGCTCCCCGATATCGGACTCACCTGGTACCAAGAGGACGGCGTCACTCTCTACAACTTCTCGTCCGGGTGGACGTTCGCCGTGCGGATCGGTAACCCCGGCTCAATCGCGCTTGTCACCCCCACAGCCACCGGCGCAGCCACCGCCCCCAACATCACCATCACGTTCGCCGCCAACGCCCTCGACGCCATCCCCGCCGGCTCCTACCACCTCGACGTCACCCCTCGCTTCACCGCGCTGACCAAAGACCTCGATACCCGCACCTGGCTGTTCCAGGTCCGCGACGCGGTGGCGGCCTGATGGCTACCGAGAACAAGCGGATGCAGCAGCGGCGCCGCACCGCCGCTCAGTGGGCATCGGAGAACCCGGTGTTGGCCTCCGGTGAGATCGGTGTCGCGATCGACTTGGTACCCGATTTCAAAATCGGGGACGGTTCTACCGCCTGGAACTCGCTCGAGGGGTTCCCCGAGCTCACCACCTCAGACACAACCAAGGTTCCGGTCAGTACCTCGGGTGGGGTCACCACTCTCGATGTCGACGATCTCGCATGGGCACCCCTGGTAGCCCGACTGTCATCTGACAGCTCGGCGGTAAACAACTCGACCACGCTGGTCGATGTCACCGGGCTAGCGGTCACGCTGTCGACGAACGCCGAATACTGGGTCGAAGGACTGTTGATCTACAACTCGTCGACTGCCGCCGACATCAAGTTCTCGTGGACGATACCTTCGGGTGCTACCGGCTCTTGGGGTGTGTTCGGTGCCCAGACCGGCACCGCGGGTGTGTTGGCTTCCATAAACACCGCTCAGGCGGCGTGGACGGGTAACGGGGCATGTGGCGGTGCCGGTGTCGGCACCCAAATGGTGGCCATGCCTAGGGGTGTGATCGTCACCGCTGGCACCGGTGGCAGCTTCCAGCTCCGATTCGCACAGAACAGCGCCGACGCCACCAACACGGTCGTTAACGCGTTTTCGGCCATACGAGCGGACCGGGTCGCGTGACCCGCGGCAACGGCATCACCGGCTACGTCAACGCGCCGACGCTCACCACCTGGGGCGACCATCAGTTCGCGGTCTGGTACGACCTCGCTGGCGAACTCCACATCGGCCGCATCGAACGCGGTACCCAAACCTGGGGTGTCGACCACGACGAGTACACGTTCGCTGGCAGCCCCCGCACCACTCTCTCCTTGCCGGTTGATGACGACGACCACAACTTTTGTACGCTCGCCGTTGACGGGCTCGGGCTCATCCATGTGTGGGCCAACATGCATACCGACTCACCGATTCGGGCCGTCAAGACAACCACCGCTCACACCACCGACGATTGGCTGGCGACCGCCGGTTGGGCGTCCGCTGCCTCGGACTTCCCGTCGATCGGCCCCAACGCCACCTATCCGGTCCCGACCCGGCTCGCAGACGGAAGCCTCTGGTTCTGGATCCGTGACGCCCTCGCCGGCGGCTCCGAACCAGGCAACGACAACAGCCGTTACTGGATCCGGGGACCGGGGGCATCGTCGTGGACGAACATGGGTGTGTTCACCCAAGGCGACGGACTAGCCGGCGACTCCGGCAGCAACGACCGCACCAACTGGGGTGCCTACGTGTCCGCCCCCTACGTCGAAGCCGACCGCGAACCCAACCCCGGGCGGCTGCACATCACGTGGGTGTGGCGGATCGACACGACTGCCGACGACTGGCTACCCGGCTACGCCTACTCCGACGACAACGGCACCACCTGGAAAGCGATCGACGGCTCCACGCTCACGATGCCGATCACCCCGCTCAACAGCATTCCGGCCAGATTCCCGGGCTCGGCCCGTATCACCGCCCTCGCTCGAGCATCGAACGTCGTCACCGCAGAAGCCGACGACGCCAACCACGGCATCGCTGCCTCCGACTCCGTGACCCTGTGGGCCGTCAACGGCACGTTCGATGGCGCGTTCACCGTCACATCGGTTGGCACCCCCAACTCGACCAGCATCCGCTGGGCGCAAACCGCCGCCGACAATGCCTCCGGTGGCGCCGGTTGCCTCGCCCGAGCCGACTGCCTCTACGTCAACAGTCCCTCGGTCGGGGTCGACAACGCCGGGTCGCCACACATCTTCTCCACAGCGTCAGGATTCCGAGTCCACATCTACCGATCCGGTGGCAACTGGGTACAGGACGCTCTCCCTAACCCCAACGCCGGGACGATCATGCAGTCCCGAATCGGTGCCTGCTTCTGGTTGCGTGACGTCCTCTGGTACATGGCGTCCGGTCGGCGTTCCACGATCGTTAACAGCTCGTCGCGGCAACACACCCTGTGGCGAGTCGACGGTGCCGCCTCGATACGTCTAGGTCCCGACCAAGGATTCCAAGATCACAACTGGGAACCAACTCCCGATCCGGAGGCGTGGCGACGGTTCGGGATCATCGAAACCCTGTCATGTGACGGTGACACACCCCGAGTGTTCACGTTCGGCAACAACGCCCGCATCAAGGCGGCGGCATGACGACCCTCGCCCAGGTCCGCGATGGCCTCGAGGCTCGGCTCGACACGATCGACGGGCTGAGGGTTGTTCCCTACGTGCCCGATGTTCTGCCCGGCTACCCGGCAGCGGTTGTGTTCCCGCCCGTCGATGTGGACCCGCCGAACGACCTGGCGTCCGGCAGTTTCACGGCCCTGTTCGTCGTTCTCCTGTTCGTCCCGGCGAACGTCGACCGCAAACAGCTCGATCTCTACGACCTGTTGGACCGCACCGGTACGAGCTCGGTGTTCGCGGCGATCGACGCCGACAAGCAATTGGGCGGCTTGAACGTCACCTGCCAGGTCCTATCCGCCGTGGACTCGTTGGACCGTGCCCAGATGGCATCGACTCAGGTTTTCCAGCGGGCCGTAACCGTTTCAGTAATCGTCTCTTAGGAGCACCCGACATGGCATTGATGATCCCCCAGGCGATGACGCAGATCCATAACGCCACATTCTCGGCCCCGACGACATCGGACACTGTCACCCCCGATTCGGGGCTGTTGTTGTATGTGAAGGTTGGTGGCACCGCGACCACGATCACTGTGGTCGTTCCCGGCAACCAGTTCTACTCGGGTGCGGGGACTACGGACCCGACGTCGGGTTCCGTTACCAGCCAGGACCGGCAAATCTATCTGCCGCCGCAGCTCGCCGACCCGGCGACGGGCCTGATCACCGTCACCTACTCGCAGGTGACCGGTGTCACCGCCGCACTCCTCAAGGTCGGATGACTGTGCGCATGTACCACCCCGACCTCGAAGGCCGCGAGATCGTCGTCGCCGACGACCCTGAGGTCGTCGCGTTGCACGAGTCGCAGGGCTGGAAACAAGCCCCCGAACTGGTAGCCCGGCCGGGTTATGCGCCGGAACCGGCGCCGGTTGAGAAGCCGCGCAGCAAGCCCAGCAGGAAGTCCACCGACAGATAGATTCCCGGGTCTAGGCCCACTCGAACAACCAGAGCCCCGCCTCCTGCGGGGCTTTTTCGCGCGTCCAAGGAGCACACATGCCCCGGTACACCATCGAAGGTTTCGCCCTTCTGTACCACGTCCCCACCATCGCCAACACGGCGTCACCCACGACCGCGGAACTCAACGCCGGCACGAACTTGAGCGCGTTTACGCCCCGTGACGGGTTCGGGCCCAACATGACCCAGAATTTCATTGACATCTCGTCTCTCGCTGATTCGTTCGACCTCACTCAGATCGGCTCCGAGGGCGGGAACTTCACGTTGACGTTCTTCCGTGACAACTCAGCGGACACCGCCTGGAACCTGTACGTCCCCGGTGGCGTATCCGGGTTCATCGCGTTCCGTGAAGGCATCGCGACGGCGACGGCGTGGGCGTCAACCCAGAAGCTGCAGGTATGGCCCTACGCCGCACACAAGCCGTTGCCGGTACCGACCGCACAGAATGAGGCCCGCAAGTTCACCGTCGGAATCGGTATCACCAACGTCCCGAACCGGAACGCCACCGTCGCCTGATGCGCACGCCGTTCGAGCAGGCAGCCCTCGCATACTGTGCCCCACGTGGTATCCGCCTGTCCGAGTTCTTGGACCTGTGGTCGCCGGGCGATCAGAGGTCCGCGCTCGAATGGCAGACCGAACAGAACCTCAAATGTCCCGGTTGCGGTCAACCGGTCACCGAGTGCATGGTCGACGAGGACGACGCCCCCGCCTACGAGG
>Ga0209857_1000188_pt1 | contig 14554 bp, 13 predicted proteins | sample GWRWN1_10_20_FD_187226 | JGI IMG/M metagenome (GOLD analysis project Ga0209857, IMG submission 187226) | Riverbed sediment microbial communities from areas with no vegetation in Columbia River, Washington, USA - GW-RW N1_10_20 (SPAdes)... | ecosystem: Environmental > Aquatic > Freshwater > River... | reverse complement strand
TTTGTGTTCTCGGCCAGCGAAGCGTACCTGATCGAGGACGGAAGCGTGACCAGGCCGGTCAAAGGGGCGACGCTCATCGGTAATGGGCCGGAGATTTTGACCCGAGTCTCGATGGTGGGCCACGACCTCAAACTCGATGAGGGCATTGGCACCTGTGGGAAAGAGGGGCAATCAGTCCCAGTTGGGGTTGGACTGCCGACGATTCGGATCGACGAGATCACGGTCGGCGGGACCGTAAGCTAAGCAATGGCCTCCAAGGCGCTGATACCAGCTGACAAGAACTTTGCGGAGTTGGCGACCGATCTGTTGAATCGAGCCAAGAAGCAGGGGGCGAGCGAGGCCGATGTGGTGGTGGCCGACGGAGAAACGTTTTCGGTGCAGGTGCGCCTCTCCGCAGTGGACCGGCTGACCAAGGCGCGGGAGAAACGGTTAGGGCTCCGGGTCTTCTTCGGCAAGCGGTCGGCCAGCGCCTCGACTTCTGATTTTTCACGCGAATCATTGGATCGCTTGGTGTCCGATACTTGCGCCCTGGCCAAAGCGGTGGTGGAGGACGATCAGTCCGGGTTGCCGGACAAGAATCTCATGGCGGAAGATCTACCGGACCTTGATCTCTACGACCCCACGAGGCTGGAGACAGAAGCGCAGATCGAGCTGGCTCGCCGGGCCGAGGCTGCCGCGCTGGCTGCGGATCCGAGGGTCACCAACTCGGAAGGGGCTGAGTTCGATTCATCCTCTGGTCGGATTCTGTTGGGGAACAGCCATGGGTTTTTGGGAGATTATCGCAGTTCGACCTTTTCCGTCTCGGTGTCCCCGATCGCAACTGCACCTGACTCAGACAGCATGCAGCAGGACTCCTGGTATGCCGTGCGCCATCGGTTTGCTCGTCTCGACAGCCCCGAATCGGTAGGGCAGGAGGCGGCTCGGCGGGCCGTGCGCCGATTGGGTGCTAAGAAACTCTCGACCAGGCGAGCGCCGGTGGTGTTTGATCAGGAAATGGCTGCCAGCCTTCTGGGCAACCTGTGTCACGCCGCGTCAGGCTATGCGTTGTACAAGGGAGCTTCCTTCCTGATCGGGCAACTGGGGAAGCAGCTCGCGCCGGACTTCGTCACCATTTATGATGACGGCCGATTGCCAAGTGGCCTGGGATCGCGGCCATTTGATGGCGAAGGGCTGCCGACCAGAAAAACCACTGTCGTGGAGCGGGGGGTGTTGACGAGCTATCTCTTGGACACCTACTCAGGAAGAAAGCTGGGACTTGCCTCGACTGGCAACGCTTCTCGCGGGGTAGGCGAGAGCCCATCAGTGGGACCGACCAACTTCTATTTGGTCCCAGGAACGACTGGTCCCTCCGAAATTATCCGATCAGTCCGAGAGGGGCTCTTCGTCACGGAGTTGATCGGATTCGGGGTCAATATGGTCACGGGAGACTATTCCAGAGGAGCCGCGGGATTCTGGATCGAGCACGGCGAACTGGCCTATCCGGTGGAGGAAATCACGATCGCCGGGAATCTCAAACAGATGTTCGCCGATATTGAAATGGTCGGCAGTGATCTGGAGTTTCGTAGCCGCATTGCCAGCCCCACGATCAAGATTCGCGAAATGATGATTGCCGGGAGTTAACGAGACTTCAATGGAATTTGATGATCTGCTGATGTGATGATTGACTGAAATCTCGGGCGCGCCTTCCTTCATCAGATTGACAAATCACCAGATCAACAGATTCTTCTGGGGAGGGAGTCATGGCTGACCTCAAAGAAATGATGGTCCAATATCCGAGCGAAGGCGTCACGGTTCGGGCCTATCTCGTGGGTGAGAAGGGAAACGCCAATCGTCCAGCGATCATTGTGGTCCAGGAGTGGTGGGGCCTGAACGATCACATGAAGGATATCGCAACACGCTATGCCAAGGAAGGGTATATTGCCATTGTTCCTGACCTCTACTCCCGTTTGGGAAACAAGGTAACAAAGAGCCCTGATGAGGCGGGCAAACTCATGGGCATGCTCAAACAGGAGGATGGACTGAAGGATTTGCAGGCGACCATTGCTTATCTCAAGACGGTACCAGAAGTAGATGCCGCTCGCATCGGCGTGACCGGATTCTGCATGGGCGGGTCGTACGCGCTGATGCTCCCCTGTGTGAATTCGTCCATCAAGGCGGCGGTGCCCTTCTACGGGCAGGTACCAAACCCGGACACGCCGCTCCAGAAGCTGGCCTGTCCGGTCCTCTATATCTATGGAGAGGACGATGGCTGGATCACCAAGGCGGACGTCCAGCGACTGGCCAACGCGCTCAAGAAATATGACAAGGCTGGTGAGATCAAGACCTACCCCGGTGCGCCCCACGCGTTTTTCAACAATACGCGGCAAGACGTGTACAAGCAGGTGGAAGCCAAAGATGCGTGGGCGCGAACGCTGGCATTCTTCAAAAAGCACCTTGCCTAGTATGTTTAAGGGAGCGGGGCGGCTGGGATGATCTCTGTGTTCCCAGAGCCCCCACGATCAGAATGTGGTCGCTCGATGGGCGCGGTAGAGATCATCCCAGCCACCGCCGCATTAGTTTAGGAGGGCGTCGTTGACCGATATTTTTGAACATTCCAATCGTTCGATGAAGGGGTAGGAAGGAAGACATGGCTCTCGATGCTGAAGCCGGCAAGCGCATGTTGCAACTCATCACGTCGCGCTATGACGATTGGCGCTGGCGAAAGAAGATCGAGAAGACGCTGAGTCTGCCTGCCACCGGCGTGGGGGATGAGGCTCAGCGCGCCATCTTCAAGTACCTCAAGCAGGGGCTCAAGGCCTACAAGTCCCGACGCGCTGATTCGGATTCCTGGATCCTCGGAGGCTATGCCACCAAGGAGGTGATCGAGCGGGCCAAGCTCAATCCTGCTGCGGTTGGCGAGGCAATTACAAAGGACGACGTGGCCCTGCTCGGTGTGGATCCAGGTCCTGAGGTGGACGAAGCCTGGTGGGACGATATGCTGGTTGCCTGGTTTGAAGTGCCGGAAGCGGAGGAAGCGGTTGCCGAGGAGGAAAAGCCAGCGTCAGAATCGGACGATGAAAAGCCGACCTCGGAGTCAGGCAAAACCAGGGCCAAAGCCTAAGCACGGGCGACCTGGCACGTAAAGACCTCTCGTCGCTAGCCTGAACAAGCCTGCACCCTCTTCCCCAAGCCTCAGCATTATTCCTATCTCAGGTAGATTTCAGGACCCGAACAGGTCCATCTGTGTCTGCTGGGCTGGTACCTGGTGGGGCTCAGACGGGGTTGCAGGTGAAAGAGATCCGGGGGGAGCTGTGTCTGCGGTAGGCTGATCGAGAAATGCCTTCAGCTTTTGGAAGTCTTCGCGCAAGGGGTCCATCAGCCCGCCCTGGTGCAGGGCCGCGGCCGGATGGAGCATGGGAAAGATCACAAAGTCCGTATGACGAATGGCATGTCCCCGGATCTTGGTGATTCCCACCTTCCGGCCTAAGAGGGTTTCGGTTGCCCATCGACCAAGCGTACAGACCACCTTAGGCTTGATCAACTCGATCTGCTGGAGCAGGAACGGTTTGCAGGTCTCAACTTCATCCGGCTCGGGATCGCGATTGTTCGGCGGCCGGCACTTGATCACGTTGGCGATGTAGATCTCGGAACGAGCCAACCCTGCTGACTGGAGCAGTTCGTTCAGCAGCTTGCCCGCCGCGCCCACAAACGGTTCCCCTTGCTTGTCCTCATAAAAGCCGGGCCCTTCGCCGACGAACATGATCGTGGCATGAGGATTCCCGACCCCAAAGACCACCTGCGTCCGGCCCAGCTTGGCCAGTTTACAACGCTGGCAGTTGTACAGAGACGCGCTGAGTTCTTGAAGGGTCACAGTGAGACTCACTTGCGGTCGCAATGAGGAAGAAAACGAGCGGCATCTTAGGCGCCGATCGGAAGCTTGTCAACCGTCAACCGTCACTCAAGAGGAGAGGACGTGCGAAATGGTTGATGGTGGATGGTTAATGGTGAGGATTGGTGCACAAGATTCTTCATCTGGAACCATCAACCATTGACCATAAACCATGCTCCCTTTGACGATTGACCAATGACGATCATTGATCCGCGGCCACGATGGCTTCGGCGCAGCGGTCGCCACTGAGGATCGCGCTCTCCAGTGTGGCGGGAAGGCCTGTGTCGGTCCAGTCTCCAGCCAAGAACAGATTGGGAAAGGGGCTCTGAGGGAGTGGCCGCAACGAAGCCGTGCCTGGCCTCAAGGAGAGAAAGGCCTGCGGCTCTCGAACGATCCGGGAGTCCGCGACTTTGGCACCGACCGCTGTGGGGAGACAGTCTCCGGCGTCGTCGAGGGCCGACTTGAGGAGGTCCTGGTCCGGGCGGTCGAGCCACCCCGACAGTCCGGTCGCGACCAGAGACACGATCGTCCCTTCCCTTCCAGACTCTCCAAAGGCTCGGCTGACCATCCAATGATACGTCCTTCCGGCCAGCAGTACCAGTCTGGGGGCCGGACGCGTGCTCCCCATCCAGAGATGCACCGTGACCGCTGGCGAGTCGGTCAGCCTGGTGAGTTGCTCGAAATAGGAATAGTTGGTCAAAGCGCTCTCAGGAAGCAGCGAACAGAGGCGACGGTGCGGCAGTGCAGCCACATACCAGTCCGCCACGAGTGGGCTCCCTGACTGGAGCTGAATGCCGGTGACCCGGTGGGCATCAAATCGAATTTGGTTCACGGAGATCCCCAGGCGAATAGTGGCGCCAGATTGCGTGAGCCGCTCGGACGCTGGCGTCAGCAATAAGGAGCGGATTCCACCGATGGGAATGGCGAGACCAGTATGATGGCGGGCAGACAGGAAGCAGTGGCTCAACATCCTGGCAAACGTGGCTGCTGAAACAACCGTAAGGTCATCTCCCAGCAGGAATCGAGCCAGAGGACTCCAGAGGTGAGAGCGGGCCTCCTTGGATTGGCCGAATTCGGTCAACCAGTCGTTGGCAGTGCGGCTCCCAAGGTCAAGCGGTAGCTCTGGATCGCCTTCCCACGTCCGCTCGAGGAATGCCAGGACGCGCCACCGATCTCGCAACGGCAGGCCGGGAAATGTTGCAAGACCGAGCATCGCATGGAGCGGACCCGGCAGCCAGGGACGGCGTAAGGGCACCAGGCGACCGCCGGGGAGGAGAAACTCGAAGCGAAGCCGATTTGAAAATCGAACCTGTCGCGCCGTTCCCAATGTCTCCAGCAAGGACAAGGTAGCCTTGTGACACCCAAGCACGACAGGGGGAATGGCATCAGTGGATTCAGCGGATTCGGAAGAGCTGATGAGACGACCACCTAACTCGAATCGTTGTTCCAGGAGTGTCACAACATAGCCGTGCTCGCTGAGCCGAAGGGCTGCCGTGATTCCAGCGGGGCCGCCGCCGATTATCAGCACGGTGCGTTTCATCAGCTAAACTCACTTGTAGGAGAGAAGGGATCGGAGCCAGACCCCGGCCGCAATGGCCAGCCGATAGGGTGGTGTCAAGCTGATGCGGGGTCCAAACACCCGATAGTCGGACTCCTCAATGCGGCGGAGAATTCGCTCGTACAGGCCGCGCATGATTTCGGCGACGGTCAGCGCTCGCCTGTCTGCAGCCGGTAGGGCCTCCACAGCTTGGCGGGCTTTCTGATAGAACTCTCGAGCCCGGGCACACTCAAACCGCATGAGCGCAATGAACGCGGGAGAATAAGTCCGCCGCAAAAGTTCCTCCTCCCGATACCCGAAACGAGCCAAGTCCTCCTGGGGTAAATAGATTCGCCCTCGATCCGCATCGGTGGCCAGGTCCCTCAGGATGTTAGTGAGTTGGAAGGCGAGCCCCAAGTTAACGGCGTAGTCGCTTGCATGGGAAGAATGGGTGCCAAAGATCTTCAGGCAGATCAACCCGACTACTGAGGCCACGCGATAGCAGTAGCGGTACAGGTCCTCAAAAGTGCGGTATCGTGTGATCGTCAGGTCCATCTCCACTCCACTGATGAGATCCTCAAAATACTCCTGGGGGATCTCCAGTCGGCGCGCATGCTTCCCCAAGCTGATGGTCACAGGGTATGTGGGGATGCCGTGGTAGGCGGCTGCCAGCTCAGCGCGCCATTGCCGAAGCTGCTCATGGGGATCACTCCCGGGAGGAGCATCGTCCACGACGCTGTCCACCTCGCGGCAGAAGGCATAGATCGTGTCCATAGCCTCGCGGCGCGCTCGGGGCAGGAACAAGAAGGAGTAGTAGAAGTTGCTCCCGCTCCGCTTGGTCACGGCGGTGCAGTAGGCCTGGGCCTCCGCCAGGGTCATCGGGCCGTCGTTACCGAGCGTGGGCATCGAGCAGGGTGAGATGCCTGGCCCCATCTGGGATGGTTCCTCCGAAACGAGACGGGTGAAACAGCGCAGCCAGGATGGCCACGCCATCAACCAGGCGCGGACCCGGTCGGCTGAAGAAGGAGGAGGCATCAACGGCAAAGACTCGACCGTTTCGTACCGCCGGGAGATCCTGCCATCCAGGATGGACGGTGAGCTGATTGAGTTCACGCAGAGTCCTGTTGATCGAGAAGCCGCAAGGCATCAGGACCAGCACGTCCGGCTCTGCGGCAAGGAGCTGCTCCCACGTCACCTGCCTGGAGGGAGCGCCCGCTGACCCGAGCCGGTCGACGCCGCCAGCCCACTCGACCATTTGAGGCACCCAATGACCGGCCGCATACAGGGGCGAAAGCCATTCAAGGCAGGCGACCGTCGGGCGCGCATTCGCGCTGGCGACCTGCGCTCGAACGAAATCCAGCCGAGATCGCAGGGCCACGATCAGCGCCTGAGCTTCGGCGGGTCGCTTGATCGCAGCCCCGATCCGTTCCACATCCATGAGGATATCGTCAAGGGTGAGAGGATTCAACGACAGGAGCTGCGGCCTGTGAGGCAGGGCGCCGATGGCCCGGTGAAGTTGGCTGGGCGTCACAGCGCAGACATGGCAGAGATCCTGGGTGACGACCAGGTCTGGCTGTGCACGGGCGAAGAGGCCCTCGTCGAGTTCGTATAACTGCCGGCCTGCCGTGACGGCTGTCTTGACCTGATGATCAATCTCGGCGCTGGAGGAGCGGTCGCCGTCGATCGTTGCGCGAACCATGACGGGTTTGTGCGTGATCGCCGGTGGGTAATCGCATTCATGGCTGATCCCGACCAGGTCATCAGCCAACCCCAAGGCCGCGATCACTTCAGTGGCTCCCGGGAGCAATGAGCAGATTTTCATCGCGCTCCAGGTGTCTGGATCTTGCGTACAAGGTCACATCCCCCACAGGCGGCGTTCAAGTTCCGACAGAGAGACGTCCGCCAAAGAGGTCGTGACGGCATCAGCCTCGTGCAGGTCTTGAATCGCATGGGTGTTGGCCACTGCCAGTACCTTCATGCCCGCGGCGTGGGCGGCCTGAATGCCGGGGACTGAATCCTCAATCGCAAGGCATTCGTCGGCCGAGAGTTGGCGCTGCGCTGATGGGACCGTGCGATTGAGCGAAGCCAGAGCATGGAGAAACCCTTCCGGATCCGGCTTTCCATGGGCCACATCTTCAGAACTGGTGATGTGTTCGAACTCCTTCCGGATGCCGGCTTGGTCGAGGATGAATTCGATCTCATGGCGAAGAGCGCCGGAGGCGATCGCCATGCGGTACCGAGTTGCGGCTTCACGGACAAACTCCCGCACGCCCGGAAAAATCACCAAGTGCTGCTTGATGCCATCCAAGTAGACCCGCGCCTTTCGGCCGACAAGGTCATCAATAGTGGCTTTCGCAGCAGGTCGGCCGTGCGCGGCGAGGACCGCGGCGAAGCAGCCCTTATCGTCATATCCTAAGTAGGTTGAGTAATACTCTTCTTTGCTGAGAAAGATCCCGAGCTCACCCAGGATACGCTGAAACATGGCAAAGTGCACCGGCTCATTGTCCGCCACTACGCCGTCGAAATCGAAGATCAGGGCACGCAACATCGGTGCTCGCTCGCTGGCACCCCGGGGAACCGAGTTGAAAGGATCAACCGGAGGGACCCTTATAATTTCGGTCTGAGGTGCTTCTCGGCGATCCAGCCCATGGCCCCTGCCTCGGTGCGGATCGAATAGACCCAGACGTTGTTCTGGAGTTCTCCGTCCAACACCGTCACGGTGGTGCCGGCGCGCACGGAAGGACCAGGCCTGGTTCCTGCGGAGTCGAGGCTAAGCGACAGCGATCCACCTGGTGGAACTGGATCGGGGACCACAGAGACTCGCTGGCCCTGACTGAAGAGAGGGGTAGGGGCAGACAGAGAAGCGGTGGAACCTGGACTGGTGGTCTGGGGTGATGGAGACACAGGGGCCGGGGTCACAGGCGGTGCCGGTTGGGGACGTGATGCAGGCCTTGCCGGTGGCATGGTCACCATGGGCGGACTTTCGCCCATCCACTGCCCAATCAGATCCAGCAGGGCGTCAGGCTCCATCGCAAGATAGGCGCCGCCGCCGAGAATGACCAGGAGCAGGACCCACAGGAGTGGACTGCTCGGGCCTTTCCTTGATTTCCGGGGATAATATCCGCGAGATGGCCTCTCATCCGGATCCTCCAGCTCGTCATCGAAATCCAGATCTGGCTCTGGTTTGCGTGCGAACAGAAGGTTCCAAGTCTGGAGAGGGCCCACCGCTTCTGGAAAGCCGGAGAACGCGACCATTGACCACCTTCCTTGTCATTGACGCAGCAACGCGGATCGGACTCTGTCTGTAGGTACCATTATCTGTAGTCTCTGTCAAACCCGTCGGCAACCAGCCGAGTGGTTTCCGTCAGGTGATGACGAATCCCGCATAGCCGACCACGCGGTCGAAGTCGCCGCTGATTTCACCGGACGTGGCGTACCGGACCAGAGACGAATCGGTTGCTCCCAGAACGCGGACAGCATGGAGCACGGTCACGGTCGGTCCTAAGCCGCACATAGAGATCTGGTGCGCTCGCACGGTTGCCTGAAGCTCCTCCGGGTCCAGCCGTTGAATCGCCTCGAGCGCGAAGCGGTCCTTCTCTCTGGTCACCGAGTCTGGCTCGTAATGGCTCATGTCCGTGCTGGCGATCAGCAGCGGCCGGGCCGATCGGCTGTGTTTGGCTGCGTGGACCTGAATGATCTCGGCCAGGCAGAGGCCAAGATCACGACAGACCTCCTCGCGCGTGGTGCCGAGCACGATCGGCACGATGCGGACGTCTGCCCGCGCCTGTCGCAAGAAAGGCAATTGGACCTCGAGGCAATGCTCGGATCGGTGAGCAGAGGTGTCAGCCTCCGCCTGAGGGTAGCGTGCGAGGAGCTCCGCGGCGAGCGTGCTGTCAATGGCAAGCTGGCCTCCCGGAATGAGCCAGGTGCCTTCTGGATAGACCGACACCGGCGGACCGAGGCCTGTGTGGTTGGGGCCGATCAGGATCACAATGTCGGGCAAGGAAACGCGGGAGTACACGGCGCCGGCCACATGGCCGGAATACATGAGTCCTGCGTGGGGGCTCACTATCGCGGTGGCAGCGTGCGGCACAGCAGAGGAATCGAAATATCGCGCCACGTCCGCCCTGAGACCCTCAGGCGAGGCGCTATAGAACTGACCAGCGACGGCAGGCTGGCGGATCATGTTCCTTGACTGTGAAGTGTGAGGCGTTAGGTGTGAGGCGATCTTCTGGAGACCTTAGGGTACACGTTACATCTTCCTGTCCTCTCACAACTCACCCCTCACGGTTTCTTAGCAGTATTGCACATTCGCGCAAGAAAGGACCTGCTTTTCCCGGCTCCCCGTTCGGAAGACCGTGATTCCTTTGCAGCCTAGACGATAGGCGAGCAGAAAGGCTGAGGCCACGTCCGCCTTGGTAGCGTTAGCTGGAAGATTGATGGTCTTCGACACACCGCTGTCGCTGTATTTCTGAAACACAGCCTGCATGCGAACGTGGTGATCCGGGGTGACGTCATGCGCCGTGACAAACAGACGGCGCAAGTCCAAAGGAATCTCGGAGAGGGCCTGAACGGATTCATTGGCCGAGACACGATCGAGGAATCGTTGAGAATAGAGGCCAGCTGCGCGAACCTGTCGCAGGAACTCCGGGTGAAGTGTGACCAGCCGCACGCCGTCCATCACCGTCCGGACGAAACTGACCCCGTAGAGCGGCTCGATGCCCGGCGAACAATCCGCGATAATGCTGATGGTGCCAGTCGGGGCAACCGTCGTGACTGTGGCGTTGCGGAGTCGCTGCCCTTCTGACTCCAAGCGGCTGCCCTTGAAGTTGGAGAACACCCCACGGTCTTTGGCCAGGTCAGCAGAAGCCGCATGGCCCTGCTCCTGCAGGAATCGCATAAGCCGCTCGCCCGTCGACAGCGCCTCGTCCGTGTTATAGGGGATGTTCAGTTTTATTAGCAGGTCGGCGAATCCCATGACCCCCAACCCGATCTTGCGATTGCCCCTGGTGATGGCTTCGATCTCCGGCAGCGGGTAGCGGTTCATGTCAATCACATTGTCCAGGAAGTGCACGGCTGTTCGAATCGTCAGAGCCATGTGGTCATAATCAATGCGGGGTGCGCTGGCAGATCCGGTGGTGAATCGGGCTATATTGATGGAGCCCAGAGTACAGGCCTCGTAGGGCAGCAGCGGCTGTTCACCACAGTTATGTGCGAGAAACCCGTTTGCATCAAAGGCATGCAAGCCAGGAACTTGTACGTCGAAGACGTCCTCAATTCCATCTTCAACGACGCTTTCAACACGGGCGAGAAACCGCTCCCGGTTGAGCCGCCGACGGTATGCATTCAGGAAGAGGGAGAGCTTGCCTGACTTATTCGAGTCCGAAAACCCAATCACCTCCTGAAAGTGCGCCAGGTTGTCGCCCGATATCACAAGCTCATGCTGAGGGCAGATCGCATACTCTCTCCGGCCTCCCTTTCCATCCGGCAGAATCCGGCTCCCTTCACGACGCCGGTTCATGTAGATCGTGGAGGCGATACCGAGCCGAAGCAGTATTCTCTGGACCGATTGGAGCCGGGGGAGGTCCGACTGGGCAAGCCGGATGCTGATCCCCTTGGCAAGTCCTCCCTGTACTGACCCGTCTGCGTCGAAGAAAGCGCGGAGAAAGCCCCGAGAGAAGTCGCTTGACCCCTGCTCGATTCGAGAAGAAATCATCTTGTTCCCAGGATCCATACCACACTCAATCGCCAAGTCGCGGAGTGAGGCGAGCGCAAGTCGGCTCTCGCCACGGCTGGCGACATTCTGCCAACCTTTGAAGTCCTGTCGGTGCGAAAGGGTCTGTGCACATCCCAGTGCTTCACTCATGACCGCTCCGACTCCAATGCCGGCCGCATGCCAAACCGAAAGAACAGCCTTTTCCTTCTTGAGAGTCCCATCTCCGACAAGAAGTCCGAGAAGATAACCCTCCTCAAAGCTATATGAACCAGGCCACGTCGCATGTGTCCGATGGTCATTGAGGACAACCTCATCTCCTCGGCGGAGATCCCCTGCCTTACACCATTCGCTCTCAAGGCTATAGCGGGTCTTCCGGACGACCCGGCGAATGCAATGATCCATGGTCAATCGCAACGTGTAACCCTCAACAGTTCTGAGCCTGCCGACCGCCCTAGTGCCCGTGTGGAAGAAGCCTTCATATCCTGTGACGAATGGCTCGCCGTTGATTTGAGCCACAAACTGGATGCCAATGAGGTCCTTGACTTGGCGTGGCCCCTTATCGGTCTGCACCCACGTGTCCACCGTCACACAGGGATTGGTCGCCTCGATGCGCCCGATCTGAGGAGTCGGTTGCTGTGCGTTGATGGTGTCCAGAAAGATCACCCCCGGCTCGCCGGTGTTCCAGGCCGCCTCCACGATCCGGTCGAAGACGACCGCGGCCCGAACACGGCTGACGCTGCGGCCGGTGCGCGGGTTGACGAGCGCATAGTCCCGCCGCCGCTCCAAGGCGCTCATGAAAGCGTCGGTGACCCCCACCGAGAGGTTGAAGTTCGTCATTTCCTTGGGGTCCTGCTTCATGGCGATGAATTCGAGAATGTCGGGGTGATCCACGCGCAGGATGCCCATATTGGCTCCGCGGCGGGTTCCGCCTTGCTTGATGACGTCCGTGGCCGTGTTGTAGATGCGCATGAAGGAGACCGGGCCGGAGGCGATCCCGCTGGTGGAGGCGACGCGATCGTTTTTCGGGCGGAGGTGGCTGAAGGCAAACCCGGTCCCGCCGCCGGATTGATGGATGAGGGCCTGATGCTTGACGGTGTCGAAGATGGATTCCAGCGAATCCTCCACCGGCAGCACGAAACAGGCGGAGAGTTGCTGCAGGTCGCGACCGGCGTTCATGAGCGTGGGTGAGTTAGGGAGAAACTCCAGACGGCTCATCATGCGGTAGAAAACGTCTGCGGCAGACGAGCGCCCGGCCCCCCGTGTGCGACTTGCGCGGGCTGTCGCGCTGGGGATATACAGGTGCTCAGCTTCCGCGATATTGTCGGCCACTCGTCGAAACATCTGCGCCGGCGTTTCAACCGACTTCCCGGAAGCGTTCTTGGCGAGGTACCGGCGGCGAAGCACGGTCAAGGCATTGGCTGACAAGCGGATTGTCTGGGCGCGATTGGGCGACATGAGTGATTCCTTCCAGGAACACTGACATTATATGGGAATTCCGGCGAGCGTACCATGCCTCTCCGTTGAGAGCCCGCGCGCACTTGCATACGCGTGACCGACTGAGGCAGAATTCCTCCGCAACAGCTGCAAAACGTCCGATGAAGACCTACCGCGAAGAACTCTTCTTTGAGACCAAGACCAGACGAGCCTACCTGAACATCACGCCGCAGGTGGAAGCGGCCGTGCAGAAGAGCGGCGTGAAGGAGGGGCTTGTCCTGGTCAACGCCATGCATATCACGGCCAGTGTGTATATCAACGACGATGAACAGGGGTTGCTGAAGGACTATGATGCCTTTCTCGAACGGCTGGCCCCACACAGCAGCACCTACCAACACAACGAGACCGGCGAGGATAACGCCGATGCCCACATCAAGCGGCAGTTAATGGGGCGTGAAGTGGTGGTGGCCATCACCAACGGCCGGTTAGATTTCGGACCTTGGGAGCAGATCTTCTACGGCGAGTTCGACGGCCGTCGTCGCAAGCGGGTGCTCATCAAAGTGATGGGTGAGTAAAGAAAGGCTCAGGTTCATGCTCGCCTGAACCTTCACCTCACCCTAAGCCTTCGGCAGTTTAAAAGGAAGGCTTGCCTACGGACGAAAACTTTGGCAACATGGCATCACTCATCCAAGCACTACCCCGGAGGCTCTCATGTTTAATTGGGGTCGGCCAGATCCCCTGACGCGCGATCTGATCCATCTCATCAATGCTCGCCGTCATGACCATGGCGATGCTGATGCGGCGGTTGATACGCTGCAAGCCTTCCTTGAACAGGGTCGGGAGCAGGAGTTGCTCACCGTGCTGGCGGCGCTCGATGAGGAGATGGCCGAATGGCTGTTCGACCTGGTAGCAGAGGCCGCCTGCTCGGTGGTGATCGAAGCTGAGGCCGATGAGAAACCGGCCTATGCGGTCATGGCGGCGCTCGAGCTGCCGCTCCAGGCCAACCTCAGCGAGCCGCTCAAGCTGAAGATCGATCCACTGGCCACGGCCGATCTGCTGTACAAGCATCTCCATCTTCCCGCCGGCACCGCGGTGATGGTGGAGCCGCGGCTGCTTACCGACGCCACGCTGGAGATGCTGACCCTGCAAGGGCTCAACGACCACCTCACGGCGCTTGCCGACTCGCAGCGCCCGCAACCCATCGCCGCACGGCTGTACCCGGCCGTCGAGTCCACCGCCTATCTGATCTTTGAGGTGATCGGGTCGCCGGAGCCAGGGCTGCCGGAGTCACTGGATGAGCAGGATCGCCGGGCGCTCCTGGAGGGGCTGGTGGCGCAGTGCGCGGAGCTGGCCCCCGCGCCGCACATGCTGGAGGCGCCGGTTTATGCCGCCTACGCGTTGTTCGATGCACAAAATGCCGTGAGGCTGCATCGACTGGCGGATGAAACGGCGGCGGTCTGGCGCGATCTCGATCCTATCGTGCGGGGCCGGACCATTGTGCATCTGCACACTCAGTGCGGCAACGGGGTCTATATGCCGGTCTGGACGGATCTGTTCGATCCCGAACTGCCGGAGGATCACGGCCCGGCCTGGACCTCGCCGGATGTCTGGGTCTTCACTGCCGACCTTCCGATTGAGTGGCCGGGAGAGATGCTGACCAATCGGCTCCTCGCCGAAGGGTGCACCAGGTTCGAGAATCATATCGTCGAGACGCCGGAGCACTGACCGCGCTTGACCTACGCCAGACTCTCCCCAGTCGTTACCGACCCCGGAACCCTCCGCTCGGATTTCCAAAGGTCGAACTCCCGAAAGCCGAGGTCGGTCCGAAGGGCGCCGCGGGCGCGACCTGTTCACGCGGCATGACCGGTGAATGAGGCGTGAAGGGAAGGATAGGCGGGGGGGTGATGCTTGATGGTGGAGTTGGCGACCCAAAGGTCGTGATCGTTCCGGACTGGCTACTGCCCTGCGGCGATGAGAACTGGTAGGTCTGAAAGCCGCC
>Ga0209857_1000187_pt1 | contig 14554 bp, 16 predicted proteins | sample GWRWN1_10_20_FD_187226 | JGI IMG/M metagenome (GOLD analysis project Ga0209857, IMG submission 187226) | Riverbed sediment microbial communities from areas with no vegetation in Columbia River, Washington, USA - GW-RW N1_10_20 (SPAdes)... | ecosystem: Environmental > Aquatic > Freshwater > River... | reverse complement strand
TCGGGGCTTTCTATCCATGAGCACCAAGCGCGTAAGAGTAGGCAATATCGAGATCGGTGCCGGGAGCCCCCTTGCGGTTATCGCCGGTCCCTGCGTGATCGAAAGTCGAGAGTCGGCCTTAAAACATGCCGCGTTGCTAAAAGCAGCCGCTGATCGGGTTGGGGTTCCCTACATCTTCAAATCCTCCTACGATAAAGCGAATCGTTCGTCGGTCGATTCCTATCGCGGACCGGGATTGGGCAAGGGCTTGGAAATTCTCGCCGAGGTCAAGCAAAGGACCGGGGTACCCATACTCACCGACGTTCATGAGAGAGAGCAGGTTGCGTCCGTGAGAGAGGTCGCCGATGTGCTGCAAATCCCCGCGTTCCTCTGTCGGCAGACAGACTTCGTTGTCGCGGTGGCTCAATCAGGGAAAGTGGTCAACGTAAAGAAAGGGCAGTTTTTAGCACCGTGGGATATCGGCAATATCGTCGACAAGATTCTCTCCGCCAACAACGATCAAATTTTGCTCACCGAACGGGGAGCTTCCTTCGGTTATAACAATCTGGTTTCCGACATGCGGTCGTTAGTGGTTATGCGAGAACTGGGATATCCTGTGGTCTTCGATGCAACCCACAGCTTGCAGCTCCCAGGTGGTTTAGGAAAAGCATCCGGCGGTGAAAGAAAATACATTGGCCCGTTGGCGCGCGCCGGTGTCGCGGTGGGTGTCGATGCGCTCTTTATGGAAGTTCATGAAAATCCCGACCAAGCACTCAGTGATGGTCCCAATTCGCTGCCATTGGGGGAGTTTGAAGGGGTGCTTCGGATCGTTAAAGAAATTGATGGCATCTTGAAACGGGAATTTGGGACGTGAACAAAACAGTCATCTTGCAGCGAGCGAAAGAGGTGCTGAACATCGAAGCGACGGGCATTGTTTCGCTGATCGATCGCCTCGACGATCGTTTTATCCAAGCCGTTGAATTGCTTTATAACTGTCGCGGCAAAGTGGTCGTGACCGGGCTGGGAAAATCTGGGCTCATTTGCCGCAAAATCGCCGCCACCTTTTCGAGCATGGGCACACCTTCTTTTTTCCTTCACGCCGGCGATGCTAATCACGGCGACATGGGGATGATCGTGGAAGGAGATGTTGTTCTGGCCATCTCCAATAGCGGGGAGACCGAAGAGATTCTAACGCTGATCCCCATTCTCAAGCGAATCGGTGTGAGGCTTATCGCCATGACGGGGAATCACGACTCGACTCTCTCCCGTGCGGCGGACGTCGTTCTCGATGCAGGCGTCACGGACGAGGCCTGCCCTCTGGGGCTATCACCGACGGCAAGTACCACCGCGGCACTCGCTCTGGGTGACGCCCTTGCGGTTATCCTCTTAGAGAAAAAGGGGTTCAAGGAAGAAGATTTTGCGCTGCGCCATCCGGGGGGAATACTCGGACGCAAACTGCTCCTACGGGTCGAGGATTTGATGCACCGGGATGCCGATGTACCGCTGGTAGACGAGGAAACTCTCATGAAGGAGGCCATCCTGGTTATAACCTCGAAGCGTTTGGGTATTACGGGCGTAACCGATAAACGAGGTGATCTGATTGGGGTCATCACCGACGGGGACTTGCGCAGGGGCCTGCAAGCCCATGGCGATCGTATCCTCAGTAAGAGAGCGGCAGAAATTATGACCTTAAAGCCGCGATCGATTGAGAAGGATGCCCTCGCGTCACAGGCTTTGGCAAGGATGGAAGAGAATGTGCCCCGCCCGATCACTTCGCTTTTTGTTGTGCAGAAACCCGCTGATAGGACGCCGATCGGGATCCTACATATTCACGACCTTCTCAAAGCCGGGATCGCTTAAGCAGCCCGTGAAGCACATCTCCCCCGGGGTTCAAAAGAAAGCAGCAAAAATAAAGCTAATCCTGTTTGATGTCGATGGAGTCCTCACCGACGGCGGCATCATCATCGACGATCGAGGAGTGGAAGCCAAACGATTCGATGTACGCGACGGGCAAGGCATCACATTACTCATCCATTTCGGGATCAAAGTGGGCTTCATAACCGGACGTTACTCCAATATTGTCCGCCGCCGGGCGAAGGAACTAGGCGTAACGATTGTCTATCAAGGTGTGAAAAACAAGGCCGAGATCTATGATCGGATTAAACGGAAGACCGGACTGAAAGATGAGCAGATCGCCTATGTGGGAGATGATATATTGGATCTACCGGTATTGCGAAAGGTGGGATTGGCGATTACGGTTAGGGATGGTTGGCCAGGTCTCAAATCCCGGGTCGATTACGTGACCAAAAGTGGAGGAGGAAGGGGGGCGGTGAGGGAAATTTCAGAATTGGTACTTAAGATGCAAGATATGTGGAAGGGACTTTAAGGCCGCTAAAAATCAAGCAAATTCGTCCAGTTTGCTGAAGTCGGTAGCAATTTTCGTGCCCATTGCTTTACAGGTTTTCTAAAGAGTGGTATTTTTATACCTTGTTCTGAGGTTCATTAATGCGCAGACACAATCGGCTCATACTGCTGTTGGTCATTTTTCTATCTCTGGGAGGTGTGGCCTACAAAGTCGCCGAGAGCCTTTGGATCATGAAGGCCGAGGAGATCAGGAAAAATCCACTTAAGGCGCTGGAATATATTCCAGAGTCAGCGCTTCAGATCAAGGATTTTCGCCGCGCGAAAATTGAAAACGGACGAAAGATGTGGGAACTCTTCGGCGATGAAGCCAACTATTTCAAAGAACAGAAGGAAGCGCTCATAAAGAAGCCGCGCTTTTACTACTACAATAAACAGGGTGAGACCACCGAAACAACGGGTGATACTGCGCGCTTATTCTTTAACGAGAAAGAGTTGGAAAAAATGCAGCTCGACGGTGGAATTCAAGTAACCTATCAAGGGTACGTGCTGAAGTCCGAGGAGGCGACCTATTTCGCCGACACAGGTCGGATTGTTTTACCGAAGCGAGCAACCGTGGCAGGGAACGGCCTGGAAGTAGAAGGATCGAGGATGGAGGTTGAACTGGAAGTCAAAAAAGTGCGCTTGGTGCAGAACGTCAAGACCAAGATCGAGCCCGATAAGGTAGCGAGAAAAGACAAAAGATCTGAACCGAACCAGGCGAGCGGAGGGTAAATGGGTTCTTCAGTGCTAAGGGTATCGCTATTTCTTTTCCTCTTATCCGCTTCTGCGGTTATCGCCCTAGGCGATGCTGCGACGCCCGCGAAAGATGAGTCAAAAAAAAAGGGCGGCCCTGCGTTTGAATTCAACAAAAAAGATCCCATTTATATCACCTCCGATTGGATGGAGTTTGATCAGACCAAGAGTACGATCACGTATAAGGGACGCGTGGTGACAACCCAAGGAGATATGACCCTAAGAAGTGAGACTCTGACGGCCGACTACGGTCCGGATATGAAGCAGATTAAGCAAATCGTTGCCGAGGGGAAAGTGAATGTCACGCAAGGCAATCGGGTGGCCACAGGCGAGAAGGCAGTTTTTGACGACCAGGCCAAGACGGTGACTTTGACCGGTAGTCCCATTATGCGGCAAGGCAATAGCCAAATCAGTGGATCGCGGGTCATCTACTTTGTCGAACAGGACAGAGCGGTGGCTGAAGGAGACGGCAAAGTTAGGGTACAGGCGACGATATTTCCGGAAGAGCTACAGGCAAAGGACAAAGGAGAGACCGCTTCGAGCAATTAGAGATGAGCGTTCTTACAGCGGAGGCGGTGGCAAAAACTTATAATGGTCGTCGCGTCGTCAACGGAGTCAATATTGAGGTTAAAGGTGGTGAGATTGTCGGCTTGCTTGGTCCAAACGGCGCAGGGAAAACCACGACGTTTCATATCATGGTGGGCTTGGTTCAGCCTGACGAGGGTAAGGTGCTTTTGAACGACCAGGATCTCACCGGCGCGCCGATTTACCAACGCGCGCGGGCGGGAATCAGCTATCTCCCGCAGGAATCTTCGGTCTTTCGCCGCCTAACCGTAGAGGAAAATCTCTTTGCAATTTTGCAGACCCTTGATCTCAGCGGCGCGCAACAGCAGGAGAGATGTCAGGCGCTTATGAAGATGCTCGGTGTGGACCACCTTGCCGACCACAAAGCTTTCACGTTGTCTGGTGGAGAGCGGCGGCGAGTAGAAATTGCCCGCGCGTTGGTTCTTTCTCCTTATTTTGTTCTCCTGGACGAACCTTTTACCGGTGTGGATCCCATTGCCGTTGCAGAAATACAGAAAATCATCCGTAGATTGATCGTGAGCGGAATCGGGATTCTCATTACGGACCATAATGTCCGGGAAACGTTGGGGATTTGCGACCGAGCCTATATTCTTAGCGAAGGCATTGTTCTAGAAGAAGGAACGCCGGACAAGATCGCCTCAAGCGCCAAGGCGAGGAAATTCTATTTGGGAGAAGGTTTTAAGTTCTAATTATGGCTCTAGAGATTCGTCAGGTCCAGAAACTCGCGCAGCAATTGGTCATGACACCTCAGCTGCAGCAGGCGATCAAGCTGCTCCAGCTGTCCCGTGTCGAATTACAGGAGATGGTTTCGAAGGAGCTGCAGGATAATCCCGCCCTAGAGGAAGGAACCGCTGAGGAGACTGAGAACGGGGATCAACCCAAGTTGGAATTGCCGCCAGACGGCGCGGAGCCAATGACGGAGCCCGTGATCAACCGCGAGCCTGCCGTTGACAAGATCGGTACGTTGGACTGGCAAGAATATCTCGATACCCATTCCAACTCCATCCACGGATCTTTGACCGCCGAAGCTACCGGGGACGATGGCGACAGCCCGCCTTCCTGGGAGAATAGCTTGACCAAGAAGAGCTCGCTGGAAGATCATTTGATTTGGCAACTCCGCCTCTCAAAGATCTCCGAGCGCGAAGAGACCATCGGTTTTTACATCATCGGCAACTTGGACGAGAATGGCTACTTGGCCCTTTCCGTGGAGGAACTCTGCAAGGCTACGGAAAGTAGCCCTGAGGACGTGGAGAAAGTTCTCAAGCGAATTCATTTCTTTGATCCGGTAGGGGTTGCGGCGCGGGATCTGAGGGAATGTCTCCTGGTACAGCTTGAGAACCTCCAGTTCGGTGACAGTTTGGCGGCTCGAATCGTGCGCGATTATCTCAATTACCTGGAATCCAAACGTTACGAAAAAATGGCTCGCGAGCTGGGTGTTACCGTGGATGAAATTGCCGACGCAGCTCACGTTATTGCGTCCCTTGAGCCAAAGCCATCGCGTGGTTTCGGACAAGAGGAAGTTCTGACCGTTTTGCCCGACGTCTTCGTGGAAAAAATCGGTAACGAATACGTCATCTACCTCAACGACGACGGCGTACCACGCTTAAGGATAAGTTCACTTTACCGCCGTATGGTGGGCCAGGAAGGAGCCGCAGAAGAACAGGCGCGCCAATACCTCCAAGAAAAGGTGCGCGCGGCTACATGGTTGATCAAGAGCATTCAACAGCGGCAACAAACCCTCTACCGTGTGACCCAAAGCATTTTTAAATTTCAGCTGGAATTCCTCGATCACGGAGTGAGTCACCTAAAACCCATGGTGCTTCGGGATGTCGCCGAAGACATACACATGCATGAATCCACGGTGAGTCGAGCCACGGCCAACAAGTACGTTCACACACCGCAAGGGCTCTTTGAGCTCAAGTTCTTTTTCCAAAGCGGTCTCAAAAGCGGTACCGGGGAAGACGTCGCGAGCGAAAGTGTGAAGGAGAAAATCCGCGGCATTATCGCTTCCGAAGACCCCCGAAAGCCCCACAGCGACCAACACATTGCCGCGCTTTTGTCGAACGATTCTATCGATATCGCACGTCGTACGGTAGCCAAGTACCGGGAAGCCATGGGCATTCTCCCGTCATCAAAGCGGAGACAGCCCTATTTCAGAAAATAAGTTCTGGAGAGGTAGACTGCACAATGACCGACGTGAAAGTTGCGGTGACTTTCCGACATACGCCACCGACTGATGCGTTGAAACATTATGCTGAGGAAAAAATCCACCGCATCGGAAGGTATTTCTCACGGCCCTTGGAGGCCCATGTGGTTCTATCCGTGGATTCTAAAAAACGCCAGACGGCGGAGATCGAGCTGCATACCCACGGAGCCATGATCCATGGCAAGGAAGAAACCGATGATCTCTATGCGGCCATTGACTTAGTGATTGACAAGCTTCAGCGCCAGGTGCAAAAGCGAAAAGAAAAGATCAAGCTTAATCGAAGAAGGGCGAAAGCGTGAAGATTACAGATTTTCTGACTGAGAAAGCGGTTATCCCTGCTCTCACGGCTCGCGAAAAAAATGCTGTCCTAAAAGAAATGGCGACCGGGTTGGTCGCTAACCATCCAGTGCTGGATGAGAAAAAGGTTCTTGAGGTTTTGTTGGAAAGGGAGCGGATCAGCACAACGGCCATTGGTGAAGGCGTGGCGATCCCTCATGGAAAGCTTCGAGGGGTCGACCGCGTCGTCGGAATTTTCGCCCGTAGTCTGGAGGGAGTTGATTTTGCTTCTCTAGACGGCGGACCGACGCACTTGTTCTTCGTTCTGATCGCTCCGGAAAATGCAGCAGCCGATCACCTGAAGGCCTTGGCGAGAATTTCCCGATTGCTAAAGGACCCCACTTTTCGCAGCCGCCTTATCGAAGGGAAGACAGGACAAGAAATCTTCGAAATCATCGCCCAAGAAGATCAAAAGTTCTGACCTCTTATGGCCGATGGTCTGGATATCATCATCGTCACCGGCCTTTCCGGCTCCGGCAAGAGCGTTGCTATTCATGCTCTAGAAGACAATGGATTCTTTTGTATCGACAATCTGCCGGCGCTGTTAATCCCAAAATTCATTGACCTTTGCCAAGGGTATCAAGAAGAGATTAAACGGATCGCCCTGGGCGTCGATTTAAGAGGCGGCCAGTTTTTACAAACTTGGCCACAAGTTCTAGCTGAGATGCGCGGTGCCGGTCATCATGTTCAGGTGCTCTTCTTCGATGCTTCGGATGAGGTGCTGCTGCGTCGATTTAATGAGACTCGGCGCCCGCATCCGCGTGCAGGTCAAGGATCGATTCAGGAAGGCATTACGCGGGAGCGTAAAGCGTTGGAAGGCATGCGGGAACTCGCCGATAAAGTGATCGATACGAGTGATTTGAATGTGCACCAGCTGAAGAGAGAGATGGAGGAAAGCTTTTGCCAAATCTCGGACTCCCGCCGCATGACGATGTTTTTGACTTCCTTCGGATATAAGTATGGCATTCCGCACGACACCGATATTATTTTCGATGTTCGATTTCTTCCGAATCCGTATTTTGTCCACGAACTCCGAGGAAAGAGCGGATTGGAGTCTGAGGTCAAAGAGTATGTTCTTAAAAACGAGGAGACGAGGGCATTTCTCGATCGGCTTGACGCGCTTTTGGAGTTTACGTTGCCGCTCTACGAGCGGGAGGGCAAAAGCAGTCTAACCGTCGCCTTGGGGTGTACCGGTGGGCGACATCGCTCTGTTGTGCTGGTTGAAGAGCTGCGGAAAAGGCTAAGCCAGGATAAATTTCCCGTCCACGCTAAACACCGAGATATCGATAAATAGCTGAATGAGTAAAATCACTAAGAGGTTGGAGATCAAGAACAAGCTTGGGCTCCACGCTCGAGCGGCGGCCTTGCTGGTGCAAACCGTAAACAAATTTGCCGCCCAAGTCAGTTTTTTCAAAGATGGTCAGATTGCCGATGGCAGGAGCATTATGGGCGTTCTGACGTTGGCTGCGACGCAGGGCAGCAAGATCCAAGTCGAGGCCACTGGCGAGGATGCGGAACGAGCGGTACGAGCCATCGAAAAATTGATTGACAAGAAATTCAACGAAAACGAGTAAGGTTGAATCGCCCCACCTTATCCGATATAGAGAACTAATTCTTTTTTGACTTAAAAGCCTCTGGAGGTGGCGTCAATGGTAGGCAAGGATTTTTTATTTACTTCAGAGTCGGTCTCTGAGGGTCACCCGGACAAGCTCTGCGATCAAGTATCGGATGCGATATTGGACGCTCACTTGGCCGGTGATCCGGAGAGCCGGGTTGCTTGCGAAAGCTTGGCGAAGACCGGAATGGTAGTCGTTGCCGGCGAGATCACCAGCAAAGCTAGGGTCAGCTACGTGGATATTGTGCGCGAGGTTGTGCGTGAGATTGGTTATACGGACTCCTCCATGGGATTTGATGGTAATACCTGCGCCATTATCACCGCCATCGAGCAACAGTCACCGGATATTTCACAGGGAGTCACCGAGGGTCAGGGGTTGCACAAAGAGCAGGGTGCCGGTGATCAGGGGATGATGTTTGGTTACGCTTGCGATGAGACTCCGGAGCTCATGCCGTTCCCGATTCAAATGGCCCACAGTCTGGTCAAATATCTGGCCAAGATTCGCAAAGGCGGCGAGGCGTATTTCCTCAGGCCTGACAGCAAATCCCAGATTACGGTGGAGTATCGCGACGGCAAGCCCGTCACAGTCAAAAATGTTGTCATCTCGACCCAGCATAGTCCTGATGTCGAATACAAAAAACTGAGGGAAACCATTATCGACGGCGTCATTAAGGCCGTCATTCCTGCCGAGTATCTAAACAAAGATACGATTTATCATGTCAATCCCACGGGACGTTTTGTCATCGGTGGTCCGCAAGGGGATTGCGGACTCACTGGCCGGAAAATCATTGTCGACACTTACGGCGGCATGGGGCGCCACGGTGGCGGCGCCTTCTCTGGTAAAGATCCCTCGAAGGTGGACCGCAGCGCGGCGTACATGGCGCGTTACGTTGCGAAAAACATCGTCGCTGCGGACTTAGCAAAGAGATGCGAGGTCCAGCTGGCTTATGTCATCGGCGTAGCCCAACCTGTCTCCGTACTCGTGGACACCTTTGGCACCGGAGTTATTCCGGAGACGAAAATCGCAAAAATCGTTCAAGAAAGCTTTGATCTAAGCCCGAAAAGCATCATTCAAACCCTGGATCTCAAACGGCCGATCTATCGTTCAACCGCTTCCTACGGTCATTTCGGACGCACGCCCGATGATGGTCAGTTCACCTGGGAGAAGACGGACCGTGCAGCAGAGCTCAAAAGAGTCGCGGCGCGCACATAGTCTCGATCAGGCGGGGGAGGCAGTCAAAGGATGGCGGCAAAAAACTACGACGTCAAAAATTTTCGTTTAGCTCAAAACGGACGGAAGCGGATACTCTGGGCCGGTCACGACATGCCGGTTCTGCAGCGGGTGCGCGAGCGATTTCGCAAGGAGAAGCCGCTCCGGGGCATGCGTTTTTCCGCTTGCCTTCATGTTACCGCGGAAACCGCCAATCTGGTTCAGACTTTGAAAGCCGGTGGCGCGAATGTCGTTCTGTGCGCGTCCAATCCGCTTTCCACGCAAGACGATGTCGCGGCGTCGCTGGTACAGCACGACAAGATACCCGTCTATGCTATCAAGGGAGAAGATAATAAGACTTATTATCGTCATCTGCGCGCGGCTCTGGATCACGAGCCGGTAATTACGATGGACGACGGCGCCGACCTGGTTTCCTTGCTGCACACGGATTATTCGAATCTTGCATCCAACTTGATTGCCAGCATGGAAGAGACCACCACGGGGGTGATTCGGCTGCGCGCCCTGGAAAAGGATGGGGCACTCAGAATTCCCGTAATCGCGGTCAACGACGCCGCCACGAAACACCTTTTTGACAATCGCTACGGTACCGGACAATCTACGATCGATGGGGTTATTCGGGCGACGGACATGCTGATCGCCGGAAAGCGGGTTGTCATTGCTGGTTACGGGTGGTGCGGTAAGGGTGTGGCGTCGCGGGCGCGCGGCATGGGCGCCAAGGTGATCGTTACCGAAGTGGATGCAGTCCGGGCTCTCGAAGCGGCGATGGATGGCCTTGAAGTGATGACGATGAAGGAGGCCGCTCGGGTGGGCGATCTCTTTATCACGCTCACCGGCGACATGCATGTCATCGCAGAGGAACATCTGCAGGCTATGAAAAATGGCGCGGTGATTTGTAACTCCGGTCACTTCGATATCGAAATCGACCTCAAAGCGCTGAAGAAACTTTCCACCAAAGTCGAAAAAGGCGTGCGTAATTTCGTCGATGCCTATACGCTGCCTGGAGGAAAGAAGATTTACCTGATCGGCGAAGGTCGGCTGGTCAATCTCGCTGCCGCGGAAGGACATCCGGCTTCAGTGATGGATATGAGTTTTGCCACGCAGGCCTTGGCCTCTGAATGGGCTGTGAAAAACCGCAACGAGCTGACTCCCAAAGTCTATGAGGTTCCCATCGCGGTGGAAAACTGGGTCGCAAAGCTCAAACTCGCGTCGATGGGTATTCGCATCGATACTCTGACCCAGGAGCAGGAAAAATATCTTTCTTCCTGGGCCCACGGTACTTAGTCGTTTTCGTCAAGGGCTTTTTTCAAAAGGTTTCGGGAGCTTGAGCTGCTTTCCGGGGCCTTTTTATTTTCATCAAAGCCGCAACGCCACACGATAGCTTGACCTGAAGCTACCCGTCGGAATAATAATGGCTTGACAAGCTACCAGTCCCGAACGTTACAAGGAGGGCACCATGAGCGCGTTACAAAAATTTATCGCGTTCGCCCGCAAGCTTCACGCCGAGGAAAAAGATGCCGCGAAACGCTGGGAGAAAATGATTCCGGTGCTCCAGGAATTGATCGCTGACCCGGCGGTCAAAGAACAATCAAAGAGTTGGCCTGCTTGCCGACAAAGCGATCGAGCACAAAACCTACTCTTCTACGAAGATCCCGACTACAAGTTCGTCATTAACGGACTGATTAAAGACCCAAGGTCGCGCACCCAAATCCACGATCATGCGCATAACTGGACGCTGTATGGGGTCCTTGACGGCCGCGAGACCATCGAGCGCTACGAGCGCGTTGACGATCGGTCAAGGCCCGACTACGCTGATATACAACAGACGGAGAATGTGAAGGTAGGGCCCGGCAAAGTCGATCTGGTTGCGCCCTATCAAATCCATGCCGAAGAAAGCGGCGAAGAGCGAACGGTGGCCATTATCGTTCGGGCGGAAAAAGCAGGCGGTTTCTTGCAGGGTCGATACGATCCAGCGACGAAAAAATACTGGCAAGGCTACGGACCGGAACAGATTCCCTACGAATTGAAATAGGGCGAACTCACGATCCTGATTTTTGTTCGTAGTTATCTAACTTCCAACCTCTGAGGTAATCGTGGCAGAATCAGGAACTGGCGGTAGACCCCGCATCGCAGTCTTTTCGGGGCCCACGGCGACAATTCAAAACAGCGAACCGTTGGTCACCAGCAATAAAGCGCGGGAGAAGTACGGACTACCGCTGCGGACGAATCCAGACGGGACGCCGATGCGCTTCGATGTGTTGCGCGCGCAACGTTTGGCTGCGCCCGTCACGGTCTACGTTGAACAATTCAGCGCCCACCCGCTCGAACGTGATGCCGCCGAGCTTTACACTCAGCCCGACGGTTACCTGGATTCTGCCGGCGTTTTTCACAAAGAGCGCACCGGGCCCAGTGACAAACCCGTCTACGAAGTAACTCTCAAGCCGGAGGACGGTCTCTATCCGTTGCCCTATATGGCGCGCCAAGCCAACGGACAAGCATGGGAAATGGATGGCACTGAAAAAAACGTACCGGCGGACCTTTGCCGGGTACCGTTCTTTCCGGACGGGTCGCGTCTATTTGAAGAGATCGATCGTCTAGGTATTTCAGACGAAGGTGTCGGCTGTCTTCTGACCGCAAAAGCTGACTTCGATTTCTACCGTGCGCTGCCGTCCGGCGGCTATGCGAAAGGACGGAGCGCTGGCGAACGAACTGACATCGGCGATGGCGACATCACGCCGGAAGTTCGCGGCATAGATTTCTTTCCGTACCGGCCGGGTTACTTGCGTAAAGAGCCTCCCATGGCGGCGTTAGCGCGTCTGACCAATGTCGTTCAACGTGCGCTCAGCAGCGGCAAGTATCTGGGTGGGATATGGCTTGAAGGGAGCCCGTTTGTTGAAGAGACGACCTACTGGCTGAACCTGCTGATCGATACCACTCTGCCCATCGTTGGCAATTCATCGCAGCGGCCCCATGGGGCCATTGGCAACGACGGAGATCGTAATATCGTCGATTCCGTGGACTACATCACATCGCGAATTTGGGCCGATGGAAACGGGCGAGATCATATCGGCGCCGTCGCGATTCTCGACGAACAGATTTTTACCGCGCGGGACGTGCAAAAAGCCGACGCCCGGCCCGGTGGTTATATCGCCACGGGAGGGCATGGCGGAATTATCGGCAGAATGGGGCATCCCGGTTTACCACAGTTCTCGTTTAAGACAGTCAAGCGGCATACCTACGACTCGTTGGTGAATATCACGGTGTTACCGAAAGAGGTTCAAGGTTCAAGGGTTCAAAGTTCTAAGGTCGTTGCCATCACCGTGCCGATCAAAAATGATGCAGGAGAATTGCTGCCAACGGCGATTCCGAAAGCCACGATCGTCAAGCATGCGCGCTATTTACCGGAAGATACAACGGGCAATGCAGACGAAGAAGTCGATATTCTTGCACGCATTGAAAAGAATCTAGCCGGTGCGCCGCTGGCGGGATTCGTTGCCGAGGGCTCGGCGCCTTTCGGTGCGATGAGCAATTCCGTTGATGCCGCGCTCAAGCGCGCGACGTTCAGCGGCATGCCGGTAGTTAAAGTCTCAAGAGGAAACACGAGTGGTTTCGTCGATGCCACCCGCGATCCGCTGGCGATTGCTGGGAGCAATCTCACAGCAACCAAAGCGCGTTTGTTACTTATGGCTTGCTTAATGAGATTGGGCAGTTTACCGCTGGCGGTTGATCCCAATAAACCGACGGAAGCAGAAACGGAAGCGACCAAAGCAAAGCTAAAGCAATACCAGGAAGTGTTCGATACTCACTGATCTCCGGCAGCTCGTGGATATTCGGAGGGAAATTGATGTCAGGAAAACATGATCACAAATCCTTTGAGGGACACATGCATGACTTCGAGGCTCATATTCGGGCCGTTGAAGAAGACCTGGAATATTACCGAGCCAAACGGTTTGAGCCACGCATCATTTATTTGATTCGTCGCGGCGTCGTGACTTTCTACGATTTACTGAAAGCAAGGGTGGATCTCAAGCGGAGCAACCAGTTCTTCAAACCAAAGCGGCCACAGGGGAAAAACATCGAAGCCCGCGTGCGTTACTTGGAAGAATGGCTCGATGAATATGTGAAAGGCATCGCGTTGGTGTCCGCCCGAGCCGTCGAAGCCATGGACATGGTGACCGAAGACAACCGCAAGGAGCGCGGCGATTACGACGACTTTTTCAAAATCAAGAAGAAGGAACACCACGGCACTCTCGAAGAACGCATGGTGAATGTGGAGCAAGATTTGAAAGATTACCAACAGCTGCTCGAGGTATTTGTCCAAGCGCTGATCACGCGTGGTTGGTCTACGCGCGAGCAGTTGCAACAGCGTTGGCAGCAGCTCCATGAGGAGCGCCCGTGGGCCGGCGGGGTAATCGTCGCCAAAGCGTGGTCTGATCCTGCGTTCAAGCAGGCGTTGTTGTCGACCGGCCGTGAGGCGCTTCGAGAGATGGGCGTGCACCAGGGGAAAGTCGGCAAGTTGGTGGTGGTGGAGAATACCGACAAGGTTCACAACGTCATCGTGTGTACGTTGTGCTCCTGTTATCCCTACGACATTCTTGGCGATACACCGTGGTGGTACAAGCACGAGAGCTACCGGACAAAAATCGTGCAAAATCCCCGCGCCTGTTTGCGGGATATGTTCGGGCTGGACGTTCCTGCCAGTAAAGAAGTTCAAGTGTATGATAGCACTTCTGATGTTCGATATTTTGTTCTACCACAACGTCCCGCTGGTACAGAGGCAATGTCCGAAGAAGAATTAGCCAAGCTCGTCACCGTCGATAGTTTGATCGGCGCCGGTTACGCGCTGAAACCTTCCCAGCAGAAAGAAGCGGAGAATTTAGGAGTGACACCGGAAGCCCCCAGAGTCCGGCCGGATTGAGAAGAACCATGGAATCCACCAACAGCAGGTATAAGATCGGCGACGCCGTTCTGGTTGCGGCCGAAAATCCCACCGGTAACCCGCGCACACCGCGCTACATCAGAGGCAAGCGCGGCATCATCGGCTTAGTCCATGGGGTTTTGGAAAACATCGGAGACCACCGTGGTATTCATAACCCACTATACACGGTCAGATTCGACTTGAGCGAAGTATCGACTTGCCGCGATCAAGATTCGATTTGGGTAGACGTGCATGAGGAATGGTTGAGTTCACTGTAACCGGAGGAAAGAAATTAGTCGGCTAAGGACTGGTGTGTCGTGACACAGTGTGATTGCAGTACCTTGCCCCGATTTTTGCGAATTTTGTTACTGACCCTTACGCTCGGGCCGGATACTTTTCTAGGACTACCTGAGCAATCAACTCCGCGATAATTTCATCGTCATAGCGAATTTCGTAAATCCCCGCGTGGGATAGGTCATCAGGTTCTTCTGGCTCGTGCAACACGCGAAGTAGCCGGCTGTCCGGGCTCTC
>Ga0209857_1000186_pt1 | contig 14568 bp, 10 predicted proteins | sample GWRWN1_10_20_FD_187226 | JGI IMG/M metagenome (GOLD analysis project Ga0209857, IMG submission 187226) | Riverbed sediment microbial communities from areas with no vegetation in Columbia River, Washington, USA - GW-RW N1_10_20 (SPAdes)... | ecosystem: Environmental > Aquatic > Freshwater > River... | reverse complement strand
TTGAACGGCGGCCTAAACCTCTCGGTGCTGGACGGCTGGTGGGCGGAAGCGTACGACGGCCTGAACGGCTTCGCCATCGGAAGCGGCAGAACTCACTCCAACATGAGTGTTCACGATACCCGGGACGGGGAGGACTTGTACCGGGTTCTTCGCGAAGAAGTGATTCCGCTCTACTATCAGCGCGACCGCGACGGTCTGCCGCGGGGTTGGATCAAACGCATGAAGCGAACCATTCGGACGCTCGGCTGGCGGTTCAATGCCGATCGCATGGTGATGGATTACACGTTGAAGTGCTATGTTCCCGCGGCAGGCGGCACGTCGAGCGACATGAGCGCGACACTAGCGGGTTGAAATCGTGGTCACAATCCTCTAGTACTTCACTTCCATCAAAAACAACCCATGGGGCGGCGCCGTCGGCCCGGCTTTGGTTCTGTCTCGGTCTTCCAGCAATTCAGTAAAAGATTGCGGCGCGCGTAGGCCACGCCCAACTTCGACCAAGGTTCCGACGATATTGCGCGCCATATGGCGCAAAAACGCCGTGGCCTCGATCGTAAAAACCAGAAGCTCTCCGACTTGGTCCAGGGATGTACGATAAACTGTTCTCGTCGGATGCGGGGCGTCGCAACCGGAGGCACGGAAGGAGGAGAAATCATGCTCCCCCTCCAGGCAACGGATCGCCTTACGCATTCGCCGTACATCCAAAGAATCATGCAGATGCCAGGCGTAGTTCAAATAAAACGGTGAAGGGCTAGGACGGTTCAAGATACGGTACTCGTAAGTCCGGCTGCGGCCGTTGCGGCGCGCATCGAAAGAATCGGCCACGATCTCGACGTCCTTAACGCTGATATCGTCCGGGGTCAGCGCATTGAGACCGCGCCGCAACCGGTGCAAGTCCGGCTCTTGATCACAGAAGAAATTGACCACCTGCCCCAGCGCGTGGACACCTGCGTCGGTTCGCCCGGAACCGGTCACGCGTGTCGGCACGCCGAGAAACGTCGATACCGCTTGCTCCAGCGCAGATTGAATCGTCGGCCCGTTTGGTTGTAGCTGCCAGCCGAGGTAATTCGTGCCGTCATACTCAATGATAAGTTTGATATTCACGCAAGAACAGTTTCGAGTCTCGAGTTTTCCCGTTTCGTGCTTAGACATTCAGTCGCCGGTTGCGCAAGAATCCAGCGTCTGCAATTCTCTTCATATTTATAATAGGCAGGTCAGATATAATCGCGAATCAGAATCTCGGCGATCTGGATGGCATTCAGAGCGGCGCCCTTGCGCAGGTTGTCCGCCACAACCCAGAGGTTGAGGCCGTTGGGCACAGAATCGTCCTCGCGAATTCGCCCCACGTAGGTTGCGTCGTTGCCAGTGGCTTCGATGGCCATAGGGTAAACGTTATTTTCCGGCTCATCCGCAACAACGACGCCCGGAGCCTCGCGCAATATGGCTTTGACATCCGCTGCGGTGAGCTTTTTCTCCGTCTCTACGTTCACGGATTCCGAGTGGCCGCAAAAAACCGGGACACGAACCGTGGTCGCAGTGACGCGCAGCGAGGGTTCGCCGAAAATCTTGCGGGTCTCGTTGATCATCTTCAACTCTTCTTTGGTGTAACCGCCGTCCACAAAGGCGTCGATGTGGGGAATGCAATTGAAGGCAATCTGGTGTGGAAACTTCTCCATCTCCAGTTCCTGCCCGTTATAAAGGGCGGTGACTTGCTGGCTCAATTCCTCCATCGCCTTTCGACCGGCACCGGACACCGACTGATAAGTCGACACCACGACTCGCTTGATGCGCGCCGCATCGTGAATCGGCTTTAGCGCCACGACCATTTGGATGGTCGAGCAATTTGGATTGGCAACGATGCCGCGGTTTTTGTAGTGTGCGATCTCCTTCGCGTTGACTTCGGGTACCACCAACGGGATGTCGGGCTCCATACGGAAACAGGCCGTGTTATCGACGACCACCGCACCGGCATTGACTGCTACAGGAGCGAACTTGGCGCTCACGCTACCGCCTGCGGAGAAGAGCCCGATATCGATCCCTTTGAAAGAATCCTCTGTCAGAACGTCGACCCTGATCTCTTTCCCCTTAAATCGAAGGAATTGTCCGGCCGATCTCTCGGAAGCCAAAAGACGCAGCTCGCCCACCGGAAATTTGCGCTCCTCCAGCAGCTCCCGCATCTGCTCGCCCACGGCGCCGGTGGCACCCACGACTGCAACATTGTAGTTCTCTTTTTTCAATGACTTATCCCTTCAACGCCTCAATCTTTTCCCGGACTAGCCTCCCCATCTCTTTGCACCCCACCGGCCGGCAATCTTTCTCTTGAATATCAAGCGTGCGGTAGCCGCCGTTCAAAACGGCTTCGACGGCGCGTTCAATCCGATCCGCCGCTTCATTCTGGTCCAACGAATGGCGCAACAGCATCGCCACCGTCAAAATCGTCGCCAGCGGATTGGCTTTATCCTGGCCTGCTATATCCGGCGCGGTCCCATGAACCGGTTCATACATCCCGACTTTTCCACCCAGGCTGGCCGAAGGCAACATCCCGATGGAGCCCGTCAACATCGCCGCTTCGTCGCTTAAAATATCTCCGAACATATTCGTCGTTACCATCACATCGAACTGCTTTGGATCGCGAATCAACTGCATCGCACAGTTGTCGACGAGTACATGTTCGAGCTGGATATCGTCGTAGCCTTTTTCCTTGTGCACCCGGGTCACAACTTTGCGCCAGAGCTCCGTAACCTCGAGCACATTGGCCTTGTCCACCGAAGTGACTTTACGACGCCGCTTGCGCGCGGCTTCGAACGCGACAACCGCGATACGTTCGATCTCCGGCGTGGTGTAAACTTCGGTATTCACCCCCCGCTCAGTCCCGTCCGGCAGTCTTGTCACACCCTTGGGCTGTCCGAAATAGATTCCCCCTGTGAGTTCACGAACGACAAGCAGATCGGTTCCCTCCACGACCTCTTTTTTCAGGGTGGAAGCTGACGCCAAAGCCGAGAACAACTTCACGGGACGTAAATTGGCGAACAGTCCAAGCTCTTGGCGTAAGGCGAGAAGCGCGCGCTCCGGCCGAATGGAATAATCCAACCCGTCCCACTTCGGCCCCCCCATCGCGCCAAGCAGCACCGCGTTACTTTCCTTAGTCAGCTTTAAAACAGAATCCGTGAGCGGCTTGCCATGGGCGTCGATGGACGCGCCTCCCACCACGCCTTCTTCCAGCTCAACCTTGAAACCATGCAACTTTGCCGCTTGGTTCAGAACCTGTGTCCCTTCTCGCATCACTTCGGGTCCGATTCCGTCGCCCGGTAAAACTGCAATTTTATAGCTCATGGCCCCTCTCTCTCCACCAACTGCCGATAATGTTTCCGCCCCTCCAATTTATTGAGCGCGTTGATATATGCCAGCGCGCTGGCCATGATGATGTCGGTATGCGCGCCCTGCCCCGACACTCGAAAACCGCCGTCCTCAATGATGCACGAAACTTCTCCCTGGGCATCGGTTCCGCCCGTGATGGCGCTCACCGTATAACGAACGAGCTGGGATTGAGAGCCGGTGATCTTGGTAATCACTTTGTAACAAGCGTCCACGGCGCCATCGCCCGAGGCGTAATCCATCCTTTCTTGACCGTTGACGCGCATCTTAATCGTTGCTGCAGGGATGCCGTCCGAGCTGGAATTGACGTTGAGATACAACAGCTCGTAGCGGTCAGGTTGCCCGGGCACCCGGAGAATTTCTTCCCCGACGATCGCTTCGATATCCTCGTCATAAACATTCTTCTTCTTGTCCGCCAGCTCCTTAAAGCGCAGGAACGCCCGGTTCATGTCTTCCTTGCTCAGATTGAAACCCAGATGCTTCAGCCGCTCATCGAAGGCGTGGCGCCCCGAGTGCTTGCCCATCACCAGACGATTACCGGTGATGCCGACGGACTCGGGCGTCATGATTTCATAGGTCTGCTTATGCTTGAGCACTCCGTCTTGATGAATCCCCGCCTCATGCGCGAAGGCGTTATCCCCGACGATCGGCTTGTTGATCGGCACGGGAATTCCGGTCACCTGCGACACCAAACGCGAAGTCGGATAGATCTGTTCCGTCGTAATGCCGGTATCCAAATCGAGATAGTTCTTCCTGGTTCGGAGTGCCATCACCACCTCTTCCAAGGAGGTATTCCCCGCCCGCTCGCCGATCCCGTTGATGGTGCATTCGATTTGCCTGGCGCCGTTGTGAACTGCAGCCAAGGAATTGGCGACGGCAAGCCCCAAGTCGTTGTGACAGTGAGCGCTCCACGTCACCCGATCCCCTCCCGCGGTCCGTTCGATCAGGTTGGCCATCAAGGCACCGAACTCCGACGGGATCGCGTAGCCTGTCGTATCCGGCACGTTGATTGTGTTGGCGCCAGCGCGGATAACCTCCTTGAAAACCTGAATGAGAAAATCCGGGTCGCTGCGCGACGCATCTTCGGCTGAGAATTCGATGTAGTCGATGTGCTTCTTGGCAAAGCTAACCGCCTTCACGGCTGCCTCCAGGACCTGTTCCCGCGACATCCTGAGTTTGTGCTTCAGGTGAATATCAGAGGTTGCGATGAACACATGGATGCCTGGATTTTTGGCATGTTCGACCGCCTTTAGCGCTCGGGTGATATCTCCCTCCTGGGACCGGGCGAGGCTGAGGATACGTGGCCGCTTCACTTCCTTACATACCCGTGCCACCGACTCGAAATCACCCTCAGATGACGCCGCGAAGCCGGCCTCAATCACATCGACACCGAGTTTCTCCAGCTGGCGCGCGATGACTACTTTTTGTTCAACGGTCATGCTGGCGCCGGGCGACTGCTCGCCGTCCCGCAAGGTCGTATCGAAAATTCTCACAACATTATCTGCTACACTTTCTGACATGGACATCCTCCAATCATTCCTTATAGGCCCTAGCTAAAAAAAAACTCCCGCGGCATGGCCAACGGGAGTGTCACTTGCGAGTCCAGATGATGAATCAGGGGTTAGCTTCAGCCATCTGCCCTCGTCTCTCCCGTCGGCGTTTGTTCGTGGTCAAACACCATAACAGGGGGCCCGATAAGGTGTATAACAGGAATATCATAAAGAACATAATCTGCGGCTCTGCGATTATCAGTGTAATCAAAATAAAACCGGAAACCAACATCCAGAAGGGATGTTTCTTACGCACATCCGAATTTTTCAAGCTAAAATACGGGAAACTGCTCACCATCAGTCCTGCCAATCCGTAAATCACCAACAGTAAAGTGACATGCTTGTTGGGCGCTCCTTCGCCGCCTAAAAAGTAATACATCAGCACAATGGACGCGATCATCTCCGCAGCGGCAGGTATGGGCAGCCCGACGAAATGACCTTTGGCGGGACCTGTACTCTGGACATTGAAGCGCGACAACCGAAGCGCGCCACACACAACAAATGTACAAGCCGCCAACCAGCCCCAAGTTCCCCAAGGAACCAGCGCCCAAAAGTAAACGAGAATTGCCGGGGCCACGCCGAACGAAACGACGTCGGCCATCGAGTCGAACTCAACACCAAATTGACTGGTGGATCGCGTCAAACGCGCCGCGTAGCCATCCAGTCCGTCGAGAATGTTGGCCAGGATGATGAAAAGCGTCGCCGGCACATAGTCCCCGTTAAAAGTCGAAATGATGGAAAAGAAGCCGCAGATCAAATTGCCCGCCGTAAAAAGACTGGGAATCAGATAGACTCCCTTCCTTAGCTTTACAGCAGCTACTCTGTTACGAAGCGCTACCCGCGGTCGTACCCGCCGGCGCAGTAATCGAACATTCCTTACGGCCGGGAACTGTTCCGGTTCTGGTGGATTGATTCCACTCATACAAACCTCGCTAATACGGTCTCTCCGCCCTTAACCCTTTGCCCTTCGGTGACCTCGACCTGGCAACTCTCCGGTAGATAGGTGTCCGTTCTGGAGCCGAACATGATCAGTCCAAATCTTTCACCACGAGCCAACTGATCCCCCTGTTTTGCACGACAAATAATTCGTCGCGCCATCACACCGGCAATCTGCACTACCCCCAATATTCTCCCCTCGCCGTCCACGATGCTGAGGGCATTCTGTTCGTTTCGTTGTGAGGCTTCTTCTTTGTAGGCTGCCAAAAACCTCCCCCGTTGATACGTTATCTTCGCGATCTTACCCTCTACCGGTGTTCGATTGATGTGCACATCAAGTGGCGAAAGAAATATGCTCACCCTTGTCGCGCTACCCAGAAAAGGCGGATCGCCTTTGACCCCTGCGATACTGACCACTTTACCATCCGCCGGCGAGACCACCAAACCTTCACCCACGGGCGCCTGGCGCTCGGGATCACGAAAAAATCCGGCAATCGCTATTCCGATCAGCCCCAGGATAATTCCAAGCGGCATCCAACCCGCCACAAACGCAAGCAGCGTAAGGATGACCGCAGTGAAGATCAGCGGATACCCTTCTTTGGCTATCCTCATGGGGTCTATCAGCCTTCCGTCCGACAGTGAAGTAGTTCAAACCGTTCAAGCTGTTCCAATCGTTCAAAACGCCCGCTGCGATAATTTTAGCCAACTCACAAACAGGAGTCTTTCAACGACTAATCAGTTCTTACTCTTATCGACCAGTCGATTCTGCGCCAGCCACGGCATCATGTCCCGAAGCCCTGCGCCAACTTTTTCTAACGGATGGTTCGCGGCTTCTTTTCGCAGCTCCGTGAAATGGGGCATGCCGCAGCGGTATTCGTTGATCCATTCTTCAGCGAATTTTCCGCTCTGAATATCCTTTAATATTTTTTGCATCGCTTCGCGCACTTCAGGTCCGATGACCTTTTTCCCCCGGGTCAGGTCCCCGTACTCAGCCGTATTGCTGATAGAGTAGCGCATGTTACTTAACCCACCCTCATAGATGAGATCCACGATCAACTTAACCTCATGAACACACTCAAAGTAGGCCATCTCCGGCGGATAGCCGGCATCCACCAGGGTTTCGTAGCCGGCCTGAATCAACGCGGTCAGCCCGCCGCACAAAACCGACTGTTCACCGAACAGGTCTGTTTCGGTTTCATCCTTGAACGTGGTTTCAATAACCGCTGCCCGCGCCCCGCCGATGGCACTCGCATAGGCCAAGCCAACCTGCTTGGTATTACCGGAAGGATCTTGATGAACAGCTAGAAGGCAGGGAACCCCTCGACCCTTTTCAAACTCGCTGCGCAGCAGATGTCCCGGTCCCTTGGGCGCCACCATAAAAACATTGACCCCGGCCGGGGGAACAATTCGCTTGAAATGAATGTTAAAGCCATGACCGAATGCCAGATAGTTGCCGTTTTTAAGTCCCGGTTTGATCTCTTTCTCGTAGGCCTCCCCCTGGAGTTCGTCCGGCAACAGAGTCATGACGATATCTGCGTACGCCACCGCCTCAGCGGTCTCCGCGACCTTGAGCCCAGCGTTTTCGGCTTTCGGCCAGGATTTACTTTCACGTCTCAAGCCAACCACGACGTCAATGCCTGAGTCACGCAGGTTATTTGCATGCGCATGACCTTGGCTGCCGTAGCCAAGAACCGCAACCTTTTTCCCCCTAAGAACGCCTAAATCGGCGTCGCGATCATAATAAACTTGCATCGCACCTCTCCTGTAAAACCGCGCTCTCTATATACCATGCACTATGCCGTCTGAGCTAGGGTAAGTCAACCGCAAGTCGGCGTAAGACAACGATTATTTGGTTGGACATCAATACCGTTTTTGCCAGATGAGATCGACGCCGTCCGGTCCCACGGTGCTGGTCGAAACGCTGAACCTCCAATCGGAGGTGATCCGATATTCCGCCGATACTTCCTGTCCGTATTTGCCCGAAACATCCTGAGAGACTGAAACGTTTGTGATATCAACCCCAAGCTCCTGCAGTCCCAAGGCTTGCGAAACCGCTTGTCCGATCTGAGCGGCTGCAAAACCGCTGGTGATGCTAATGGCATTTTGCTGTAGAGATGCCTGTTCGCTCTTTTCGAGACTCGAGAGAGGCTTGTTAAAAAGCAAGACTGAGAGAATATCGGCTTGGTCCAACTGCGGGTCACTGGCAAGAGTTAACGTCGGCTTTTCTGCAGTGCCCCTGACCACGGCACTGATCAAATAGTTGCCGGCCCGATACTCCGCCACGATGTCGAGGGATGGGTCAATCTTCTCACCTCCGCCAAACTCTAACCTTCCCCGGGTCAGGGTGAAGCGCCTACCTTGAAAGCCGACCCAGCCCCGTATGGTTTCGATCAAGCCAGTCACAGTGGGATTGCCGCCGCTGGCTTTCGTCACCCGCAGGTTGCCGGAAAGCTCAGCGTTGCCGTTCCGATGCCTGACCCAAAGGTTATTTGGAATACGAATCTGAATGTCTATGCTGGCATTCTTCCAAAGCTCACTATCGGCTTGACCATTGCTCTCTAGCTTGGCGGCAGACTTTCCGCCAGCAGTTGTCGATATCACGGTAATAGTCGGGTCCCGCTTTACCGGCGTATTACCGCGATCCAGAAAACTCAGATCGGGACGCAGCTCACCTCTTGGAACTTCGAACTTGCCGGTGATCCGCGGAGCGGCCAATGTGCCGTCAATTTTAGCGGCACCGTCGACTTCAATCTGATATTGTTGCGTATTTATCGCCGGCCATTGTTTCGCGGCAATGGCAAGCTCAATCCCCTGCGGCACGAATTTCTGTAATGCGATAAAACCGCTGCCGTCCAGCTCACCTTTATTGGCCCGGGCCGATATTTGCCTAATTCTTATCCCGCGGGGTTCCAGCAATCCTTCCGCCGTGACGGAAGATACCTGAACGCCGAGAGCAGTTGGCGTAAGCTTGCCGTCTCGAACACGTAAGACGCCACTGGCCACGGGTTGGTTAAGGGAACCGCGCACCTGGAGATCCACCTCGACTTCGCCGGCGATTCCCTGAATGGCTTTGCCGCTGAAAGCATTCAAAAAAGCCAGGCTCAAACCTGAAGACTGGATAAGGGCGTCGATATTGCTTCCGGCCTCCGCACGCCAGCCGTTGTTCCAGCTCAGTGTCATCGGCAGAGTTGCAGTTGCGTTGAGCGCATGGAGTTGATCCTGCTGCACGGTTGCCTTCACCTCCGCCTTTTGATCCCGGTAACTGCCTGATGCAACCAGACCGGCATAGCTGTAACCAGCGATCTTGGAGTTTTCCAATGTTAACGCTGCGACGACTTGCGGCGCCGCCGCGCTGCCCGCTAGTTGGACCTGGGCTGAAAGCATTCCGGTGATATCAGGCGCTTCGGGAAAGAAAGCGCGCATTGCTTCGAGGGGCAATTTTTCAACATTCAATCTGAGCGCCTGGTTGCCAGTCAAGGAAAATTGTCCATCCAAAAAGAGCTCGCGTCCGTTATTGCGCATCAACAAACGATCCACCAGAAAGTCCTGGTCCCGCTGCTCCACCGTGACCGGCTGGGAGAGTCTCCACGTCCCATCCGGCAACTCGAGAGTCAACCTCGCAAGCCGAGCCAGAAGATGCCCCGGCTGATAGTCCAATCGGGCGACCACCGCGTGGTTCCGGTTTTGCGCATCTCGCGCCTTCACATCCAGATCGAATACAGCGGAAGTTTGCGGCAGAATCTTAATCACTCCGTCCAAGCTTTGCATTTGGTAGCCGGCTTGAATGTCGAACAGATTGACGTTAAGCGTCCCGAATGGAAGGGACCGCGTACTTGCATAGCCCAAATCATAGTCGATAGAGCCGCTCTGGACGGTGGTCCTGGCAAGGCTTATTGAGCGAACTGTTAGTTTACCTTGTGCCTTCAGATCGTTGAGATTGCCTTTCGCTCCACCGATAAGATTGACCGATCCCGAACCCTGCTGGTCCACAAGCGCAAGCCAAGGCGATAGGGCATTCACGCGGAGCTGATACTCGAGCTGGCCTTGTTGCTTGGGATCAGTACCGATATCACCTTTGACAGAGAGGGTCGCATCCGTAGCTTTGAGCAGGCCCTGTTCGATCCGAATTCGTTGATTCGCTATGCTTGCGACCAAAGCACCTTGCTCCACTTCCAACCTTCCCACCGTGGAGCGTTGCACGTCGATTTTTGCCAAGGTGTTCATTGCCGCAAGCGTCAATCCGGAGCCTTTAACGAGCCCCGATAAATTCAAATTGCCTTTGATCGCTTGGCCCGATGAAAGTTTCTGAATATCGAGCTGGTTTGCCGAAAAACTAAGTTCGTATCGGGGAATATCTTTGAAAGCGATCTGTCCTTGCCAATCGGCGTGCCCGAGCTCACTCTTCAAATGACCGGTCATTTTGGCTTCGCTGCGCGCAAAACGCCCTTTGAGCGAAACGTCGCCCAGATTCCAGGCGGCGACTTCAGTAGATCGAATATTGGCCTCGCCCTGCCCGGCAAGATTCGCCAGGGCGAATCCGCTCCCGTTGACTTCAACCAGCGCGCTTACAATCCCCCGGAGCTCTTTTCGTTCGAGCAATTTGGCCAGGTTGACTTGGGCGATTTTTACGCTGCCTTTGTACATCGGCAAATCCCGGGCTATGTCCGTCTGAAAGTTGCCTGATAAAGAGCCATCCGCCACGGACAGTGAAAAATCCCCTTTCAGAGCCGTGAGCGGTCCGTGGAGATCGGCCGTCCCCGAAACATTGGCTTTGACCAGCCACTGCGGAACAAATTGCGCGATATCCGCAGGCGCCAGTTTATCGATGGACACCTTGGCTTCCGTCTCAAGCGTGTTCAGATCGTCAATTTTTCCAGTTAATCTCAAGCCAGAGCTGCCGCTCTCGATGAAGAAGTCTCTGAACTTTAGACTCTCCCGTCCACCGCTATCCTCATACGCGAGGCCTCCCTTTACCCGTGCCTCGGGCATACCCTTTGCCAGCAGACGAGAGGAAACCTGCCGCACGTCGACAGCGGTAACGTCCGGGCGAATTCCAACCGTGCCTTGGAGATCCAAGTCCGTCAGACGATAGGAGCTGCCGGAAAAACTGACATCGATATCAGACTTTTGTAATTCGAGAGAACTGATGGAGACGATCAGGCTGGGTGTTTCGGATTCCGGTTCAACCGGCGAGAATGCGTCAACAATATTCCAAATTCCGTCTCGTCCTTCTTTCAACCACACAAGCGGTTGAGCGGCCTCCAAGCGAAAAACTTGAATCCGACCCCAAATGAGAGGAAGCAAAGCATAGTTGACCTTGACGCGCGGGATCCGAGCAATCTCGCCTTCATTGTCAACCAGACGCACATCAATCAAGGTCAGGCTACCCCAAACCGACCCGTCCAATCTTGTGACACTGATCTTTCCTCGCATTGAGTCATTGATCGCCGTAACCAATTTCTGCCGCACGAACTCGCGAAAGCCATCCGTATGGGTGTAAAACGCTAACCCAGCGACCCCCAGCACGAGCAAGACCACCAACGCCAATCTCAGCCAGCGGCAAAGCCGCCAAAATTTTTCCATGCCCTAAAAGTATGCTCCCACACTGAAATAAATTTGCCAACTTGCTTCGCCGCGTGGCGGCCGCCAGGGAAATCCCAGGTACAGCGCCAGCGGTCCTAGGGGGGTCTGATAGTTGAGACCGAAACCGGAACCAAACTTCAGATCGTTCACCGGCAGATCAAACGATCGGAGCGAGACCTGACCGAAATCGATAAATAGTGCTCCGCCAAGCGGACCCCAGATAGGCCGCCTGAGCTCCACGGAGCCTTCAATCAGACTCAGACCTCCAATGGGATTACCTCTCGCATCCAAAGGGCCCAGCTTTCTCCGGGCGTATCCCCGCACGCTCTTTTCTCCTCCGGCATAGAAGCGCTCGAAGATCGGCAGATTCTCCTCGGGACCCAAAGGCTCGGCGAAACCGATCTTCAGCCGGCCGGCCAGGATCGTCTCCCAGCCGAGCAACAGATACTTCTTCGCCTCAGTCGTAACCTTGTAAAAGCTGAACTGCCCACCCCAAATTTTTCCAGCCTGCCCGAAGGTGAAGCTCACGACCTCGCCCTTGGTTGGATTGAGTGGCCCATCGGAAGTGTTCCACACCAAGCCGAGGGTCGGCCCCGACATCCACCCTCGCTCCCGGACAGCCCCCAGCGCCTCAATCGCCGCTTCACCGATCTTGTCGAGGCGGTCGTACTCTAGCCGGTAGCCGATGAATCCCACCAACTGCGGCGTAAATCCGTGCTCCACCCGAGGATAAAACCGCGACGCGTTGAGCACATAGGTATCTTCATCCTCCCTATCTTGCCTGAGACTAAGTATCCCTCGGGTACGTGGGGAAAAAAAATGGGGCTGAACTAGGGTAATCGCCCCAGTGGTAGTAATGGAGGAATATTTGGCCTCGACGGATAAACGTCTTCCGTTGCCAAGCCAGTTGTTATGCTGCCAGCGTAGCTGAGCACGAAACTCGTCCTCGGTGCCGTACCCGATCCCGACCCTAATTTCGCGCGGTTCTTTTTCCGAAACCTGCACCTCCATGGGAACTATACTGGGCTTTCCAGAAACCTCCTTGGGCGCAATCCGCACCAAGCCGAATAGATCGAGGGCCAAAATCTTCGCCTGCGATTCAGCAATTTTTGCCGGCGAAAAGATTTCACCAGGTTTATAGGACAGTTCCCGTAATACAATTTCAGGATCTACCTTGTCTGTCCCTGCAACCGTCGTTTCTCCGAAGACGCTCAACGGCCCGGGATCCGCCTGGTACCAAGCACTCGCCTGATTCTTATCAACGTTCACCTCGGCGCGTCTTTCCGTCGTCACATGAGCGTAGCCATGCTCCAAGAAACAATTCCGCAGCGTTTCCTCACCTTTGCGATAGGATTCTTCGCCGAAAATCTCGCCTTGTTTGAGCGGCAGCTGTGGCGGCGATAATGAAGAACCGTCCGAAACCTCAACATGAACTTCAGATACGATGACCGGTGGGCCTTCGAACACTTCGATCTTTACTTCCACCTGTCCGCTCTGCGGATCCGCGGTCAGGTCATAGGTTACGCGAGTTTGGTAATATCCCCTTGCCTCGTAGAAACGTCTGATGCGTTCCAAATCCTCGCGAAAAGTGATTGGATCGAAACTGCTTTCCGCTTCCCAAAACAGATACCAAGGCCGAACTTTGGTAAGCAGCTCCCGTAGGATCTCAGTGTCAGAGAATTTTGTATTTCCGGAGATCTCGATTTTTTCTACTCGCCATTGTCGTGCAGCATCCAGCTCCTCGAGCTGGATGCCTAAGACGGGCCGGGCGAAAAATATCCAACCAGTAACCAGGAAGGAGAAAAAGAATCTGTTACGTAGTCCTAGTAAAGACGTGGTCACGCGTGTCGGGATCTCCGGTGCGGGCGGCAGATCTAAATCTAGGGTGCAATCGACACGTCTTCAAGAGGCGTTAAGAACAAATTTCTTGATGATGTGAAATAGTTATTTCCACTAGCGACCAACTTCGGCTTGCGACAGTTTCTCGTAGTAGTGCCTGCCTCGTTCGAATCCCTGGCGAAAACTCTCTTTCCGGTAAGCATCCGGATAGTTTTTGCTTAGATACTCTACTGCTTGGTCAAACGACCGACCGCGCACTGGCGGTTCCAATGCCGCCGCGAAGCCTAAGCGGAAGGTATTCTCCTCGCGGGCGAAATGCTCCGGCTTGGAATAAGCAACCGCCTCGGCATCTCTTAAACCGATCCACCATTGTTCTCGCGCAGCGTCCAGAGTCTCCGCACCGGCTTGGGTCAAGATATCGCGTCCCGCTTCGATTTGATCGTCGTGCTCCGAAAGGCCGACGACGACCGACCGCCCTTGTCGAAGCGCATCCTCATAAAAAAAGATCTCGTCTTTGGGCACACCGATGGACAAAATATTTTCCAGTGCGCCACCTGCCGCCGCTCCGGCTGCGGCGCCACCCAATCCGCCGGCCGCCGCTGCAAATGTCACCGCTAGGACGGGGCCAATCCCAGGCAATAGAAGATTGGCGATCAAGGCTCCGGCGCCGAGGCCAACCGCTCCTCCAACAACGCTGCCTATGGCCTTTCCCATGCCCGGCTGTTCTGCCTCCTCCATTGGCACTGCTGCCTCAATATTGGCGTCAGCGGTGCCTGGCGACAAAATGATCACATGCTTTCCATCGAAGCCCGCCGCCTTTAGGAGATTTGCGGCCTTAGTCGCTTCCTGCCGGGTTTTAAAGATACCGACGACCGTCTTCACAGATTATTGCTCCTTTCTGTCGTTTAACCGGATAAGATCTGCGTATTGGTCATCCCGGGGCGTTTTCGATACCCGAACCAGAATCAGATCGCGTGGACGTAACGCGTCGATGCCGACTTCGCGCTCCCGGCGGTATACGGGAGTAGCCGGATCATATTTAATGACGATTACTTTGGCTTCCGTTGTCCGCAACTGAATTTCATTTTTGGTCCTGTCAACCCGTTCTACTGTACCGATAATTTCGTCCTTTGCGGTTCCGCGACCATCCGGCGGTCGCTCGATTCCCCTTCTATCCACATCCGGTTGTGGCCGGAGCGCGACAGGCTCACAAGCTGAAGCCATAAAAATGGCAACCAGCAAGACAACATAATTGGCGGAAGCGACCCGCGGATTCCCCTTCATACAA
>Ga0209857_1000183_pt1 | contig 14615 bp, 15 predicted proteins | sample GWRWN1_10_20_FD_187226 | JGI IMG/M metagenome (GOLD analysis project Ga0209857, IMG submission 187226) | Riverbed sediment microbial communities from areas with no vegetation in Columbia River, Washington, USA - GW-RW N1_10_20 (SPAdes)... | ecosystem: Environmental > Aquatic > Freshwater > River... | reverse complement strand
TGGTGAGCCTCGACATCCATCATACAAGTCTCAGGACGAACGGAGGAGCGGTTGAAATCATCGGAGATTTTCCGTTCATGCTGAGCCTAGTCGAAGCATTCATAGGGTTTTTCAGCAGAATCTTAAACTAAGTAAGTCCCTTGGTTATGCTATTATGAAACGGCTGGGCCGGGAGCCTCAGGAATTCCGGCTCAGCCCGTACCACACAACCACAAACACAGTGAGGGAGATCAGTGCCATTGCCTGAAAACCCCGGTCGAATCCCATCCCTTCGAGAAGGGCGCCGCACAATAAAGGTCCCACGGTCTGTCCCGCTGAGCTTGACGCCCGCGATATGCCAAGACTCAGCTCCTTACTGGTCTTGCTTGCCGACTGAAGCGCAAAGGTCGTAGCTGCGACGTTGGTAAAGCCAAAGCCCATCGTCATCACCGCAAGTGGAATCAAAAGCGTCAAGAAACCGGAACCATAGACCTGAAGAAAAAACATCGGGATCCCCACGGCGACCCCGAGTAAAATCACCCGGCTTGAGTTTATTCGATCGCAGAGCCAGCCACCGCTGAAGCGCCCTAGCGTATCTGTCAAGCGCGAAACTGAAACCATGATCCCTACTGCTTCCAGACTTAACCCGACGTGATTCGTGACTAGAAAAGGAAACGCGATCCGCGTCACTCCGGTCAAGAACAGAAATGACTGGCAGATAGCGAGGCAGGAGGCGAGAAAGGGCGCTTTGCTTAAAAGAATAGTTCCATCGCGCCATAGGGTCTGCGAACTGTGACGGACGGTTTTTCGGTATCGTTGGGCGCCTGCAACAAGAATAAAAAGCAAACCGAAGCATTGAGGCACGGAATAAAGAAAAAAAAGTCCGTCGGGCCCGAGCCACTTGCCTACGAAGCCACCCAAAAGCGGCCCGAGTGTGAAGCCGATGCCCAAAGCCGAAGCCATTTGTCCCTGCACCCGTCCCTGGCGCTCCGGCGCGGATTGATCGAACCCGATTTTCCTGAGGGCGAGGGCGAACATTGCCTCAGTCAATCCAAAGAGAGTCCAGACCCCCACGAATACCGGCATCGTGTCGAGAAAAAGATATCCAACAGCGCTCGTCGCCAGGCCGATGGCTGTGGCGGCGATGAGCAGCGCTCCCGCGCTGAAGTAAGTTGCCATGATGCCGGATAAAAGATCAGAAGAAACACGGCCGATGCCGTTGGCGACCAAGGGGATGCCGGCCAAGGCAATGGAGTAGCCGTGTGCCTTCATGAAGAACGGCGCCAACATCGCTGCTCCCGACGATCCCGCAGTCTGGCAGATAGCGGCCAATACGTAGTATGTGATAGGCGAGAGCTTCATGGCGCGGAATTATACCAGGGGCGAGTAAATCGTGATATGGATTTAGCCGGTGAAATGCGGTATGGGACAGGGGATTGGAATGATGGAGTAATGGGGTGTTGGAGTGATGGACTCGCGAATGTTTCGGTATTTCCACACCGCATTCTCCTTTACTCGGAACCCGAAACTCGGAACTCGAAACTATAAGGAGTTCAAGCAATGACGGAGATACCACAGATTCAGATTCATGAGGCCAAGAAGAAGCTGGAAGAGAAAGCGTCCATGTTTGTCGATATTCGCGATCCGGGATCCTATCGCGCGGCGCACATTCCGGGCGCGCTGCACCTTCATGATGGCAATGTTCAAGAATTTATCCAGAACACGGACAAAGAGACCGCGGTCGTCGTCTACTGCTACCACGGCAACAGCAGTCTTGGCGCCACCGCGTACTTCGTTGAAAACGGCTTCAAAAACGTCGCGAGTATGAGCGGCGGCTTCGAAGCATGGCGGCAAATGTATGAGCATGAAACCGGAGAATAGTTTCGTGTTGCGCGTTCCGGGTTTCGGGTTCAACTCGAGACTCGAAACTCGGAACCCTGAACCGTGAAAGCACAAGGAGGTTCGTATGAGTGTGATCGTTGGCAGCGGAGAATTTCGCTACGAAGTCATCGAGGGCTGGGGGAAGCCACCGGACGGCTGGACCTTCAAGGAAGTGGCGGCGGTCGCGGTGGATAAAAAAGATCAAGTCTATTGCTTTACGCGCGGCGCGCATCCGGTCATCGTTTTCGACCGTGACGGAAACTTTGTGCGTTCATGGGGGGAGGGCGTTTTTAAACGGGCGCACGGTGCCACGATAGGTCCCGACGAAACGATTTTTTTGAGCGATGATGGCGACCATACGGTACGAAAGTGCACCTTGGATGGAAAAGTCATTTTCACCTTGGGTGTCCCGGGCCAACCAGCGCCCTATCAGAGCGGCGAGCCGTTTAACCGCTGCACCCATGTGGCTTTCTCCCCCAGAGGAGAGATCTATGTTTCCGACGGCTATGGGAACTCCCGCGTGCACAAGTATTCTCCCGACGGAAAGCTGCTTTTCTCCTGGGGCGAGCCGGGTTGTGATCCCGGGCAATTCAATATCGTGCATAACATTTGCAGCGATAAAGAGGGCTGGGTCTATGTTGCCGACCGGGAGAACCATCGTGTCCAGGTGTTCGACGGCAACGGCAAGTACGAGACGCAGTGGAACAATCTGCATAGGCCCTGCGCTCTCTACATGGATACCACCCGGCCAGATCCCATCTGTTATATAGGTGAGTTGGGTCCGGGCATGTCGGTGAACAAGGAGAGTCCGAATTTGGGTAACCGCGTGGATATCTATGACAAGAAGGGCAAACGGTTGGCGCGTCTGGGAGATGTTTTCGCTGGAGAAAAGGCCGGCCAATTTATCGCTCCGCATGGCTTAGCCTTGGATTCGCGCAGCGACATTTACGTCGCCGAAGTCTCCTGGACCATCATGGGGCAGCATCTCAAACCGCAGCGTGAGCTGCGCAGCCTGCAAAAATTAAAAAAGCTCAATTGAAGAAGGGGCTGTTCCATTCGTTCCAACCGTTCCAATTGTTGCACCTGAATCGGAGGTTTCATCGGATTGAAGTCGCAGATTCTTCAACGGCTGGAACCGAGCGAAGCGATTGAACAGCTGGAACGATTGGAACAGGCTCTGACGAGCAAGGAGGCGGTTATGCAGAGCAACGTCATCCAGCAGCGCGTACCAGTAAGCAGCGACCCGGGTCACTGGGTTCACGTGAGCGATAGCCCGCGCCATGTGCGTGTCATGTTTGGCGGTGAGACGATCGCCGATAGTAAACGAGTCAAACTCGTGCGCGAGGCGGAAATTTTGCCGGCTTACTATTTTCCCAAAGAAGACGTCCGGACAGACCTTTTCGTGCCGAGCCAGCAGAAGAGCCGGTGCCCGGTCAAAGGTGAAGCTTCGTACTGGTCGATCCAGGTCGGCAAGCAATGCGCTGAAACCGCGGCCTGGAGTTATACTGCCCCGCTTCCGGAGGTCACAAGTCTAAAAGATCACTTTGCCTTCGAATGGCCCAAAATGGACAAGTGGATGGAAGAAGACGAGGAAATTTTTAAGCACGCGCGAGATCCATACAAACGTGTGGATGCACTGCCGAGCAAACGGCACGTCCGGGTCGTTATCGACGGACAGACGGTTGCCGATACCCACCGGCCTCATCTCCTCTTCGAGACCAATCACCCGGTGCGCTATTACATTCCTCAGGAAGACGTGCGCATGGACATGCTCGTCTCGAGCGCAACGATGTCCCGCTGCCCTTACAAAGGGCCGGCCTCTTACTGGTCAGTCAAGATTAGAGATAACCTCTTTGACGACATGGTGTGGGGTTACATGGAGCCGATTCCAGAATGTCCAAAGATCAAAGGACTGCTCTGTTTTTTCCACGAGCGCGGCTGCGATATCTACGTCGATGGCGAGAAAATACCTCAACCGAAAACCAAGTGGGCTCGGCCACTTCGAAATTGAGCAAGCCGATCGGTTTAAACTCTTTGAGTCCATCCTGCGCAGCTTGCTGCTAAAACCGTTCCAGGCCTCTAAAAGTCCGTCATTCCCGAATGCTTCTATCGGGAATCCAGACAAAACTAAGACTGGACCCCCGATGAAAACATTCGGGGGTGACAACTTTTGGGTAAATTCTCATAAATGTTTTTTGCTACACCGTCAGCTTGCTGCGGCAAGATTTATTTCGGTGCGGCAAAGGCCCTGTTGAAAACCTATGGAAGCTATCTACTGGAATGGTCGCGAACTAAGCCTCGATGCATCGTACCCTATGCCGAAAGCTGACGATCGGACCGCTCTGGTCAAAGTTCACCTCGCCGGCATCTGCTCCACCGATCTACAAATTTTTAAAGGCTACACGGATTTCCAGGGTGTTCCTGGACACGAATTCGTCGGCTCTGTCGTGCAAGGACCACAAGAGCTCATGAATAAGCGCGTTGTCGGCGAAATCAACTTCGCCTGCGGCCGGTGCGAATATTGCCATCGCGGGCTTGACCGCCACTGTCCATCGCGAAGTGTCATGGGGATTCTCGGCGCCGACGGAGCTTTCGCCGAATTCGTCTCCGTACCAGTCACTAATCTGCACGTTGTGCCTGCAAGTGTTAGCGATGAAGAGGCCGTCTTTACGGAACCCCTCGCCGCGGCCTTCGAGATTTTGGAACAGGTGCAGCTCAATCCTGGCGATGAAGTTCTGGTTTTGGGGGACGGCAAGCTGAGTTTTTTGTGCGCTCAGGTTCTGAGGCTCGCCAGCGCTAACGTCGCTTTAGTGGGAAAACATCAGGACAAGCTCAAACTCATCAAGCGATCCGGTGTCAAAACGATGCTTTTGGGTGATTGGAAACCCAAACAATTCGACGTAGTCGTCGAAGCCACGGGTTCCCCTTCCGGCCTGCAACTAGCGATGGGCGCGGTTCGCCCGCGCGGTACACTGGTGCTGAAGACCACTATCGCCGGCGAGCACAAAGTCTCGCTTGCGCCGTTGGTGATCAACGAGATTACCGTTGTGGGTTCTCGCTGCGGTCCGTTTACTCCTGCGCTAGATGCGCTGCGAGAAAAGAGCGTTTCGGTGACGCCTCTGATTGAGAAGGTTTATCCGCTGAGCGAAGGTGTCGAAGCGATTGCCCATGCTGGCAGTCCGGGCGCGCGCAAGATTTTGCTACAACCCTAGTGGTTTCTCTCGGATGTCCTTCCAAAGGAATACACCAAAAGAGCTTGACTTCTACACCATCGGCGCATAACCTGGTTTTTGGGGGGTGAAGCTATGGCCAGGACAAACATCGAGCTCGACGACCGGCTTATCAATGAAGGACTGAAGGTGTTCCAATGTAAGTCCAAGCGGGAGCTGGTTCATCTAGCTCTCAAAGAGCTTCTAAAAAGCGCTAAGCGCAAGGAAATTCTAAAACTGCGGGGTCAGGTCCAATGGGACGGCGATCTTGACGAGTCGCGCCGTAGCCGCTTGTGATCGTTGTTGACACCACGGTTTGGATCGATTTTTTCGGGGCCAAGGGAACTCCATTCGATTTGCATCTTACGCGCTTGATCGAACAAGGGGAATCGCTGGGGCTTACCGATCTCGTCTATTGCGAGGTTTTGCAGGGCATTCGAGATGAAATGGATTTTGTTCGCTTGCGAGGGATCCTCCAGAGCTACCCGATTCTCAGAATGCGAGGATTACATCTTTTTGAGCACGCGGCAGGTATTTATCGTGACTGCCGCCGTCGAGGCTTTACGATTCGCAAGACCATAGATTGCCTTATAGCCGCCACTTGCTTGGAAAACGACGCAGAGCTTTACCATAACGACCGCGACTTTGATGCGATCGCTCGCGTCAGGGATCTCAAAATCCACCGGCCCTAAGGATTTCTTCGCTCTTACCATCGCCGTTGAGGAAAAACCTGTAGCTTCTCAGGCGTCGGACACGAGCGGATTGAGCTTTTCAAAGAATTCGCCGATGGCGCCGCGATGAATGAAATCAGCGAGTTCGTCGAGCGGGGTTTCATCGCGATTAATAATAGCCAGCAGCGCGCCGCTGCGTTTGGCGATGACGGGGAAAGACGCTGCGGGTTGGACTTGTAGAGACGAGCCGATGACGATGAAGACTTCGGCTTGCTCGCTCCATGCTTGCGCTCGTTTCATTGCTTCAGCCGGCATCTGCTGGCCGAAGGAGACGTTGGCGGATTTCAGCAAGCCGCCGCAGGCGTCGCAGGTGGGGACGGTGAAATTTTCTCCCAAGTTTTCGTAGACGCTGGCCGGCTCAAATCGTTTCCCGCATTGCAGGCAGGTCACGAGGCGATCCGTGCCGTGCAGCTCGACAATTTTCTCGTCGGAGACCCCGGCGATGCCGTGCAGTCCGTCGATATTCTGGGTAATGAGTCCAAGTAAGTGGCCGCGCTTTTCGAAGTCACGGATCGCATAGTGGCCGATATTCGGCTGGACCTTTTTGTAGAGCTCGTAGGTCGCTTTTTTGAGTTGCCAGTGTTGAATTCGCGCCGCTTCGCTAGCGATGAAATCTTGAAAATAGACCGGCTGATATTTCGTCCAGATGCCGCCGGGGCTGCGAAAGTCGGGCACGCCCGATTCCGTGCTGATGCCCGCGCCGGTGAAGAATACAACCTTGCGGGACCTTCTAAGTTCAGCCGCGAATTCTTCCAGCCGCACGTCGATAGCCGTCAGTTGCGAGCCCCCTCTCTTCTCTCCCCCGTGACGGGGAGATGCAAGAGGGGGTCAGCGGGCATTATTTGGTCGGCGCGGGTTGAGCTGGTTTTGCCGGCTGCGGCGGTACTGTAGGTTGCGTCGGTTGCACGGTTGCCGGCTGAACATCCAAGACCTTGACGTCGAACACCAGCGTTTTCCCCGCCATTGGATGGTTCAAATCGAGCACCACCGATTTTTCTTTGATCTCATGAACCCGCACGGGTACCTGTTGTCCCTGGGGGCCTTTGGCCATAAGTACTGCGCCAACCTTAAGACCTTCGGAGGGGATCTTCTCTTTAGGAAACTCTTGGAATCCCTTCGGGTCCACCGGGCCGTACCCTTCCTCAGGCTTTACTTTGACCCGTCTTTCTTCGCCGACTTTCATTCCCGCAAGCCCTTTCTCCAGACCGGGGACAATCTGATGGCTTCCCTGGGTGTACTTGAGAGGGTCTTTGCCTTTGTTGGACTCGATGGTTTTGCCATCCTCGCCGGAAAGTGTGTACTGGAGGCTGACGACGGTGCCATCCTTCACGACATTGTTTTCTTTGCTCTTCTCAGCCGTGAAAGCACCGGTGGATACAAACATATTGAGCGTGGCGGCTCCCACTAGAAGCCGCCAAAAATTAATCCCCATGAACATCTCCTTTTGAATAGTGAATATCTTTTCTTAATTATAAGTTAAGTTGGCATAAACACAACTCAGGTTCCGCTAAAACTGAAGCCTTATTGTACCGCCGAGACGCGGAGTTCGCAGAGATCGGAGTATTTCCTGATCAAGAACTCTTTACTCTGCGCCCTCAGCGCCTCTGCGGTGAGCTATCTTTTATCTGCCGATTCGTTCGAAGAATGCTTCGCGCTGAAGTTCGTCCAACAGGCTCATATCCAGAAGACGGGCCATCTCTTTCTCGTTTTTTCCGAACGTGAAAATGAGATTGCGCCATATGAGGCTTTTTCAGCAGCTTGCTCTACCGTCAGGAACAAAGAGGAATGACCCGGCGTCCCCATGCCTCCATGATTGCATCATAGTTGGTGTTTGGAGGAGTCAGCAGGATGCGCTTGATCCCCGCCGCTTCGAGTTGCTTAACGCGAGCCGCGCACTCCTGCGGCGTGCCGGCGATCGTAAAACGTTGCAGTAGATAATCCGTGACCAGATTGGGGTCGACCCGTTCTTCGATCGGCTTGGAAATATCGAAGCCTTCCATGAATTTCCGCACACCGGCAAGTTGACCTTCGGGCACGGTTTCCATGGTAAAACGGAAATTATGGTGCGCGCGATTGGCCATCCGCGAGCGCACGCGCTGGCGGGCGAGAGCCCCGTCGTCGTCAACGCAGATCATGCCGGCGGGCATCACGTCGATTTCCGAGATCGCTCTTCCCATTTCTTTCGCGCCTTCAGCGATGCGGGCCTGCGCCCACTCCATGACGTCGAGATCAAAGCCTGTTCCAAGAATCACGCCGTCGCACACGCGACCGGCGACCCGGAGTGCCTTCGGACCTTCCGCGGAAATGTAAATGGGCACCGGACGCTTGCCGATTTTCAGTGTGACGCGGCCACTGGAGGCGCGCTCCTGGGTTTTTGGAACTTCGACGCCTCGATCGTGTAATAGGTCGCGAATCACGCGCAGTCCTTTCTCGAATTCGACCAGCTTGGTTGCAGTTCGTCCGAGGCTGTAGACCGGGCCATCGCCCGTGCCCAAACCGACGATGGCCCGACCATCGGAGATTTCGTTCAACGTGGCGAAAGAGTTAGCGGTGATCGTGGGATCGCGATAGACCATGTTGGTCACCGCCGTGCCGAAGCGAATCTTTTTCGTGTTCAGCGCGCACATAGCCATGACTTGGTATGGATCGACATTGTTCATGTGGCTGTCGGCGAAGAAGATTGCCTCAAAGCCGACGGCCTCGGCGCGCTTGGCGCGATCAACCGCTGCTTGAACGCTGCGCGCAGAGCCGTGAAGGCAGAATTGAATCGCCATATTTAGATACCTTCTCCCTATAGAGCAAGCACGATCTAAGGATTAAACTTCTTCCCCCTCGATGGGGGAAGATTGAGATGGGGGTGATCCGCTAGGACGATGCCTGCAAAATTCAGCACCCCCTCTTCAATTCTCCCCCGTCAAGGGGGAGAAAGTATGATTACGGCGTGCTTCACCCGACTCGTTAGGCAAATAGACCATAGTTTTTGCACTAACAACAACCGCCTATCCCGCGATTGCCGCACCTGACGCCGCGCGTTCCGACGCCTGCCGGCTCTGCCACTTCGAGCAGGCATGAATGGCCAGCCCGGAAATCGCAAAGCAGAGCAGGCAAAGGGAAAAGGGCCAGCTGTAGGATCCGGTGAGATCGAAAAGATAACCGCCGATCCAGGCGCCGAACGCGCTGCCCAGACCGAAGCTGATCTCCAGAAAACCGAAGATGAGACCGACCTTGCGGCCGGAAAAGATATCGGCAATCACGGCGCCGTAGGTCGGATTGCCGGCGCTGTGGCCAATGGAATAAAGCACTGCGGCAAGATAAACGAACCACATGGGCGAAGCCCCGGACATTGCGATGAAGCAGACCAATCCCGCTAAAGTCACCAGAATCGCGACCCCGTAGGTACAGTCGCGTCCAAGCTTGTCGGAGACCAATCCCCAGATAACCGTCCCGCCGATTCTCACGAATCCGATCAATCCAGCGACGAAAGCAGCCACCAGCTTGTCAAACCCTAGCGACACCAAGTGAGCCACGATATGCGTGTTGATCATGAAGAGCGCGGTTCCCAGCGCCAGGTGGCCGACGGTGATACACCAGAATGGAAAGGACAAGACCGCAGCGCGTAGCATCCAATCCAACTGCGTGGCGGACTTCTGTGCGTGTGGGCCGGAATGATCTGACGCGGGGGCGCTGTCGCCGTCGGGAAGTTGTCCCATCTCTTGCGGGTCGCGGCGCTGCAAGAGGGCATTCGCAGGAACTACGGCAAGGAGAATCAAACCAGCCGTCGCCATAAAGGTCAGACGCCATCCGATTCGACTGATGAGAAACTCCGTCAGTGGGATCATGATCAACGCGCCCAATCCTTGCCCCATGCTGGCGATGCCGATGGCGGTGGCGCGGCGGCGGACAAACCAAAAGGAGATCAGCGCGTTGTGCCCGACGAATCCGAGTGCCCCTTGACCCAGAGCTGTGATCAAGCCGAAGGATAAGTACAGATTCCAGAGGGAGTTGCCGAAACCCGAAAGCAGCAATCCAACTCCCACCAGAGTCCCGCCCAAAGGCATCAAGAATCGAGGCCCAAAGTGATCGAAGGCGAATCCGACAAACGGCGCAGCCAGTGCATAAACCAGAAAATTCACCGATGCGATGCTGGCGCCTTCGCTGTGCGACCAGCCAAAGGTCTCCAACAGGGCAAGGTAGTAGACGCTGAAGGCGCCATTGACGCCGCGCATCACCACCATGTTGACGAAGCAGAGCGCGAGGATAATATAGCCGTAGAAAAACTTTGGAGCCATGAGTCGAAATGGAGTGTTTAAAGGGGATTTTTTTGCACGCCGTTCTTATAATTCCGCTCGTCCCTTAGCACTACCCCTCTTTGAAAAAGAGGGGCCAGGGGAGATTTGCGTGGGTCGACGGGCGACCAGCGCAGAGAGTCAGGGGGATATTTCATCGCCCGGTTGTTTGTATGTCGGTCACCTTGACGTCGAAGTTGAGGGTCTTTCCCGCCAGCGGGTTGTTGAAGTCGACCACGACAGTCTTCTCTTTGACTTGATGGACGCGCATGGCGATTGTTTCCCCCTGAGGGCCTTTGGTTGCCAGCATCGTTCCTACTTTTTGCGCCTCAGGCGGGAGCTTATCTTTGGGAATTTCCTGGAAGGCGTTCGGGTCACTGCGATAACCGTCTTCGGGCTTGACGACTATTTTCTTCTGATCGCCGACTTTCAGTCCCGTCAGCTCCTTTTCAAGTCCCGGAACGATCTGTCCGCTGCCGTGGAGGTAGGTCAAAGGCTCCTTGCCGACGCTGGAATCGATGACTTTCCCGGTGTCATCGGTGAGAGTGTACTCGATGGAAACAAAGGAACCTTCTTGAATGGCCGAGCCCCGCTTCAACGTGATCGCCTGAGTCGCCGAGTTTCCTCCCGTACGCGCGAGGCTCGTAAGAAAAAATAGCGCGGCCGTGACCGCACCACTGATGACCAATAGTCCGAGAAGTTTTTTCATTTAATTCTCTTTTCAAACTAACTTTCAAGCCGCTCAAAAAGCCTCAGATGCGAGGCGCGCGAAGATCGATGAGCGGAGGCGTACTCTTGTACGTTGACGCGAAATCGGTCGAGCGCAACGAAGCAGGTGGGCCTTTTTCAGCGGCTTTAACAGGGTTTAAATTTCGGTAGCATAATCCCGTCGCCACTGTCTTCGAATACCACTTCCACCGGCATGTCGATGTGGACCTTATCGGTCGGACAGCCGGTGATGTTGCTGCAGAATCTCGGCCCTTCATCCAGGTCGATCCATGCGGTGACGTAGGGAATGTCTGGCGCGAAGCCGCGCAACGCTTGGCCGACGACTTCGCGAATCACGGTGAAGGAAAAAATTTTGCCCCTGCCGCTGACCGGTACCCATTCGAGTTTGTCGCTGGCGCAATCGCCGCAAACCGGCCGCGGGCAAAAGACCCACGTGCCGCAGTTCTGGCACTTCTGCATCATGAGCTTGCCGGCTTTGGCGCCGTCCCAAAAAGGTTGGTTGACGGGAGTGATCTCCGGTAACGGTTTTTTTATCGCCTTGTTCTCATCCGTCATTTTTAACTCTCAACTTTCAAGTTGTTAACCACCAATCACTAGCAAAATTCGAAATCCGAAGCTCGAAATCCGAAACAAATTCAAAATTCGAAATAGTAAAATCCAAAACTCAAGTCCGAATCGAGTTTGTTTAGAACATTGGATATTTTGTCATTTGAAATTGTTTCGTGCTTCGGATTTCGAAATTCGAATTTCGAGCTTGGCCTTTCCTTTGATCAGACCTCGCTCCCCAGAATCGCCGCAGCGGTGCAGCCGAAATTCTTGCCGTAGTTCACAGCTCCGACGCCGGTCGCAATACCAAATTTAACATTCGGTACCTGCCGTTCGCCGCCTTCGCCGCGGATCTGGCGCACGGTTTCGATCACGTGCAGCATGCCGCCCGTCGTCGACGGTTGGCCGCAGTTGATCATGCCACCGCTGGTCTGGATCGGCAGATCGCCTTTGAATGTGAAGTCGGTCTTTTCAAAGAACGCCTTGTCGTTTCTGCCACAGAATCCTAAATCTTCGATCTGGATCATCACGATGGGAATGTAATCGTCATAGAGATTGAGACAGCGAATATCCTTATGGGTGACGCCGGCCATATCAAAGGACCGTTTCCCGGCTTGGGTGATGCCCGTAATCAACGGGTTGGCGCGATAGCGCGGCCCGAAGCTCGCGTTGTTACACTCCCCCCAACCCAAGAGATACACGGGCGGCTTGCGCATGCTCTTGGCGCGCTCCGCAGAAGCCATGATATAGGCCTTGCCGCCGTTGGCCGGCATCACGCAGTCGAAAAGCCGGATCGGATCTGAAATCAGGCGCGACTTTTTGTAATCTTCGATGGTGATCGGCTTTCTTAGATAGGCGTTGGGATTGAGCGACGCGTGATAGCGACCGGTGACGGCGATTTTGCCAAAGTGCTCTTCCGTCATCCCCGACTCATACATGTAACGGCTCATGACGAAGGAGATTTTGCAGTTCGGTCCCATGACCCCAAAGGGCATTTCGTAATCGCGGGTGTCCGCGGACGCGCCGCGGTGACCCCCACGTTCGCTAAACGGTGCGGCCGCAGCGATCACCAACACAAGATCACAGAGGCCGGCGGTGATTGCCGCCGCGGCGTGGCCTAGCAGCGAGACCGAGCTGGCGCCGCCGTTCCCGCCAGCGAGGGAAACTCCGGGCGTAATTCCCAAGATCGCCGCGACTTCCTCAGGCCAGAACGGCTGCGAATGATTGGTCGTATAGATGGCGGCGAGCCCCTGGTCGTCGAAGTCTTTTTTGGTTAACCCGGCGTCGTCCATGGCGAGGCGCGCGGCCCACGCCAGATACTCGGCGGTAGATTTGCGTGGCTCGCCCGGTTTGCTGCCCAACCGATCGGTGGGTGTCTCGCCGATGCCAACGATTGCGGTTTTTCCTCGAATGCTCATGAACCATGCCTCGATTCGTTTTTTAACAGCCATAGTGCAGCCCAGTTAGCGTGTCAAGGGAAGGGAAAACGTTCGCAGCTTTTGGGTGCTAACCGCAGAAAACCTAGCGCGGCAAAGCCGCAACCAAGACTCGGAATATCTCGCGCAAAGGCGCAAAGTTCGCAAAGTGACGGGCTGAGGCCCGTCATCCCGAGCGAATGCGAGGGGATCTAACGAAAGATTTCTCCCTTCGGTCGAAATGACAAAGCGCGTTCTTGGCGTCTTGGCGCGAGCAAATCCCCGTTTTGGATAGCTACGGGCCACCGGACAATTTGCGCAAGCCGGGCACAAGATCGCGGTTGACGAGGAATCAGCGACTGTGGGATAAGCGAGCTGCCCGATAGACATAAATCCGGAACGTTGCCGGCCAGGTCCTGGCAGCAGCAGCGATCAGCAACTTATTGGCCCGACCGGTTTCTTCCCGGTCGGGCTAATGTTTTTTTGGGACTGTGTCAGGGAAGAGGAGTTCGACGGTGCGATGTCGATATCCAACCCAGTGTCCAGTTGATATCAGGGCAGGTGCATCAAATTTGCTACTCCCTGTAGCTGATTTGATGCACCCTATTCGGATTCAACACAGTTGCGAGCTTCCTATGTAAGGAATTCCTCCATGAATTCACGGCGTTCAATTTGCCTATCAGAATGCTGGTTATGGCATTGTTCATGCTCTTATAGGTTGCCATAGGAAAACTCGCTGATGAAACGCTTTTGATTAATGGTTTGAGTTGAGATTTTCCCCTCCCACTGTCTCCCACTCGGAGAGATTACGGTGACGGGAAGGAGCAAAGTGATGCGGCCTAAATTCCCGCTGATCATGCTCACTGCTTTCATTCTGGCCTCCGTCCACCTCGCCTACGCGCAGCAGAGGAAGAAGGTACCGCGTATCGGCTATCTAGCTACACGCTCCAGTGCTGGAGGCGGTGAAAAAGCGTTCCTGCAGGGTTTGCAGTCACTCGGTTACATCGAAGGACAAACGATAGCGATCGAGTGGCGGTTCGCTCAAGAAAAGTTCGACCGGCTACCCGAATTTGCTAACGAACTCGTCCGTCTTAAGGTCGATGTCATTGTAACCTCCGGCGGGTATTCGACCGTCCAGACGGTTAAGAACGCGACTACGACGATTCCCATCGTCATGACGGGTGTGAGTGATGCGGTTGAGTTAGGATTTGTCGCCAGCCTGGCGCGCCCCGGTGGAAATATTACGGGGATATCCAGTCTCGCGCCGGAGTTGAGTGGAAAACTACTAGAGCTGGCAAAGGAAGCTATTCCCAAAGCTTCTCTGGTGGCTGTGTTAGCGTATTCGGCCAGTCCAAATTGGAAACTGTATTTCAAACACATGGACGGCACTGCGCGGTCTTTGGGCGTGCAACTGTTGGTTTTTCAGGTGCGCGCGCCGGACGAGCTGGAGAGCGCATTTGACACGGCAAGAAGCAAGCGTGCCGATGCTGTCATTATCCCGGGATCTGGCTTCCTGAACCTTCATAGAAAACGAATTGTCGAGCTTGCTGCTCAGCGTCAATTGCCGGCGATAGCGATGGGTGGGACGTGGGCAGAGCAGGGCTGCCTCCTAGCTTATGGCCCCAGCACCGCCGAATCTTACCGGCGCGTTGCGGTCTATGTGGATAAGATTCTAAAAGGCGCCAAGCCCGCCGAACTTCCTGTGGAGCAACCGATGAAGTTTGAACTGCTTATCAATCTCAAGACGGCAAAGCAGATCGGCGTCACGATTCCGCCGAATGTGCTGGCGCGGGCAGACAAAGTGATCAAATGAGAAGGGGCGGTTGTCAAGTGTCGAGT
>Ga0209857_1000181_pt1 | contig 14652 bp, 13 predicted proteins | sample GWRWN1_10_20_FD_187226 | JGI IMG/M metagenome (GOLD analysis project Ga0209857, IMG submission 187226) | Riverbed sediment microbial communities from areas with no vegetation in Columbia River, Washington, USA - GW-RW N1_10_20 (SPAdes)... | ecosystem: Environmental > Aquatic > Freshwater > River... | reverse complement strand
GCGTGCACCAACCGCACTGGGCGGCATAGGAGAGCGCGAAGCTTTTCTGCAAGGGGTGAAGGCTCTCACTATTTCCCAGCCCTTCGATGGTCGTGATTTCTTTTTCTTGGGCCTCCACCGCCAGGATGGAGCAAGAGTAGACATCCACGCCGTCCATGAGCACGGTGCAGGAACCGCAGCCGCCGTAATCGCAGGCTCTCTTGGTGCCGGTAAGATCCAGCCGATTTCTGAGAACATCGTTGAGCGTCCAGTTCGAATCTATTTCGACAGAGTGAACGTGGCCATTGATCTTCAGCGCGATCTTATGAGATTCCTCGGGCTCCATTTTTCAGGTGTAGTCTCTGCGATCTCTGACTTCAGACCTTATCCCTTCGGTGGCCGTTCGCTTTTGACCGGCTCTCCTCTTGCGATGGCCTCCGCCATTTCGTCGTCTTCCGCGTTCCACAAGCCCAAGGCATATCCGTACCAGGGATTTTTAAGCGTTAACGGCGGTAGCTCCTCTTGCTTCCAGATCTTTAGCGCCCGCTCCATATATTCTTGCTTCGGCAATCCCACCGGCGGGTAAGGTCCCTTGCGCGTCGCATCGATGAGAATTCCGGAGCAACCGAACGGTGGCGGATAGCTGCGCTCTTCGGGTTTGCTGATCAGTGAATAGGCCGAAGGGTCGAGCAGCGGCACTCGCCCGGTAATCACCCGCGTGTCGCGATGCGGCTGCATGGCGAAGCTCATGGCCCACATCACCATGTCGGGATCTTTCGGATCGATATCCTCATCAACAACGATGATCACTTTGTTGGCCGGATCTCTGCCCGAGGCGGCCTGGAGCGCCTGCCAGGGTTTACTCGGGTGGCTGTTGCGCATGCGGATGACCCACCAGTTCCAACCACCGCCCATCTCCGGACAACACACTTCCAACACCTCTGGCAAATTGCAGCTGTATCTTAGAAAGCTGTAGAGAATCATTTCCCGGCAGCTGCGTGAGATACCGTTGGACTCGCTGGGCGGCAAACCGACCAGTATCGACGTCAACATCGCATTACGCCGGTGGGTGATCGCCGTGAGCTTCACCACCGGCCGACGATGGCGCTCCACCATCAGGTAACCGGGAAAGTCGCTGAAAGGCTGTTCCGCCTCCAGCTCCTCAGTGGAAATTTCTCCCTCAATCACGATTTCCGCTTCCGCCGGGACTTCGAGCGGCACGGTTTTGCAGTGCACCAGCTCCACCGGCCTTCGTCTTATCCCGCCGGCCACCGAAAGCTCGTCCAACCCATAAGGAAGATTGGCCGCCGCCACATAATTGATGTCGGGAAGCGCTCCCAAAACAATCGCCACAGGAAGAGACTCGCGCCGCCCCTTTGCGCTCGGATAGTGATAGAGCATGGCGTGATGCGAGGGGCCGATGCCGGCCAGCAGACGATTGGGCGGCCGAAAGTGGCCGCTATACATCCCGACATTGCGGACGCCGCTCGCGGAGTCCTCTGTAATGAAAGGACCGGTCACACGGGTATCACCGCTGAATCCCGGCTCCTCCACCGGTGCAGGCAGCATCGACAGTCCTATTTTCTCAAGCTCCGGACCGACGTGAACCACTTCGTGTACAGGACCGTTTTCAACGACCACAGGATCGATGGGCTTATCCACCGCGTGGCGCCAGCGCTCGTAGATCTCTTCCGGGTCTTCGCAGCCCATCCCCAATCCGACAATCTTGCGCGACGCCGCGTAGACTCCGGTCAGCACTTTGATTCCGTAACGGCGGCCTTGGCCGTCAGTGACGTTCTCATACAGGAAGGCCTGGCGCTCGGCGTCCGAGCGGCCGCGATACTGGAGCCGCATGAGCGGCATCAGCTCGCTGTCCTTATTGACCAAACGCTGCCAGCGGTAGAGTAATCCCTGGCGTTCCAGGACTTCGATAAACTCACGCAAATCGTTGTAGTAATTCTCTGGCATCGGCTCTTTCCTTTCAGTCGAGAAGCTTGCGCGCGAATTCCGCTGCCGGCTCGCGCACCTTCACAACCTTTTCCTCCGACTGATTCTCCAGCATAGGATATTGGTCCGGTATAAGACTGTCTTTTGCTGCGATGACGCCGAACTCTTTCAACCATTGCGTATCGACATCGAAGCGTCGAGTGCCCTGTCCCATCGCCCTGCCAAATATGTCCTGCCCTTCTTTGCCGAGGAACCAATTGATAAAAACTTTGGTCGCGTTCGGATGGGGCGCGCCTTTGATAATGGTCACATGGCCGCTGCCGCCGCTCACGTAAACTTCGTCCCGAGGATTGGGCAGAGGCTTCACGGGTAGGCCCGCTTTAAGAAAAGGAAGAAACGAATAATACGTGAGACCCACCACGACAGCGAGCTTGCCCTTGGCGAGATTTTCCGCCAATACCCGTTGATCGCGGCTAAGAAACATCTTTTGGCCCGCTAACTTCTTCAAATATTCTTCGCCTTTAAGCTTCCACAGGAAGGACCAGATCGAGGTGCCTGACCCCGCAGTACGCGGGTCGAGGTAACCGATTTTGCCGACCCACTTGGGATTGAGCAGGTCGTTGAAGGAGCGAATCTCCTCAGGCTTCACAAGGTCCGTGTTGTACCACAGGTTCTCCGTCAGATAGGCCTGCGACGAATAGATGTAGCGCTTGGCGTTGTCCACCCAGATATGCCCGCCCCACCAGTTTTTAGGGTCTCTGACTTCCGGTAGGGTCATGGCCGGTTCGAAAGGCTCCAATAGCCCCTCGGATAGGAGGCCCGTGACCATCGATTCACTGCCCCCCATGTGGAGATCGAAATTATAGACGCCTGCCCTCGCCTCCTGTTGGATCTTTCCCACGATGGAGGCCGCTCTGCCGGCGATTAGCTCGGTCTCGATGCCGAAACGCTGCTTAACGATTCTCTCGACGTCCTTTCTCAACTCGGCGCTGGCGGGAACAGAAACGACGACCTTTCCTTCCTTTTTGCCGGCTTCGACGGTCTTGTTCCATTCGTTCTGGGCGGGCTGCCCGGTTTGCGCACGCGCAACGTTACTTTCCAGGATCCAGCCCGCGATGAAAACGAGTAAAAATAACAATTTCATCTGTCACCCAAAGAATCTTTTACTCGCCCAATAGCTTCCGCGCCACGGCGGCTCCCGGCTCTCTGACCTTATAGATCTTTTCTTCCGATTGGTTTTCTAGTTTGTGAAACTGTTCCATCGTCAAAGGAACATCCTTTGACGCGATGATGCCAAACTCTTTCAGCCATTTGGTGTCGATGTCCAAACGCCTGCTACCCACACCCATCCCTCTGGTAAAGATCTCTTGTCCATCTCGTCCCAGAAGCCAGTTCACGAAGACCTTCGTCGCGTTGGGATGTGGGGGATTCTTAAGAATCGTCAGGTGCCCATAACCGCCACTGACATAGAGACCTTCTTTCGGCACCGGCAGCGGGGTCACCGACAGACCCGCTTTAATAAATGGCAGGAACTCCGAGTACCCAATACCTGATGTGACCGCAATCTTACCCTTGGCTAGATTGTCGGCAAGCAGGCGCAGATCACGTGTAACGAACAACCTTTGCGCCACTAGCCGCTTCAAATACTCTTCACCTTTGATGTAGTTCATATAGGACCACATCGAAGAGCCGGAGCCCGGGGTACGCGGGTCGCTGATGCCGATCTTGCCCTGCAGTTTGGGATTCAGCAGGTCGTCGAAACCACGAAATTCAGCTGGTTTGTATTCGTTGGAGTTACTCCATAGGCTCACGGTTTGATACGCGACAAAGGCGTAGAGAAATCGTTTCGCATTGTCAGCCCAAATATGTCCTCCCCACCATTGTTTTGGATCCCTGACTTCAGGTAGCACAAAGTAGGGCTCCACCGGTTCCAGCACGTTCTCCGGCAAGAGCCCGGTAATAATCGACTCGGTGCCACCTATATGAACATCGAAATATTGCACCCCCGCCTTGGACTCGTCGACCATCCTGCGGATGATAGTGCCGCCCCGCGCCGGCACGAATTCCACTCCGATGCCGTAGCGCTTCGGAAAGGTCAGCTCCATCAATTTTCTTAGTTCGGCGCTCGGCGGAATCGATGCGACGACTTTCCCTTCCTTCTTTCCCGCTTGGACGATCTTGTCCCAGTCAGTCGATCGATCCTGGCTGGTTTGGGCCAAGACTAACCCGCTACCAAATCCTGATCCTAAGATCATCATGCAAAGAAAAAACAACTTCATCCCTCACCTGACCCTTGTTTATTGATCCAGGAGTTTCCTTGCCAACGCCGCCCCCGGCTCTCGGACCCGTTCAATTTTCTCCTCCGAATTATTTTCGCGTTTGGCGTATTCCTCAGGCGAATACACATCCTTGGCCGCGGTGACCCCAACTTCCGACAGCCATTTTGTGTTGACGTCCAGCCGGCGGGTGCCCTGTCCCATGGCCCGTGAAAATAGATCCTGCCCCTCTCTGCCGAGAAACCAATTAGTAAAAACCTTGGTCGCATTGGGGTGAGGGCTATCTTTCATAACTATGAAGTGGCCGCTTCCGCCGCTGATGTACACCCCTTCCTTCGGCGTCGGCAAAGGACGAACAGGCAAGCCCGCTTTTACGAAAGGCGCGAAGGTGTAGTAAGTCAGACCCATGACCAGCGTGAGCTTGCCTTTGGCGATATTCTCGGCGAGGACGCGCTGATCGCGGCCGAGGACCAGTTTCTGGCCGGCTAATTTCTTGAGAAATTCCTCGCCCTTGATCTCGCGAAGGTATGACCAGAGCGAGGCGCCGGAACCCGGCGAGCGCGGGTCGAGGAAGCCCATTTTGCCCTTCCACTTCTCGTCGAGTAGATCATCAAACGAACGAATCTGCTCTGGTTTCATCAGCTCGCCGTTGTACCAGATATTATCGGTGGTGTACGCCAGCGAGGTGTAGATAAATTTCTTTGCGTTGTCGGTCCAGATATGACCACCCCACCAATGCTTCGGGTCTTTCACCTCCGAAAGCATAAAAGAATCCGCCACCGGCGCCAAAACCCCCTCCGGCAGCAAGCCGCTGACTACGGACTCGCTACCTCCCATGTGAACGTCGAAATAGCGCACGCCCGCCCGAGCTTCTTCGGCGATCTTTCGGACACTCGCCGACCCCCGGGCGACGACGCTTTCAATTTGTATCCCAAACCGTTGTCTGAAAGTTCTCTCCAAGTTGGTCCTGAGGTCGGCGCTTGAAGGTATCGAAACGACTACTTTACTTTCCTTCTGAGCCGCCTCCACAACCTTCTCCCATTCGGACGGACGGGTCTGCTTGTCTTGCGCGAACAGCGGCGCAACGCTCACGCACAAAATCATCCAGAGAGAAGCTAACAAGCTAATTTTCATGGCGCCCTTTTTCTGGTTCCCTTATAAGGGATTTCACAGGCCTGCATTCACTTACCTAAGAAGAACGTCCGCCAAATTGGATGCCGGCTCACGGAACTTCACAACCACCTCCTCCGATTGATTCTGCAATTCGTGAAACCGAGTCGGCGTTAGGATTTCTTTGCCCGCGATATGGCCGATCTCTCTTGTCCATTGGGTATCGACGTCGAACCGGCGTGTGGGCTGGCCCATGGCATTGGTAAAAATCGTCTGGCCTTCTTTGGACAAGAGCCAATTGACGAATACCTTGGTGGCGTTTGGATGCGGCGCGTTCCTTAAAATGGCGAGATTGCCACTGCCGGAACTCGCATAGATCCCTTCTTTGGGGACAGGCAAAGTTTTGATCGGCAAGCCGGCTTTGATGAACGGCTGGTAGGAGTAATACGATACTCCGATGGACAATGATGCTTTGCCTCTGGCCACTGTTTCGGCCAGTTGCCGTAGGTTTCGGCCGACGATCATTTCCTGCGCGGCAAGCTTCCGCAGGTAACCTTCTCCTTTGATGCGCCAGAGAAATGCCCACATGGACTCGCCTGAACCTTGGGTCCGCGGATCCAGAATGACCATCTTTCCCTTCCACTTCGGCTGAAGCAAATCATCGTAGCTGGTCACTTCTTCTGGCTTGGCCAAATCCGAGTTGTACCAAATGGTTTCGGTCATATAGCCGAGAAACACATAAATAAATTTCTGCGCATTGTCCGCCCAGACGTGTCCGGCCCACCAATTCTTGGGATCCCGAACCTCAGGCAAGATCATCCACGGCAATACCGGCTCGAGGATTTCAGCCCGCAATGGGCCGGTGACAATGGAACTGGTACCGCCTATGTGCAGATCGAAATAATGCAGTCCGGCCCTCTTTTCCTCGAGAATCCGGGTGATACCCGCGGACCCGCGGGTGGCCACAAGCTCCAACTTGATGCCTTCAAAGCGCTTGTGAAAGGCGGCCTCCATCTGCTGGCGAAGCTCCGCGCTTGTCGGAATCGAAACCACTACGGTGCCTTCCCGTTTGGCTGCAGCTACAGTGCGTTCCCACTCGGATTGGGAAAATGCCTTACGGTTCTGAGCCAGAACGGCAAATGACATCAACACAATTATAAAAACCCACAATGAACCAAAACGGAGCCGCTGCAATCGTTTCATGCACTCACCCGCGCATGCCCAGACTGCACATACATGAACTGGGGCATTTCCATCGCAATGCCGGCTCTGCTGATAGCCGCTTCAAAGTCACGGCGGATCTGCGGATCTTCGTCTTCATACTCGATCAGCGTTCCGCCTTCTCGAATGCTCGTGCGCACTCCTTCTTTATTGATCGCTTTCCAGACTCCGAAAAGATACTTCCCCGACTGGCTGCTATAGCGGAACGCTAGCTGCCGCGCCTTTTCCTTCCCTGTGTTGAAGTGTTGATGAAACCAACCTGTGGGCGGGCTGAACACGCTGCCTTCGCGCCAATTCACCTTAACGACCTGATCGCCATTGCCGGATTTGTATGGACGTATCCCTGCTTCCTGCGGCCACATGAGGGTGTACCCTTCGGAGCGAAGTATCAAAAGAATCGCGCCCCCCGTATGGAAGTGTGCTTTGTGATAACGTCCAACTGGCCACTCGGCGAGGTGACCGACCAACGTACTGCCGCCCATATCGAAAGAGGTTATGCGTACACCGTATCCCTTCGCCTCGGAGGGGTCCACGAGCGCCCCACGGGCATCTGCGATAAAGTTCGACTCCCAATTAAAAAAACCCCCTTGAAATTGCCGATTCGATGTCGGCACAAAGTAATCAGCCCGGCCGTCAAAGCGCTCATCGAATGTATGGTCACAACCAAACACAAACGGGACGTCGTGTAGCAGGTCGATCATCAAAGGCGCGCTTGTCACCGCCAAGAAAATAACCGGCTCGCGGCTGCCATTGATCATTCGGTGCGAACAGTTAAGGGGAACCGCAAACAAGCTTCCTTGCTGCCACTCGAATTGGATCTTCTTTTTTTGGTCATTGCCCGACCAGACTTCGGTCGCCCCAAAGCCATGAAGAATATAAATGATTTTTTCGTAGAGATGCCGTTCGATATTCAGGGCCCCGCCGGCGGGGATTTCACCGACGTACATGCCCGTGAATCCTTCCATTCCCTTGAGCTGAATATAAGCACCCTGCCCACCGGTTCGCGCCCAGGGCTTTCGCGGCAATTCAGTAACGTCTTCCACCCCGTACCCCTCGATGATTGGAATACCTTCTGCGCGCAGCCAGGCTTCGTAACTGGTATCTCGCTTTGCCATTTTCGTTTTTGCCCTCCCTATTTTTTCACCGATGCAAAGTAATCGCCGTTGGCTACAGCCTCCGCGAGCAGATCATCTTGAGCTGTCCAGAGATCGAGCGGGTAGCCATACCATGGCGTTTTGAGTTGCAGCTCCGGCATCTTCGTTTCGCGCCACATTTCCAAGGCCCGCTCCATGTATTTTTTCTTGGGTAAGCCGACGGGTGGGTACTTGCCTTTGCGTGTGGCGTCGATCAACAACCCTCCGCATCCCACCGGCGGCGGATAAAAGCGCTCTTCCGGATTATTCATCAACGCATAGGCGGAGGGATCGAGTAGGGGAGAGCGGCCGGTAATCACTTGTACGTCCCGGTGGGGTTGCATCGCAAAACTGATCGCCCACATCACCATATCCGGATCCTTCGGATCTATGTCTTCATCCACCACGATGATGACCTTATTAGTCGTGTCCATACCGGAGGCCGCCTGCAGCGCCTGCCTGGGTTTGCTCGGATGACTTTTGGCCATGCGAATTACCCACCAGTTCCATCCTCCACCCATTTCCGGGCAACAGACCTCCAAGACTTCCGGCAAATTACAGCTGTATTTGAGAAAGTTATAGAGCATCATCTCGCGACAGGTGCGCGAGATGCCGTTGGACTCGCTGGGTGGCAGCCCGACGAGGATGGCAGTAAAAATGGGGTCGCGGCGATGGGTAATGGCTTTGACGTCGATCACAGGCCGCAAACCCCGTTCCGCCATGAGATAGCCGGGATAATCGCTAAAGGGCTCGCCCCGCTCCATGGCATCAGGAGAAATTTCTCCTTCGATGACGATTTCCGCTTCTGCCGGAACTTCTAGAGGAATGGTCTTGCAGCGCACGAGGTCCACTGGCCGCCCGCGGATAGCACCCGCCACCTCCAATTCATCGAGCCCGTAGGGGAGATTAGCGGCGGATACGTAATTGATATCCGGCAACGCACCTAAAACGATAGCTACGGGAAGCGGTTCGCCGCGTTTCACCGCCGCCGGATGGTGATAAAGCATCGCGTGATGCGTGCGCGCAATGCCGGCGATGAGTTTATGCCGACCGCGGAAGTGACCGCTGTACATGCCGACGTTTCGCATTCCGGTTTCGGGATCTTTAGTGATAAACGGCGCGGTAAAGCGAATGCCGCAACTAAAACCTGGCTCTTCCACCGGCGCCGGCAAATCCGTGAGACCGAACTGGTTCAGTCTTGATCCACTGTAGACTTCTTCATGCAACGGACTGAAGTCAACGATCCGCGGCTGCAGAGGTTTGGCGAGCGCCCGGTGCCACTTCTCATAGATCGCTGCGGGATCTTCGCAGCCCATACCCAGGCCCAGTATCTCCCTGGACGATCCATACATCCCCGTGGCGACCTTGACAGCGAATTGTCTTCCGTTACCGTCGCAAACCTTTTCGAATAACAGAACCTGCCGCTTGTCGTCAGGCAAGCCTCGATACTGCAGACGCATCAGCGGCATCAATTCGGTATCTTTGTTAACACCCTGCCGCCACCGGTACAGTTTGCCTCTTCTTTCCAAGTCATTAAGAAATGCTCGGAAATCGCCAAAATAATTATCGTTTCCTAGATTCATTTTTTCTCCGCGGTACTTAAATCCGATTTCATTTCTACGGCAGAAGTTTCTAAGCCACTTTCAATGCGGGCTCGCGAACCTTGTCCAACTTTTCTTTCGATTGATTTCCTATCCGGAGATAGTCTTTCACTGTCATGTGGTCCGCAGTTTGTCCCACTCTTCCTGCGGGAATGATTTACTGGCCTGAGCAAATGACCAAGGCGCAAATCACAGAGCCACCCGAATTGTGCGGTCTGCAAGGCAAAAAATCTCATGAAATTCCAAAGCAACCGAGTTGGACGAACTTGGCCTAGGATGCTCAATTTCCATCGATCTTAGGTTCGCAAGGATCACGGTTGTGATATTGATTATCTATATAGTAATATTTTATATGTCAAGTAATTATCGTTGAATTGCTTCAAAATCCTCGGCCGTCCTAAAGGAAGTTCAAAAAATGAAACTGCGAATTGAACATCAACACTTGGGTAATCGCGTTTGCGAGATGGTCTTTTTCTTTTTGTACGGATTAGTCCGAGTACTGCCGATATCACTGTTTCGCAAAACGGCAGGTCCGTTCCTCCATGTATTCATCCGTTTCGCGATTCCCAGAAAGAGAGTGATCAGGAATCTTTCGGGGGCTTTCGGTCGGAGCTACTCAGCGGCTACCAAGGACGGTCTGGCTAAAGGAATTCAGGAACATTTTTTTCGAAACCTGTTCGATTGCATGTTGCAGCTTGCCGACGATCAACACGCGATGAAGATCGTCCACATTGAAGGCAAAGAACACCTCGATTCAGCGCTCCGCAAAGGCAAGGGCGTCATTGCCTTCGGAGCGCACATAGGCAATTTTGTCCTGTTAGGGACGTGCCTCGGCCTCGATGGGCACCGGTTTCACACACTCTTTCGAATCCCAAGCGACAAACGGATCCAAAAGCTCATTGCAACGTTTCTCCCGAATTACCACCAATCTGTAATTCCGTCGCGGCCAGCGAGAAGTGCGGTAACAAAAGTCCTCGCCGCACTCAAGAGAAATGAGATCGTTCACATCCTCGGAGACAATTTAAAGAAAGGCAGCGTTGACGTGCTGCTGTTCGGACACCAAGTGCCATCTCCCCGTGGGCCCATCAGTTTAGCGCTAAGGTCAGAGGCGTCTGTAGTTCCGATGTACTTAGTTCGAAACTACGCCGGCGATATGAATCTAATCATAGAGCCTGAGATCGAACTCCTACGGAGCGGTTCTTTAGGGGAGGACATCGCGACCAACACACGCCGTATGGTTCGATACCTCGAGTGCTTGATTGGAAAATATCCCGATCAGTGGAACTGGTTAACGGTTCGTTTGAACAAGCATCATCTCGATCGAGCCCCTGATTTAAATGTTAGCGACTCGTCTAATCTGGACCTACTTCCAGAGGATAGAAAAAAAGATGCAGCGGGTGAGGAGGGTCAAACTCCCGACCTTATGCTTGGCAAGCATCAATGAAAGAAGAACTGTGTGATGCTAGTTTCGCGAAGCTACGAAGAATCCTTCATCAGACAAGGACCTATCCCTACTCGCCGCTAAACTACAAGAATAGTAACAAGCTTCGACTTGGTCCCCTCTATATTACTGTTTTCAAATTCCTGACAATTCGCTTTCTAACTGTAGGGTTTTCTTGACAGCTGGCTGAGGACAGTCAAAAAAACAACAGACCTTTCAATAGCGGGCATATGGTTTGCTGTATGCCTCCCCGTAGGGCGTTAGGTCCATGGAGAGCAAAGACGGACACTGAAGCGCGCGGAATCGTCAAAATAACTTCCTCACCCGCCGCTCTAACTCCATCCGGTTTTTGTCAGTCGTGTCCTTCCGGTAAGCCTGCATGACTCGACCTGAGCAGTTTTGATATCGTTCGGCTGTCGGTGCAACAAAGCGCCAGGAGGAGACAGCCGATGCGATCAAAATTGCCAACCGTAACGCCAACCGTTTGTGCTGATATAGAACAAGTCCGCCACCGTCTGCAGGAGTGGCGCCGCAGCCGCAGGCACGGAGCGCGCATTCCTGAAGATCTGTGGATAGCGGCGGTCCAGCTGGCCAAAAAATATCGACCCGCCAGGATCGCACACACACTTGGGCTTGACTACAACGGTCTAAAGCAGCGCCTGAGAACTGCGAAGCAGCACGGCACAACCGAGCAGGCAACCCAACCGGGCTTTATCGAACTGCTCCCTTTCGCGCCGACTTCTCATTGTGAATGCACGATTGCGATCGAAGATCGGCGCGGGGCGAAGATGAAGCTTGAGCTCAAAGGAGCATCGGCGCTGGATGTGGCGGCAGTGAGCCGCGCCTTGTGGAGTGCCGAGCGATGATTCAGATCACGCCGCAGATGCGCATTGTGGTGGCGGTTAAGGCGGTGGATTTTCGCCGCGGTATAGATGGGCTTGGGCGGTTGTGTAGAGAGGTGCTCAAGGCCGATCCGTTTTCGGGTTGGCTGTTTGTCTTTCGCAGTCGCAGTGGGAAGTCGATCAAGATCCTGGTCTACGATGGGCAGGGTTTTTGGTTATGTCAGAAGCGGCTTTCAACCGGGCGGTTTCGTTTTTGGCCGTCCAGCGAGACAGCGCTCTCCAAGTCTCTGCAGGCCCACGAGTTGCAGATGCTTTTGGTGGGCGGCAACTCAGAGCGGGCCGATGCGGCTTTGCCGTGGCGGCGTGTGAGTCCGGCAGGGTGAGAGAAAAGAATCGGGTGAGGGGGTTTGGGGGCTTGCGTTCCGGGAGGTTTGCTGCTACGGTGCGGGGGCATGGAAATCAAGCTTCGCTACCGTGGCCGCAGCCTCACCGAGGCCGACATCGCCTTTATCCGAAGTCTGATTGCGGCGCATCCGGGAGCAAGCCGCCGGGCGCTGTCGAAAAAGCTCTGTGAAGCCTGGCAGTGGCGGCAAGCCAACGGAAACTTTTGCGACATGGTCTGTCGCGGGCTAATGCTCAAGCTTGACCGCGCAGGCCATATCGAGCTGCCGGGGGTTCGCCAGATAAATCCCAACCCGCTGGCCCGGCGCGCCGCCGAGCGCAAAAGACCCGTTTCGATGCTGGTCGATACCACGGCGCTGTCGGCCCCTCTGGGTGAGCTTCGGCCCCTTCAATTCCGCCAGGTCCGACACACTGGGGAGGAGCCGCTCTTTAATAGTCTGATCGAGCGCTACCATTATCTTGGCTACACCCAGCCCGTAGGCGAGCATCTAAAGTATCTCGTCTTTGCGCTTAACCGGCCGATTGCTTGTCTGGCGTGGTCCTCGGCGCCGCGCCATCTGGCGCCGCGCGACCGCTTCATTGGCTGGTCGGCTGTGGCGCGGCGGCAAAATATTGGACTGATTGCCTACAATACCCGCTTTCTGATTTTGCCTTTTATTAAAGTCCCCCATTTGGCCTCGCACATTCTAAGTTGCATGGCCCAGGTGTTGGCGCGCGACTGGGAGCGCATCTATGGGCATCCGATCTATTTTCTGGAGACCTTCATCGACCCCGGGCGCTTTCGCGGCACCTGCTACCGCGCCGCCAACTGGATCTATCTGGGTCTGACCACGGGTCGTGGCAAGGATGATCGGACCCACCATCCCAACCGTCCGCTCAAGGAAGTTTTAGGCTATCCGCTCTTAAAGCGCTTCCGCGAACGGCTGTCGGAGATCAGATGAACCGAAGCACAGAGCGGCTGGAACTCAATATAGAACAATTGGAACGACTGCTTGAGCGCGCCCGGAAAGATCCGCTGAGTGAGCCAGACTATCAGACGCTCAAAGCGGCGGTTGAGACTCTGGGATATCTCACCCAGCTGTTGGAGGACCGAAAGACCACCATCGAGCGGCTGCGCCAGATCCTGTTTGGCGCGAGCAGCGAAAAGACGCGCAACGTTCTAAAGAAGATAACCCAGGCTAAACCCGCCGAGAGCCCATGGGCGCAGTCGGGCAACAAAACCAACGGGCACGGCCGAAACGGCGCCGAGGCCTACCGCGGCGCCACCAAGATTGCGGTGAAGCACCATTCGCTTAAATCGGGCGATCGCTGCCCGCAATGTGACAAAGGCAAAGTGTACGATTCGACCCAGCCCGGACTGCTGGTGCGGATCGTGGGCCAGGCCCCGTTGGCGGCCACCGTCTATGAGCTGGAAAAGCTCAGGTGTAATCTCTGCGGCGAGGTGTTCACGGCCGATGCTCCCCAAGGGGTAGGGCCGCAAAAGTACGATGCCCGCTCCGGCAGCATGATCGCGCTGCTTAAGTACGGCAGCGGTCTTCCCTTCTACCGGCTCGAAGGGCTTGAGCAAAGCCTGGGCATACCGCTACCGGCTTCTACCCAGTGGGGGATCGTTAAGGAGTTGGCCGCCGTGATTAAGCCTGCCTACCAAGAGCTCATCACACAAGCGGCGAAGGGCGAGGTGGTTCACAATGATGATACGACCATGACCATCCTCGCGCTCAAGCGGCACAGCCCCGAGAGTCGAGAGCCGGCCAAGGACTGTGACGATGGTGAACCCGCCCCGCAGCGCAGCGGTATTTTCACCTCCGGTATCGTCGCGACGCGCGCGGGACGAAAGATCGCACTATTTTTCACCGGGCACAAACATGCCGGGGAAAATCTGGCCGAGGTATTAAAGAAACGGGCCAAAGAGCTCGGCCCACCGATTCAGATGTGCGATGCGTTATCTCGTAATTTGCCCAAAGAGCTGGAGGTCATCGTGGCCAACTGCCTGGCCCATGGGCGGCGCAAATTTATCGACCAGGTCGAGAATTTCCCCGAGCCCTGCCGCTACGTGCTGGAAACGCTACGCGAGGTTTACCGAAACGATGCGCTGGCCAAAGAGCAGGGAATGTCGTTCGATGAGCGCCTCGCTTTTCACCAAGCCCAAAGCGCGCCGTTGATGGAGCAACTTAAAAAATGGCTGAACGAGCAGATCGCCGAGCGCAAGGTAGAGCCCAACTCCGGTCTCGGCAAGGCCATCTCCTACATGATCAACCATTTTAATAAACTCACCTTGTTTTTGCGCGTCCCCGGCGCCCCACTCGACAACAACCTCTGCGAGCGTGCTTTGAAAAAGGCGATCCTGCATCGAAAAAATGCGCTCTTCTATAAGACCGAAAACGGCGCCTATGCGGGCGATCTGTTCATGAGCCTGATTCATACCTGCCAGCTTGCCGGTGTCAGCGCGTTCGATTACTTAACCGAACTGCAGATCCATGCTGCCGAGCTATCGCGCAATCCTCCGCAGTGGATGCCCTGGAACTACGGCGACACGCTTCAGCATCAGAACTCTGCGCCCTTGCCCGGGTAGCTGATGGAGCCGGCTATCAAACCAAAGTCAACGCTAGCCAGTGATATCACTGGCGGTGTTACTTACCGACGGATTGGCATCACCCACCGAAAAATAAGTGTCTTAACGCAGGCTCACCGCAAGGACAC
>Ga0209857_1000179_pt1 | contig 14724 bp, 17 predicted proteins | sample GWRWN1_10_20_FD_187226 | JGI IMG/M metagenome (GOLD analysis project Ga0209857, IMG submission 187226) | Riverbed sediment microbial communities from areas with no vegetation in Columbia River, Washington, USA - GW-RW N1_10_20 (SPAdes)... | ecosystem: Environmental > Aquatic > Freshwater > River... | reverse complement strand
TTCAAGGAGATGCTCAACGACGTGCTCCAGTGGAAGCCACCCGTCGTGGGTGGGTTCACGGGCACGGTGCGGGAACAAATCCTGCCGTTCGGGTCGGTGGGCGCCGAGGACCAGTCGCAAATCTTCTCAGCGTGGTCCTACGTGCCGCCCTACATGAAGTCGCTCGGCCAGTTCGTGACCAACGGTGACGTGAACGGCAAGCAGTGGAACCAGTCGGTCATGGAGGTCATGGCCGCCAAGAAGGCCGAGGGCGGTTACGGCGATTCGGTCGAGGAGACCAACCGGCTCGTCGATGACTCCCGCAAGTCGGCCCGCTGGTTCTACCTCATCAAGGGACTCGCGGGTGGGGTGACTCCGGCGGCCCCCGACGGTGAGTGGATGCTGGAGACCAAGAACGGCCAGGCCCTTCGGGCGTCGGCACTGGCCGAGGTGCTCCAGACGATGCGCGAAGACGACTTCGACACCGCTGACCAACGCTTCATGGAGCTGTATGGGCCGGACGTGATGACGGTTCTATCGACCCCGATGACGACCTCGACAATCTACTCGGTGCCGACCACCAGTGAGGGTGTCGCCTGGGTGATGGCGAACCCGGGGATCGAAGACAAGTTGCCCAACGTCTACGGCTTCTTCGCACCCGAGGGCGGCGAAGAGGACTTCACGATCTACAACGACTACTTCCGCAAGGGTGAGGCGATCCGGCTGTCCCCCGAGAACTGGGGTCGGATGCTCAACCACACCAAGGGCAACGTCGCCTACCGCCAGTACGTCGAGGAGGTCGGCGACCAGGAGAACACCAAGGTCGGCAGGGCGTACCTGAAGATGCGCCGCGAGGAGCTGTGGGACCAGTACCCGGGGTGGCGCGACGAGCGGGGCAAGCTCAACAAGGCCCCCGACCGCACCTTCATCGACGAGGCATACCGGGCGCTCGACATCCCTGCGATCCGCCGCACCGACGCCGGCCAAGGACTAGCGAAGTACCTGGAGGCCCGGGACGAAGTGGCCGCCTTCGCCGAGCGCGAAGGGTACGCCTGGCCCGGCACGTCGCAGGCGATGCTCCCTGGTCGCTTGTACCTCGACGAACGGGCTCGCGACATCATCGACGAGCACCCGCAGTTTAAGAAGCTCTACGACTACATCCTGTCGCGCGAGACCGAAGAGCTGGAGGAGGTGGCCGGTGCCCAGGGAGAGGGATGACTTCGTTAGCCGAGTCGGCAACGTCTTCGGCGCCAGCAAGGTCACGAGCGGCGGCGGTGGGGCCTCGTCGTTCGAGCAGTTCGTGCAGCAGTTCGGCGGCGGTGAAGAAGACGGCGGCACTACCGACCGCCGAGCGGCCCGCCCCTACGGCGGTGAACGGCTACCGAAGGTACCGCTGGCCTCCTACGCCCACGGCTACTCCTACGCCCAGGGCCGCTATCCGGGCGGGGTGCCCCGCTACTTCGACGGTGACGACATGCTCCCCGCCGGGCTGCCACCCCACAACATCGCTGCCATCCAGCGGATGATGGTCGACTCCGGCCTGCTCAAGAACCCCCGCTATGGCTTCTGGGACGAGGAATCCCAGGATGCCTACCGCCAAGCCCTGCACGAATCGAACCAGAAAGGCACCGACGTGCAAACGCTGCTCGCCACCTACAGCGAAGCAGCCGCCGCCGCCGAAGCCGAAGCCCGTGCTCCGTTCGTGGCCCCGGCCCTGGAGATCAAGACCCACAACCCGAAGGATCTCGACGCGGTGTTCCGCAAGTCGGTCATCGAGCTGCTCGGTGAAGGCTGGTCGCAGGCCGACATCGAGCGGGCGCGCAACGCCTACATCGCCGAAGAGACCCGCATCCAGACCGACGCCCAGATGCAGCAGATCGAACGGATGCGTCAGGAGTACGAGTACGAGGGCGGTGGCCCGGCGCCGACGATCAACAAGATCACCGAAGTCGACATCCGTGATCCCAACCTCTACATCGAGGACGAAGCCAAGCGTCGCGACCCCGCTGGCTACCAGGCCACCCAGGTCGCCGAAGACTTCGCCCCGGCGTTCTTCCAGGCACTCCAGGGCTACGGAGGCGGACGCTGATGGGCGGGCTCGACGGCGTCGCCCCGGCACTGGCGGGCGCCTTCCTGCGGATGCAGGCCGCAGCCTCTCAGGCCGGCTATAGCATCGGGGTCGGCTCGGGCTACCGCGACTCGGCATCGCAAGCCCGGCTCCGTAGAGAGCACTGCTGCAACGACCCCAACAGTTCCAAGTGCGGCTGCGGACCGCCGACTGCCCCTGTCGGCCGCTCCAACCACCAGCATGGTCTCGCCATCGACGTAGCAGCTACACCCGCCGCCAAGCGCTGGCTTGGTCAGAACGCCTCCAAGTTCGGGCTCCATCTCCCCGTGGAAGGCGAGGACTGGCATATCGAGCTGATGGGCTCCGACGGTGCCTGGCATGGCCAGGGCGCCCAGCAGATGGGGGCTGTCGGCCTCGACCTCAACTGGCTCGGCCAGGCCCAGTCCCCCGAGGAAGCCCAGGACCAGAAGGTCGCGAGCATCATGGACGCGATCACGGGTGCTCAGCGCGAAGAGCTGATGGCCACGCCGGAGGCGAACGTGCTGGCCACCCCCGTGTCGCCGGAGCTGGCTGCTCCCACTGCCCCCCAGTTGGGCTCTCCGGGCTCACCAGGCGAGGCACAGCAGCCGATCCGCATGGAGACCTCCACCATCCCTGGCGCCCCCGGGGCGCCTGCGGCTGGCGGCCAATGGCAGGGCAAGGTGCCACCGCCCGGCTACGTGCCGCCCGGTGAAGGCGTCGGCCGTTGGCGCCCCATCATGGAAGCGGCGCTGCGCTACGCGGGCATCAACCCGACCCCCGAGCTGGTCAACCTGGGCTTACGGCGTATGGGTCAGGAGTCCTCGGGCAACCCGACGGCGGTCAACAACTGGGACATCAACGCCAAGCGTGGCGACCCCTCCAAGGGGCTCATGCAGAACATCGGTTCCGCTTTCCCTGAACGCGCGCGCGAGCTTACGAACAGGGGGATCTTCGACGGATTCGCGAACATCGTCGCCTCGATCCGCTACACGGTCGGGCGGTACGGCAGCCTCCAGAAGGGTTGGGGTCGCTCAGGCGGATACTAGATATGGCCACTCTCCAAGAACGCGTAGCCGAGCGGTACCCCGACCTGCTGCCGCTACTCAACCATCCCCAGGTCGGGCCTCTGCTCCGGCAGGCAGTCGACCTCAACAACCCGATCTCCGAAGGTTCGTTCATGTCGAAGCTGCGGGCCACCTCGTGGTTCCGCGGCCAGTCGGCGTCGGCCCGCAACTGGTGGGTCACCTCTGCTATGGACCCCGGGGAAGCCGCCCAGCAGCGCCGCCTCGGGCAGGAGTCGATCGTCGCCCGGATGCGCCAACTGGGCGTCGTCGGCACCCAAGCCGAGATCCGAACGATCCGCGAACAGATGCTCCGGCAGGGTCTCACCCCCGACGACTTCTGGGTCACGAACGCCATCATGAAGCTGACGGCGAAAGGTGGCCGGGCCGACATTGGTGCTTGGACGACGACCGCCACTCAATTGCGGGCAATCGCCGAAGGCGACTACTTCAAAGTCCTTCCCCCCGAGACGACTCGCAAGTGGACCGGGTGGATCATCACTGGCCAGCGCAGCGTCGAAGATTTCCAGGCCGCAATCAGCATCGAAGCCACGAAGCGGTACCCGCACATGGCCGAGCAACTCAAGACCGGGATGACCGTCCGCGACGTGGTAGCCCCCTGGGTGGAGATTTACGCCAACGAATTCGACACGACCCCCGACGCGATCATGGCCACGATGCGCAAGCACGCGGGCACCCCGTCTCGGCAACTGCTCGGCATCAAGGACCCGAAGACCGGCCAGACCAGGATGCCCACCGAGCCCGAAGCCGTGAGGATCGCGCGCAGCCAACCACAGTGGGCAGAGACCACCAACGGTAAGCAGATGCAGAACGAGTGGGGGTCGACCATCCTCCGAGCCTTCGGAAAGCGGGTCTGATGGCTTACACGCTCCCGACCGTCAAGGCGTTGCTGGACCGCTACGGGCTGGGGTCGCTCGCCGAATGGGCGACCGGAGTCATCATCGACGACATGAGCGAGGACGAGTTCCAGAACCTCCTCTACGACCGGCCCGAGTTCAAGGCCGCGTTCCCCGAGATCGAAGGCCGCCAGCAACGGGCCAAGCAGCTCGGCATCTCGATGACGCCGATCTCGCCGGAGGATGTCATCTCCTACCGGTCGGGCTACCGGCAACTGCTGCGCTCCTACAGCGTCCCGCCCAACCTGTGGGACTCGAACGCTGACATCGCCGAGCAGATCATCGGGGACAAGTCGCTCGACGAGATCAACGCCGGCCTGGAGCTGGTATCGAAGCGGGTGCATCTAGCGGCCCCCGAGGTGCGATCCATGTTCGACGAGCTGACCGGCAACAACGGCGACACGGCACTCTTCTTGATGTTCCTCAACCCGACCCAAGCCCCAGCCGCCCTGGAGGAGATGGTCGAGCAAGCGGAGATCGGTGGGGCTGCCCGCCGCTTCGGCTTCAACCCGACGCGTGACCGCATCGAGCAGTTGGCGCTCTACAACATCGACTACGGGCAGGCGACCGAAGGCTTCGCCCAGCTCGACGAGGTGCGGGGTCTGTTCGATGAGTCGCTGTTCGAGAACGTCGACTACAGCGCCGAAGAAGAGGGCGCCTCCGCGGTGTTCGGCATCGGTGGTGGGGCGGCCGAGAAGCTCAAGCAGCGGGCCGAGACCCGTACCGCCCAGACCGCGGGCGGCAGCGGTGGTCTCCAAGAAGAGCGCGGCGCCACCTCACTCGGTGGAGCAGGACGCAGGTAGTAACGTCAAATTGACCCAGGGAGGTCAGATGGCATCCAAGGCAATGATCGGCAAGACGAAGGCCAAGAGCCCGAAGGCGGCCAACTCGACGGCCCCCAACGCCCACCCGGATGGCCAGTCTGGCTCCGGGGTACGGGTGACACCGGGTGCCGGCGGCGCCGGTCGCATCGGACCCGACCACTGCACCTCGACGCGGGGTGCGACCAACGTCACAGAAGGGGCCTACGGGCATGGCTGAGAGCAAGACGACAGCACAAGAGAAGACCGCCGCCAACAAGCGCCAGGAAGCGGTCGTCGAGGACCAGAAGGAGCAGGCCGAGAAGTCGGCCCGCACCGGCAAGGCCATCGACTCCGGCACCCTGACCCTCGTCCTGCGTGACGACGCTGACTCCACCGTCGATTCGATCAAGAAGCTGGCCGCCGAGCAGGGCGCCACCGTCAAGTCGGCACGTGGCCTCAAGATCACGGTCGAACTGCCTGAGGGCTCGGAGCGCCAGACCGGCGCGCTGCGCCAGAAGGTCGTCGAGCACATGCTCGGCTCCCCGCTTGTCGAGGACGTGGAATGACCACACAGAAGGCTGTCTCCACGCCCACCGAGAAGGGCAACGGCGATAACTACAAGGACGAGACCGGCTACGACGCGCGAGGCCCTCGCGAAGACGGCTCGGGGAGCAACACGCCCAAGGTCCGCTAGTGCCTAGTACCTCTTGGCGGGCGGTCTCCGCCCCCACCGCGAAGTCGAACGGTGATCTGCCTCGCGCGTCTGGCCTGACCGCATCGCCGGGACGTACCGGGGCCGGGGGATCCCAGGCGCGGATGATTACCGGTGTGTCGATCCCGGCCCGCCGAGGCAACACGGCACTGATAATCGGTGGCTCCGGCTTCGCGTCGACCCCCGACCACGCCAGCTTCGCTACCACGAATCTCGACGTTGAGGTCACGGTGGCGCTCAACGACTGGACACCAGCCACTACTCAGGCCCTGGTGGGCCAGTCAGGCATCATCGCCGACATCGGCTGGTCTCTCGCGATCAGCACCTCGGGTACGTTGTCAATCGACTGGTCGGCGGACGGCACCCTCGGCGCACACTTCGACCAGCCAACCACCAACCCGCTCGGATTCGACAACGGCAGCGCCCACACGCTCCGAGCCCAGCTCAACGTGAACGATGGCAGCGGCAACCGAGTCATCACGTTCTATGTCGATGGTCGCCAATTCGAGCAGTTCACCGTGGCAGGCACCACCGCGGTGTTCGACTCGACGCAGGCGTTGAAGTGCAGCCACCAGAACCTGCCGGCCCATGGCGCCTTCTACAGTGCCGTGCTCCGTGATGGGATCAACGGTCCGGCTCTCGCAAACCCGGATTTCACAGTGATTCCGACTCGGCAGCCGACCTTCACCGACACAGCCGGGAGGCCCTGGACGATGACCGCGCCCGCCATCATTGGCGTGGCCTGATTCCTGCTCCTGACACGGCAGCGGGCTATCATGCGCGCTCATGGAGTTCGGCCCTATTCGGCCCTTGCGATCACAAGGCGTGCTGTCTGGGTGTGCTGGGCGACATCTTCCCGAAGGGCGTCGCCAGCCCTGAGGAGTAGCAGCCCTCCGCTATGACCGGCGGCGGGCGATGGCAGATGGGTCAACACCTACCCATCACCCTCGGATGGGCAGAGCCGGACAGAGGAGAACTCAGTGTCAGACCAGAGCCAGGAGGCTCAGGAAGAGCCTCGGCCTGACTCCGACCGCCTAGATCAAGTGCGGGCCTGGGGTGAGCGCAACGAGAAGCGGGCCAAGGAAGCCGAAGAGCGGATCATCGAGCTTCGGCAGACGATCGCAACCTCCGCGATTCGTGCAGCGGGTGCACCGCCCGACTCATGGACCGAGAAGGTCGTGATGGCCGCCGTCGAGCGCGACAGCATCTCCGATCCCGACGACATCGCCGCGTTGGTCAGAGTCGTCCAAGCCGAGAACCGAGGAGCATGATGCCCCCCATCGACCTGAGCAAGTTGCGTGAAGACGCCCAGAAACTCGCGGCACCACCGCGTACGCCTGCACCGGGCGAAGTCCTGGAAGACCCCGCCGCCGACCAGCGGCGCCAACTCCAGGATGCCCGAGGGGCTTTGCACGCTGAGACATTTGCTCCTGGCCAGGAACCGGTAGCCGATCCCATCGACCAAGCCCTCCATGCTGGTGCCCAGTTTCCGCGTGGTTCCGACCAGGCGATGCAGGCGTACCTCGGCCCCATCCTTGAGGCCGCCCATGCAGGAGATCCTCGGGTTGCAGCCACCGGTGTCGTCGACAGCGACATCAACAGGCAGTGGTCCGAGGCGGCACACGCTCGTCAGATCGCCAACCGGAACGAGTCAGGCGCCGCCCACCGATGATCCACCCTCCCGATTGCGACTGTGATGCCTACGCCTGCGTGCTCCGGCGCAAAGGCATCGGGTTCAGCTACGACGCCACGCCCACACATCGGGCTCGGCGGCCGTGGCGCCCGAAGGTCAACTGCTCGTGGGAGGCAGGGATCGCCGGTGAGCACCGACCTGGCGGCTTCTTCTCACCTTTCCGGGGTGAGGACAGCCTGCGGCTGATCCACCTGAAGGAAGCGGCCGAACGTCGACGCGAGTTCTCTGAAGTCAGGCGACGCCAGATCCAAGGGCCTGCTCTTCAGGAGTAACCCCTCATGCCTACAGGTATGGCCAGCACCTATGACCTCACGGTCGGGGTGGTGGTCAACATGGACGAGGCCATCTACATGCTCTCGCCTGTCGACACTCCGCTGTTGACCGGCCTCGGGGCGGATGGCCTCACGATCATCGGATCTGATCCGGTCGACGAGCGCCAGTTCTCGTGGATGGACGACACGATCCTCACGCCCCGTTCGGCGCTCGCCGCCATCTTGGTGACCGCCGGCACGACTGCCCAGGTGACGACAGGTCAAGGCACTCGATTCTCGACGGGCGACCTGCTCACCTTCGAGATCGACGGCAACACCACCGAAGTGGCCAGGGTCACCGGCTACACGACCGACGTGCTCACGATCACCCGAGCATGGGCGGGCACTGCCCAGCAGTACGCCACCGCCTCGCTCGTCGTCAGCGTCGGTTCGGCACTGCCCGAGGGCTCGAACCCCGAGGCGGCACGCACTGTCGACCGGGTGGAGAACACCAACGTCACGCAAATCTTCGGCCCCACCAAGGTCGATCTGTCCCGCACCGAACAGCAGGTGCGGAAGTACGGCGTCGGCAACGAGTTCTCGCACCAGCTCGCCGGACGCATGAAGGAGAACGCCATCGCTCGTGAGCAGGCGTTCCTCTACGGCGCGCGCGTCGACTCGACCACGCTGGAAGCTCGGAGCACGGGCGGCCTGCGGTTCTACATCACGACGAACCGCAACGCCACGGCTACCCAGCTCACGGCAGCCAACATCCAGACGGCCCAGCTCACCGGCTACAACCAGGGCGGCTTCGCTGATGTGGTGATGGCCAACCCGGTGGCGTTCGCCGACCTCAACGACCTGGCCAACACCACGGTCGTGCGCGAGACGGTCGACGACCCGATGCGTGGTCGCACTCGGGTGTCCTGGGTCGACACCGAGTTCGGCTCGTCGCTCATGGCCCGTAACCGCTGGATGCTTCCCAACGACGCCTTCGGCTTCAGTCGGGAGCAGGTCATCCGTCGCGTGCTCCAGCCGCTCATCTACGAGCGTCTGGCCAAGACGGGCGACAGCGACCAGGGCCAGATCGTGTGCGAGGAGGGCCTGGAGGTCAAGGGCGAGGAACACGCCTACGCCTTCACCCTGCTCGGCTACACGGGCTCCAACTAGATGTCGGTCGGCTCCCCGGACGGCGATTCCACCACCGGCTCCGGGGAGCCGGCGACTCCCGAAAGGACCGACATGGCGTCCTCCCCTGGCGTATGCCTGGCCTGGATCGACGGCGGCACCACATCGGGCTGGTTCACGTGGTCGCTGGCGCAGCTCGTCACGCTCGACTCGCGGCTCAACCAACACGTCACCGGCCCGCAAGGGGACATGATCCACATCCAGTCGTCCCCCCGTATCCACGAGGCCCGCAATCAGGTCGTCGACCAGTTCGCCCAGTTGGACCAGCAGCCCGAGTGGCTACTGATGCTCGACTCGGACATGACCTTCGAGCCCGACCTGCTCGAACGGATGATGGCCTACGCCCACCCGGAGCGGGTCCCGATCCTCGGAGGTCTGTGCTTCGGCGGCGGTCGGGTCAACGATCCCTTCCCGACGATCTACCGCCTCACCCAGGAAGGCAACTACGCCTCGCTGGACAAGGTGCACGACTACCCCCGCGACGCGCTGGTCAAGGTGGGCGCCACCGGTGCCGCCTGCCTGCTGGTACACCGCCAGGTGTACGCGGCGATGCACAAGGCGTTCGGCACCCTGGCCGACGGCCGTATGAACCCGTCACCGTGGTTCGCCGAGGGCGTCTTCGGGGCCAACGGCGAGAGCTGGGGCGAAGACACCGCCTTCTGCCTGCGCGCCCATGCCCTGAGCATCCCGGTCCACGTGCACACCGGCATCAAGCTCGGGCACGTGAAGGACCAGATCATCGACGAGCAGTTCTACGACGCCCGTCGCGCTGTCGTAGCGGAGGACAATCTCCGGAAAAGCGCTTCAAGCGAGACGCCAGCAGTGAACGGTAACGGCAGCCGAGCCGAACGTCGCCGCAAGGCGCGTGTCCTAGCTAAGGAGCAGACATGAGCAACTTCACACTCGCCGTCAGCCTGACATCCGCATCCAGCCCTACCCAGGTCGCCGATGCCGAGAACCGGGATCGGATGGTCCACGTTCGCGTGGTTGGCGCTACCGACACCACCGTTGGGATCGGGTTCACCTCGGGAGAAGTCGACGCGGCTTCCAAGGGCTTGCGTCTCTATGGCGGCGCCAATGCTGGTGGCTTCGCAAGCACGGTCTCCTTCCTCTTGCCGGAAGACACCGAGTTGTGGGTCGGCCCCACCTCCAACTCGGGCGTGATAGCCAGCTTCTTGGTAGTGGAGACCCGATAAATGAAGATGAACCTGGGCTGCGGGCGCGACATCAAGGAGGGGTGGGTCAACGTCGACCTCATCTCCGGTGATGGCGTGGACGTAGTGCTGGACCTCGATCAGCCCAAGCCTTTCGAGTTAGCCGACGAGAACACCGTCGATGTGTTTCTGGTGTCGCATCTGATCGAGCACTTACAGCATCCGTTGCCACTGGCCGAGGCTATGTGGCGGGCCGCGAAGCCCGATGCTGTGGCGATTTTCCGGTGCCCTCATGGCGCCAGCGATGACGCCGACGAGGATCCCCAGCACGTCCGCCGCATGTTCCCTCACTCGTGGGACTACTTCGGTCAGCCCGCGTACCACCGTGCCGACTACGGCTACCGCGGTGACTGGCGTACGGACGAGGTGAAACTGCGCTGCCGACCCGAGCGCATGGGCGAGACCAACGCGGAGACCTACGAGTTGATCGGCATGGAGCGCAATATCGTGGTGGAGATGCAGGTTCTACTGCGAGCAGTCAAGCCTGCACGGCCACAGACTCCCGACGCTAGCGACTCCATGCACATCGTCATTGAGGCGATCGAATGACCCTCGCCACAACGGTCGATGCTCTGGTGGAGCGGGTCCGGCGTGACTCGCTGCTGGCCAGCCGAGGCCCCGTCTTCACGGTGGGGGCCAGCTACACGGCCGGCGGCACCACGATCACCACCGCCGAGACTTTCACCAACATCGGGCCGGGATCTCTGCTCAGCGTCGAGTACGAGATGATGTACGTGCAGGGCGCTAACTCATCGACCAAGACGATCACGGTCATCCCCGGCTACTTCGGGAGCACCCAGGCCGACCACGCCGCCGGTGTGGTCATGGAAGTCGATGCCCGCTTCCCCAAGGCGGCGCTGCTCGACCATCTCCAGCACGAGATCATGTCGTGGCGCCACGAGCTGTGGCGCGAGGAGGACCTGCCGCTCGACCTCACGGTCTCCGAACGGACCTACGACCTAGTGGGCATCACCGGCGACATCTTCTTCCTGCTCGACGTGCGCCAGCAGCCGACCGGCGGATCGACCTTCTGGAACTTCTCGTGGACCGGTGACGCCTGGCCGCATCTGAGCGCGCGTCTGCTCCGCAACATGCCCATCGCCGACTTCCCCTCCAGCTACGCGCTCCAGCTCCAGCAGAACCCGACCCACTCCAGTGATGCCAGAGTGATGCTCGCTCGGCCGCTCGACGCCACCACCCTCATCGGCACCACCGACCTCGACGGCGATGTGGGCGTCAGGATCGACTGGCTGGACATCGCCGAGCTGGGCACCAAGTGGCGCGCTCTCACCTCGGCGGTGATCGGCCGCTCCGACTGGCGCACCAGCAACGTCATCCGTAGTGCCGAAGAGGTGTCGGCACTCGACACCATCCGGGCCGTGTCCACCTTCAAGGAGATGCGCGACGCGCGCTTCGCCAACGCGGCTATGGACCTGAGGGCCAACTTCCCCTTCCGGCAGCAATGACCGACCTCTCCGGCGGCCTCGTCTTTCCAGGCGGCATCTTCTACGAGGACAGCGGTGGCACCGTCTCCTCCGACGTGGTGCCTGCCCAGTTCCCGGTGGCGATCGCCGGCCATCCCTACAACGTCGAGTGGTCGCTGTACCGGCTCACCCACCTGCCGATGCGCCGCGCCGCCCAGGACGACCAAGCCGAGCCCGGGGAGCAAGCCCTGGATACCTCGGGCCTGTGGCGCCGCTCCCAGTCGGACTGGTCCTTGGGTGCCGGCCAGCTCTGGCTCGATGAGCAGGAGTCGACCCGGCGGCGTTTCAACTCCAGTCTTGGCATCGACTCGTTCAACGACCGCGAACTGTCTCTGCTGCCCGCCACCGAGGAGAAACGCAGCAGCGCCAACACGAACCAGAGGCTCCTCACTGTCGACACCCGGCTCTACGTGGTCGACGGCACTGCCCTGATCTTCTCGAACGGGACCGGCGCCGAGCAGAACTCCACGTGGACGACCGGCTGGACCACAGCCACCGGCCTGCCGGGCGGCAGCATCTTGGACATCGCGTACTCGGGCAGCCACGTCTACGTGCTCGGGTCTGACAACTCGATCTACCGGGCCACCCCCGGCACCGCCGCCTTCACCCTCTACTACAACCCCGCAGAGGTGGCGATCCGTATCTTTACCGGGCTCGGCCGTCTGTTCTTCGCGTCCGACGCCGGCCAGTCCCTCTTCGAGGTCACTTCCGCGGGCACCGCCGAGACCCTCGTCTTCACGCACCCTGACCCCAACTACGTGCTCTCGTCGCTGGTGGGCACGCCGACCGGTGTGTACTTCTCAGGCAACATCGGCACCGGTTTCGGGGAGATCCGTCGCACCGTGGTCAACACGGGCGGAACCGCCTTCGACCCTCCGGTGGTCGCCGCCGAGCTACGCAACGAGACCATCAACGTGCTCCGCACGACCGGCATGAACTGTGTCTTCGGCACCTCGGTCGGGTTCCGCTACGCGCCGCTCAGTGACCAGACCGCGGGCCTGGACTTCGGCCCCGCCATCGAAGTCGGGCCGGTCTACGACATCGTGGTCGAGTCGGCCATCAACAATGACACCGGCAAGCTCGACACCTTCGGCTGGTTCACCTGGGGCGGCATCCACGAGGGCTCCGAGTCGGGGCTCGGGCGCATCCGGCTCAGCCGCTTCACCGAGCCCGGGGTCCCCGCCTACGCCTCCGACATCTTCAGCGCGGCCGGTGGCACACCGATAGCGGTTGCCAGCATCGGGGGCCGCCGCTACTTCGGCATCTCCGCTGACGGCTTCTTCGGTGCCACCTCCAATTTCGTCGCGGAGGGCGAGCTGCGCACCGGGCGCATCCGCTACGGCATCTTGGACAACAAGGTCTACGACGACGTGAAGTGGCGCACGGACCCGCTTACCGGTCAGGTGATCGTCGATGCCGAGTTCGACCTCGGCGCCAGTGCCCACGCCGGTGAGCAGTCGGCCGCCGATTCGGTCACCGGCACCGGCCACCTGGGACCGGTGTTCGCCGAGTGGGGCGAGCTGATCTTCACGCTGCAACGTGGCGGAGTCATCACACCAGCCCTGTTCACCAACGCGAGTGGCACGGCTACCACCCCCGATCACGCCGACTTCGCGATCACCGACCTCGATGTCGAGATCACGCTTGCCGCCGACAACTGGAACCCGGGCGGTGGAGCCACTCAGCTCATCGTCATGCAATCAAGCGTCTTGGGCAACATCGCCTGGCAGATAGGACTGACACCCGAAGGCCGGATCGCTGTCTACACCAGCCCGGACGGTTCAGTCGCCAGCATGGTCTCGTTCACCACCACCGATCCGGTCACCTTCGACACTGGCAGCGAGCACACCATCCATGTGACTGTCGATGTCAACAACGGGGCCGGTGGCCGCACCTACACCATCGAGACGGACGGCTCTCTCTTCGAGACCTCCAGTCCCGCCGGCACCACGTCGATCTTCAACTCCACCGCGGTGGCTGACATCGGAGGGGCTGGTTCGGCGATTTTCCAGGGCTACGTCTCGCAGATGACCTGGCTGGGAAGTATCGGCGGAGCGGTGATTGCCAACCCCAACTTCGCGATCCAAGAGGTCGCCGACTCCAGCTTCGCTGACACGGCGCCCACCCCTAAGACGTGGACCGTGAACGCGCCGGCCGCCATCGCTCTCATCAACGAAGGCGAGGCACTGACCCCGCGACTGCACTGGTGGGTCCTCCGAGCCATCCCCGCGGTCGAAGAGACCATGCAGATCCTGGTTCCGATCCGGCTCCACTACATGGAGCAGACCCCCAACGGTCCAGCCAAGAACGCCAGCTACCTCGATGAACTCGACTTCCTGATGAGCCTCGCCAACACGAAGTCGGTCGTTACGTACCAGCAGGGTCTTACGAGCTATCAGGTGTATGTGAATAACATCGAGGCCAACCCCGAATACTGGAACTCAGGTGACAACTCGCCGGAGGGCATCGTCATGGTCGAGCTTCACACAACCTCGCACCCCTAGGAGACCGCAGTGGTAGTCGTCGATAGGGCCTACAAGGGCGCAGCCGCCGCCACCATCATCAATACGTCGATGACCTCCACGACGCCGGGCATCGGCGGCACGATCACCGTTGCCAATGACTCGGGCTACCCGGCGTCGGGCAAGTTCGAGATCACCATCGACCGCGAGGTCCCCGGTGGCCAGGAACACGTCCTCATCAGCTCACGCTCGGGCACCACATTCACGATCGGCCAGCGTGGCTACGACGACTCAGTAGCCAAGGCCCACACGTCAGGCCAAGCCACCTGTGAGCTGTGGCTGTCGGCTCGTAGCGTGCAGCTCTTCACCGACCACGTGGACGACGTGGAGTCCGATCCTCACTCGGGCAAGCTGCTCAACAACGCGCGCCACGACATCGAAGCTCGCCATACGTTCGGCGCTGCGCTCGGTACGCCGGTAGCACCGACTGACATCGCCACCGCAGGCGCGGCCGGCACCGGCAACAACCCGGCCAGGGAAGACCACACCCACAAGCTCGGCACCGGCGCGATCAACAGCTCCGGCATGTTCGCCTCAGGGGTGGTCGACGCTACTGCTATCGGCACCGATGCAGTCGGTACACCCGAGATCGCCGCCAATGCCGTGGGCGCATCGGAGCTGGCTGACAACGCTGTCGACATCCTCGCCATCGTCGCCGCAGCCCGAGACATCCTGTGCCCGCCCGGCATAATCGTCGCCTACGGTGATAATACTCCTGCCCCCACCGGCTGGCTGCTGTGCGACGGCACCGCCGTATCCCGCTCCACGTTCGCCACCTTGTTCGGGGTCATCGGCACCACCTACGGAGTCG
>Ga0209857_1000177_pt1 | contig 14770 bp, 18 predicted proteins | sample GWRWN1_10_20_FD_187226 | JGI IMG/M metagenome (GOLD analysis project Ga0209857, IMG submission 187226) | Riverbed sediment microbial communities from areas with no vegetation in Columbia River, Washington, USA - GW-RW N1_10_20 (SPAdes)... | ecosystem: Environmental > Aquatic > Freshwater > River... | reverse complement strand
GCTCTATGCGGCGATCCAGCAGCGCGCCCTGAACGAGGAGATTTCCGGCTCCGAGTATCAACTGACGGATGCGGAGAACCGCTTCACCGAACATGTCACCGCTCTCCGCTCTAAGGAAGCCGAAAGCGAAACGGTGCGGCTATCGCTTATGGAGGCGGAGCAAGAGATCAGCGTTCAGCAGGAAACCGTGTACCAAGTGAAGATTCAGATCCAAGCCGAAGAGCAAAGGATCGACTTCTACAGAAAGGACTTCGCACAGCTCACCCAGGCAGAGATGGAGACCCGCGCGGCGCTCTTCCAGCTCGAGGAAAAGACCAAAACCCTTGGGCGGGAGATCGATGAGCTCGAGAAGGCTAAGGAGAGCTTTCTGCAGCTATCGCTCTTCGAAGAGAGCTTCCTGCAGGAGAAAGAAAAAGATCTCAATAACCTTCAGGCCGAGGTCAAGTCGCTCCAGGGCGACCTGGATCGAGAAAAAGAAGCGCTCATCGAAGCGGCCAATCAAATCGCTTATTGGCGAAACGATGCGCTGGCAAAATCCAATCGTTGTCAGGAAATCAGCAAAGAACTGGCGCGGAGCCGCGATGAGCACGCGGCCGCGTCGATCTCGCTGGCGCTGTGTGAACAAAAACACACGGACACGAAGACGGCGCAGGAGAACGGCCTCGCGCAAGCGCATGAGAGAGGCGTCGAAGCGGCGGAGGTCAACGCCTTGATTCAAGCGCTTCTCGAGGCAAAAGAGGACCAGGAAAAGAGAGCCGAGTCACTCAAAGAGCAAATTCACGAAAACCGCTCGAGGCTGGTGTCGCTGGAAGATTTGCAGAAGAATTACGAGGGTTATCAGGAGGGCGTTCGGGCCATCATGCTGAAGCGACAGCGCGAGACCGGCCCCAATGGCATCTATGGTCTGGTCGCAGAGGTCATCGAAGCTCCGGAACCCTACGAAAAAGCGCTAACGGCGGTCTTGGGTGACCGCTTGCAGTACGTGATCGTCAAGGGCCAAGAAGAAGGTGTGGAAGCCATCGAGTATCTGAAGCGCGAGGCTTCGGGTCGAGGTAGCTTCATTCCCATCCAGTTGTCCAGAAAACAACATCGTCCATTGCCGCTAAGGGAAGCCGAGGTCATCGCCCCTCTTCTCGAAGTGATATCGGTTAAAGAGGGCTATGGTGAAGTTGCAGAATATCTCCTGTCCGACGTTGTCGTCGTCCGCGACCTGAGGGCCGGACTGTCACTGTGGAATCGCAATGGCTTCTACAGCACGCTGGTGACTCCCGACGGTGAAGTCATCGATCCCATGGGGACCGTGACCGGAGGTAGCGACGACGCGCTCGAGGGAAATTTTATCACGCAGCGACGGCACATTAGAGAACTGAAAACCCTGCTTACGGAGCTCGACGCAAAGCTTCAACTCGAAGACCGGGAAGTCGAAAAACTAAAGGGCGAGTTGGAGCGGGCCGCAACAAAAAAGTCTTCACTGGCAGCGGAAATTCACAGATTAGAGCTCGATCGAGTAAGACTAGACCATGAGCATCTCGCCGCCGACAGAGACTTTCAACGGCTGTCGCAAACGGTTCAAGCTCTACTGCAGGAGCAGAATGATCTTGTCAGTGCGCTGGAACGGGTCACACGAGAAGTGGACCAGTGTCGAACCGCAATTGAAACTCGCAGCCGAGACAAAACCGAAAAAGAGAATATCCTGGCGCAAAAACAAGCAGCGTTTCTGGAGCTGCAGAAGTCTGTGGAAGCCGTGGAGGCTGCCGTCACTCAGTCGCGTGTCCGCAACGCGGCACTGGGAGAAAAAAAGGAGAACACCCATCATAATCTCGAAAACCGCTTCGACCTGCGGCAAGAGACTTTCGAGCAGATCAGCTTTCGCCAGGATCAGAGCGCCGATATCACGCGGCGACGGAGCCAGATTGAACTCGCTCTGACGCAGTCAGAAAAGGCTCTCGAATCGGGCAAACACAATTTGCAAGAATTAGAAGAGCGACTGCAAGCGGAGAGGCAGAGCCATAAAGTGATTTCCAGGAAACTACTGGAAATCGAAGAGTCCATAAAAGAGCTGCGGCCCCTGGGCGAAGCCTGCCAGGAAGAAAAAAATCGGCTCCAGGTGTTGTTGGCAGAAAGGAAACTTCGCTACCAGCATCTCGCCGCCAACATCCGCGAGCGATACGATGCCGACGTGGAGAATCTCAGCTTCGAAGGCGCAGAACCCATGGCCTCGACGGAAGATCTGTTGGCGGAAATCGACGACCTCCGGGGCCGGCTCGAGCGGATGGGAGAAGTCAACCTTGCCGCCATTGGGGAGTACGAAGAGCTCAACAGCCGCTTCCAATTTATGAACCAGCAGAAGGAGGATCTTGAGAAATCCATCGCTGATCTGCAGCGCACGATCATCAAATTGAACCGCATCTGCCGGCTCCGGTTCAAGGAAAGCTTCGAGGAGATCAACGAAAAATTCCAGTCGATTTTCCCTCGGCTCTTCAGAGGCGGCAAGGCCAATCTGGTTCTGACGGATGAAAATGACTATTTGGAAACGGGAGTGGACATCGTCGTCCAGCCCCCCGGCAAGAAACTGCAATTTATCACGCTCCTCTCCGGCGGTGAGAAGGCATTAACGGCTGTAAGCCTTCTGTTTGCAATTTTTTTAACCAAGCCCAGCCCCTTCTGCTTCCTGGACGAAGTCGACGCTCCGCTAGACGATGCCAATATCGATCGGTTCAATGACATGATCAAGGAAATGAGCCAGATTTCTCAGTTCGTGCTAGTCACCCACAACAAAAAAACCATGCAGGCTGCCGAAGTCCTCTATGGTATCACCATGGCGGAGCCCGGAGTCTCTAAGGTTGTGTCCGTCCGAATGAGTTAGCTCGGACCGCTAACTCACCGTCCCCCCCATCGCTCACGGCCTAAAAATTTGCGAGAATAGCCAAATGGAAGGCAGTTCGTTTTTTCAACGGCTGAAAAGCGGTCTGACCAAGAGCCGGGAGAATTGGGCGCAAAAAATGGGCGCCATTTTCCAAAACCGGCACTGGGATGAGGAATCGCTGGACGCTATGGAGGAGAACCTGATCGCGGCGGATTTGGGCCCCAAGGCAACCCAAAAATTGATCGATCTCCTGCGGCGACAATCGCCCGGCGGTGCTGAAGACCTCGCGCAAGAAATGTCTTCACGCTTACAACAAGCGATGGTGGAGGTGCTTCAGGCATCGACAACGCCTCCGAAAATACTTCCGTTATCGGTCCGCCCCTGGGTGATCGTTTTCTTGGGGGTGAACGGCGTCGGGAAAACGACGACGATCGCCAAGCTCGCTGCCCAATATCGATCAGCCGGGAAGAAAGTCCTCCTGGTGGCCGCGGATACCTTTCGTGCGGCCGCCATCGAGCAACTCGAGGCATGGGCAAAACGAGTGGGCGTCGACGTGGTCAAACATCGGGCCGGCGCCGATCCTTCCGCGGTAGTTTATGATGGCATTCAAGCGGCCAAGAGTCGTGGTATCGACGTGCTGCTCATCGACACGGCGGGACGCCTTCATACCAAAGTCCATTTAATCGAGGAACTGAAAAAGATCCGTCGGGTTATTTCCCGAGAACAACCGGATGCCCCCCATGAGACCCTTCTGGTGCTGGATGCCACGACGGGACAGAACGGTCTCCAACAAGCCCGCGTTTTCAAAGAAGCAACGGATATTAGCGGTATCGTATTGACCAAACTCGACGGCACAGCTAAGGGTGGCGTGATCGTCAGTATTCAAGAAGAATTGCGGGTTCCGGTCAGGTACGTCGGGGTCGGAGAAGATGTCGAAGACCTTCAACCGTTCGACGCCTCTCAATTCGTCCGAGCCCTGTTTGAAAAGTGACGCTCCCGTCGCTTGAACCCTTCCCTTGACTTAGCTGGAAGCGAGCATTACCCTTCTTCTAGGTAGTCCGAGGAAAAAAGCATGGCTAGCGAACTCAATCCCCAACCTCTCAACTTGACTTTGACCGAGAAGGCCATCCAACAAGTCAAAGCCCTCTTGGCCCGCAACAATCATCAAGACCATGGTCTACGGGTGTCGGTGGCGGACGGGGGTTGTTCAGGCTTCTCCTATAAGTTGGATTTTGCCAAGGAAGAGGAGCCTGGCGACCTGGTATTGGAACAAGGCAGCCTCAAGGTCTATGTAGATTCCAAGAGTGTACCGCATCTCAAAGGTACCACCATCGACTATGTAACGAGCCTTTACGGCGGGGGCTTCAAATTCAGCAATCCCAACGCGAGCGGAACTTGCGGTTGTGGCACTTCGTTTTCCGCGTAATTCTAAAACCCTCAGCAGCTCGCTTCACTTTGATTGACTAGCTTTTTTCCCGGCCAAGTCCTTTTTGCGTCAGCCTTGTTGAAGTTTTTGCGTCAGCCTTTGACACTCTCGCCATATCCTGCTAACGAAACTACTATTTCTTGCGGGGAGATTTGATTGAAAGCGATTCGAATTCCCGAGCACGGGGATGTCGAAAAGCTTCGTTACGAAGAAGGTAAGACGGATTACCGGTAAACGCGGCGTCGATGTCCGTGAATTGCATCGGGGGTGATAGGGACGCGCGGGGAATTTAAACAAGTGCTGAATTTCATGGAAAGATCCCAGATCAAACCCGTGATCGATCAGGTTTATCCATTGAAAGAGGCGAGCATTGGCCACCGACGCTTGGAAGAGGGCAAGCAATTTGGCAAGATCGTTTTACGCATGGATGAGTAGCGACTGGCAGACAACTGAATGAATCAGGAACGACGCGACCTCAGAGAGCAATGATCAAAGAATCATGCGAGTCATTGGCGGAAATGCACGCGGCCGGCGTCTCAAAGTGCCCAAGGGGCAGACTTTGCGTCCTACCGCCGGGAGAGTCAAAGAGGCGCTCTTTAACATTCTCCCCCATGATCTTTCCGGTACCAAGGTGTTGGATCTTTTTGCCGGAACTGGAAATGTGACCATCGAGGCTTTGAGTCGTGGCGCAGCGGCAGCCATCTTGGTCGACTCATCGGTAGAATCCGGCAAGGCGATCCGAGAAAACCTTCGTCGACTTCACCTTACCGACCGGACCAAGGTATGGATCATGCCGGTCGCTCGAGCGCTACGGTTCTTAGCGCGGCACGGCGAGACATTCGATCTGATCTTTCTCGATCCGCCGTATGACTGCAAATGGATTGACCGAACCCTGCGAATCATCGCGCGGGGAAGATTGTTACGAGAATCAGGAATGTTGATCGCAGAGCATAGTATCCGCGAGAAGGTCGAACCGTGTTATGATTCCCTCGCGCTCCATGACCAGCGGCGTTACGGCCGTACGCTGCTTTCTTTTTTTAAGCAGGAAGCCTAAGGCAAATCACAAAGACAAGGATGCCCAACTATGGCGCAGAACAACGTGGCGATTTATCCAGGCTCATTCGATCCCATAACCAACGGACACGTAGATCTCGTAAAGCGTACACTTCGCGTCTTCGAGAGGGTCATTATCGCTATCGCGACCAATCCCGGCAAGGACTCTTCTCTTTTCAGTCTGGAAGAGCGTCTCCAGATGGTGCGCGAAGTTTTCGGAGGGTTCAAAGGAAGGGTCCAAGCGGATTCGTTCGAAGGCTTGCTCGTTGACTACGCCGAGCGCAGACAAGCCAGAGTGATTATCCGCGGCCTCCGGGCGGTGTCGGATTTCGAGTATGAATTTCAGATGGCCATGATGAATCACCGCCTCAAACCAAAATTGGAAACCTTTTTCATGATGACCGGAGAGTCCGAGTTCTACATCAGCTCGCGTCTGGTGAAGGAAGTCGTGAGCTTGGGTGGGGATGTGTCCGGGCTCGTCCCCGGCAACGTGCTAACGAAGCTGGTAAAGAAGTTCAACCATTAAGGATACTAAGATGACAACTATCGCAGAAAGAACCAAACTGATTAAGCCGTCGGTAACTCTTGCCATCGCCGCCAAAGCAGGCAAGCTCCGGTCGGAAGGAATTGACGTGGTCAATTTCTCTGCCGGCGAGCCCGATTTTGATACCCCCGATCACATCAAAGCAGCGGCCGTGGAAGCGCTGCGGAAAGGCATGACGAAGTACACGGACGTGAAGGGCATCGAGCCGCTGCGCGCGGCCATTGTTCACAAATATGAACGAGAACATGGACTGTCTTACCGAAAAGAAGATGTCTTGGTCAGCTGTGGGGCGAAGCACTCCGTTTATAATGTCTTACAAGCCAGCGTCAATCCCGGAGATGAGATCCTTATCCCGGCACCCTACTGGGTAAGCTACTCAGACATGGCGCTGCTGGCTGGTGGCGTCCCCAAACTCATTCAGACCAGCGAAGCTACCGGTTTTAGGACCAATGCCGAACAACTCGAGGCTGCGCTGACCGCCAAAACAAGAGTCTTTATTCTCAACAGCCCCTGTAACCCCACCGGCGCCAGCTATGCTGCTGACGAGATCCTGGCCATCGCGCGCGTCCTGGAGAAACATAGCTGCTTGGTCATCGCCGACGACATCTATGAGAAGATCGTTTATGACGACTTCCAGGTTCACAACATCGTCGCCCTTAACCCAGCGCTGCGCGACCGAACCGTCATCATCAACGGCGTGTCAAAGACTTACGCGATGACAGGTTGGCGTATCGGCTATGCAATCGGTCCGGCCGATGTCATTTCCGCCGCCGGCAAGATCCAGAGTCAAAGCACGTCCAACGCGACTTCGATTGCTCAAGCAGCGGCGTTAGAGGCTATCAAGGGGCCGCAAGATGACGTCATGACGATGGTCCGGGAGTTTCATAAGCGTCGCGATGTCATTGTCGATAGGCTCAACGCGATCCAAGGCATGCGTTGCCTCAAACCACAGGGGGCCTTCTATGTTTTTCCGAACGTCCGCACCTTGTTGGGTAAAACGGCTAACGAGAAGAAACTTGCTTCCCCCTGCGATATTGCCGACTATCTCCTCGAAGAAGCCCAAGTTGCTGTGGTCCCGGGTGAAGATTTTGGTTCTAAGGAGCATATCCGATTCTCCTATGCCACGGCTCTTGAAGACATAGAAAAGGGCTGCAAGCGGATCGCCTCAGCCGTCGGCAAGCTACAATAAAAGGTGAATATTCGGGCTCAGATCAGGGCTTCGGACGCCGGCCCGTCGCTTTGTAAACAAAATAGTCGCTCAAGATTCGCGGGTGGTCAAAAACAATGGGATTCGGAAGCTGACCCTTCGTGAAAATTTTCGCTCTCTTGGCGTCGTCTGCTCCTTGCGGGATTCCCTGCGCTGTGGCGATATATACCGTGGATATCGTATGCTTTCGCGGGTCTCGACTTGGATCCGAGTAAGTGTAAAACTGCTCGATCAATTGAATCTCCAGGGAGGTCTCTTCTTTGGCTTCGCGAACGGCTGCGGCTTCCAAACTCTCGCCATAATCGACAAAACCTCCCGGCAGAGCCCAGCCATGTGGAATGTTTTTTCTCTCGATGAGTATCACTCCGCCTGCCGCAACCTCGATAATGATATCAACCGTGGGCAGCGGGTTACGATGATTCTCACTCATCCGTCTTCCCTACCTTGACTCCAAGCAAAGCGCAAGGTACAAAAAGGTTCACAGCGTTGCCGCGGGGTGGAGCAGTCTGGTAGCTCGCAAGGCTCATAACCTTGAGGTCCCGGGTTCAAATCCCGGCCCCGCAACCATATTCTTCAAGGGATTTTCGGCTTGCGGTTCGAAAACGGTTTGATCGAACCGCAGGCCCAACGTCCCGCAATAGTCCGCCTGAATCATCGCCAACGACGTTCCGCCGTACTGAGCCACAGCAAGCGGGTTTTCTCCCCGCTTGATTGCGTCCATTATAGCGCCCCTGAAACTTGAATCGATGACATTCCGCGCCGTCTTCACGCTACAGCCCGCGGCGAAGTAATTCAACTCTCAAGTCGATTAAGTCCCCTGTCCCTATCGCCAGCAACCGCATGTTTTTGAACTTCGGAATGTAAGCGTTGAAATGCTGCCGATAGTCTCTGACCTGCGCCCGACGAAACAGCGGCTCGATCTTTTTTTCGATCCACTTGTCGAAAAACTCTTTGACCGTGGGAGTAGGCTTTAGCCCGTACTTGCGCTTGATGTACTCTTAGAGGCGATGCTGCGCTAAGCCCTTCTTCGTGGTCTTAAGCGATATCGGCTTGGCTCTTTCTGACCGGCCAGCCGCAGGATAGACTTCTCTCGATTCACCTGTGGCTCAGGTTTGCGGCGCTCTGGCTCACCGTGGTGCTCATAAGCTTTGTTGAGGGTTACGTTCTCTTGCCCTTTGGTCTCGCAGCCTTCCTCGGCGCGGTTTTTCTTACCGCGCTTGTAGTTTGGCGTATTGCGCCGAAGTGGCTGCATTCTTGAACTGACTTTCCACCTCATTGGACCCGCGATTATCCCCAGCGAGATCCAACAATACCGGCATCCGCTGGATACTACCTATTTTTTGACCTCAAGATGATTGACGACCGCCTGAACGCCAGTCACTTGCCATGCGAGTTTGACAGCACGTGCTCTCGCGTCCAGTGAGGGCACGGTACCACTCAAATCGACTGACCCGTCAGTGGTTTTCACGTTTACACTTGTCAAATCGACAGCCTTATCTTTAAGAAAGTTTTCCTTTACCGCTTTGCTAATAACTGCATCTTTGTCGCTCTCAATGCGCGTCATTTCAGTAATCGTTTGGCAACCTAGTACGAGTGAAAAGATTATCAATAGCTTTGCCGCAATGACTCGTGGGACGAATTCCATATGTTTCCCTCCTTGTCGTATTACTGACACATCCATACCTTCAGCATAGACCGGGAAAGCCGCAGAGCAAGTCAGTTTTATAAGAAAATGCGTTGCTCGAAGTAAAGGGGGGCTAATTCGCCCCTTACTATATATCACCTTTAGAACTGAGGCGGCCTGACGTTTGCTACTATTAGGGACTTTTCAGGAGAACCTGCCCCAACATGCGAAGTTCTTATCCCCATTCTCAGAGCGGCACTGGCGTTGCTTTCCTTCTCGGCCAAAACGGAGGAGACAATGCCGGAAGAAGTTTTCCTTCTGTTCATTGCTTCGTGCATCAGTCTTTGGCTAATCCAGCTCGCTACCGGGTGGATTGACCGACGTCGAGACAGCCGCCGCATAGAACGAGGGACAGTGATGGAGCGATACCGTAGTCACCTGATTCTTGTAAAAGCGCATCAAGAACCGGACACAGATGGTTGGAGCGCAAGCGTTCACGTCCAATTCAACGAAGGCACCCTAACCTTTCGAGACGTTCAGCTACCTGCACCGACTTCTCACTTTCCAACAAAGACAACCGCCGAGAAGCACGCCCTCAAAGAAGCTAAACAGTGGGTTGATCGCCGGCTTCGTGAAGCCAAAATATTTGGGCGGTAGACTCCTCCATGCAGCCAGAACTTTCATTAAGAGCTTCGTTGCAGAATGTCGGAAAAGCAAGCCCTTGCTTCTAGTTTCCAAGCCGCGTCAGAAGATCGGCTATCCCGCGAGGATCATCCTCCTATCAGCAATGCGCCTCGCACTGACAACATATCCCACAGGAAGCACGGGAGCCGCTACGACTATCGTGCAATCCATATTCCCGCCCCTCGGGCTCCCGATAAACCCGCCGTTCCAGTAAGCAATTTTGGTCGCTCGAAGCCTCTTTTTGCCTAGACCCTATCCTGCTGTAATTATTCCTTCCACCACTCGAAGTTTGTCTTAACTACTGAGCCTCTTTTCTCTTTTTTTCTTTGTAAGTCTAACTTGCAATCGGCCACTGTTAACTCACCTTACATTTTTTCTTGTGACCCCCAATTCTAAGATACTGTCCTGCCAATCATTTCTTATTTGGCTCGGGGATTGCTCTCATATGAATCGCTCATTATAGGATTCAACAGGAATATGCGTGGCGTCGCAATTCGATTCCGCCCAACACAGCACAGGAGGCAACACCGTGGCTCGATACAACGTGCTGTACTTCTGTACCGCTTGCCGCCGCATTCATCCGATGGGGGTTTCGCTTCCGTTGGAAGTCGGTTTCCTCAACACGAAAACTGTTAGCGAGGCTTACTCTGGTAAACCTTTACCTTCCTACGTCGCAATGTTGGTTGGTAGCTCTGTGACGTGTAGAGAAACCGGGAAATCATTTATTCTAGAAGACATCAACAAACTCTATTTGACTCCGGTGCTCGAACCATTATCGCGCGATTCCAAACGCGCTTGAGGCGGCACCATGGTTACTGCGCAGTTCTTCTCTCCATTTCGTAGCGGCACCGGCATTGCTCTATCCTTTTAACGAAACGCAGGGACAATGCCTGGAAAAGATTTCTATTTGCTCATTATTCTGTCCGTCGTAACCGGTTTTTTGCTCATTCAGATGGTTATGACCAGGATTGGCCGGCATCGAAAGGGCCGCCGTCTGGAACGAGAAATCGCAGAGTACTTGCGCAAAAGGGCGACGGGACAAAATAACTGAAAACGGGTTGAGTCAATGGCGAGAAAAGTCAGCTATAAGCAAGCTCTGGTAGCCCACGGTTGGGTTGCATTGGACCCCGTGGACACTGGTGTCATTGAGAAATTGAGAAATTGTTCAAAGACATCCGCGAGGGAGAGGAAAGGCTCATGCTCGCAGTGCTGGAAAATGCTGTTGAATACTTCCAGAAATATGTCCTTGCACGGAACCCAAGTGGAAAGAAGCTATTCCGAGAAGTGGAGGAATACATCCCGATTACATACGACAGGGGCTCCTGTGTTGGAAGGAAGCGAAGCTCAAGACGTATTCTGGTGAGGGTCATCGTGCAGGTCGCCCGAAGTTAGCGAGAACCCGCGTCACGCACCCTTCAGTCAGACTTCTTCAATTCTTTCGCAATCTCAGAATCGATATTGCTGATTCGGATACCGAAAGCGTAAAGCTGCCGGTAGACGAGAAGCTGAAAGATTCGCGGCCAGCTATCAATGATTTTAATTGCGGCGTCTTCCTGTTCCTTGAGGCGTTCTAAATCGATCGTGTTCATTTGTTGAGGAAAGGTTTCACAAGAGAGATTTATGCAGTCTTCATGGATATGGCCCTGCCGGAGGTCGATGGAATCAAGACAACGGCGATGCTTAGACAATCCTAAAACCGCTCACATTCCTGTCGTTGCGCTTACGGCATGGATGTCCGCACTATGGCAGGAAAAGACTGAGAAAATGGGTATCACAACCTACTTCATAAAACCGATCTCATCTCAGACGTTAAAAGAGACCATCGAAGAATACACGAATGGATCACTCACCCCGAAATCCTTCATTTCGCCACAAACACCCACGGCCGATCGAGCTTAACTAATTCGCTACTCAAGCGGTCAATCTCCGCTTTGACCTTCATGTCGTGAGTCACGGCGAATTTACGCGCCAGCGCATCCATCGGTTGCTCGATCTCTTTGCGGTCATCAGTGTAGCCGTATCTTACCCGCACGGCGCTCACCCTCATGGAATGATCGTAAAGCGTCAAGTCTCTGCGTGGCAACGCCCGTTGTTCCCTCGAAGGTAAATGTTGCCGGGGGGCATTTCTTTATATGCTCATCAAGTCTGTCTACGATCTGATCCGTGCTTTCGTAGTCGCCGCCTGTAATCATCTCGTTACAGCGGTTACAGTAGAAAATCAGCATGTTAATCACCTCGAGCTCCCGACCCAATCTGTAAATCTCCTTCTAGGGTCACGGCTAAGCAAAATAATCCCTTAAACAGAATGTGTCTTGACATTCGGCGCCATTCGATTGACACCTGGCAGGGAGCTGGACAAGCTCAATAGGGCATGGGTTCAAAGTCCAAAACGATGCGTGGCGGAATTATGGGCAAGAGTTTTGGTGGAAGCCGGGGGAGCCGACGCCGGAGAGAGGGGTCGGAGTTCGGGAAAGCGATAGCGGAGAAGTGACCACTACGCGTTGAAAGTTTCGCGCATTATTTGCTCGACCTTTGCCCCTGATAGCTTACGTTCAATCGCCAGTTTCTCAGCCACAGCTTCAACGCACTTCCAAAAAAAATGATTCTGAAATAGCGCTTCTGTTTGTGCCCAAGCCAAGTAAAGTACGCCTCAAGCGGCTCTCCCCGTCCTGCCACGTAGCATGCAAGGTTTAGCGCGGTTTGAATATCCGGTTTACAGCCCCGTGATCTTCGGTCCATGAATTTTTCCTCGGCCATATAACCGGCAAGATAGTAAATTACCTGTGCTTCTATTCGGTACCTTGTTAGTGGGCTGACTTCCAGGAATAATTGTAACGTACTTGACCATGACCGGTGGCGTTTCCATGTAAAAAGGGACGCTGAGAGGTGAGGCTGCAAGGAAGTGCAGTTATTCACTGATCGTGATTGGCTGTTTCTGACCGGCCAGCTGCGCGGGGAGAGAGTTCTCTCGCTTCACCTGTGGCTCAGATTTGCCGTGCTCTGGTTCGCCGTTGTGCTCACAGGCTTTGTTGAGGGTTACGTACTCTTGCCGTTTGGTCTTGCAGCCTTCCTTGGCGCCGTGTTTCTCTCCGCTCTTGTAGTTTGGCGTGTTGCGTCATTCAAGACGTTGGTACGGAACATTACCTAAAAGACCGTGAAGTTACCAAACCTCGGATGAAATGCCTTGGCATTAGCGTTGCTGGTTGGAGCGTAAAACAGTTCACATAAGGAGGCACCCGCCTAATGCTGCCTCTGGAGGGAAACTGATTATGGCTCGACCCCGTCCTAACGTTCTAGTCGTAGATGATGATGCCGCTACGCGCGATGGTTTGACTGCGCTGCTGGAAAGCTGGGGCTATCACGCCTTGGCTGTATCCAACGGTCAGGCTGCGCTGCAAAGTTGCAACCAAAATCTGCCTCACGCGATTGTAAGCGACCTCATGATGCCTGGCCTGACCGGGCTTCAGTTTATCGAGGCGTTACATGAACGCGTGCACCAGGTGGCGATTATAATGCTAACAGGCCAAGCGACAATCGAAACCGCAGTGCAAGCCATCAAGCTCGGCGCCTATGACTATTTGCCGAAACCGTTGGAGTCGCCGAAGCTGCGTGCGGTACTTGAGAAGGGACTCAAGCAAGTAGGGTTCGCCCGTGAGGCGAACGTGCTGCGTCAGAAGTTGGAGTCCCCTTTGGGCTCCTATGGTCAACTCATCGGCAAGTCGGCAACCATGCGCCAGGTCTACCAACGACTGAGCCAAATAGCCCCTACGGATGCCGCTGTACTGGTGAGTGGTGAAAGCGGCACTGGCAAGGAGCTTGTCGCGCGCACTCTTCACGATCTTTCCCCAAGGCATGAGGGAACTTTTTTGACGCTGAATTGTGCCGCCATGGCACCTACGTTGATGGATAGCGAACTCTTCGGTCACGAAAAGGGGGCATTCACGAATGCTTTAGAGCGGCACCTGGGCTGCTTCGAGCAAGCTGACGGCGGGACCCTTTTCCTCGACGAGATCACCGAGATGGCGGCGGAGGTTCAGGCAAAGTTTCTGCGAGTCTTGGAAGAAGGACAGGTGCGTCGGATCGGAGCCACTGCAAGTATTCCCATCGCAGTGCGCGTCGTCGCTGCCACGAATTGCCTGCCCGCTAGCGCCGTCAAAGAGGGAAAACTCAGCCGGGATCTTTTTTACCGCTTGAAGGTCTTTCATTTGGCGCTTCCACCGCTCCGGGAACGGGGCGATGATATTCCGCTATTGGCTCATTATTACCTGGAGTCATTCGGTGAAAAATATCAGCGGCCGATCATGCCCTGGGCTTCTGACTTTATCGCGGCGCTGCTCGCCCATTCGTGGCCCGGCAATGTGCGTGAGCTGCGCAACGCAATGGAACGGTTAGCGTTGCTGGCTCCCGGCCCAAATCTGACCGCTGCCGATGTTCAGCAGTATTGTGTCAATGCCGTGCTTGAAGATAATCCCGGCAGTGATCACCAAATTGCGTTGCAGTTTTAGCAATCCCGTTCCCGACTCATTTTCCTCAGCCGTTGGATCATCTCGTTTGCCAATGACAATTACCTCCTACGCTCGCGTAATCGCCAATCATGCAGTCAGGTCAAAGATTCGGCCGGCAGGCGCCGAGTGTCGGCACGATAAAACGGTCAATGTGATTTTGCCAAAACTCGATTGACGCTTCTTTAATGGGTCCCCCGGTGCTTCGATTCGGAAACTTTCTTACCCTCCAACCATGGGAATCTTTGCTGGCGCTACATATATTCTCGGTTTCGGCGCTCGCAGAAGTCTTGTTCTCTATCGCGTAGATTCTCAACTTCTGCCAGTTTGAATCTTCCAGCGTGAGAGTAACTTTTGTTTTCATGAATCCCCCTTTGTAGCCGTGTTACGTGTACACGTATATACACCACACGGCTCTTGGTCAAAGGAGGTCTTAAACTTTTTTCTGGTTGGCTAGAAATTCGTCGAGGTTAAAGCGGGAGTTTGACCTCAGCGGCCAGGTTCACGCTCGGTCCCTGCTCCTCTTGTCATGGACACGTGGACCAAAGTGTTATATGGACTAACTTGAAAATCCGTCCGAGCTTAACGCGATGGGTCTCAAAGGACTGGGAGCCCGAACAAAAGAGGTTCCCAATGCGTGTATAACCGTGGATATTCAGGATGACCAAAATGGAAATTCCGGTTGATACAGAATGATCCATGCTTTCTAAAGCTGCACTCTCAATGATAGCCGTGCTCCTCGTCGCCGTGGCACTGGGGTCGGGCTATGTTGGCGCGAAGCTCAAACCCGGCCCCGCAACCATGAGAAAGGGGTCTTACCGGCCCCTTTCTTGTTTTGCCGGCTCGCTGACTCCCCCACTGCAA
>Ga0209857_1000175_pt1 | contig 14795 bp, 15 predicted proteins | sample GWRWN1_10_20_FD_187226 | JGI IMG/M metagenome (GOLD analysis project Ga0209857, IMG submission 187226) | Riverbed sediment microbial communities from areas with no vegetation in Columbia River, Washington, USA - GW-RW N1_10_20 (SPAdes)... | ecosystem: Environmental > Aquatic > Freshwater > River... | reverse complement strand
GCGATCATCTGAACTTTGCATCGCGTGATTACCTATTCTGTTCCTTCCTTTCGGTTAATGTCGGATCATTGCTTGATCTTTGCCGCGTGCTCAAACACGGGCAGCGCTTGGTCGAGATCCAAACCAACATTACGTACTTCCAGTATTGTAAAGTTTTAGGCGTAGTTAAATTTCTATCACTCGCTTAAAAGGCCGTCTATTGGACTTTGGTCCAATAGGGAATTGTCACTCCTCCTTTCCCTTTCTCCAGCCTAACGAGTAGCACGCATCCCTGCTTACCTCAGCCGCACTTTGGTCCAATGTCAGCGCACAGTTGTCCTGCAACCGGCATTCGTATGCGCTTGCCCCCGTTCAGTCACCGGCATCGGGAATCTCGACTTTACCGCTCTGCAGGTTGTAGCGGGCGCCAAGGATCTTAAGGCTACCGTCGGCGACGCGCTTCTTGAACAGCGGCGACTGCGTAAGGATCTTCACCTGCTTGATCACGTTGAGATCGATCGCGCGGGATTCAAGATTGTCGGCGCTTTTCTTGCGCGCGAGGTCAACCGCCGGGCAGATGTTGGCGAAGATTTCCGGCAGTCCGGTATCCGGTTTGCCTGAGCACTCCCCTATCGCGCCTTTCACCGCGCCGCACTTGTCGTGCCCGAGAACCATGACCAGGTTTGTGCCCAGGTGCGTGACTGCATAATCGATACTCTCCAGGCCGGCGCGGGTGACGGTGTTGCCCGCGATGCGCACGACGAAGAGACCGCCCAACCCCTCGTCGAAGATCAGCTCCGGGGGAACGCGCGAGTCCGAGCACGAAAGAATGACCGCGAATGGTGACTGACCGCCGACTAGCTCCTCGCGCCGCGTGGAGTGAAGGAGCGGATGGCTGGTCTTGTCGTTTTGGAAGCGCTCGTTGCCCGCCATCAGCCGCGCCCGGGCCTCCGCCGCGCTCATCGCTGGAGTACCTGCATTAGCAGCCGCGAGGACCCGCGCCGTTCCGAGGATCCAAGTGCGACCACCATCACCGCATACCTCAAATGCCTCGTGCGCATCGCAGACTCCTTTTCCTCTCGTCGATAGCTTCCCGCAAATGAAGGCCATCGCTGAACGGGCGAGCCCGAAAGTTTGTCATAATTGCCATTACCTGATGGTCGTAAAACCTATTGGCGGAAAATCATCGCAAGTAGCGCAACGATCCCGAGAACCGAAATCAACGCGCTGGGAGCAGCCCCGCCAATGACCGTTGATTGCCAGCGTATTTCGCTCCGATCGCTCTGATATTCTGGAGGTGTTCAATCGTCGCCAGCAGCAGCGAACCCAGTCCGATACTCACCAACATCAGCGCAAACTCGCGCGGGCCGATCAGACGGTTCTCCGCTCTGCTTGATGGGACCTCGAGCTGAAAGAATTTGTAGACGCTGAAGCGAAGGTAATCAATGATGTCGCCGTCGTAATCCACGACATCATTAATTGCTCGTAGGCGGCGCCGTGCGATCGAAATCAAGCCGGCTTGAGGTGTCAAGCGTCGGTTCGCTAGTCTCCGTCTCCGCCCCCATTTGAGTGCCCGCCTAGTTCAAAGCTCGACGCTGCAAAGCGTCTCGTGTGAATCCCTCATCGCAATTATTGCGCGTTCCGCAAATGGCGTGAGACTCGGTTCGCCAGACCAACACCCACGCAAGCCAATAACCTCATTTCAGACGCGTCCAATTGACCGCCTGCACGAGCAACTTAACGTTCGGTGCTGCGGCGCCGATTCCCAAGCAGCCTGCCACTTGGAACAGGAATATTGGTGGTATTTGGCCCGGAGCTATCAAATCACCTCAGAGATGTCAATCGTCTCCACACGCTGACGCCGTCTGTACTTTATTGCGAAGCGAATATTGATCCCTGCCCACCCAGCCAAATTGACGTTGACATAAGGGATTGCGGTGGCTACCCTCGTGGCTGGTGGCGGAAGCCTTGCAGCCGATCAGTATCGAAAAGAACGCCGCGGCATCCCCTCCAGAAACTTTACGCGAAGGAACCGGCGGCCAAGACGATTGCCGAGAAGGCAAAGGCGATTCTTCTGTTTCTCAATGTTCTTAAAGGGGTTTTTTGGGCTGGGCCTACTACGAATAAGGGCGTACTTTGTGGACTCTAGGCGGTCGTGAGTGAAGAAATGCTCGCGGACAGAATTTCGGTAGAAGAAACGGCGACGAAAGAAAAAAGCCATGGTAACGAACAAAGGTTTTAGAGGATTTGTGCTGCCGGCGTGCATGATGATTTTCGCGCTGACCCTTCTCGGATGTATCGTGGCGGCGGTGCCTCTGATCATTTATGCTACCAGCGGATCAAGCACCAGTACCGCGACGGTCCTGGTTAACCGGGACGCGGCGACGGTTTATGCTGATGCAGTGAAGGCCGTAAAACAGCGGGGCTTTACACAGATCACAAAGCAGGACGACGCAAAGTACTTTCTGGAAGGGACCAGAAAGGGGAAGAACGCGACTCTGCAAGTCATTCCCGTTGGGAGCGATCAAAGCCGCATCATCATTACCATCGAAAAAGACAAGGACGCCACCGGTATAAACGAAGCGGTAGAAGCGCTCGTGCAAACCTGCCGTCAATTGGGTTTTCGGTGCGAAGAACAAAAGAGCTGAGCGTCGATCGTATTCGCAATCGACATCCCAGTCAGAGAACACTGCTGCCAGATGGACTGCGAATCGGTGGCTAGACACCTCTCGGCGAGGTCGTATTCGAGCGCGGCAACTGCTCGTCTTCCTTCAAGACAGAGATCAGCACCTCGAAGCCGTCGCGCCACAACTGTCCGAGGTCCGCGAGGGTAGAATTCCGGCTTCCCAACAGATGCGGATTGTCGATCCAGACAAGTATCCATGCCGTGATCCTCTGTGCTCTTCGGTCTAACGACCGCCGTCGTGAATAATGACAATCAAGTGGTCTACCATTGTAAAGAATAGCCGTGCCGATTCCGGCGACTTTGCCACAACTATATGCTACTATGTGTTCGAATCGGTAATTTAACTCGTAGCGCAACCAGCAAAACGAGTTGAATTCATTCAATTGGTGATCGATGGTGACACATAGTCTCGGTACGATATGAGGACTGAAAATCCTCGTGCCGGGTCCCACTTGTAGGGGAAAAATTTATCGAGCTCTACACACCACTTAAGTGCTTTCTGTAGTCAGATTGCAGTATTTCTTCGTGATGATCGCCATTCTGAACTTTCAACCGTTCATCCAGCGTCGTGCGCTCAATTGGCGATCCAGGTCTTTAAAAGTCCGCCGGTGGTTGACGTCCAGTTGTCGCTTATGCCCGCGTCAAACCCTCTAACCTTCTGGCCGAACGTGAAAAAGCGCGGCGTAAAGACAAAAGGCGCCTCGGGCAGGTCCTGATGAATGATCCGGATCGCCTTGGCGTAAAGCTCGTAGCGCTTCTTGAAATCGCTGATCGATCCAGCCTCGCGGACCAATCGATCAAATTCCTCGTTGCAGTAGGCGGAGTAGTTTAGGATCCGTCTTGGGCCCTTCTTCGGCTCGTCGCAGCCGAAGCGAAACGGGTAAGAGTCGCCGGGATCGACTACGGGTTCCGCGCCGCTCAGGACCATCTGAAATTGCCCATCGCGCCGAACGTTCACATAGCGGGCGTGTTCCATATAGTCGACTTTGGTTTTTATGCCGGCGGTCATGAGCTGTTGTTGGAGAATCTGATTTTCTTCTTCCTCGCCGGTGCGCGCGACAATGACCACTTCCAGCTCCGGGCCGACACCCGCTTCCTTCAGCAGTGCCTTAACCTGAGCGGGATCGCGTCGGATCTCAGGAAGGTCTTTCACGAACCAGGGGCTGGTTTTCGGAATGCCCCATACCGTGGCCGGCTCGCCAAACCCCCAGTGCGCGCCCTGGAGGAACTCGCGCGCATCCAGGGCGTGGAGCGCCGCGTGGCGCACCTTGGTGTTATTGAACGGCGGTTGAGTGACGTTGAACACCAAGCGGCGAAAGCCCGCATACTTCGCTTCGGCGATCTGGATGCCCGGCATCTCGCCGCCAATGATTTTTTTCACGAAGGCGTAAGGCGTGCGCTCGATCAGGTCCAAGTCGCGGCTTCGCAGCGAAAGAAATCGCACCTGATCGTCGACGACCGGTTTTAGCACCAACTCGTCGATGTAGGGGAGACCTTTCTGCCAGTAGTCTTTATTGCGCGTCAAGACTAGCTCGCGGGCGGCTTTATAATCCTTGTAGACGAAGGGACCGGTGCCCGGCGGAAAAGCGGGAAGGTTCGACTTCCCTGCCGGAACCGAGTCCTTGGGGACAACCACGAAGGGCGGTATCCCGCTTACCTGAACGAGAAAAGCCGCCTGCGGCTGTTTGAGAACGATTTCGACTGTGGTCTTGTCCTTGGCTCTGACCTCTTGGACATTTCGGAGCAGCGTCAATCCAGTCGCCTGGTTTTGCGGATCCAACACATACTCGATGCTCCACTTTACATCCTCGGCGGTGAGCTCCTTGCCGTTGTGAAACCGTACGCCCCGGCGAAGTTTAAAAGTGTAGGTCTTTTCGTCTTTGGATAAGCTCCACGACTCGGCCAACGCGGGAATGGGCTGCTGGCGATGATCGAGATCCAGCAGCGTCTGAAACATCAGTTCGCGAACAAAACTATCCGTCGACTGGGTTCGGTAAAACGGATTGAGCGAAATGATGTCTTTGGAAATGCCGAAAACCAGGCGCCCGCCGTACTTTGGGGTTTCCGCGCTCTGCGCCGAGATCGAAGAAACAACGAGCGCCGCGAGTGTTAAACCGACAAACCCGAAATGTTTCATAATCCCTCCTGGATTGCGCGCCCAATATCCGCCAAGCCGGAGGCCGGTGTCAACTGAACAAAAAGGTTCAAGGCTCCAAGTTCAAAGAATACGCTGCAATCGAACGGTGAGCCGTGGAGGGCGATGGCATAGGAGCGCAAAGTTACGCTGACTTGGCTGGTGCTTGGTCCAGTGTGCGTGTCTGGAATCAGCCGTTCGTCAAGTACCGGCGGCTTGAAGGGAACTCAAGGCACAGGCCCATTGCCATCGACCCGGAACGGCTTACCGTTCGAGCCCCCTGCTTCACTGTGATTAATCGGACTAGTGTGGAACTTGCAACATTGAACCGCGCGTGTTGCGCGCTAGACCTCATGGCAGGCGGCGCGGTGGCGCGGGCGCTTTTCTTCCAGCAGAGGTTCGATGGTTTTGCAGCGCTCGACGCGAAGCGGGCAGCGGGGCTCGAGCCGGCACCCTGGAGGAGGATTGAGCGGCAAAAGCACCTCGCCCCCTAAAGTCGGCGGGGGTTTCTCGATGAAGGATTCAGGCGTCGGATTGGAGGCGATCAGCCCCTGAGTGTAAGGGTGCAGGGGCAGTTTGAATATCTGCTCGACGGGAGCGACCTCCATGATCTGACCGGCATACATTACAACCACCGTATCGGCGAGGTATTCCACCACGTTGAGATCGTGGGAAATAAAGAGCATGGTCAGTTTGAGCTTTTGCTTGAGCTCTCTAAACAGATTGAGCACCTGCGCTTGTACCGAAACGTCGAGAGAAGAAACCGGTTCGTCGGCGATGAGCAACTTGGGGCGCGGCGCCAGCGCGCGCGCGATGCCGATGCGCTGGCGTTGCCCGCCGCTAAATTCATGCGGATAGCGGTAAAGGCAATCGGAACCAAGCCCCACCAACTCGAGCAGCTCTACCACCCCGTCGGTTTTCTTCACGCCTTTGAGGCCTTGGTAAAGCGTCAGCGGGCGGCCGACGATGTCAAGGACCTTCATGCGCGGGTTGAGCGAGGCGAAGGGGTCCTGAAAGACCATCTGGATATGCCGTCTGATCTCGCGCACATTCCTGGCGGGCAGGCTCAGGATTTCTCTTCCCTGAAAATAGACCTGGCCCGCCGTGGCCGCAATCAGGCGGGTGATCAGGCGCGCCGTTGTCGACTTCCCGCATCCGCTTTCGCCCACCAGTCCCACCGTCTCGCCCTCGTTGATGGCGAAGCTCACGTGGTCCACCGCTTTGAGAATTTTTTCTCCGTGAAGTAAGCGGCCAAGAATATCGCCGCTCAAGTCAAAATGCTTGGTCAGACCTTGGACTTCGAGCAAGGCCATCATTCACCCGGAAAATAACAAGCGACGTGGTGATGGCCGGATCTGTTCTCCAATGGCGGCTGCTCTTCGCGGCAGATTTCCTTGGCCTTGAAACAGCGCGGATGAAATCTGCAGCCCGGCGGAGGATCGAGGAGACTACAAACGTTTCCAGGAATCGCCCTGAGGGGCTCATGGCGACACTCGGGCCGCGGTACCGCGCGCAGGAGCCCGATGGTATACGGATGCAGAGCGCCGGTGAAGAGCGACTTTTTGTCGGCGATCTCCACCAGAGAACCGGCGTACATGACGCCGATGCGGTCGCACAAGCGCGCCATCACCCCCAGATTGTGCGAGATGAAGAGCAAGGCCATGTTCATCTGTTCCTTGAGCTCTTCCAAAAGCTCGAGGATTTGAGCCTGAATGGTCACATCCAGCGCGGTGGTCGGCTCATCGGCGATCAGCAGCCGCGGTTGGCAAGCCAGCGCCATGGCGATCATCGCTCTTTGCCGCAGGCCGCCGCTCAGCTCGTGAGGATAGCGCGCCATGATGGTTCTCGGCGACGGCACGCGCACGGCAGCGAGAATATTTTCCGTGTGCTCGAGAGCGATTTTCTTCGAATGACGGAGGTGGATGCGGTAGCCTTCGGCAATCTGCTCGCCGATGGTAAATGACGGGTTGAGCGAGGTCATGGGCTCTTGGAAAATCATCGAGATCTTGTGGCCGCGGATTTGTTCCATCTCATGCTCGGATTTCTTTAGCAGATCATCGCCCTCGAAGAGAATTTCCCCGCTGGCGATTTTACCGGGAGGCGACGCAATAAGACGCAGGATCGAGAGCGCCGTAGCGCTCTTGCCACAGCCGGTTTCGCCGACGATGCCCAGGGTTTCTTTCTCGCCGATGGCGAAGGATACCTGGTCCACGGCGGTGAGAATGCCGCGTTTGAGGCGAAACTGCACCGTGAGGTTATTGACCTGAAGCAAGGGCGGTTTCATCTATGATTCGTACTGGCGCGGGTCGAAAATGTCGCGCAGCCCGTCGCCGATAAGATTAAAGCCGAGGATCGTCAATGAAATGACCAGCCCTGGGATAATCGCGACATGGGGAGCGAGCTCCATATAGCCGCGCGCTTCATTGAGCATGAGTCCCCAACTGGGCGCCGGCGGGGGAAAGCCTAAACCAAGGAAACTCAGGGAAGACTCGACAAGAATCGCGTGGGCAAAGTCCAGGCTCACCAGGACCAGAATGGGAGCGATGCAGTTCGACAGTATCTGAAAAAAAAGAATGCGCAATTCCGGTTCGCCGGTCATGCGCGCCGCTTCCACGTATTCCTTTTCTTTTTGCGAAAGCACACTGGCGCGGACAACCCGTGCGTAGCCCGGCACCGAGGTAATACCGATGGCGAGATAGAGAGTCAAGAATGTCGGCCCCAGGGCCGCCACCAGAGTGATGGCGAGGAGCCTGCCTGGAAACGCGAGAAAGGTATCGATACAGCGCATAACCAACGTATCCACCCAGCCGCCCAGATATCCCGAGAGCGCACCTAAGGGCACACCGATGACCACGGCGAGGAAGACCGCGCCCAGAGCGACTCGCATGGCGATCCTGCTGCCGTAGACCAGGCGAGTAAAAATGTCGCGGCCGTAACTGTCGGTGCCCAACCAGTGCGTGGCGGACGGGCCCACCAGCCGGTTGGCGAGATTCATTTGGAACGGATCGTGGGTGGCGAGATAAGGCGCGAGCAGCGCAGTGAGAGAAACCCAGAGAACGATAACCAACCCCAGGGCTGCAAGGCGGTTACGCAGGATGACCGCCATAGCCTCGCGAAAAATCCCGATAGCAGTGCGCGGCCGCGCTCGCGGCGCGATGGGTTCGCCGGAAAACGGTGTAACGGTTGTTTCGGCCATCGGTTTGGCTGCCTCCTAGCCCGGTTATTCACTGGAAACGACGATCAAGGAGCGAGCCCTCCGGATCGAAGGCTCAGCCTGGGGCTGATCCGCCTCTGGCGGAAATGGGCCTTTTCCTCGCCACGCGAAGAATTGCAAATGGCAGATCTCAGATTTCAAATTTGCCATTTGAGATTTGTAATCTGACATCCCGAAGGGCAAGCCTTCGCTCCTCCAAGCTCACCTCTTGATCGACACTCTGTCGCGGTTTTTCCTCGCAGCGTGAATATTCCGGGCTAGCCGCAACGTCAATTAAGCGAGATGCGCGGATCCAGCCATTTATACAAGACATCCACCAACAGATTCACGATCACGTAGGTGCAGGCAAGAAAAAGCACCGCGCCCTGCAGCAGCGGATAATCGCGCGCGTAAACCGCTTCCAGCACCAACCTGCCCACGCCCGGCCAGGCGAATATCGTTTCCACCACCGTGGAGCCGCCGAGCAGCCGCCCCACCTGCAGGCCGATGACCGTTGTCGCGGCGATGAGCGAATTGCGCAAAGCGTGTTTGTAGACGACCCGTCGCCGCGGCACGCCTTTGGCCCTCGCCGTGCGCACGTAGTCGAGCTTGAGCTGCTCAAGCATCTCCGCTCTCACGTAGCGGGTTACCGTGGACGCCATATCCGTGCCGAGAACGATCGCCGGCAAGGTAAGATGCCAGAGAAACATGGCGAAGTTGGTCGCTGGATCGACGTATCCCAAAGTCGGAAACCATCCCAAATAGAGGCCGAACCCGAGAATGAGCAACAAGGCAAACCAGAAATTAGGCACCGCAATGCCGAATAGAGCAAAGGCCATGGCCCAATAATCCCAAGGCGTATTTTGTTTCACTGCGGCGACCGTACCCGCGGGAATAGCGATCAAGATTCCGAGCACCAGCGAGGCCAGAGCCAAGTAAATGGTCGCGGGATAGCGCTCTAGGACCGTGTCCCAAACCGGCCGCTGGGTGCGCAGCGATTGTCCGAGATCGCCCTCGCCTAGGCGCTTAAGCCAGTTGAAGTATTGGACGTAGAGCGGCTGGTCGAGCCCCAACTTTTCGCGCAGAAGCTGATACTGCTTTTGGTCGTAACGCTCTTCCCCGAGCATGACTTGCACGGGGTCTCCGGGCAGGAGGTGGACGATGAAGAAGATCAAAAAAGACGCGCACAAAAAGACCGGCACGAGTTGCACCAGGCGTCTGAGAACGTAAAGAGTCACGAATAACTCGCCGCTTGTAGCCCGAACGCATTCATGGTTCAAAATTCAACGTTCAGCTAGCCCGGATTGTTCATGGCAAGCAGCGATCAAGGGACGAACCCTCCGGATCGAAGGCAATGGGTCTATACCTTGAGGCGGTCTGCAAATTTAAGTTCTGGAGTAGATACCTGGTAAAAAATTCGATCTCACGGCCAAGCATCATAAACGTCATTGAAGCTGTTCGCCTCTGTGCCTTCGCTCCTCCGGGTTCATCCCTTGATCGAACCGGCGCTTCCAGTGCCTTTTCAATGATGATGATAAAGCGCGTCGATGAACCCGCTATCGTCGATCATGCGCACGTAATGAGTGTCCCATACCTCCAACGGAGTGATGAAATTAGCCCGCGGATCGTGCGCGACATCGAGCTGATAAAGATTTGAAATGGCATCCGGCGTCGGATAGAGTTTGGCGCAGAGAAGCTGGCTCCATTGACTGTGCAAATATTCGATTTCGTCGTCGCCGGTGAGGCCGATCAACGGCGCCACTTCGCGGGCGATGATGGCGCAGCTTTTTTCCTTCTCGGTTTTGAAAAAATGCACCGCTTCGATCAAAGCCTGCAGAAAAGTGACCACGATTTCTTCATTTTCCCGGACGAAATCCATGTTGGCGCAGATCGTCGTATTGTGAATTACAGGAAGAGCCGGAAGCTCAATCGCGCTTAACCCGCGTTTTTTTGCCTGGAGATCGAAGGGAACGTCGACGTTAGCGGCGTCAACGTCGTTGCGGCAAATGCGATCGATACTGCTCGGCCCCACCGCAAGACGCGAGTCCGCGCCCTCCCCTTCGCGCGAGGAAAGCACGAACTCAACTTTCGAAATATCGACTCCGGCTCGTTCCAGTGCCTGGCGCAGATTCCCGACCACGCAAGGTGCCGGCCCGGTAAGAATTCTTTTGCCTTCGAGCTGTTTGGCCTCGTCGATGTCCGACCGGCAAATCAAACGATCATCCCAGTGATTCTGAGTTTGCGCCAGAAACGTCAACCGGTGATCGCCGCGGGCCCGATAAACATAAGGTTCGTGATGCAGGCCGCTCAGGAACTGGTACTCGCCGGAGAGGAGAAGCTCCGCTCGCTCGCGGATCGTGCGCGTCGGTTTGCCGCGCTGGGGCACCTTGGCAATGTCCAATTCTAACGTGAAGCCATGTTTCTCAGTCACGCCCGAGTCGCGCAACACGGCGTGCAGCGGCAGGTGAGAAATCGAGCTACTGAGGACTTTGATCTTCTCGTAACGGGCCATCTTACTCCTGACTCGCCGAAGGCTTGCCTTGATAGTCGGGGTGGCGCAGTAAAGCATTGATGAAGTGTTCGAGCATCGGCCGGCCGTGAATCAGGCGCGAATCGACTTTGACCTGGGCTCTCCCCGACGCGGACTTGAGGACAAAGAAGGCCAGCTCCCAGGCTTCCAGCGCAGGTCTCACCTTGGCCGCAAAGTTCTCGGCGCTGGTGATCGTGGAGGCTTTTTTTATCCCCGCGCCCTCCGCCATCTTGGCGAGATCCGCCGAACGGGCCGTGGCCGTGGCGCCCATATTGGCGTAGGCCTGATTATCAAATACCAGAGCAAGAAAGTTCGGCGGGTTTACATCAGCCAGCGTGACCAAGCTGCTGGTATCAAGCAGCAGGCTGCCATCCGAATCGATGGCGATCACTTTGCGTTTGGGAAACGCCAGCGCAAGTCCTAGGGCAAAGGACATACAGGTGCCCATGTTGAGACTGTGAAAGTTGGCGCCCAGGGGCCTCAGATGTGCCCATTCTCTGGCGTTGCCGCCGCGGCTGGTCACCGTGAGCGCGTGCTCATCGAGCCACGACGCCAGCAGCTGGAGACAGTCGAAACGTTTCACCATAAAACCTCGCCGGTAAGCAGCAGGACCAGCGGCGTGCCGTATTCCCGACAGGCGAAGTGACTGTCGCGTATCTCGCGCTCGAGCTCGTTTTTCTTTTTGATGATGCGATACGGTACCCGCAGCGTGTTGAGCATGGGCTCGCCCAGCTGCTGAAACATGAAAAGTTGCGCGCCGGAAACGCCGCTGCGGTCGCCGATATCGCCGCGATAGGAAGCCATAATAAAAACCGGGATGCCGTACAGTACCGCCATTTGCGCCAGCGACCAGGTGCCGACTAGCAGCCCGGCGATGCCGGTGACGAATAGGCAGCGGCGCCCGCCGAGTGAGGCGCCGGCGCAAAGGGAAATGCCGTTGCTTTCGCTCGCCACGGTCACGCTGGTGAAGTGCGGGTCTTGCCGGATCGCCTCGGTGAGCGGCGAAGTGGGTTCCTCGGGAAGGGTCACCACCAGATCGATCCGTTCTTGCTTCAACGCATGGATAATCGTGGCGATGGTTTCTTGATCCATTTTTGTGCTCGGGCGAAAATTGGCCGAACTATAGGTCGGCGCAGATTCGCTTGTCAACCAAAGCCGTAGTTGGTCCAGGGCAACGTCAAAGTCAGTTTCACCTTACTGAATTGGATTCACAACTCATGTTTGTCCAAAATCCCCCCTTCCCCCCCTTTTGAAAAAGGGGGGAATAGAAAGTCTCCCTTTGTAAAGGGAGATTTAGAGGGATTTTCAACTGCTCAACACGACTTTGACGAGACCCTGGTAGTTGGTTAGTAGTTGGTCAAAGTGTTAGTGGGTTATTTTTGCAACCGAAGTGCTTCAAGATCAAGAAAGATCGCTCGGTGCGCGCTCGGAATCCCGAACGCGATCTTGCAAGCCATGCCACGCAACATTTGACAAGTTCACCAATGTCGAATAAGTTGTCGACAAGATTGTAGACAAAACTACCAGCCAATGCAAAAGCACAGGTCAGCCACCCGCCAGAAGCATAACCTCGCCGAAAAGGCCGCTCAGTATCTCACCCGTGAAATCCTCGCCGACAGGCTTCGTCCCAATCAGCGCATCAGCGAGCTCGCCGTGTGTCGCGCGCTGGGCATCAGCCGCTCGCCGGTGCGGGAAGCACTGCGCATACTGGAACGAGACGGGCTGGTTAAGCAGAGCGAAAATCGCGGCGTCATGGTTGCGGATGTCACTCCCGAAGAAGCGGACGAGCTGTTTCTCATCCATGGGCATCTGCTCGGGCTGGCGGTTAAGCTCGCCTGCCAGCGCATGAAACCTGACGATCTGGAGCGCATGCGCGATTTGGTGAAAAAGCTCAAAGAGGCATCGGCGAGGGAAGATCGGCATGCTTTTCTCGATGTCCGAGCCGAGTTGGAACATCTCATTGTGGAGCGAAGTTTTTCGCCCCGCTTGGCGCACTTGCTCGAAGTAATGAGCTATCCGAGCGCGCGCTACCGTAGATTTCATGTTTCGGTGCCCGGATACATGGAAGAGGTGAGCCGCTTCTACGCGGGGATGTACGACGCCTTCCGGACTAAGAATCCAAAAGAGGCCGAGTTGCAGCGCTTCAAGGTCATGGAGCTGGGCCGTAATCTATTACGCCGCTATTTCATCGAAACTTACAGCAGCGAAAAAACGATCAACGACTGACGAGCCATTGATGAGCACGCAAAGCCAAACGATCCGCATCGCCATCGGCGACAATTTGTGGACCCGCGCTCTGGTGGAGGGTAGCGTCCGTGTTGAGGACTTCCCCGTTGAGTTTCATGGAAAAGCGACCCTGCCGGACCGTTTGCATGGAGTGCGCGATGGAAAATGGGACGGCTCGGACGGCACGCTGACCGATTACCTTTTGGAAAAAGAAGCAGCGATCGGTACTGCCAAAGTTGCTCTACCGATCTTTATGCTGGGTGGATTTCGCCAGCGGACTCTGCTCATGCGGCGCGGCGGCGTATCCGTGAAAGACTTGAAAGGCCGTAAGATTCTCTTGCCTCGGGTTTTGACTCCCGGGGCTGTTTACGTGCGTGGCCTGTTGGCCGATGAGTTTGGGATTCGGCGCGACGCCGTCCAGTGGCACACGATTCACGGCGCGGAGGAAGATGCCGCCTGGCAGTGGCTCAAAGGAAGGTTAAATAAGCCCGAGGGTTTCGAGGCGGTGGTCGCTGCCGCTGAATTGCTAAACCGTGGCGAGTTCGATGCCCTGATCCATCCTGGCGGACATGGCTTTTATTCCCTTTTCGGCGGCGACCAAATGATCGGAGGAACCTTGAAGCGGTTTCCCGCTCTTTTCGAGCCGCTCGGCGATCCGGACGCGATCGCAGCATGGTTTAAAAAGACCCGGCTCTATCCGATCGTCCATGCGCTGCAGCTGCGCGCCGATTGCCTTGAACAAAATCCGGGCCTGGCGGAGGCGTTGATCGATGCTTTCACTCGTGCCTGGGCGACGAGCGAGGGACGGTTGGGTTCGAAGGAAAAAGAATCCATCGCGCAGGAGAGATCCTTATTGGGATTCGATCCTTACCGTTATGAGTTGGGCGAAGTACAGCGCCAGACGATTGACAAACTCATGGATTATCTGCAGGCCGATGGCCTGCTCCAAGGTCGGTTTTCGATGCAAGAGCTTTTTCCATTTGCGGGGAAACCGTGACGCTAGAAATGGCTCCCCTCCTCTTCGATGCTCGCAGGTTACTCGTCTACGTCGAGAACCTGGATCGTGCCGTTGACTATTACCGCGATGTGCTTGGCTTCAAACCGTTGGGCGGAGTTCCGGGGAATAACTTTGAATTCGCCACTTCGGGCGCGCCCCTGGTGCTCCACCGCGACGGCCAGGCCTCGGACCAACCGCGCGGTCGGGCCGGTTTTGTTCCGAGTTTTCAGGTGTCGCTTGGGATTCATGACTTGATTGAGACCTACCGAAAGCGGGGCGTGCGCATTGTCCATGAGGTCATGGAGGTGTCCCACGGTTGGATTGCGTTTATCAGCGACCTCGAGGGCAATGTTCTGCAAATTTACCAGCCTAAAGGAGGGATCGAATAGATGCCGGCGGTCTGCATCCAGGTTCCCGAATGCATTTGGACCAAAGCTCTGTTCGACGGCAAGGTAAAGGTGGCGGGTTTTGACGTCGCTTTTGAGGCTGCGCCCCATGATCAGCGGACATCCAGGAGGCTTCGCGGTGAAGTGGAGGAGAATTTCACTGGCGCAGAGCAGGTCATCACGGATTACATCGTCCGCCTAGCTCGCGGCATGGAGAAAGAATTGATTGCTCTGCCGATTTTCGTGACCCGAGGCATGGTGCACCGGAAGTTCGTGATGCGGCGCGACGGTATCACGCCGAAGGATTTAAAAGGCCATGCTGTGGGTATGGGACGGATCCTTGGTGCCACGAGCGTTTATCTGCGTGGTCTCCTGCAAGATCATTACGGCGTTGGCAGGAACGAGGCGCGTTGGGTTACCGCCGAGCCGTTAACCAGTGACGGAGCGATGGGTGGTGAATGGGCTCACACCTACCAGAGAGGCGGGATCAAAGCGTCTGAACTTATTCAACGCCTCGGTTCCGGGGAGTTGGATGCGGTGATCTATCCGGGTGGCGCGGGCGGTCACTGGTTTAACTGGGTTGTCGACGGTGGAGTGAGCCGGACGCCTGATCCGTATGGCGACCTCGAGCAGATGGTGGCGAGTAGCTCGAACCTTTGCTTTC
>Ga0209857_1000174_pt1 | contig 14888 bp, 21 predicted proteins | sample GWRWN1_10_20_FD_187226 | JGI IMG/M metagenome (GOLD analysis project Ga0209857, IMG submission 187226) | Riverbed sediment microbial communities from areas with no vegetation in Columbia River, Washington, USA - GW-RW N1_10_20 (SPAdes)... | ecosystem: Environmental > Aquatic > Freshwater > River... | reverse complement strand
GGAACGCCGCGCTGATCACTGGCCAGCACCTCCGTCACAAAGAACGGGTTGCCACCAGTGGTCGCATGGATGCCCTCAGCCGATCGTTTCGCACGACGCGCAAGGGTCTCAACCGCCATTTCGGAAAGCGCGGTCAGCACAATCCTCGTGACGGACCCACCCGGCAACTCGCCGAGAATTGACCGCAGCGGATGGCGTGGTCCTACTTCGTCGTCGCGGTATGTCAGCGCCAACAGCGCTTTGGTCCTCTGGATGCGCCGGCCGAGGAACTTGATCAAATCAAGGGTTGCTTCATCCGCCCAGTGGACATCTTCGATCACGAGAATCGTGGGCTTGCCGGAGACTTGAAGCTCCGTGAGCATCGTCCCAAAGATTCTTGTGCGCGGCGCGTCGCTCTCGAGGAGGGTGAGTAGGTCGGATTGCATTTGCCCCGCGATATCGTGCAACGGGCCTAACGGCCGTGGTGTGAAGAGGGCTTCGCAGCCACCCCACAGGACGCGGGCATCGCTGCGGTGCCGCTCGGTGAATTGCTCGACCAGAGAGGTCTTCCCGATCCCCGCCTCGCCGCCGACCAGAACCGTCCGCCCTGTCCCGGTGGCAACAAGACCTAGTACCGAGTCGAACTGTGCCAGAGACTGGTCGCGTTCCAGGAGTTCGATCATACCAAGAGTCAGCGGGAGCGCTTGACGCGTGACTGGACGGCGCGAACGCGGGCGCGCCGTGCCCGGCGATGCTTCGTGTACTTAGGCTGGTAGAGCTCAACCTCACCGCCACCGGGGACTTGGAACCTGGTCACGCGGCCCCATTCCTCGTCGCGGATCCCGGTTGTAAACTTCACTCCTCGCTTCTGGAGAGTCGCCATCGTGCGCTCGAGACTATCGCAGTAGAAGGAGAGTCCATAAAACCGGGTCTCCGCCGGGTGGCATCCGATCTCCGCCGCGGGGGCGTCAAATATCAGCCAACCGTCACCCGTGTCGACGAATGGGAACTTGAGTTTGTCGCGGAAGAATGTCCGAAGCTCCTCGGCCTCAGGCGAATAGAACATCGCGTGAAGTCCTCGAATCATGATCTTTCCTCCCTCGTATCAACGAGTATCTTGCCCCTTCATGTCTTCCGCCCACGAGGCCGAGGGCCAGGGCTGTCGGTTCACTTATGTTCAGGATTTAGTGAGACCTGCCAGGATTGCTGCCGACAGTTTAACCTTATATGAGCGCCACCGAGGACGACTTCAGTTCAGATCCTCCATCAGGCTCTGGTTCAAGGATGACGACAGGAATTGTGCGGCTTGTTCTCGATTGATATGCGGCATAACCAGAGTACTTCTGGACAACACGATTCCACAGTTCGGTGCGCTTGGCGCCCGCCACCTCGCGAGAGCGCACTGCCAGGCGAACATCCCGCATTTGAATCACGGCACGTGAGTTGGTCCTAAGGTTCAGCATCCAGTCCGGATCCTTCGGCGCGCCGCCGTTTGACGCGACGACGACAAGATTTCTTCCATCGGGCAGGTAGGTCAGAGCCGTCGTATGGGGCTGTCCGGACCGCCGTCCGGTGGTAGTCAGCAATAGAACGGGCATCCCAACAATCCGACCGCCCAACCGGCCTCCACTGGCGCGATACCCCCATCGATGAACTCGCCAAAGGAACTTGGTCAAAGCATGGCGGATAGACATCGAGTCACATCATAAAAGATACGCCTTCGGCCCACATAGGAGATGCGATGACCACCGGGACTCCTACCCTGGGATTGTGGCTCAAGTGGATGGTGACCTTTCTTGGGTTTCCAATCGGGGGCGGCGTCGCTTATCTCCTGGTCAGGTCCATGGAGGGCATTGCAAAACCGACCATCGGCGGACTCGTTACGGGCCTCGTCTTGGGAGTCGCACAATGGATTGTTCTCAGGCAAGTGATGGCCTTGAGCGGCTGGTGGATTGTCGCAACCGGTATCGGACTGGCCGCCGGCCTTGCTTTAAGTGTGGCACTGAGTGGCACCAGCATCGAGTTGCGTCCACTGATCGTGCGCGCCGTGCTGACCGGCTGCCTGCTGGGAATCGTTGCGGACATCGGGCTCAGCCGCGGCGAAGTGGGCCCGTGGACCGGGATGTTTGGCGGCGCAACGTTTCCATGGACGCTGGGCGTGAGCGCATTGCTCGGCGTCTGGCTGATGGCGTCGCCCGACATCTTCAAGAGCGTCGGCGGCGCCGCAGATAGCGATCACTTGCTCGGGGCATTAGTTGTGGTCGTCGCCATCACAGCGATGGCTGAGGTTGGCCGCGCCTTTCGCTTCTTCAATATCCTGCTGGCTGTGGCCATCGTCGTCGCACCCTGGGTACTCTCCGGGGCGCCTTTTGTCGCGAGGCTCAACGACCTCGCGGCTGGAGTACTGCTTATTGCGCTTAGCCTACCGCGCGGGAAGATCCAGAACCGTTACGGCGGCTGTAATCCGTTTATTCTGTAACGAAGACGCAGCAGCGCAGCCTGCGCTGTACGGGGCTGCGCTGTGGGGATCTCAGATGAGCCCGGGCGCCGGCGTGCGCTGGAATTAGTTCCAGAACGCGTCGCCGGGGTTCGGCGAGCTTGGATCGGCTCCGTGAGCGGGGTTCCCCGACTTGTCCTTAACCTCTGCCGGGGTACCTTTGATCTCAGGGTTGTTCGGACCACCAATAACGGGGCAAACATTACTGGCGAATACAGGAGTGGCGATCGCGATCAATAGAGCGACCGCCGCGGGAACCAACACAGATGTCCGAAGTCTTATCATCACATCCCCTCCTTTGCACAGCCTTCCGCCCGAGCCATCATGGATCCAAGACCTTCATAGCGCACCATTGTTGGAATTGGATAATGCAGCCTTAAATGAAGGGTGAAGATTCTGTTACACCGCTCCCTTGAGCCGCTCGGTCACCTCTCGGATCGCCCTGACGGCGGCCTCCAAATCTGGGAGCCTTAGGCCCTCGGTCATTTCATTACTCCAGACCGCCTGTGCCGCGTTAATACGCGCTAGGACATCTGCTCCTCGTGGCGTGAGACGGAGGATCGGCGAGCGGCGATGATCGGGGTTAGGCACAAAGTCCGCCATCCTATCCCGGACGAGCATGTTGGCCACTCGCTGCACTCCCTGCCGCGTCAGTCCCATTCGGCGCCCTATCTGCGAGACTGTGCGCGGCTCCTCGCGCGCTGCCCCGAGTACTTGCCATCGGGATGGAGACTGGCCGAAAGGCTTGACCAGTCTCCTACCGTGGCGTTCGAGTTCGCCCCAGAACCGGAACACGTCAAGGATGAGTTCAGTCAGCATCTCCCCCTTGGGTGTACGCTTGACCGCCACGGCTTTCCCCTATCTCGCGAACATGTCCTGATACCAGGCCCTGATTTCCCGAATCATGAACTGCGGCGACCCTTCGTGTGGGAAGTGTCCCTCTCGGGGCACAATTCGAGCCCGATGCCTCGGAAAGATCTTGCGAAATCGTTTCATCCATCCCACCAGCCTGGTGGGATCGAACTGACCGTACATGATGAGGGCGGGATTCTCGCTGAATCGCGATTGAAGATCCGTCTCGAGCTTGGCCAAGTATCGAGGCTGCTCAAGCAACTCACGGAAAAGAGCAAGAATCCGATCCCTGGTCTCGGGAGTAGGAAAGAGCGATCGGTATGCCGCTCGCTCCTCAGATGACAGCCGGCGGCCGATGGGCGCCATGGTCGATACTGCTCGAGGGAGGATGTTGTAGCGACGGTTCCAGATCATGAAGGGACGACTGGTGACCAGGCGGAGCATCACTTGGACAAGCGGATACCCATTGAGCGGAAACGCAAGTGTGTCCGTGACGATGAAGGCTTTATACCGCTCGGGCGCACGGCTGGCGGCGCCCAGACCGATCGGTCCTCCACTGTCGTGCACCATCAGCGTGATGTCCCGCAGATCAAGAGCCTCTACGAAATTGGCGACATCTGCCGACAACCGCTCCAACGTGATTGGGTAGTCACCGCTGATTGTCGACAGACCGAAGCCCGGATAGTCGAGGGCAACACAGCGAAAATCGGACCGCAGATCTCGGATGAACGCACGGTACAAGAACGATGACGACGGTGCTGGGTGGACAAAGAGCATCAAAGGGCCGCGGCCCTCGTCGATGTAGTGGATCTGCGTGTCGGGCAGTGCCAGGAACCGGCTCTTGAATGGGAAGATCGCATCCGAGAGCCAGGCAGGTCGCCCCGTCCCTGCCTCATCCCCTTTCCTCTCCGCAACAACGGCTGCCATGCTGCACCCCTTATTCAAGATTGACAACACAATACCAGATAGACAACGAGTTGTCAATATGACTAGTGGAAGTGGCGACACAGACTTCCGCGCTGGGACCGATGAGTTTCGGTCCCTTTTATCGTCATATCTTGTAAACCGGTCCACTGGAGGAGAGAACGATGGATCCCACCCTAGCCATTGTCAACCGATTCTACGACCTGACCAACAGCAAGAGGAATCCGGCGCAGCATATTGTCGCTGACCTGCGTCACCTTGTCGCAGACGACATCACGTTTGCCGGCCCGCTGATGGAAATCCACGGGGCTTCCGAATACCTGGCACTGAACACGCAGTTGCTCCCTGCCCACCTGGAGACACGGATGCTCAAGCAGTTTGTTGATGGCGACCAGGTGTGCTCGATCTACGAACTCGTGATGCGCACACCCGCGGGAGGGACGGTGACGATCCCAATGGCTGACTGGATCCGCGTGGCCGGTGGGCGCGTGGTCGAACAGCGCATCTATTACGACCCGCGTGAGTTCGCAGCAGCCTTCAGGATGTGAAACTCGCGAGGATCCTGGATTACAAAGGAGGATGAAGATACATGCCGCGATTCCATAACACGATAGAGGTTGACGCCACACCAGAGCAGGCGTGGGCGGTTCTGGGTGATCTGGGGCAGGCCGACAAATGGATCCCCGGCGTAACAAAGGTCGAGCTTGACGGAACGAGGGAGCGTGTGTGCACGTTTGTGGACGGCCATGTCCAGCACGAGGAGATCTCCGACTATTCAGACGAACGGCGCTCCTACCGCTACTCGATCGCTGGGAGCCCAGGCATGCGAACGAACCGCGGTGCCTTCTCCGTTAACGCAAATGGCAGAGGTTCAGTGGTACTTTTGGATTCCGAGTTTGAAGCGATTGATCCCACGCAGGAAACGCAAATTGCGACCATGTGGGGAACGGCGACAAAGACAGTTTTGGAATCGCTTCGCGGCCTTATCGAGCGCGGGAGCCGAGACTGATTCGACGAGCCCCGATAGATCGGCTGCTACGCGCCCGCGAGGAGCGTGGTTGGAAGTCCGAAGGCTGGGAACAAGCTCACATTAACGAACCCGGTGATCGCACGGATCAGGCCAGCCTCGACCGTCAGGACCTGCAGCGCCATTGCCCTGAAGACTCCATCCGGATCTCGCCGATAAACAGCGAACGCCGGCTGGAGATTGGCGTGGCTTGGTACCAAACGCAGCCTCCCACCGAGCTCCCCGTTGAATGCAGCTGTCTCGAAGAACCGTGCAACAGCATCACGTCCCAAGTACCACGAGGGTGTCGGCGGCATTGTGAGAATGGCATCTTCTCTCAGCAGCGCTGCCAGCGCGTGTGAATCTCCTGCATCCCAGGCGTGGAGATACCGGTCCAGCAGCCTGCGGTCGACTTGGGAGGGTGCACGCCCGTCAATTGCGTCGGGCGCACCGGCTGGGAATCGCTTTCGCAACGTCGCGCGGGCTCGCTGCAGGGCACTGTTGACAGAGGCTACCGAAGCATCTAGCAGCCCGGCGATCTCTGCTGCTCGCCAGTCCAGCACATCGTGCAAGATTAGAACCGCACGCTGCCGCCCGGGCAATATCTGGATGGCAGCGAGAAAGGCCAGGCTCACACTCTCACGCAACGTGAACCTCGCTTCAGGATTCGCGGTTAACCCATTAAGGAGCGTGTCGGGATAAGGCTCAAGCCAGATCGGTTCGAGCACATCGGGTTGTACCGGCTCCGCGGGATCCGCCGCAGGTCCGTTTGAAAAGGGCAGAACCCGTCGCGGGCGGCGCTTTAATGCATCAAGGCATGCATTCGTTGCGATTTTGTAGAGCCAGCTTCGCAAGGAACCGCGACCTCGGAATGACTCGAGTTTCTGCCAGGCTCGAAAGAGGACGTCTTGCAGCAGGTCTTCGGCATCATGCAGCGAGCCGAGCATTCTGTAGCAGTGCAGCTGCAGCTCGCGCTGAAATGGTTCAATGATCAGCCGGAACGCCTCGTGATCGCCCGCTCGAGCTGCCTCGATCAACGATGTTTCGTTGTCGCCTATGCGATTGACAGCCTCTCGGATCATAGCCCTCTTACCTCTCGCGATACTTGCGGTCGTACTACGCGGCGCATAACCGGCCTAGTCTCTTTCCGCCGAGCGACTTCCTTAAAGCCGGCCCGGTCGTACATGCGCTTGACTCCCCACCAATCGGAATAGGTTCGTTCCTTCTTGTCGACGGGATAGGCCTCCAGCAGTGTGGCGCTTGCGATCGAGCGTAATCGATTGCTCCCTTAAGCAATGCCTCCATTACACCCTTGCCTCTCTCTTTGGGATCAACGAAGAAGCACACGATCGACCACACAGGTTTATCGTCGACGCGTTTCGCCACCAGAGAACGCTCGAGCCTGCGGTAGTCCTCGCGGGGGCCTAACGAGATCCACCCGATGGGCCGTCCATCTTTGTAGCCGATGAGCCCGGGCACCTGTCCACTATCTACGAGCGACTTCATTGCTCGCTTGTTGGCCGCGCCAGAGCCTCCAAAATGGGCGTCGCGCCCGCGCCGCTCGGTGCCGCCGGATCTTCTGTAGTATGCACCAGCATCGGCGGACGGTCGCCCCTCCCGGCCGGTTGAAAAGCTCGACCAGATCGTCCCAGCGACTCTGTGTGAGGGGACGGACGTCGAGACTCATCTGCTGCAGAATTAGTCCTTGCGTCTTTCCAGCGGCTGGCCGTCTGCACAAAGCGGGCATATCGGTGCCATGTAGGATTCGAGATCAACGACCGCGAGGGTTTCGAGCGGCACGCCCAATTCAAGGGTGACACTGCTACGATCCACCAGCGCCGCGGCGCCCACGACCTGCCCCGCTGTGCTTCTGACCAACCGGATCAATTCCCTCGCCGAATCTCCGGTCACGATTACACCCATCACAATCAAGACACGTTCTTCCGGTTTAATCTGGAATGCGGGCCGCAGCGTGCGCTGGCCGTGCGATCCTTCGGCAAAGATAGCCCGCGCGTTCAGTTGTCGTGCCAGTTCGTACGCGAGGATCGCATCCGGTCCCGCGGCTGCCAGCACAGCTTGCGGCTCATGCTCACGAAACCGTTCAACAATGGCGCGGCACACCGTGTTGGCAATGACGGGATCCTGCACGATCGCTTCGAGCTCAACATAATACGGCGTGTGCATCCCTGAGCCCAACAGGAAGTGCCCACGCCGAACAGGCGCGCGCTCCAATACGAGTGACTGCACCGACGTCGCCCCCATGGCGACACCTCACAAACGAAGTTTGGATGCGATCAGTGTTCGCGTGCGGGCCGCTGCCTACCTTTTGATTCCTTCAGCTTCCCAAAAGTCTGGATAATGGGTGACGAACCCTGCGGCGTTCACCTCGAGTTCCCTGACGAATCTGCCGCCCGCGCTCTGGTATTGGTACGTGGCACTGTCAACTCGGCGATAGAGCTGCGCGAGTGGTTCAAGAGTGAATTCTGGGAAACGAAGCCAAGCTGCTTTCACCTCCGCCTCCTGCCCGATGGCCAAAGCAAGGCGGCGAATCGGTAGCAGGTTGGTGGATGGGCTGAAATTCAGATCAATGTCGATGGAGCCTGCCACCTCTGGACGCTCCATCCCATTGAGTCGCCAGCGGTGATCAGAATCAACGGAGATTTCGATTTCGATTGCCTTGCTTCCAACCCAGCCGGCGACCTTCCCTGACAGGGTTTGCCAGTTCGAATCGCAGACAACGTCGTAAGCAAGCTGGGTGGGTATTTTGTCATCCAGAAAAACCGCCGTCCCAGCGAGATGCCAGCGGGAATCTAAAAAGAAGAGTCGACTGAACTCGTGGCCCGGCTTATCCAGTCTACGCCAGAGGACGGACTGCTCGTCCACGACTCTCCTCCCGACCAGGCAGTGGCTTGACGCGCCACCGTCCGTATGCCACGAAAGAGGAAAGGACGAGGACAACGACGTTAATGACGAAACCTTCCCCGCGCTGAAGATGGAAGACAATCGCAAGGATCATAATGAGCGCCAGGCCAAGAGCCGCCAGAGGGGTCAATCCGGTCCTGATTCTGGTGAGCCCGGGAAGAATTAAGCCTGCCGCGGCAAGCAGTTCAGCAACACCTATGAAGATCCGCAGAGCTGGGGCCAGGTCATAGACCCACCGCGCCGTCTCCGGAAGATTCGGGGGAGGCGCAATCATAAAGTATCCATGCCAGAGGAATTGCACTGCCAACAAAAACTGCACAAACCAGAGGGCGATATTCATCCCAATTCCCCTTTCCGACTCTTATTTCTATCCCTCAACGCATTGGACTGACTTCCAAATTCCCTTACGCAAAGAAAAAGGCCGCCCTTGCGAGCGGCCACCTATCTGAACTCCAAAGCATTTACTCCTTGTCCATCATCTCCCTGATCTTTCTCTCTTCCCATTCAGCACCGAAGAGCCCGCCCCTACCGTACACATTCAGAGCGTGAACAGATACGCCAATCCCCCATCCAAGCAGGGGCCAGTAGAACCACCATCCCTCGCCAGTCAAAACATCGATGCCAAACAGCAAGGCCATGACGGCACCATATGTGAGGAGGTGCGTGTAGAATCCTCCCGCTTCCTCAGCAAAGGGGGTAGTCTCCTCCTAAATGCACCGCAGTATGTGCTGAGCCCCCGAACCTAAACGATCCCTGCTGCGTAATAGAAATGAAAGCCACAATGAGTGGAGAGTGACCGCCATGCGCACAAGAACACTCCCCTTTGTTGCAGTCTTCTTTTTGCTCGCTCTCGCTGTTCCCAACCCCGTCCTCGCTGCCACTGTCCTTCCAGGAGCTCAGATCAATGTAACCGGTGTCGTCGTGGGCATCCAACATTCGCAGGAGACATTCCTGCTCCAGGAACAGGGTTCAGCTGGCCAGGGACGTCACTGGACCGTCCGCGTCACCGCATCGACTGAAGCGCGGCTACAGCAAGGCATCGTCGCGAGGGGACCGCAGCAGATACTCGGCCTTCTCCGGACCGGCACCATCGCCGCAGTCCAAGGGTGGATCATTGGCAGCGAACTCTTGGCCAGGTCCATCACAATGGGCTCGGGGCTCGCCGGCAACGGCCAGGATTCACGCGGCATAAGACAAGAGTTCAGGCTCACAGGGACCATCGTCGACCTGCAGGCCCGTGGCCAGGGGATCCTGCAATTGCAGGCACAGTCCACGGTCCAGGGACACAGCTTTTGGACCATTCGCCTATACCCGCAGACCCAGGTAACCGGGCTGATCCAGGACCGCGGATGGAATTCCGGTAGGGGCAGAGGAGGTCGGTCCGCTCTGGGACTCCTCCGAGTCGGTGATTTCGTCGAGGTTATCGGACGGTCACTTGGGAACCAGCAGATCCGCGCAGAGGTGATTACGGTTCATGGTCACAGTGGCCTCGCACCGGGTCAATTCCCAAGTCCCGTACCGTTTCCAGGTCAGATCCCATTTCCGGGGCAGGTCCCATTTTCCGGGCAGACGGTAATCCATAGCCCTCAACAGGGCGCGGAAATCGCTGCGGGGGAGTTCTTCGTCACTGGCCAAACCATGCCGGGGTCACAGGTGCGTGTCGAGGTCACGGCGCAGCTCGCCGTCCTCCAACTGCCCGTAACGAGCGGGACCGTCACAGCCGACCAACACGGATTCTTTGTCTTCACGGCTCGGCCGCCGCTGCGCGTTCCGGGCACTGTCTACACGATTACAGTAACCTCAACCTTTCAAGGCTTCAGCTCACCGCCGGTCTCCGTGACGGTGCGTCAATTGTGACCGCTGCGTTTCAGATCTGTGGAAACCGAAGGGCCGCTCATGCGAGCGGCCCTTCACTTCTAGTCAGTAGCTGACTTGCCGGGGCGGACTCGCATGTGGTTGGCGCCGGAGATTCGGCCCGGTGAATAGAACCACGATGACTGCTACCATCACGTATACGGCAGCCCATAACCACCACAGCCTCACCAAGTCCCCGCCAGAGAACATTCGGAAGATGTAATACCCTCCGAAAGTGTTTTGCGCCGTATGGTACAGGATCGCGAGCAACGCGCTCTCACGTGCGTTGTAATACACCCAATTGGTGAGGACCGCCGAGGCCATACCGCCGATCATGTATGCCGCGATGGATGGAGCACCCAGGGCGACTGGCAAATGCCATCCGACCACGAGCACCCCGAGGATTAAAGTGTTCGCAATCGGCGAACGGCTCGCTGGAAATCTGGGCAGAGCATAGCCGCGCCAGCCCGCTTCTTCCTGCAGTGGAGCATCAATCATGGCCATGTGAAACAGCAAGAATAGACTGTACCAAGGACCGACTTTGGTCGCGTCGGCCCGAGCCCCCAATAGGTTATTAAGAAACAAAGCGGCAAGAGTAATGCCAACCGGGACGAACAACGCTGCGACATACCATCTGTGCCCGACGCGCCATCGCACGCAACGGCTGAGCAAATCTTTCAGCCCGTCCATTCCGCGGGTAACGCTCGCCATGATAATCGCCGCGAGCAATGGTCCAAAGGGGAAGACGAAGGGGAAATTGGGCGAAGTCCTGGACAGGAAATAGTTCCCCCACGAAAGGAAGTAGGCCAGTACAAAGAAAGCAACCAGCGGGTAGCGTTTGATGACTGAAATCATTGTTTCCCCACGCCGCAATTCTCTTGCCATCTTCTTCATCCTGTCCTTCGTCTTCTCTTGGGGCGTGGGGGCACTCTTGCGGGGTGTACCGCTGGTTTCGCCACTCTTTGCAGGTGGCCCACTGCTCGCGGCTCTCCTCACAGCCGGCCTCGTGGATGGCCGCGCAGGATTGCGAGACCTGGGTCAGCGTCTGCTGCGCTGGCGGGTTGCTCCTCGCTGGTACGCGGTCGTGCTCGCCCTCCCGATCATCCTCGTGGCTGCGGCGGTGGCCCTCAACACCCTACTCGGCGGCACAGCGCCTCACTGGACAAACCGGCCGGATCTGGCCACAACGGGACTCATGCTGGCACTCTTCCTCTTCCTCCCGATCGGCGCCCCGCTCAGTGAGGAGGTCGGCTGGCGTGGCTACGCCCTGCCGCGCCTCCTGGCCAGCCGCTCGGCGCTGACGGCCAGCCTCATCATCGGCGTGCTCTGGTCGGTGTGGCACCTGCCGGTCGTCCTAACCGACCCGGCCACCCGGCCGCCAGCACCGTTCCTGCTGCAGGTGCCCCCGCTCGCAGTCCTGTTCACGTGGGTCTTCGTCAACACCAGGGGCAGCCTGCTAATTGCTATCGTCTTTCACGCGTGGTACGACCTCGTGCTCATGTACGTCGTGGCCATGGTCGTGTCTGCCGATTACGAGCGAGTGTTCTGGCTGCTTGCCGCGATGCAGGTGCTAGCCGCAGTCGTAGTACTCCTGGTCGCTCGTTGGAGGCCTGCCAGCCGAGCGTTAGCTGTAGGAGCTTAGCAAGTTCTCTGGTGGAAAGTCTTTCCCGAACCTCACTTAGTAATAGGTAATAGCAGAATCAGTTCATCCTGACTTCGATAGAACTCGACGCTGGGACGGTTGTTGTCAACTCGCTGCCGCTCTCGCTCCGCCATGGCCACAAATGTTTTTCCGATTTCGTCTCTCCGGCTCATCCAATTCTTCATCTTCTCGCGGAGATATAGCCCGCCCGGAATGACGCCGGTAGCGAGACCCATCCGCTGGGGATCGTCACCGGACTCAATCGCGACACATGCTCGATACTCGCCGGTCCCAGGCTGGAATGTGCCGTAGAACTTTCGCCCTCGAAGGGACGAAAGTTTGCCTTCGAGTTGATTGAACGCGTCTTTGGCTCCTGCCGGCCCGCCTTCGGCCACGAGATACATCATGGGGACGTCGTTCAGAGTTACTTCCATGTGTCTCACCCCGGAAGGCGGATAGATTTCGGCGCTATTGCAGAAGAACTGAAGGGATCGCTAAGGCGGCGTGATCACGCGCTCTCGGCCATCCGCTCCTCTCAACGTAACGCTGGTGGTCTTCGGCTTCTCGGAGGTGCTGGTCCGCCTGGCGATGAGTTGGACATAGGAGTGGGAGGCGGCATCCGTTCCTTCATCTGTCAAGAGCAGCCCTGAGCCGTCCTCCCCGGTACCAAACTTGACGCGAACGCTCCCGCTCTTATTAAAAAGATCGAGCTCAATTGGACCGTTTGGCCCTTTCACACCGAGGCGCGCGCGGACCACCCCGCGTTCATCCACCACCTCGAGCGCGCGTCCTCGCAGGATCGGACTGACAGTCTGCGCTGTCGTCGACCTGACTTGCGTCATGGTGAAAAGCAGGAGCACAAGGTTGATCACACTCAGCGCGATAGCGAGTCGCTGTGTCTTCATATGAACCTCCGTCACACCCCTTCTCGCTGGAAGAAGAACCAGCGGTGACCCTCGAAGTCTTCGGCACGGTATCGCCGGCCAGGTGGCCCTTCTTCGATTTCGGAGAGGATTGTAGCCCCAGATGCCTTTGCTTGCTTGTAGTGCGCATCGAGATCGTCGACGTAAACGAGCACACCATCAATGATCCATGGAACAGCCGACCATCGCCGCGCGCGCTCGCAGTGCTCGCGATGCCGCTTCGGACTCTCATATGCCGGCGTGGGAGTCGCTAGCATGATGACACCTTCTCCTGCTTCCATCTCACCGTGAGACAGGGTGCCGTCCGGCCCGGTCAGGCGCATGCTTTCACGGAAGCCGAATGCCTTGGCCAGCCATTCCAGCGCGCCGATGCCGTCCTCGTACGCGATCATCGGAATGACTGAAGGGGAGTTGGCAAGCACGGTATCCTCTCCTAGCGTGTACTCAACCCTCGCGGCTTTCCCAGATCACATTCACGATCAGCCAGCGCTGATCGAACCGAGCAACATTCAGGTAGTCGACGAACGGAAATGACACGACTTTGACGGACGCGATGTTCCGGAACGTGTCCAGGATTGTAATCTCGTGGATACGAGATTCTGGCGGAATTTGGGTACCGGCCGTAGAGTTGATGAGCTTCGCGACATCCACTTGCCGGAGCGACGACGACCGCTGCTCCGAGTTGTAGACGACCGTTCGCTTTGCGAGATCAGGATGCAGGCACCTTCGCAGACGTTCGGAATCGGCTGCATACCAGCCTTCAATATAGTCCCGCGCAGCCTGCTCGATGGATTCAAGATCCTGGGGAGGAAGCCTGAAGTCAGCCTTCAGCAGGGTGCCCACGTGCTCGCCTCCTGTCGCATTTGAGCGGGAAGAGTTCTCGTGCGCCTTCTTTATCGTTTCGCTGGGTTCCTGGTGCGGACTTCACTTCAGGACTGCGGCAGTGATTTTGTGTTTAGACTAAACTCAATTGTTCTCAAGCACCCCACCACTTGCAGTCATAGCGGTTCGGGACGTGGATTTTCGAGGTGCATGCCCAGCTTGCGCACCCGACCCCGTAAGACCGCAGATCAGATGAAGGATCGGCATTCAGGACACTTATGGGGTCGACCGAAGTTAGGCCGAGGCCTTGCGCCTGGCGGCAAAATCCCCCAGTGCGGCTTCCTGCTCGGGTGTCTCGACAGCATGGGGTCTGGCCTTGCGGACATGAGCGATAGCATCGGATACAGTCATCCCCTTCGCAATCCAGTAAGCGGCGGCAAATGTCCCCGTCCTTCCGATCCCTCCTTCGCAGTGAACGACCGCCTTTTCGCCAGGAGGCAGCTCGGCGATCAACCTCACGAACTGTTCGAGTTGGTCGACTGTCGGGGGACCGAAGTCCTTCACAGGGATGCTATGTCTCACGAAGCCCAAACCCGTGGCGCTGGCAACGTCGTACCGTGGCGGCTGCTCCCGCTCATTGAGCAGAGAGACGAGCACTCCGAAGCCGTCGCGTCGCAGCTGTTCGAGATCGGCGAAGGTGGGGTTTCTGCTTCCCAGCAGGCGCGGGTTGTCGATCCACCAAGTATCCATCGCCCCCTATTGTTACACTAACGAGTCCACGCGACTACGATGGAGGCGACGAAAAACGCTAGCCCGACAGCGCTGCCGACCACTGGTCCGAAAAAACCAGAAGCGGATAGCTAACAAAAGGTAGATTGATGCTACGAACCTCCTGTAGGGGTCAGGTCTTCATTTGGTACATGTCTTCTGGAAGTTGTCGCAAATGAAGACCTGACCCCTAGACTACCTAGACAATTTGTACAAACTGGACTGAGGTTGAGGGCCTCGCGCGATCTATATGACAAGCCCCTCATCATCGGGTCGTGTCAGCTATGACGAAGTCGCGAAGCAACTCTGATATCCGCGCCAGGTGATAGTCGTCATGCTCGGCCACGAAAAATACATGATCGGCGATGTTCATTGGCACACGCAATCGTGGATGGAGGGCCGTATGTGACACGGTCGCTGCGTCGAGCTTCTCCAGCCTTGTGACCAGTAACCGACGAGAACTGCGGAAGCCGGAAAGGAGAGCATTCAGGGACGCAGCATTGTGGTTGGCCTCGTGGGTTCGCCGATTTGTGAGATCAGCTGGCGTCATCTCGACTCGGCGTGACAGGAGGTCGTCAACCCGCTGTAGCCAGAGTGGTTCAAGGTCCAGGAGGTGCCCGGCATTTTCCTGGATGGACCACGTGTCTCCCGACCGCCGCGTGAGTACTGCCGGCTGCAGAGACCTGAGACGATCCTCCA
>Ga0209857_1000173_pt1 | contig 14903 bp, 16 predicted proteins | sample GWRWN1_10_20_FD_187226 | JGI IMG/M metagenome (GOLD analysis project Ga0209857, IMG submission 187226) | Riverbed sediment microbial communities from areas with no vegetation in Columbia River, Washington, USA - GW-RW N1_10_20 (SPAdes)... | ecosystem: Environmental > Aquatic > Freshwater > River... | reverse complement strand
GAGGCTGTCTCGCCGGGGACCGGACTGGTCGCGGCGATCCTCGGTCTGAGCGAAGAGGCGGTCCGGGAAGCCTGTCGTGAAGCGTCGGAGCGTGGTGTGGTTGCTCCAGCGAACTTTAACTGTCCGGGCCAGGTGGTGATCGCCGGAGACAAGGCCGCGGTTGAGCGGGCCATCGAGCTGGTCAAGGCAAGAGGCTGCCGAAAGGCTATCCCTCTTCCGGTCAGTGTGCCCGTGCATACCCCGCTCATGCAGAAGGCTGCGGATCGGTTGGCCGCCGACGTGGCTGTGACGGCGTTCTCAGATTTAGAAGTCCCGCTGGTCAACAATGTTGACGCCAAGCCCTTACGGCGGTTAACTGAGGTTCGAGATTCGCTCGTTCGACAGCTTCCCTCACCAGTGCTGTGGGAAGGGTCAGTCAGGGCGATGTGGGAGATGGGCGTCAGGACCTTCATCGAAGTGGGGCCCGGCACGGTGTTGACAGGCTTGGTGAAGCGGATTGTTCCAGAAGCGATGACGCTGAACGTGCAGGATCCGAAGTCGCTGGAGGCGACATTAAAAAGTCTCAAAGTCTGAAAGTCCAAAAGTCGAAAATCCTTGGACTTTATGACTTTCAGACTTGATGACTTTGCGACTTTTACGGGAAGGTTTCATGTCATTACAAGGTAAAGTCGCGATCGTCACCGGTGCTGCCCAGGGAATCGGACGGGCTATTGCTGAAACTCTGGCTCAGCACGGCGCCGACATCGCCGTCGCGGACCTAGACCCTGGACGGTCCCAGGAGACGGTCGAGACGGTCAGCAAGCTGGGCCGGCGGGCGCTCAACGTCAAAGTGAACGTGGCGGACTGGGACGACGTCAAGAGCATGACCGACCGCGTGCTCAAGGACTGGGGTAAAATTGACATTCTGGTCAACAACGCCGGAGTGACGAGAGACGGGCTGCTGGTCAGGATGAAGGAAGAAGACTGGAATCTGGTGCTTCAGGTGAATTTGAACGGCACGTTTCACTGTACGAAGGCTGTCCTTCAGTCGATGTCTAAGCAACGCTCCGGACGGATTGTGAACATTGCGTCTATTGTGGGGGCCATCGGGAACGCAGGGCAGGCCAACTATGCCGCCTCCAAGGCGGCAGTGATCGGGTTCACCAAGACCGTCGCGAGGGAATATGCGAGCCGCATGATCACGGTCAACGCCGTCGCGCCCGGCTTTATTGACACGGCGATGACTCACGGCCTTCCGGCGGAGGTGAAGGAGACGCTGAAGAAACAGATCCCGCTGGGCCGGTTGGGCCAGCCGTCGGATGTGGCCGAGGCGGTCCGCTTCCTGGTCTCGGACGAGGCCGGCTATATCACCGGGCACGTGCTGCACGTCAACGGCGGGATGTTGATGGTGTGACCGGCAGGATGTGGCGGACGATGCGGAAGATCAAATCATTCAGCGCGTACCAGAGAAAGGAGGTCGGTGATGGGGAAGGAGGTGGGGAAACCAATGGCGGTTGAGGATAGGATCAAGAAAATTATCGCCGAGCAATTGGGAGTGGACGAGGATGAAGTCGTGCCGGAAGCCTCCTTTGTCGAGGATTTAGGTGCGGACTCTCTCGATACCGTCGAATTGGTGATGGCGTTCGAGGAAGAGTTTGAAATCGAGATTCCTGATGAAGACGCAGAAAAGATCCTCACGGTCGGTCGCGCCATGGAATATATTAAGGAGAAAATTTAGCCAGGCGATCCGATCATTCCAATCATCATGATGAGCGAGCGCGTGACACGACGGGTGGTGGTGACCGGCTTGGGGCTGATCACCCCGCTCGGGACCGGAGTGGAGAAGGCCTGGAAAGCGCTCTGCGACGGGAAGTCCGGCATTGTCCGGATCACACGATTCGATCCTACCGGGTACCCCTGCCAGATTGCAGGAGAGGTTACGGATTTCGACCCTGCCTGCGTGATCGAAAAAAAAGAGATCAAGAAGATGGATACCTTCATCCACTTCGCCGTAGGCGCCAGCCAGATGGCGGTGGATGATGCAGGGCTGAAAGTCACTGAGGAGAACGCGGAGCGGGTCGGAGTCTATATCGGAGCCGGCATCGGGGGCCTTCCCGGCATCGAGCACTATCACAGCATCCTTCAGCAGAGGGGCCCAGACCGGGTTTCCCCTTTCTTCATCCCCATGGTCATCATTAATCTGGCCTCAGGGCAGGCGGCGATTAGACTGGGAGCCAAGGGCCCGAATTCCTGCGCGGTCACGGCCTGCGCGACCGGCAACAATTGCATCGGTGACGCCTTTCGAATCATTCAGCGGGGCGAAGCGGATGTCATGCTCGCTGGAGGGACAGAGGCCGCGCTGACGCCGTTGTGTGTGGCTGGGTTTGCGGCCGCGAGGGCCTTGTCTCGCCGGAACAATGATCCTGCACGTGCCAGTCGGCCCTTCGATAAGGACCGGGACGGGTTTGTGCTGGGCGAAGGGGCCGGCGTGCTGGTGCTGGAAGAGCTTGAAACCGCCCGTCGGCGTGGAGCCAGAATCTATTGCGAGGTGGTCGGCTACGCGATGAACAGCGACGCGTACCACATCACGGCGCCGCCCGACGACGGCGAGGGGGCGGTACGCTGTATGGAATTGGCGATCAAAGACGCCGGAGTGTCCAAAGACGAGATCGGCTACATCAACGCCCACGCCACATCCACCATGGCGGATGCAATCGAAACCCAGGCGATCAAGAAAGTGTTTGGCGAGCGAGCCTACCGGATCCCGATCAGTTCGACTAAATCCATGACCGGGCATCTGCTCGGCGCAGCCGGCGGGGTCGAAGCGGTCTTCAGTATCCTGGCGATGCACCGTGGTATCATACCGCCGACGATCAACCTCGAACACCCGGATCCTGCATGCGACCTGGATTACGTGCCAGGGCGGTCCCGTGAAGCGACCGTCAGGGTGGCCCTCTCCAACTCCTTCGGATTCGGCGGTGTGAACGCTTGCATCCTCTTCAAGCGGCTGGATGCCTGACCAGTGTCTCACCCCAGGAGAGAATTGAACACCACGGCGCAGTCTTGCACCGATCATGAGGCAGGGACCCTCCTCGGCTATTCGTTTCGCCAGCCTCAACTCCTCGAGGAAGCGCTGACCCACAAGTCTCATGTGAACGAGGCGAGGGACAAGAGCCGCAAGGACAACGAGCGGCTGGAATTCCTGGGCGATGCGGTGCTCTCCCTCATCATCAGCGAACACCTGGCTGCCTCGTCTCCAGGTTCCACGGAAGGGATGCTCTCCAAGCACAAGGCCCACCTCGTGAGCGAGGCGTCGCTGGCCAAGGCCGCCCGGGGGCTGGATCTGGGAAACCTGCTACGGCTGGGGCGCGGCGAAGAGCTGACACAAGGCAGGGAGAAACCTTCGTTGCTGGCGAACGCGCTGGAGGCCCTTATTGCTGCGGTGTATCTCGACGGGGGATTGGAGGCGGCCCGGACCTTCACGCTTCGCACGCTCGCGCAGGAGCTGCAGGAGCTCCAAGAAGCGGAAGGGCCGGCCGGCGTTCAGGATTACAAGACCCAGTTTCAGGAATGGTGTCAGAAGCGGTTGGAGACGTTGCCCCAATACCGCACTGTCCGCGAGTCGGGCCCGGACCACCAGAAGACGTTTGAAGTCCAGTTGACCCTGCAAGGGCATGTGGTCGGGATGGGAGTCGGGCGAACTAAAAAAGAAGCGGAACAGATGGCGGCGAAACAGGCGCTCGTCCGGTCGAGGCATGAGACGTCGGAGCCGTGATGTTTATGGGAGGGGAGGCGAGTAATGTTGGAACGAGTTCAAAGAAGTGTCGTTGCTGCAACGCTGGTAGTGGCGGTCGTCCTTCTGGGGAACTGGGTGGGCGTTGCGCTCGGCGCTGACAAGGCGCCGGCCGGAGAAGCAACGACTAAACAAGGTCCTCGCGCCATCATCAAGACCAAGTTCGGTGAGATGGAGATCAAGTTTTTTCCAGACGTCGCCCCCAAGCACGTCGAAAATTTCATCAAACTGGCTAAGGATGGCTTTTACAACGGAACCATCTTTCATCGAGTCATTCCGGGCTTCATGATCCAGGGAGGGGACCCCAACACCAAGGACCCGGCCAAGAAGGACATGTATGGATCGGGCGGTCCAGGCCACAACGTGAAGGCTGAGTTCAATGAAACCCCGCACAAGCGAGGCATCGTCTCGATGGCCAGAGCACAGGACCCGGACAGCGCAGGGTCCCAGTTTTTCATCGTGGTCGAAGATTCACGGTTCCTGGACCGCAAATACACCGCGTTTGGAGAAGTGGTGAAGGGGATCGGGGTGGCTGACAAGATCGTCAACCTCCCGCGGGATGCGCGAGACAACCCGACAGAGCGGGTCGAGATGACGGTGACGATTGTCGAGTAGCGGGTGGCGTGCAGCCGCTCACTCCCGCGGCTGCAATCTGACGCTCAAGGTACCTTGGTCAGTTCCAGCTTTCCTCCTCCAGACGCAAGGCGGGTCCCCTGGGAGCAACGGGTCCCCGGCACATCAGTCTGGCTCACCCATAAAATCGCGTCCCCGCCGCCTCGACAGACTTCTGCTAGAGCGCGTGAGTGTATGAGAGGGCGGATAGCCGATATGCCGTCGCCCCCAGCATCCGTGTTTGTCGTCCTTCGAAACATGCGCTTCCTGAGCAAGGGCGAAGGCACTTGTGCCACCACTTTTGCCGAGGAAGTGCGAGCGGATAGAGAGGGGGTTCTCATGCGATGGCTGCCTGGCACGTCTGAGAAGAGGGACTATACGACTCTTTCCGCGAGTGAGAAGTGCGATCCTTAGTAGGTGAATGTGAACATGAATCCTAGGATAACGTGGAGGGGTTGAGGACCAGATGAAAAAACTCTTTCCTTCCCTGACATCTTGCGGAGTGGTTTGCCTGGCTCTTTGCATTCTTGCCCCCTGGCCGAGCCGCGCTGAAGACACGCGCTTGATGAGTCTAGGGCTACGGATGGGCATAAGTGGGAGCTCCCCCATCGGAGAGGAAGAACAAAGTGATTTTCAGCAGTACGATGTGGTGGCGACCTTTGCGCTTCCTTGGGGCTCGTATTCCCAATCAGGCTGGGGAGTCGGCACGAGATTCTTGGGGAGCGCCGGCGCACTTACCGGGGCAGGAGAAACCGGGTTCATTGCCACATTCGTCCCAGGTATCTCCCTTGGGAGTAAAGACAGGAGAATTTCCCTAGATATCGGAGCTGGATTCGCGCTCCTCAGCGATTACCGATTTGGAAATCAGAACTTCGGGGGACCTTTTCAACTCGTTGCTAATCTGGGCATCAGTGTTGCGGTCTACAAAGCGCTTGGGCTGGGCTATCAGTTCCAGCACATATCCGATGCCGGGATTTATGGGAGCGATAGTCGGGGCGTGGATTTACACATGTTCGAGGTCAGCTACAGGTACTGACTTTGAAGATGGAGCTTGTCTAGAACGCCGGATGAGCCCTTTTGTAAGATTCGCCTGATCAGGACTTGTATATCTCGATGGCGAGGGCAAGGAAGAGGGGGTCGGGAGTTCTTGTGAGGGGACGAGAACCTGTATCAATGCTGGTGGTCGTGGTGATGATGACCGGCATGGTGGTGATGGGCCTGGGGCTCAGGTGGAGGGGAGAATTGGCCGGGAAGGATGATCCGGCCGCTTTCGCGTTGTTTGGCGAGTTGTTCGGCTACCTCCGGGTGATGCGTGCGAACGTAGCCAATCAGGCCGGTCAGGAAGCGTGTTGACTGCAGGCCCGCGCCTGAAAACTCGGTGACGAACTTCAGCGCTCGATCCAGCACCTCGGCGGATGTCTGTTGGTCCAGCGCTTGTTGTGGCTGCTGTTTGGCGAATGCTTCGTACTCCTTCTTCAGATGCTCCGCAAAGACCTGCTGGGGGGCAGATGGGATATGCAGAGGGCTTAAGGTCCTTCGGAGCGATTGAATCGCCGCAATGACTTCCCCGTCCTGCCCGTCCCGCCTGCTCTGAAAGTAGCTGACGGTGACCACCTCGATCAGGTTAAAGAGCCCCCCCGCCTTCTCGCCTCCCCGCTCAAACAGCTCCTTGTAGAAGTCCCGACGGGCCTGTGCAAACCGGTCCCCGACCCGCTTCTGCTGATATTCGTTATTGGAGTCGAGGTAGATGCAATCAGATGGGCAGGCGATCCGTACCACGCGATGCTCGCCGCAGCACTGGCTGCAGATCAGGCCACCCAGGGCCGGGCAGGCCCGTTTTCCTTTTCGCTGATGGCAATACATGCACTTGCTCATCAGCGTGGTTGCCCTTCCGTGCTTGGCTTGGGAGCGCTGAAGCCGTAGTCCGCGAGGGTGCGCTTCTTGCCTTGCGACTTCACCGGTGATTCAAGCCCGTTCATTTCCGCCGCGTTGCCGTAGAGATACGGAACGAGGATCAGGTGTTTCGTACGATCCACGGCGATGTCGGCTGGCGATGGGAGGAATTCGGCGATGACGTCGAAATGATGGTCAGGCCTCATTCGCCAGATCTTTCCCGTCGTAAAGTCCGAGACGTACATGTTGCCCCATTGGTCGAAGTCCACCCCGTCCAGATTACGGAATCGAGATGAAAAGAATGAATTGGAAACCAGCTCCGTGATGGTGCCGTCGCCGCTGACCTCCAGGATCTTCCCTTTGTCCCAACTGACCACGATCAGGTGACCGGTCTTGGGATGCACGGCCAGGCCTCTCGGCCCAGCCAACGTGGCGTCACGCACCAGCATTGAGACCGCATGCTGCTTGGTTGTGTTGATCCGATAGATGGTATTGGCATTGGTGTCCGACGCGTAGAGGAGGCCGTGACCGTCATGCACCAGGTCCGCCAAGGCCGTGTTCTGTCCCTGCGCTGCTTTAGCGTGGTTCGCGAACGAGACGGTGACAACGGGCTGGCCTGTGCTCTTGTCGTAGCCCCGGACCATGTCCAGATCAGCCACATACAGGACCTGGCCAATGATCGCCATACCCTTGGGTGCGTGCAGAATAGTCTGGCCCTCTCCTCCCCTGATGAATTGCAGCTTGACCAATTTGCCATCCTGGTCCAGCTTCGTGATAAAGCCATTGTTGTCCTTCAGCTCTGGGTCTCCATTGACGTTCGAGATGAAGTACTGCTCACCCGAAGGATCGGCCAAAAAACTCTGGGGGGCCTGGAGGCCCGTGATCTGCAGAGCTGTTGCAACGGCGGGAGCGACTAGCAAGAGCAAGCTTGCGACGAGAGCAAGCAGCGCCTGTCTTCGTGAAGACCTGTGCATCGGAATCTGAGGAAACACGGGGATCGGTGCCTTCCTCTGCCTGTACGGACAGAAGCTTCGTGAGAACGGTGATATGCTTGTTGTCGGGATCCATGCATGCTAACGGACGTTTTCAAGGCCTGTCAAGGAAGGCAGGAGCCAAAGGGCATCCTCCGGCAGGCTCCTAGACATTGACTTGGATTTCTACGCCCTGCTATTGTGCACGGTCATTGACATGGGAGCTGAGTTTTCAGGAGGAGCCAACAGGTGTCAGCACGGTTGATTGACGGCAAAGCCTTGGCGCAGACGATCCGGGAGCGCATCGCCAAGGATGTGGCGGAACTCCAGGCCCGGTCCGGGGTCAGGCCCGGTCTGGCGGCGATTCTGGTCGGGGAGGATCCGGCTTCGAAGCTCTATGTGAAAAACAAACAGAAGGCCTGCGATGCAGCCGGCATCTATGTGGATGAGCATAAGTTATCGACCAGCACGACCCAAGCGGAATTGCTGACCCTCATCGAGAAGGTGAATGCCGATCCCAAGGTCCACGGGATCCTGGTCCAGCTTCCGCTTCCCAAGCAGATTGACAGCAAGGTGATCCTGGATGCGGTGGATCCGCATAAGGATGCCGACGGATTTCATCCTTACAATATGGGGCGGCTGGTGGAGGGGACGGCGATGTTCACCCCCTGCACCCCGAAGGGTGTGATCAAAATGATCGAGTCCACCGGCGTCGCGATTGAAGGCAGGCGGGCGGTAGTGGTGGGCCGGAGCAACATCGTGGGCAAACCTGCCGCCCTGCTGCTGATGCACCGTCACGCGACCGTCACCGTCTGTCATTCCAAGACACGAGACCTGCCGGGCGTCTGCCGTGAGGCGGAGATCCTGGTCGTTGCGATCGGAAAAGCCAAGTTCGTGACGGCTGACATGGTGCGGGAAGGCGCGGTGGTGGTGGACGTCGGCGTGAACCGGCTGGAAGATGGTACGTTCGTAGGAGACGTGGATTTCGGACCAGTCAGCGAGCGAGCCGGCTGGATCTCTCCTGTGCCAGGCGGCGTCGGACCCATGACGATTGCCATGCTCCTGGACAACACGCTGGAGTCGGCCAAACGCGTGGCAGGCCTTGCGTGAGGGAGGGGCGATGAGCAAGGGACCGCGACGTCTCAAGGAGGTGTTGGACCGGGGTGGCTTCGCTGTCACGGTTGAATACAACCCACCCAAGGGCACGAATGCGTCGGCCCTGCTCGAGAACGCCAAAAACCTGGTGGGGCGCGTTCACGGCGTCAACGTGACCGACAACACCGCTGCCATCATGCGGGCGAGCTCACTCTCGATCTGCCGACTCCTCTATGAGATGGGCCATGATCCGGTTATGCAGATCACCTGCCGGGACCGGAATAGGCTGGCGATCCAGTCGGATCTGCTGGGGGCGCACCTGCTGGGCATCAGGAATATCCTCTGTCTGACCGGCGACTATCCAACCGTCGGAGACCACAAGGATGCGAAACCGGTATATGATTTGGACTCGGTTCAGATCATGCAACTGGTGCAGGGGCTTAATAACGGCAGGGATCTGGCCGGCAATAAGCTGGACGGCTCGACCGATTTTCTCATTGCTGCCGCCGTGACTCCCGAGGCCGATCCGCTTGGACCGATGCTCGTGAAGTTCGAGGCGAAGGTGAACGCCGGGGCTCAGTTCTTTCAGACGCAGGCCATTTACCACCCCGAGCGCTTCGGAACCTTCATGCAGGCGGTGTGCAGGTTCAAGGTGAAGGTGCTGGCCGGCATTCTGCTGCTGCGCTCCGCCAAGATGGCCGAGTTCATGAACGCCAACATTCCCGGCATCTCAGTGCCGGACGAGATGATCGCGGAGCTGCGGGCTGCGGGGGATAAACATGCGCTAGATGCTGGGGTGGAGATTGCCGTCCGCTCGATCAAGGCAGTGCGGCCCCATTGCGACGGGGTACACATCATGGCAATCAGGGCGGTGGATCGCCTCCCGGAGATTCTCACCAAGGCGGAGTTGGGATAGGAAGGGAAGGCGCGGGCTGTTGGGATAATTCCCGTGCTCCCGGAGCGCGCACGATCGGAATGTGCTCGCTCGACGGCCGCAATAGGAATCATCCCAAACACCCCGCGCAGAAGTGGGTGAAGAAAAGACATAGGTGGGTGTAACGGACGCGCGCAGTAAGAAGTGTCCCAGCCGCCCCATGAAGAGGAAGTGAAGACCATGACAATTCCGGAGTTCCAACGACACAAGCGCGAGCGTAAGAAGCTCATCCTCGTGACGTCGTATGACGCGCTGTTCACCCGGATCATCGAGGAGGCCGGCATCGAAGCGATCCTGGTCGGGGACTCGCTCGGCGTGGTGGTACAGGGGAAGAAAGATACGCTGTCAGTCACGATGGAGGACATGCTCTACCACACGAAGCTGGTGGCGGGGGCGGCGACGCGGGCGCTGGTGATCGCCGATATGCCGTTCCTGTCCTATCAAGTCTCCGTGGAGGAGGCGGTCCGGAACGCGGGTCGCTTCCTCCAGGTTGGGGCGGCGGCGGCGAAACTGGAAGGCGGAGCTGCGGTCGTGGATCGAGTCGAAGCGATGACCCGCTTCGGGATTCCGGTAATGGGCCATCTTGGGATGACGCCGCAGTCTGTGCATCGGTATGGCGGCTATAAGGTGCAGGGGAAAGAGCGTGAGAAGGCGGAAGCGTTGCTGATGGATGCCAAAGCGTTAGAGGCAGCCGGCGCGTTCGCCATTGTGCTGGAGGCTATCCCGGCCAAGCTCGCCAAAGAGATCACCGAGGCGCTCACAATCCCGACCATCGGGATCGGTGCCGGTCCACACTGCGACGGCCAAGTTCTGGTACTCTATGACCTGCTTGGCCTCTTCGATGACTTTGTGCCGAAGTTCGTGAAACCTTATGCCCACCTGAAAGCCGATGCCCTCCAAGCTCTTCGGCGCTACAAAGAAGAAGTCGAACAGGGCAAGTTTCCTACCGATTCCGAAAGCTATCGCTGACAGGCTGCTGAAAGGCGGACGGGATGGCTGGAATGCTCCCCGGGCTCCCGCACCGCGCACGATCGAATGGGCGGGTACCCGTTGCTCTTTAAGAACGCAACTGGTGATGACGCCGCAGTTGGGAGCAAGAATAAACGGCAGGACTGTCAAGGGGGCTTAGCGGGAAGATCTGCCGGCTTGTGACCGTCTGTTTAGCAAAGCGTTCCTACCAGCCAACTCCATCTGCCTCCAGGTAGTGGCCTAACATCAAAGGAAATCCCAATAGTTTATGTAACATGGCAATATTACTGTTGTTTCTCACTTAAACAAACCGCCCCCCTCACTGATGTTGACATGATAGTGGTGGCAAAATGATACCCGGCCCTGACTTTACGTACATCAGGAAAGTGCTACACTAACACCATTACCGAGACGATCGCTTGTAACTCCATGAAAAGATTAACCTTGCGCTTGAGTGAGTCACTGCATACCACACTCAAAGAGCTCTCTGTCCAGGAAAACCGGTCGCTACATGGGGAGATTGTGTACCTCCTGAAGCAAAGGCTCGGCACGCACCTACAGACGCTATCCAGAAAGGAGTCGGACGATGCTGAATGACACCGAAGTCAAACGAATTGTTGAGGCTATCAGCGAATACAAGGAGCTGGTCCAACAGTCCAGCGACATGCGTGACCAGTTGGAATCGCTCCAAAAGCGTTGGAATTCCTTGAGACAGGAACGGGATCAAGTCCGAGCCAGCCTGGACACGATTCACCAAACTTTGTCCCAGGTGAAAGTCGACTACCAAGCGATGATGAAAACCATGACCGATCTTTCCTCAACGGAAGACACGGTGTTGGACAATGTGAAGTTCCTGCTTGACGAGTTGACATCGCTGCTGAAGAAGCACGAACTCGCGAAATAGCGCCCATCCCGGAGGTTCAAGAAAGGCCATGGCAACCAACATATCAATTCCCTTGTTGAAAAGGACATCCGCTCCTTTTACCGATGAGAGCCGGATACAGGCGGAAGGCCAGAAAGACGGGGAGAAAAATATCCCTCAGATGGGATCGTATGTCTCGGCACAGTTTGAGCAGGCTTTGATCGCTCACGGAGAACAAGCGGTCCAGAGGATCTACGAAAAAGCGTCGCAGCGAATCGCACAGCTTCAACCTGTCTTCCAAGCCTGCCTGAAGCGTTTGGAAGAGCTTCAATCCCGGCTCAAGCCCATCTCCGAGGCGTATGAGGCAAGGAAAAAGGAATTGGGACGGGACGTCTCGATTCTTTTTCCATCCATTCTTCATTTGGCACTGATTCTGTTCCTGGCAATCGGCGAATTTCCTTTGAACACCGTTGTCTTTCGGTTGTTCGGCGAAGCGGAATACCTGACCTATGTCATGTCCTCCACCCTTGCCGTCACCATCCCTCTTCTCGGGATGTTCATCGGCATCCACATGAGGCATTCGATTCCACCGCTCGCCGGCAACATCCTGATCGGGATTCTCACCCCGGTTGCCGTGGGAGCAGCCCTGTTTTCGATCAGCGTGCTCAGGAATACCTATATCTTCGCTCAGGTCTCCCCGGCCAGTGCCATGACGGTCAACCAAGACAAGCTCGCGTATTCGCTCTTCGCGCTCAACACCCTCGTGTTTTTTGCAGCGCTCGTGAGTTCATTTTTTGCCCATGACCCTGATGAAAAGTTGGACTCCTCCCATTCCTCTCTCTTCTTTCTGGATCGGAAGATAAACTCCGTTCGAAAAGAACTGTTCCGGATCGGCACCAAGATGAACGGAGAGATCAAACAAGCCAAAAGTCAGATCGAACAAGTTCGAGCCCTGACCAACGAGCGCGTCGCCCTGTACCGGCAGACCAACATGCGGTACCGTAGCCTGTTGCCTCCCCCGACCTTTAGAAAAAATCCTGAGTTCCCCGAGTTGAAATGGTGGCCGGAGGTTTCTCTCAACGGCGAAATGGGTCCTCCCAATGCTGGTTGATTTGGTGGCACTCTCCCTTCGCAGGACCGTTTGGACTCTTGCCCTCATCATTGAGGGATTGCTGCTGACGGCAGGATGTGCACCGTCCTCCCAGGCGACAACGCCCCGTGGAACAGACATTGTCATCTTCATAGACTTCTCCGCAAGCGTCCAGGGACCGGATCGGGCGTTGCTCAAGCAGGATCTCGTCACCCAGATCATCCCGTCGCTCTCGGCGGGAGATCGAATCGTGATTGCCCCCATCAACGACAAGACCCTCACGGATTTCCATCCTCTGGTCGAAGTAAACCTGCCTCCGAAGCCGGAGTTCAACGGATGGCTGGATAATGTGATGAAATATACCCGCCAGGTGAAGGAGAACGAATCTCAGGTGGTCCACCTGAAGGAGACGATCGGGACTCAGGTCGCTGACATCTTTGCAAAACGTTTCTCTAGCCAATATACCGATATTTTCAGCTCTCTCATCATCGCTCAACAACTGTTCCACAATGAGTCAAGGCGGAAAGTTCTGGTCCTGATGTCGGACATGGTTGAAGATCACCCGCCCTATCGTTTCGACAAAATTTCATGGAGCACGGCCACCAACCAAGAACTCCTTTCAGAACTAGACGCAAAAGGGTTAGTCCCGGATCTTTCCGGCGTTTGCGTCTATGTGTCAGGGGCGTCCGCAGAATCAGCTGAGTTGGCAGGGAACATCGGCCAATTCTGGCAAGCGTACTTTCAGCACACGAAGGCCGACATGGACCCGAGCCGTTATGCCCATGTGCTCCTTCACTGGCCTCCATCCAAGTCATGTCGCTCGAATGGGGCCAGCGCAACCTGATCTAGAACTCTCCCCGCTGCTCTCACCATTCTAGAAAACCTATCGCCCTCTCAGATCTAAAATTGGCTGCGTAGGACCTTTACACTGTGGTGCCCAAGAGGGCTGTTTGGGTGCCGACGGCCGAACGTCTTGTGTTTGGAGCCACTTCAGCCGGTTCCCATGATGCCGAATACCTCAAGAAGGTGACCGTTCGCATGGTACCCGGAATACTCTGCGGTCGTCGAGACGAACCGCTACCAACTGCCGGCCGTACACACAGCCGTCGTCGAGAGCGATCACATTGTCCTTCATATGCAAGCCCAGGGCAGCCCAGTGGCCACAGATGATCGTGGCTCTGCTGCTCTTGCGCTCCGGAACCTCGAACCACGGGAAAAGGCCAGTCGGGACGGCCTCCAAAGGTCCTGTAAAAGACAAGACCATTTCGCCTTTTGCAGAGCAGACTCGTAACTTGGTCAGGACGTTGGTGATCGTGCTGAGGCGGGTCATGCCGGTCAGATCATCGGACCATTGGGACGCATCGTATTTGTAGTGGGCACGAAGAAATTCCCGGTGCTCATCTGAGTGCAGGACTGCTTCCACTTCTTCAGAAAGTTTCACCGCTTGCGTCACGGTCCATTGCGGTAACAGGCCTGCATGCACCAACGCAACTTCATTTTCTTGATAGAGGAGACGTTGATGACGCAGCCACCAGAGCAAGTCGTTCCGATCCGAAGCGGTCAGCACATCCTGAAACGTGTCCTTGGTCCGCCCTGGGGCGCAGCCGGACGCGACCGCGAGCAGGTGGAGATCATGGTTCCCGAGCACCGTGACGGCTGCCTTGCCGAGCCCTTTGATGTAGCGCAGCACAGCGAGGGAGTCCGGCCCTCGATTGACCAGGTCACCCACGAACCAGAGCCTGTCTTTGGTTGGATCAAAACGGATCTGATCCGTCAATTTTTGCAAAGCTGAAAAACAGCCCTGGACATCACCGATGGCGTAGATGGTCATATCAATCAGCAGTGAGGGTATCGTCTCAGTTATCGAGAAACAAGATGAAGGAAGAAAACAACGGGGATAGAGCTTGGCTTCTGATCAGGGATACTTGGCTTCAATGGTACTGCGGAGCCCTCCTCGGGCAGTGAATTCGCCGGTTACCACGGCTCGGACCGGGCGGCAGGCTGTCACGACATCCTGCAGGATGCGGTTCACGGCGTTCTCGTAGAAGATGCCGAGGTTGCGGTAGGAATGGATGTAGAGCTTGAGCGACTTCAGCTCCAGGCAGGCTTTGTCCGGCATGTAGCGTAAGCGAATGGTCCCGAAATCCGGGAGGCCGGTTTTCGGACAGATAGCGGTGTACTCCGGGATTTCGATCGAGATCTCATAGCCCTTGTGCTGGTTGGGCCAGGTCTCGATCTCAGGCAGCCTGGCCGCGAGTCCACTGACGGCATGTTGTTCGGTGTACCCTAGACGGTTCCCACTGTTCTCTTTCTTCTTTGTTTTGTTCCCCTCACGCCTCACGCCTGACGCCTCACGTCTCGGTCATACTCGCGTCATCCACTCCACTTGTCCGATTTTCTCCAGCTCGAAGTATAGCGTTACCCAGGGACACATCATGTCGGGATAGACTTCACAATAGCCTCCCTTCCGTACGCCGCCGCAGGGTCCATGGCTCATGAACTTGGGGCACTCCGCCTTGGTGGAGCTGTCAGGGATCGGAGGGCGGTTGTGCACTCCCCCCGTGTGATGAGCACCCTCTTCCTCGCCTGGTATGAGCACGCGGAGCGGCATGCTGGCTACTCTACACCGATTCCATGAATTGGGCAATCTCAGTGAGGTGAAGCTCCCGGACCGCGACCTCGGGGGCGTACACGATCTCATCAGC
>Ga0209857_1000172_pt1 | contig 14938 bp, 11 predicted proteins | sample GWRWN1_10_20_FD_187226 | JGI IMG/M metagenome (GOLD analysis project Ga0209857, IMG submission 187226) | Riverbed sediment microbial communities from areas with no vegetation in Columbia River, Washington, USA - GW-RW N1_10_20 (SPAdes)... | ecosystem: Environmental > Aquatic > Freshwater > River... | reverse complement strand
CCGCGCAGGCCTTCCTGAATAAGCGCGAGCGCGGAGTCGTTGACATCGACCGCAGACCGCTCCATCTCGTTATCGGCCGCCACCTCGCCCGAATCGCGGACGATTTTTCGGATCACATACGGCTCGGCGACGATCCCCGATGCCATGGTGCGGTACGCATTGGCCAGCTCGAGCAAATTCATTTCGGACGCGCCCAACGCCGTCGTGGCATAGGGCTGCAATCGCGTCTTGACCCCTAGACTCCGTGACGTTCGCACCACACTGGCAATCCCAATCTGCCCTGTGAGCCAAATCGCGACGGCGTTTCTGGATTCTGCGAGCGCCTCGCGGACCGGAATCATGCCTTTGAATTGTTCATCGTAGTTTGAGATCCATTTCGTACTCTGTTTCTCTCCATCCGGAACACCGATCGGTTTGTCGGGAACCACGGTCTCAAGATTAAAGCCTCCCTGTCGAAAAGCAGCGAGATAAACCATAGGTTTCATCGTTGACCCAGGTTGCCGCAGGGACTTCGTGACGCGGTTAAAGTCGCTGTATACGGCGGAGCGGTCCTGGTAGAACTGACGACCGCCCGTCCCGGCGAGGATGCTCGCATCGCGGTTCCTCAACACGACGACAGAACCTTGGATTATCCCTTTGGCACTCGGGTGTCGCTGCTCGTAAAGCTCGAGGCCGCGCTCCAGTGCTTGGTTGGCAATTTGCTGCACCCGGGCATCCACCGTCGAGTAAACCTGGATACGCCCCCGAAAGAGATTTTCAACAGTGAGGTCCGCGCCCCGGCCTTTGAGCTCCTGAAGGATAGTTCCAAGAACCGCGGGCGCCTGAAGCATCTGGTCTTTGCGCCGCGCGATCACTCGAATCGGACGCTGCTCGGCTGAACTCACGCTGTCCCGGGAAATGAAACCGTTTGCCGCCATAAGCGCCAGAGTTTGATTTCTGCGGCGCAGGACTCTCTCCGTTTCCTTCGCGCTGGGCGCGTAGTAACGAGGCGACTTGGCGATGCCTGCGAGGAGCGCTGCCTTGTCGGCGTCATCGGCGGTGAACGTGGCGAGAGACCGGCCAAAATAGTATTCCGCCGCCGTGGCAAACCCGTACTGGCTGTTTCCCATGTAAATGAAGCTGGTGTAGCGGGCGAGAATTTCTTCCTTAGCGTTGCGTTTCGAACCGAAACGATTCTGCATCTCTTCTTCGATCCACAACGAGAGCCGAATCTCCTCCAGCTTTCGAACCAGCATGTTGACGCTACGCGCGCCGATCGCATACGACAACGCGCGCGCTAGGAGTCCGCCATGCCGGAGCTGGTTGCTGTTTTCTTGAGCCGTCAGGTTCTGCAGAAAATGACCTCGCACAAGCTGTTGAGTGATCGTCGATCCGCCTTGGGGGAAGATCACCGGACTCATATTATCGTCTTGCGGTCCGATCCCTATAAGACGTGCGACCAGAGTTCCAATCCTGACTTTGCCCAGCACGCGAGGAATTACCGAATAGTTAACGCCGCTATGGGAGAAGAAATTCTTGTCTTCCGCAGCGATGATTGCGTCACGGACAATCCGAGGGATGTCCTCATACTTTGTGAGCCGCCGGTGCTCTCTTGCCAGCTCTATGAGTGGCTGGCCGTTGGCATCGTAAACGGTGCCGATCGCAGGAAACTCAAAGCGGGCGAATGGTTCAATGTCAGGCAGGGCGGTTCGATCAAAATAGACGTAATGGATTCCAACTGTAATTAGACCGGCTGTAAAAACTGTTGTGCAAATTACAAAGTAAAGGACGCCTCTCTGCCAACGAAGTCTGCTTAATCGGATCTTAAAGATTCTCCGAGCCGCCGCCAGAACACTTACCCGCATACCTCTGAACCAAGTTACAACAAACCTCGCGGACCCCCATCGCGCGCGCAGGTAAGGTTCAGGGAAAGGAATAAGTGCGAAGCCCGACAGTCCGGCGGTCAGAGCAACAACAAGAAACATTAGTAACCGATACAACATAACCTGTCCCCGATGATCAATTCAGCGAAGCGCCGTCTTGCGTCCGCGGTAGCGTCTTTCTGCAACTGTCTGTTTATCTTAGAGTCCTCCTGGATGGCATGGACGCTTATAGGTAAACGGTCGACGCAGACGTGGCACCGCCCTGAAGGACCCGTGTCCGCACTGGGTTTGGGCCCGTGACGGCGTCACTTCCCCACGTGAATCATAGAGAGGGAGCTCATAAGTCCAAAAACATTCAGGAGCCACACAACTACGACAATGACCACAACACCATTCAAGATCGACTTTATGGATCCTGCCATCGGTATGTAGCGATTAACTAGCCCGAGGAGAACGCCCACCACGATCAGGACCACTACGAGTTGAACTAAAGGCATAAGCACCTCCCTGTTTCCGAGACAGGCGCCTTTAGGGCCGTTCCCCGGTTATGTTTATTAAGTAGAGCCGATTTGCGGTTCAAGCTCGCCGCCTCGGTAATAAATCTACGACCGACCATGAGGCCAAGTGACAATACACCCGTCTGCAGCAGAATCATGACGACGATCAAAATGGTTGCGCGCATATCGCTTCTCTGTAAGAACTATCGAAGCTAAGTATGGGCAAGTCTTGTGCCACAACTTGTATTGAGAAAAAGGTAAAATGTTCGGATAGATTTCTTAACCCGTCAGGATAAGCAACCAGAGAAAGCTCGTCGAAAGCGTCGAAACTTTCGACTAAACGGTCGTATGAGGGAACGGTGCGTTGAACTACCCCGCAGCAAGCTGCAGGGAATTAAACCCGCAGAGATTAAAACAGATTAATGCAGGTATTTACTCGTGGAAAAGTGCCGGTCAACGATTTCACCTGTGAGAGATGCGCCTTTTTAAAATCTCCACCAAAACCAGACGGGAAAGATGATAGGCCTCTTTTGTGTCATCGGAATATTCAAAGGCTGCATCGCTGATCGTTGCTATGAGCTCTCCCAAGGTGGTGTCGATCCTGTGGTCATTACGGTTTACTTTCATGTCGCTCCCTTCACTTAGAGAAGACAGGAACGATCCGAAGTTCCTTTTGAAACGCGGCGCTGACACGCGTAAATAACTATGTTACCGGTCAAGATCACTCGAATCTTCTTTCCCGACTAGATGGCAGTTTCATAGGCCCGTTGCCACGATTGTTTTTGGTGTTTCTGCGGACACTAAGTTGGTAAGACGCCTTTCGAGCACGGAAATCGCAAAGGGCTTGGAAATGAAATCATCGCAGCCTGCCGAAAGACACCGCTGCCCGGCTATGTCGCCGGCAGACCCGGTCGCCGCAAGAATGGGTATATTCCTGTAGACGGGATGCTTTTTTAGAATCGCCGCGAGCCCAAAGCCTGAGATAGCCGGTAATCGCATGTCCATGAGAATGACTCTCGCTGTTTGGCACTCAAGTTTGGCCAGCGCTTCCCGGCCACTCTGGGCAAGCATTGGATCCCATCCCCGTGAGGCGAGAATCTTTCCCAGCAGCTCGCGAAGATGACAAGAATCTTCGACAACCAGTATCTTCCTTGACAACACAGCTCTCCTCCTAACAAGGCGTTACCCATCGTGATGATGAGGTTGGAGCCTGTCTTCTCAGTATGTAGATTATAGTGGTTCGGAAGGGATTGCTGTCTAATACTGGACAATTTCGAAAGAAAATTATCGGGCGGACTGTTTAGCTATTAAGCCGCCCTTGCCGCAAGCTCGGCATCTCCAAGATGATGACTCAGCTGTTCCTGAAACCAGGTGTTCTTGGGCCACTGCCACTTGATGTGGGGAAGATCCTCGCCATGGTAAGAACAGCCGTTCGCCTTGCTCTGCAAGAAGACGAGCTGCCAGTCGCTCAGCTTCTCCTCAGTAACATGATCTTTCGTGATCAGCCCTTTCACAAGCTCCGCAACACCGCTTAAGGAATCTCGAGCCACGAAGCCAATCGGGGATAATTCCGTTTCGAGATAATTGATCTTCATCGTTACCTCCTCGGTATTTTGTTTTTTCACTTTAGGCCACCGGCTGCTGAGGTCTTTTCGCCTGACAACAGTTACTAAGGATTTCATTGGTTAGGAGACATAAGACGCCCAAGGGGCGAGTCCTGGAGAGCGCGGGCACCCGAACGTAAAGGAAGCGTTCAGGCCCCGGGCCACTGGAATAACCGCCCCTGGAGTGGATTGGGCGGTGGCCGACAAGACACAGGCTTATTGCCCGCGCGCGGAAGGGCTCGTCCCTTGGGTTCTTCCCGAACTCAAGTTGTCTACATACCTATGAACTCCTTAATATGTAGAGCACTACCTGTGCCAAAATCTATGGCGAGGGAAAGGCTACGTTCTTGATGACTTCTCGGCGCTGTCGGAATCAAACGAGAGACGGCTCGTTAAAAGGGTCGAAACTCTCGACCAAAAGGTCGAATTAGATTACTCAGCTCGCAGTGAAAAAACAGCGGTTGAACGTACGCTGATAGACGATGATTTTTGGAATGTTGTACTGCGCAAGGGCGCCACCATGGTCTAAGGCATAGCGACACACGGGTCGGACCACGCTATGTGTGAGTATTTTAGAATTTTTCGCCCGAGAGACAGTGTTTCCCAGGCTTAGCGCATCCCTTTCGCCGCCAAAATCATTCGCGTAGGCTTTTCAGTACTCCGGCAGTGTGTACGTCCACCCACTCGGCGACCTGCGATCACTCTCTTAGAGCGCACGTTTCGCCCTTTAAAAGGGACCGCTAGTCGCCCGCAGCCACCCTATTTCGCGCACTTCATCCGTCCGATCAATATATTTGCGCGGGTCCGACCTGGTTCCTTTATTGCTGCCGCCCTTCAGCCGGTTCACCCCTCGCTCACCTCGTCGGTCCGAACCTTGAAACTCTTCAAGGTATTGGGACCGAAGGTGCTGCTGATGGCGGCGTCGGCAGCGTCGCGGCCGCGGGCGATCAACACGCGTCCGATGCGCGGGGTATTGTTGCGGGCGTCGAAGGTGTACCAATGGCCGTCAAGGTAGGCCTCGAACCAGGCGGCGAAATCCATCGGGCCATAGGGCGGCGGCACGCCGATGTCGCCCAGGTAGCCGGTGCAGTAGCGTGCGGGGATGTTCATGCAGCGACAGAAGGCGACGGCGAGGTGTGCGTAATCACGGCAAACGCCGGTCCTCTCGTGGAAAGCCTCCCAGGCCGTCTTGGAGCGCGCGTGCTCGTAGCCAAATGTGATATGCCGGTGGACGTAGTCGCAGATCGCCTGGACGCGCCCCCATCCGGTCGATGAGTTGCCGAACAGTTGCCAGGCTGTCTCGGACAGGCGATCGGTCTCGCAATATCGGCTCCCCAACAGGAACAGCAGGGTCTCGTCGGGCAGTTCTTCCACCGGCGTCTGTCTCGCCGCCGAGACAACCACATCCGGCTGGCCCGTATCCCTCACGAGCGCATCGGCGGACAGCTTGACAAGCCCCTTGGGCGCGACGATACGGCTGCACCAGTTGCCAAAGCTGTCGCGATAGGCGGTGAGCGGGACGGGCGGGTCGGCGATCAGGTGGTCGGGAATGATGATGTCGGAGACGCGCGTGTAGTGGACGCTCAAGGTCAGGATCATCGGGGTCGGCTGCGGGCAGTCGTAAATCAGTTCGTAACCTATGCGGATCTTCATGGTGGTGCTCCTGCTGACCGCCAGCGCAGCGAGCTTGCTCTGGCGGTCTTGGTTGTGGGGTCGGAAATCCCCGCACAGCGGCTGGCGAGCGCCCTGCACAGCGATTCTACGATCACCTTGCGCATGGCGGTCCAATGTCGACCTGCCCTGACAACGTGCTTCTGGTTGACCTCCAGCTCGATGCCCACGTAGGCGCCGGCCGGCAGACGCCGACGAAACCAGGCGGTCAGGCCATCGCCTTTTCCCGCATACGGGTAATTGCGGCGGACGGTGAGATCGGGCGCACAAGCTTCAAGGGATGCCTTCCAGCGCTCGCACAGATCCGCCTCGACCGGTCGAGCCGGGTCATAGAGCAGGCCGATATCGGCGTCTCGTACCTTGGCGTCTAGCTCGGGCGTAAAGCTATGGGAAGAGAGGTGGATCACCAGGCCGTGGTCCGCGATCGCCTGCCTGACAAAACGCTCGGCTTGCGCGCGATAAGGCTGGTAATAGTGCTTCAATATCTGCTGACGCACCTCGGCAGGCGCTTTGCGGGTCGCCTCGGAATGGAGACGCGGATGGCCGACGGATCGATTGAGGTCAACGAGCAGACGGCTTACGGTGGAGGCCACCAGCGGCGCTGCAAACGCCGTTGCCAGCTCTCTTGCCATGATGAGCGCACCAGGATCGTAGCCGCGGTGGGAGTCCAGCAGCGCCTGATGGGCGTGAAACAGGTTCCGATACGGCGCGGGAATCCGGTTGCCGCCGTGCTCGCAGGTGATCACGAGGCCATCGCTTGCCAGACCGCCACAGTCCGCTGCGCGTCCGTCCATCGCCGCGGTCTCCGACAGCATGTTCAGTGGCCTTACCAGTCCAGGTTGGGCAGGCGGCTGAACACCTGTCGCGTGCCTTCACTCCATTGTTTGCCGAGCGCGCTGAAATACGCATCCCCCTCGTCGAAGCGGCGACGCATTCGCACTTCAATACTGTCCCGTTCGTAGCAAATCAGGTCGATCGGCATGCCGACGGACAAATTACTGCGCATCGTTGAATCGAACGAAACGAGGACACATTTTGCCGCGTCGTTCAGGGAGGTCGAACGGGTAATTACCCAATCAATGATCGGCTTCCCGTATTTGGTTTCACCGGTCTGGAGATACGGCGTCTCTAGGCTTGCCTCGATGAAGTTGCCCTGCGCATAGATCCGGAAAAGGCGTGGCGGCTCGCCCGTTATCTGGCCGCCGAGTATAAACGAGGCGTTGAAGGCGATATCACTGTCTGCCAGGTGCTGGCCGTCGCGCCGATCGACGTCCCGCATTGCGTCCGACACCAGCATCGCGGCATCGAACATGGACTCCGCGCTCCATAGATTGGGCACCCCGTCCTTAGCGTTCCCCCGCTGTTTCAGCACGCTGATGACGGCCTGTGTCCCGGCCAGGTTGCCCGAACTCAATAGAACGATGACCCGGTCACCAGCGCGTTCGAACACGGTCATCTTGCAGAAACGCGCAAAATTGTCGAGCTCGGCATGGGTACGCGAGTCCGACGCAAAAATCAGCCCGGTGTCGAGCATGATGCCTACACAGTAGGTCATGGCTGCTTCTCTCCGTTCAATCGAGACCACAATAATAGTGTACTATTGACATTGTGAGCGGACATTTTACCCAAGGCACTGGCGTTTATTTGTCAACGATAAAGATTTGATCTTCCTATCGAAGCTGAAACTCGTGTTTCAAGTATCGTCTGATCCACATAATGCGCTATGCGGGATAATTTCAGTCCAATATTAGACAGTTTCGAAAATAATTCACAGTGAATCTAATAACGTTGTTGACTAGATGGAATAACTAAGGTGAGAGATTAAACTGAGAACCACCGCCTTAAATACGGTGGGGTCCTCTCCGTCTAAAGACGGCTCAAGGGCGCTATAAGTTCCATGAACACTCAGACAGTTCGTCGCCACGTCAAGCCGCAGCCCCGCGCCAACACATCACAAACATCGCCTCCCTCTCTGCCTTTACCACTGCCGACAAACTTTGATCGCGAATCTTTGCTTCATCCGTTCCCTAAACCCCCAACTTCAGCTGGGGGGAGCAAGCGGATCATCAACTTGAAGGCTTCGCCTAAAGGCGAGGGATTTTCTCCCATTCCCCGAAGGAGACATTAAACTTTGCGGGACCCGTACACACGCCTAGCCAGTTTGGGCGAGCGTATATCATCTTGGCATGGTAAGGGGCGCTATCTTTCGATCGTTGTCGCAGGAATTAGACTATTTGTTGTATCGAGGTTGGAGGCGATCTTGCGGTTTAATCTCTTCGGGTAAATTCCCCCAGCTTGCTTGCCTAGAAGTCAATTCTCATTACCGAAGTATGTCATTCCCGGTAGTGGGCTACTTTCATTTAGGCTGCTCTTTGTGACCTCCGTTCGTCGGCTTCCCACAGTGCGACTAAATCGGAGACTTCCCATAGTTTTTTTGTAACGTTTGCTGCCATCGCCATCGGTGGGTCTTTTGGGTCTGCTTATACGCTTTGGCAAGTGTGAGTATGCCAGCGTTTCGATGGGAAGGCTAGGGCTAATGTTTGTTCACCCAAACGAAGATAAATACTCCGATCGCGATAACGAGAAAAACGATAGCGGCTAAGATCCCGTAATCCAAGGTGTTTAAAATTATAGTGTCGGACTCCTTTCTTGTCTGTCAGAAATCTGACACAAGGGGTTTTGAAAGTAGCCCACTACCTCATTCCCGCATGCTTTCAGCGGGAATCCAGACGATGTTATGATTCTCGATTGTTTAGCGTTCGTGCTGCCCTCAGGAGAAATTTGATTAATCCTGTGGTTCACTACTTTCTCTCCCGGATTGAACTTCCTGCGGATCGGAATCAGGACTTGAGGCTTCTTCCCGAAAGCCGTATTTAATCAGTTTGTATCGCAGCGCCCGTTCACTGATTCCCAGCAGCTCCGCGGCGTGGGTCTGGACACCGTCGGAGCTAGCCAGCGCTTCCCGGATCATGCGGCGCTCCAGCCCTTCCACCGCGACCGCGAGGTTAGTTTCCCGGTCGCCCTCAATCTCACGGTCTTGGACGGTCAAAGGTAGATCGCGGCTCCCGACCACATCATCCCTGGTGAGAACCACGGCCCGTTCAATAAGATTTTCGAGCTCTCGCACGTTGCCCGGATAGTCGTAGCGTAAAAGAACATCCCGGGCTTCATGCGTAAGACCACGGATCGTCTTGCCGTTCTTCTCCGCGAAGCGCCGAAGGAAGTGGTCGATCAACAGTGAAAGATCCGAGCGTCTTTCTCGCAGAGGTGGGATAAGAATCGTGACTACATTAAGCCGGTAATAGAGATCCTCCCGCAACTGTCCGGCTTTAATGAGCGCCTCCAGTGGCCTGTGGCTGGCAGCCAAGATCCTGACATTGACCTTGACCGGACGGCTGGAGCCCACCTTCTCGTATTCGCGCTCTTGAAGGACACGCAGGAGCTTCGCCTGCAAATGCAAAGGAAGATCGCCGATTTCGTCAAGAAAGATCGTCCCGCCATTGGCTAATTCAAAGCGCCCCTGGCGCGAAGTTACGGCGCCGGTAAAAGCGCCTTTTTCATGGCCGAACAATTCCGATTCGAGAAGAGTTTCGGGAAGCGCCGCGCAGTTTACCTTAACCAGAGGACCGGAGGCTCTTGGGCTGGCAAAGTGGATGGCCTTGGCAATCAGTTCTTTTCCCGTGCCGCTCTCGCCGCGGATCAAAACCGTTGCTTCACTTGGCGCCACCCGGCGCACTAGAGAAATGACCTCAAGCATCGGCCCGCTCTCACCGATAATTCCTTCTATGCGATGCCGGCCCTGTAACGCTTCCCGAAGCTCGCGGTTCTCGGCGATGATTCGATAGCGCTCGCTGACCTGTCGAATCCGGAAAAGCAGCTCATCCAAATTCAGCGGCTTGGTCAGGTAGTCGGTTGCTCCTCCTTGGATGGCGGAGACGGCCGCTTCGATGCTTCCAAAGGCGGTCATCAGAATGACCGGCGTCTCAGGGTTGATGGCGCGCACGGCCTGGAGCAGAGCCGAACCCGACAGGTTGGGCATCTTTTGATCCGTAAGGATCAGATCGATGGACTCCTGACGAAAAAGCTCCAGGGCCTTTACGCCGCTTTCAGCTGCGGCCACGTCAAAGCCCTGCTTTTTGAGAAAACCCAAGACCAGCTCGCGCTGGGCTGGTTCGTCGTCGACTACGAGAATACGGAAACGATAAGGCATTCACACCTCCACACCGTTAATGGGCAAGGAAATTAGAAAGCGGCACCCACCGCCCGCTTCATGGGTAACAGTGATCTTCCCGCCGTGGGTCTCTATAATCCTGCGTGCGATCGCCAACCCTAGCCCGGCGCCCTTGGCCTTGGTCGTGAAGTAAGGCTCGAAGATTCGCGTCCGGTTTTCCGGCGCAATCCCGATTCCGGTATCCGTGACGCTGATTAGAAAATTGCCGTTCGACGTTTTTGCCTCCAGCGTCAATGTCCCGCCTTCGGGCATCGCTTGAAGACCGTTAAGAATTAAATTCAAGAGCGCTTGTCTGAGATATTCACGGTCCGCCTTGAGCGGGGGCAGAGTCAGCGGAGCAACGACTTGGATCTGCACCTTCGATTGCTGAGCTTCGCCTTCCACCAATGTGGCTAATTCATTAAGGACAGCCTGGACCCGCAACGCTTCGGGTTTAATCTCGAGAGGGCGCGCCAGCGAGAGGAATTGCTCCACGATCGAGTTGAGACGGTGCACTTCCCCCAACATCAGTTCTGTCACGCGAGAGTATTGCTCCTGATCATCGGTTGGCTGAAATTCGACCTTGAGACGTTGCAGTCCCATCGAAATGGCATTGAGCGGGTTTCTGATCTCGTGGGCGACGGTCGCAGCCAGGTTTCCCAGTGCTGAGAGTCGTTCTCTGTGTAACACTTCGATTTCCAAGGCTTTGACCTCTTCCATATGCGACTGCTGGTTATAGAGAATCGCCGCCATTCCCAGAATGCCCGCGCCTACGATAGCCAGCCCTAAGGTAATGATGGCGCGCAGGCTGTTGTCCCAGGCGACCTCCATTGATCCCAGGGAAAGACCTATCTTAAGGAAACCCAGATTGGATTCATCCAGCGCAACGGGTTTGACTACTTCAAAGTAACGTTTTCCCCCGCCGCTCTCGACAATTTGGCTGAAGAGCTGACCGTCGATCTTCGCCCTCAAAACCAGGGGTTCTTTTTCTTGCTGTCCGATACGATCTCGATCGGTATGGGCTACGACATTCAGGTTACTATCGAGGAAAGCGACGAACTCACTGTTCGATTGACGGCCCAGATTCTCGATCTGAATTTGAACTCCCATCTCTTTATCGAAGTTTAAAACATAGTCGGCGTTGGCGTGGACCGCGATGATGCCTGGAAAACTGCGGGCACCGATGGCGACACCAAAAACACTGCCTTCCCAGAATTCCTTTTGGTTGATCCTTGGTGGCGGCTCGGCGGCCTTTTTCTCATCTTTTTCCCTGGGCAGCCGCCAACGCTTTCCCCACATATAGCTTATCGTCTGCAGGCGGCGTTGAAAGAGTTCTTCGTTCTCCTTTTGCCTTGCCATTAGTGCCGGCAGTGCGGCAAGCTCCCAAGGTTGGCCCTGCTGATCGAGTAGATCGATCTTTTGCAGGCGGTTCATAGCGCTGATCTCTTTAAGCAGCGCTTGATCTACTTGGCGAGAGATCAGCAGTTGGTCGATCAGCCGGGCGTTGTCCAAGAGCCGCTGCCCGATGAGCTCCTCCAAGAGAGCGTTCCCGACGATGGCGTTTCTAACACTGGCCTCCATTGCTTTGGCCAGTGTAGTTCCTTTGTCCTCGGTCTGGCGCAAGAATTCCTGCTTGAGCCGTTGAGCTTCAAAAAAAACGTAGAGGGAGGCTAAGGCGAGAAGTAGGAGACCCGAGGCGAGAAAGTGGCGTGGTAAAAAAACTCTTCGCATGGACGAAAGCATTATAGTCACGATTGCGGGCGAAAAACGACCCCGGGACCAGTTAGTCCAGGGGTCGTTGAATTACCTCTCTGGCTTTAAGACGCGATCTGCCAGAGTGATCGATCCTGCCTTTACTTGCTGCTGCTGATCAGCACTTCGACTCGCCGGTCGCGCGCGAGCTTCGCGTCGCCGTATGCGCCCGACTGTATCTTCGAAGACGGCACTCCTGCCTGGATCAGCGCGTCACGAACGGCGCTGATACGACGGTCGCTCAGGTCCTGGTTGCGCGGGTCTGTGCCGCGCGGATCCATGGAGCCGTCGATTCCGATTCGGAGGGATGGATTCTGCTTCATGTAGGCCGCGATCTCGGACACCTTGCCCGTGTCGGAAGCCTGAATGTCGGCTCTGTTGAATTCGAACACGAACTCCCTGAACGAGGTCCAGCGGTCAACCGCACCGACCGAGCCCTGGGCGCCGATCGCTCCGACTGAGCCTTGCGCGCCTGCGGGACCGGAACGGCCAGCCGCGCCAGTGTTACCGGCAGTGGTGCTGCCTTGTGCGCCCGTCTCTCCGGCTGTGCCTTGCACGCCTGCGGGACCCGAACGGCCGGCTGGGCCGGCAGGACCGACTAACGTCGCGCCTTGAGCGCCCTTATCTCCGGCTATGCCTTGCGCGCCTGCGGGACCAGAAGGCCCGGCTGGGCCGGCAGGACCCACTGTGCTAGAGCCTTGCGCACCTGTGTCTCCCCTCATTCCTTGCGCGCCTGCGGGACCGGCAGGACCCACTACGCCGCCAGGACCGACCGCGACTGCGCCTGGGGCGCCCGTCGCCCCGGTTTGGCCTCGGATGCCTGCGGGACCAGCCGGGCCTTCTACACCGGCAGGGCCGGACATGATAGCGCCTGGAGCGCCCTTCTCTCCAACTGGACCTCGCGCGCCTACGGGACCGGCAGGGCCCACAGGGCCGGCGGGACCGACGAAGCTAGGGCGTTGTTCGTCCGCCACACTGATGGGCTGCGCAGTGCTACACCCAGCGGCGAGCAGCGCGACAGCCGCAATCGACATTAGTTTCTTCATCACAACCTCCTTTGGTTGGACTGGTTAGAGGGTTAAGTCAGGCTTACTTGAAGAATTTTAAGTAACCTCAGGAGTGAAACCCTATGCCTAGAATTGCTTTAACCTTGGGAGTATGTTTGCGACCCTTTAGAGCCGGCCGGTCAAGAGTAGAACAACAACCACCAGCAACACCACACCGAGAATGCCCGAAGGTGCAAAGCCATACGAGTGATAACCCCAGTTGGGCAGACCGCCCACCAGAAACAGAATTAGGACGATCAACAGTATCAGGCCCATAATCAGTTACCTCCCTTTAGGTGTTTTTCTTTGAACTAGAGCAATAGAGCAGTTGTTGTGCCAAACCTTGTCCGTGAGGGAAAGGCTAGATGTTCCGATAGCTTCTTTAGCCTGTCAGGATGAATATGGAGAGCAAGCTCGGCAAAGTCGTCGAGGCTTTCGACCAAAAGGTCGGAAGGACTATTTAGTTCGGCGACTGTTTTTTCTTTCATGTTGTGAACGAGATCCTCGAAAGAGGATTGCACGATGACGCGGTTAAACCGGGATCGATAGTTGTTGACGGGACTGATATTGTCGATGACGGCAGTGGTTGGAATCGTACCGGCAGGTCATAGATGATGTGCTTACTGCGATTGAACGTCGGCCTTGTCTTTGGTGGGTACCCCTTTGATTCTTGCAAGGCAATCTCTGAGGGCTTCGTCGCGTGATTTTCCAGTACCAACATATTCGTCTTTGTGGCGGCCAACTAGGTGCTGCGCCCGCGAGAATCTTATGAACAAAAATAAAGACCCGTCCGTCTTCTCTCAGAAGTTGATAAAGCGAAACCTGGGTAAAACAATCTCCTGTGTTTATTAATTGTTCGAAGGGATTCACGGTTGTGGTTCTCCTTTCTGGGGCTATCGCGCATTGATAAAGGGAGGCGACATTCGGTTGCAACCCTGCTCTTAGGCACCTAAAGATAGCAAGAGCAATCGTGGAAGCCGGGAAGTTACGGTGACTCGGAAGGGCTTGCTGTCCAACACTGGACAGTCTTGAAAAGAAATATCGCGCTGCTCGCGTAGGTGCTTTAGCGGCTCTAGGCGATCTGAGCGAGGTAATTGGTGAGTTTGTTTTCTTTGATGATGAGAAAGCGATCTCTGTTGGTCTCAAGCAGCCCATGTTTGCGAAATCTCTCCATAAACATGCTGATCCGAGGCCGCGTCGTGCCCACCATCTCGGACAATTCTTCATGGGAAATCTTTAGTTCGATGCGAATGCTGCGCGGGTCCTTCTTGCCCATCGTGCGAGCCAGCTGTAACAAAGTCTGGCCCAGCCGATGTTCGCTATCCACCGTCACTAAATTGGCTATTACCCGTTGTTGGTCGGCAATGCGCACGGCGAGGTATTGCGCGAAGCCCCCAAACAAGGAGTCGCGGCTTAAGCGCGCAAAGAACTGAGAGCAAGGTATTTGTTTCAAAGTCGTTGCTTTCATCGCGGTCGCTGTTTCCTGACGTGCGCCTAACCCGGCTAAGCACAGCTCACCGAAAATATCTCCGGCGCTGTGGATAGCAAGGAGGCATTCTTTACCTTCGGGCGAGAGCAGAAGCAGTTTGATCTGGCCGCTCTCGATGAAGTAGACCATCTCGTCTTGATCGCCACAAGTGTAGACGTTGCTGTGTCTCGCGATTGTCACGGCGCGAGAATTTTGGGTCTCGTGCTGCAACGAATCACGCATTTGCTGTTTGAACTTGTCAGCTTGAGGAGTCTGTTGAATCATGATCGTGTCTCCTTGTGCCCAACTTGTGGACAATTGATCCAAGGGTCAATCCGGGCACGACATTGCGCATGATAGGCGACCCAGTCGAACTACGCCTTCTTGGCTCCAACTACGACCAAGACGATTCCACCGACAAGCACCAATCTGATTTAAACCAGACAACTCTGTTTGCGACCCTTTAGAGCCGGCCGGTCAAGAGCAGAACAACAACGACCAGCAGCACCACACCGAGAATGCCCGAAGGTGCAAAGCCATACGAGTGATAACCCCAGTTCGGCAGACCTCCCACCAGAAACAGAATTAGGACGATCAACAACAACAGGCCCATAATCAGTTACCTCCCTTTAAGTGTTTTTCTTTGAACTCTATGTCAGAGCAATAGAGCAGTTGTTGTGCCAAACCCTGTCGTGAGGAAAAGACAGCTGTTCCGTTAGCATCGTTAGTCGGTCAAGATGAACAACAAGAAAGGCTCGGCAAAATCGTCGAGGCTTTCGACCAAAAGGTCGGACCAGACTAAGCAAATAGTGGGTTAAAACTTACGGT
>Ga0209857_1000171_pt1 | contig 14981 bp, 13 predicted proteins | sample GWRWN1_10_20_FD_187226 | JGI IMG/M metagenome (GOLD analysis project Ga0209857, IMG submission 187226) | Riverbed sediment microbial communities from areas with no vegetation in Columbia River, Washington, USA - GW-RW N1_10_20 (SPAdes)... | ecosystem: Environmental > Aquatic > Freshwater > River... | reverse complement strand
CACAAGCAGAGAGCCGCTTTTGCCTCGCACGGTTTCGTGGACCTGTTGTACCGTGTCGCCAATCTCACCCACCGCATGCAGGAACACCGCAGCATGATCGACCCCGTCACGCGTCTGGTTCACCAGGGTGTTCACATTCTCTGTCATCGCCCGCATCTCACGCACAAGGGATGGCAGCTCGCTGCTCATCTGCGCGAGCAGTTGTTCCGATTCCGCGATGGTCTTCCTGAGCTGGATCAGCATCGGCACCAGATACCCGACCAGCACGGCAAAGGCCGTCGCGACCAGCAAGGCAGCGATTTCGACAATCATGTTTCCTCCGTTAGGCGTAAGGCGTGAGGCGTCAGGGGGCTCATTATGACTTTCTTTCTCTTTACGCCTAACCCCTCACGCCTCACGATTCACCGGATATGCGGCTTTTTCGTGCGCCACATCGTCGCTTGCTCATAGGCATGAGCGGCGCGGAGGACCGTCTCCTCCTCGAAAGCTCGCCCGATGATTTGCAATCCGATCGGCAAGCCGGCCTTGCTGAACCCACAGGGTAGCGAGATGGCCGGGATCCCCGCTAGATTCACTGAGATCGTGTAGATGTCCGAGAGATACATCTGGAGTGGATCCGCGACCTTCTCGCCCAGCTTGAAGGCAGGGGTCGGCATCACAGGGGTGACGATCAAATCCACCTCCTGAAATGCCGCTTCAAAGTCCCGCCGGATGAGGGTGCGGACAGCCTGGGCCTTGCCGTAATAGGCGTCGTAGTAGCCGGCGCTGAGGGCATAGGTGCCCAGCATGATCCGTCGCTTGACCTCAGGCCCGAATCCCTCCTGCCTGGTCGTCATATACATCTCCAGCAGATCCTTGGTCTGCTTGGAACGCAGGCCGTACTTCACACCGTCATAGCGCGCCAGGTTCGAGCTGGCCTCTGCGGTGGCCACCACATAGTAAGTCGCGATCGCAGCATCAGTGGTGGGCAACTTAACATCCTTGATGTCCCCGCCTAGCCGCTTCAGCTCCTCGATGGCCCCCCGCACCGCCTGGTCCACTTCCGGATCAAGTCCTTCCGCAAAATACTCCTGGGGAACGCCGACTCTCACCTTCTTGAGATCTTTCCTCCTGAAGACCTTCGTGTAATCCGGCACCGGCAGGTTGGCGGAGGTGGAATCCAAGGGATCGTGTCCGGCGATCACATTCAGCAGCACCGCCGCATCGGTCACATCCTTGGTAATCGGGCCGATCTGGTCCAGCGACGACGCAAAGGCCACCAACCCGAATCGCGACACGCGGCCGTAGGTCGGTTTCAGTCCAACGACCCCGCAACAGGCCGCTGGCTGCCTGATGGACCCGCCTGTATCCGAGCCCAGCGCAGCCACGCATTCGTCCGCCGCCACTGCGGCGGCAGACCCGCCGCTCGACCCGCCAGGGATAGAGCCCAGGTTCCAGGGATTGCGGCTCGGACCGAAGGCCGAGTTTTCGGTCGACGAGCCCATCGCGAATTCATCCAGATTGGTCTTCCCCAGCAACAGATACCCCTGGCCCCGCAGCCGCGCGATCACGGTGGCGTCGTAAGGCGGGACGAAGTTGCCCAGGATCCGCGACGCACAGGTGGTCAGGACGTCTTCGGTGCAGATGTTGTCCTTGACCGCCAGCGGCATTCCCATGAGCGGCATCGTCCGTCGCCAGCCTTTCAGCTTTTGATCCAGCGCATCAGCCTGGGCTAGGGCCGACTCCTTGGTGAAGGTGATGTAGGCCTTGACCTTCGGCTCGACCTGGCTGATGCGCAGGGAGTAGGCCTGCACGATCTCGCGCGCGGTCACTTCCCCGTTGGTGAATTTCTCCTGCAGCTCGTGCAGCGTGAGCTTATATAAGGCCATGTCAAAAAGGGCTATAGGCCCTAGGCGATGGGCTATGGACTGAGGGACCAGTTTTATCCCCTAGCCTATAGCCCATTGCCCCTAGCCTCGACTGACAATCCGGTTCCGTTCATCCACCTTGATGATCCGTGGGGCATGCCGCTTGATCTCATCCTCAGCGTAAAACTCATAGCAAAAGATGATGATCTGGTCTCCGATCGCACCCTTGCGCGCCGTCGGGCCGTTCAACACGATCTCGCCGCTTCCCCGTTTTCCTGCCATCGCGTAGGTGGTGAACCGTTCTCCGTTGTTGAGATTGGAAATGACCACGGCTTCATAGGGTAGGATCCCGGCCGCCTCCAGCAGATCCTCGTCCACAGTCAGGCTGCCTTCGTAGTCGAGGCAAGCATCGGTCACAGTCGCGCGATGAATCTTGGCCCGCAGCATTTGTCTGAACATTGCTGATACTCCATTAATCGTTAAACGTTAATCGTGAATCGCAACTGCAAGGTGTAGAAAAGCATCCTTCGTTTAACGAATAACGATTCACGTTTAACGTTCTTCAAGAATCTTTGGAACTCGGAAGAACCCGTTTTCGCACTCCGGCGCATTGGCCAGCGCCTTCTCAGCCGGCAGAGACGGACACACCTTATCTTCACGAAGCACGTTGGTCTGCTCCAGCACTGTGGCGGTGGGCTCTACCCCGTCCGTATTGAGCGTCTTCAGCTTGTCCATGTAAGTCAGGATACTGCTTAAGTGCGTGCCGAAGACCTCTTTCTCAGCCTCCGTGATCTCCAGCCTGGCCAACTTCGCCACCCTCTCGACTTCTTCTTTGCTGATTCGCATAAAAACGTCTTTCAAGTCAGAAAGTCCGAACGTCGAAAGTCGAAGACCTTATGACTTTACGACTTTTTGACGTGTTCATTCGACCGTTACGCTCTTGGCCAAGTTCCGTGGCTGATCCACATCAGTGCCGCGAAGCACGGCGATGTAATAGGCCAGCAGTTGCAGCGCCACGGTGAACAGGATCGGCGACAGCAGCGCCGGCACGTCCGGGACCGTGAACACCGCATCAGCCACCTTTCCGAGATCCCGCTCTCCCTCGCTGACAAAGGCAATCACCGGCGCGTTGCGGGCCTTGACCTCCATCAGATTGCTGACCGTTTTTTCGTACAACCGATCGCGCGGCACCAGGACCACAACCGGCATGTCTTTATCAATCAGCGCAATCGGCCCGTGCTTCATTTCCCCGGCTGCATAGCCCTCCGCATGGATATAGGAAATCTCCTTCAGCTTGAGCGCCCCTTCGAGCGCGACGGGGTAGTTAATGCCGCGTCCAAGATACAGGAAGCTCCGCTTGGTGTGGTAGCGCTTGGCAATGGCCACAATCTCGGCCTCTCGCTTCAGGATATGCTCCACATACTTCGGCAACGAGACAACCCGCTCCAGCCATACCCGTCCATCATTGGCGTTCAGCACCCCGCGCACGTGCCCCAGATGCAACGCGAGCAGGTACAGCGCGGTCAGTTGCCCAGTGAAGGCTTTGGTTGAAGCAACACCGATTTCCGGACCGCAATGGATGTACAGCACACCGTCGGACTCCCGCGCCAGCGTGCTCCCCACGACATTCACGATAGCCACTACGCGCGCGCCCTTCTCCTTGGCCTCACGGGCCGCCGCCAGCGTATCGGCCGTCTCACCGGACTGCGAGATCGTGATGAACAGATCATCCTTCTCTACCAAAGGGTCGCGATACCGGAACTCCGAGGCGATGTCCACCTGCACCGGAGTTCTGACCATTTCCTCCAGCAAGTATTTCCCCACCAGCCCCGCATGCCACGAGGTCCCGCAGCCCACGATCCAGATCTTCCCCACGGCGGCGAACTGCTCCGGACTCAGTCCGATATCCGGGAGATCGGCCTCTCCGGTCTCGAACCGGTACCGGCCACGCATGGTGTCCAGAATCGTCTGCGGCTGTTCGTGAATCTCCTTCAGCATAAAGTGGGGATACCCGCTCTTCTCCGCTGTCGCCGCGTCCCAGGTAATCCGCGTGGCCATCCGTGTCACCGGACGTCCCTCAGGGTCCATGATGGAGACGTCGGACCCAGTCACCACCGCCACGTCCCCTTCCTCGAGGTAGGTGACCTCCTTGGTATGAGACAGCATCGCCATGACGTCGGACGCGATCAAGGTCGCGTCTGCGCTCCGCCCCATTACCAGCGGACAGCCGGAACGGGCCGCCACCAACGTGCCAGGCTCGCTTTCACAGATGGCGGCAATGGCGTAGCTGCCACGGATCTCCTTCGTCGCAGCACGCACGGCGTTAGCAAGGCCCCTCCCCTGCTTGAGCTGACGCCCGATCAGATGCGCCACCACTTCCGTATCGGTCTCGGATTTAAAGCGATACCCTTCCTTCTGCAGTTGTTGCTTGAGCGGCAGATAATTTTCAATGATGCCGTTGTGCACCAACACGCAGCCATGGGACCGGTGCGGATGCGCGTTCTGCTCTGAGGGCTTGCCGTGTGTCGCCCACCGCGTATGCCCGATGCCGACCGGTCCCCTGACAACCTTGCCGGCCAGGGCTTTCTCCAGATTGGCCAGCTTGCCGACGCTGCGGCGCACCTCAATCTTTCCATCTCGCAGGACCGCGATGCCGGCCGAATCATATCCCCGATACTCCAGACGCTTGAGGCCCTCTAAGAGGATAGGAACTGCATCCTGCTTCCCCACATATCCGACGATGCCGCACATACCCTTATCGCTTCTCCCCCTTCTTTCCCCTCACGCTTCCGTTGCCCCTTGCTTCTTGCCTTTCACGAGCGGGCGATGGGCCTGCCGGAGGTAGCGCGCGCCGGCGGGCGGCCCACCCCGGATTATTCACTTGCACGGCCCTTGCAATCGCGAGCGCGTCCGCCGGCACATTCTCCGTCACGGTCGAGCCCGCCGCAATCACAGCCCCTCGCCCCACTGTGACCGGCGCGATCAACTGCGTATCGCTCCCGACAAACACCTCGTCCTCGATGACGGTCGCATGTTTGCGAGACCCATCGTAGTTGCAGGTAATCGTGCCGGCGCCGATGTTCACCCCCTTGCCGATCCGGGTATCACCGAGATAACTCAAATGATTTGCCTTGGATCCCTCGCCCAATTCGGTTTTCTTCATCTCCACGAAATTGCCGACTTTGGCCGAACGGCGCAGTACCACCCCAGGCCGCAGATGTGCGAAGGGCCCGATCACTGTGTCGTCCTCGAGATGAGCGTCCCGAATCACACAACAGTCGAGGACCGTCACTCGATGACCGAGCCTGCTGTCGCTGACCCGAGTGTGGGACCGGATCACGCAGCCCTCGCCAATGATCGTCTGTCCTTCAAGCGTCACATGCGGATGCAGGACCGTATCCTGCCCGATCTTCACGTCCGCGTCGATCCAGGTCGTGGCCGGGTCCTGCAGGGTCACCCCTGCCTGCATCCAGCGGGCACAGATCTGTTGCCGAACGACCCGCTCCGCCGTCGCAAGCTGTTCGCGGGTATTAATGCCCAACCCTTCCTCCGCAACCCGGGTTGCCATCGCCACAACTCGGAGCCCTCGCTTCACGGCCAGCGCCACGATATCGGTCAGATAGTATTCCCTCTGCGCGTTATGGGGCTTGAGCTTCTCCAATGCCTCGAACAGGAACGGACCATCCACGACATAGGTTCCAACATTGATTTCCTGGATGCGAGACTCGGTGTCGGTCGCGTCACGATCCTCCACGATTCGGAGCACTGTCTCACCTTGCCGTCCACCACGTTCACGACTCTGCTTACGCACGACACGTCCGTATCCAGTCGGCTCTTCCAGGACAGTGGTCAGCAGCGTCACGGTCGCTCCTTCACGTTCATGCAGCCTGACAAGTTCCCGAACGGTGGATTCCCTGAGCAGCGGCGTGTCCCCGTTGAGAATCACGTACCGCTCAGCAGGACCGCCCCATTCTCGTAGAAACACTGTTCGGGCCTGCATCACCGCATGGCCTGTCCCAAGCTGCTCTTTCTGTTCGACGATGAAGGTGCGGGGAGTCCTAGTGGTTGAAGCGCCGTGTGCCTCGAGCAGGGCTTTCACCTGCTCTCCCTGGTAACCTATGACGACAGCCATTCCTTCACCGGCGAGCCGTTCCGCCAGCTCGACGCCATAGAGCACCATCGGGCGGCCGGCGACCGGATGGAGCACTTTGACTAGCTTGGAGCGCATCCGGTTGCCCAAGCCGGCCGCCATGACGATTGCCCCAAGAGCCTTGATCCGGCCCTCCATCTGCTTCGCAGTTCCGGCTGCGGAGTCACCGGTGCGCTGGTGGGCACGCTTCACAGTCATGCAATCGGAACCTCCAGATCAGTCGCCCGGGCTTTCGCCTTCGCTGACTGAGTGCCGACAGCAGTTTTCATCGGCTGTGCTGGTGTGTACAAGCCACCGGAGACGATCAGCTTCATGGCCTCTTCCACACTCATGTCCAGCGGCACCACTTCCTTTTCGGGAACCAACAAAAAATACCCGGACGTGGGATTTGGCGAGGTCGGCACATAGACGTTCACAAGCGGATCGGGCGAGATGTCCTGAATCTCTCCACGGGTCACGCCGGTCACAAACGCGAAGCAATAGTGTCCGTTCTTGGGGAACTGGATGAGGACCACGCGATTGTATTTTTCCCGCTCCGTAAAGGACAGGATGTCCATCATGGATTTCAGTGTCGAGTAGATGCCGCGGACCACCGGCACCCGGTGGAGAAACTCTTCCCAGAGTCTCACGATCTGTCCTCCGATGAAATTCGCAGCCAGGAGGCCGGTGACGAAAATCAGCAGGACTAAGGTCAGGATGCCGAGCCCTGGTACGTAATAGCCTGGGGTGAAGACCCTCGCCAACATGTCCCCCAAGATGCTGTCCACCGTGACAAAGAGCGTCTTGAGGATCAGCACCGTGCCCCAGATCGGGGTAATGACCAGTAACCCTGTGAGAAAATACCGTTTTAGCGAGGCTCTGAGGGTTTTCACCGGGGGCGCTCCTCAATTGGTTATGATACAAGCTTTACCAGGGTGCCGCAAGCCTTTTATTGCTATTTTCAAACACTTGGACTACTATCGCTGCCACAGTTCAGGTGGGTTCCGGAGTAGAAAATGGGAGGAAAACCGAGGGGGGCCAAGGGCGTCCTGATCACCTTCGAAGGGATCGAAGGAAGCGGCAAAACGACCCAGCTTGTCAGGTTGGCGAAGCTCCTTCGTGAGGACGGCCACCGCGTGGTGGAGACCAGGGAACCAGGGGGAACCCCTTTTGCCGAGCGGATACGGGAACTCATCCTAAGCCCCGCGGTCGAACTGATCGCGCCGGAGTGCGAGGCCTTCCTGATCCTGGCCTGCCGCAGCCAACATGTAGCCCATGTCATCCAGCCGGCCCTCAAAGAAGGAGCGGTGGTGTTGTGCGACCGCTTTTCGGACTCCACCCTCGCCTATCAAGGCTACGCCCGCGGGCTGGACGTTCAATTCCTTCGCACGCTGAACCGATTCACGACCAGTGGACTGACCCCAGACCTGACCCTGCTCTTCGATGTCCCTGTGCCTCTTGGCCTCGCACGGCGGCAGCGACACGAGACGGAGCAGAACCGGTTGGATCGGGAGTCGCGACGTTTTCACGAGCGAGTCCGTCAGGGGTTCCTGGAACTGGCAGCCCGACAGCGGCGCCGGATCAGAGTGGTTGACGGACGCGCTGATCCGGAGACTATTGCTGCGGAGGTGGCCGCCATCGTCAGACGGTTTCTTCAAGCCCGTCGAAAGTCAAAAGTCAGAAAGTCATCAACTTGACATGCCTTTCCGCGACCTCATTGGACACGAACGACCCAAGTCCATCTTACGAGCTGCAATGCTCCACGATCGCGTGGCGCATGCGTATCTGTTCTACGGAGAGGATGGCATCGGCAAGCGGCTGACGGCGGTCCGATTCGCGCAAGCGATCAACTGCGACACCGACTACGGTCCGGACGGTCCCGACGCCTGTGGAACCTGCCGGTCCTGTCATCAAATCGAAGCTCGTACCCACCCGGACTTCCTGCTGATCGAACCGGACCAGGAACAGACCAACCCCCAAATCAAGATCGAGCAGATCCGGGATCTCGAGTCTCAGATCATCTACAGGCCCTTGATCGGCCGTCGAAAGGTCTGCATCATTGATGAGGCGGATCGGCTGACCTTGGGAGCGGCCAACGCGCTGCTCAAGACCCTCGAAGAACCACCGGCTCATAGCCTGTTTCTGCTTGTCACCAGCAGGCCCTTTGCGTTGCCGGCTACGGTCAGGTCCCGGTGCCAGGGTCTGCGCTTCGCCGCCCCGGCCAGAACCCAGGTGGAGGCCGCACTGATCCTGAGGCGGGAAATTCCGCCAGACGATGCCCGCTTTTTAGCCGTCGTGACTCAGGCCCGAATCGGTCAGGCACTTCAGACGGATCTTGGAGCGGCCCGCGCGCAACAGGACGAGTTCAGTAGCCTCGCCTCAGCCGAGTCTCTTGAGTCAGTCACCACACTGTTGACCGCGGCCGAGACCCTTGCCAGAGCGGACCGCGCGACCGAAGCCCTGGAGTGGATCACGCGATGGGTCCGGGACCTGGTCCTGGTCCGCATTGGCGCTGACCCGGACAGCCTGCTGAACCTCGACCAGCTTTCCACGCTGAAGGAAACAGTCCGAAACATGCCGCTTGATGGGCTGTTGGACCTGCTGGAGGACATCGAGGCACTGCAGCGAAGCGCAACGCGAAACCTGAACCTCCAGATGGCGCTGGAGACGGTCCTGTTGCGCCTGCGAGACGCTCTTTCCGTCCCAGCCCAAGCCCATTCCACCTAGCTTTCCGTGCAAGCGACCTGTTATCTTTTATCCGATTGCCGATGAGCAAACCGTTTTACATCACGACCCCGATCTACTACGTCAACGATGTCCCGCATATCGGGCATGCCTATACCACCATTGCAGCTGACGTGCTGGCGCGCTGCAGGCGACTGTCCGGGGACGACGTCTTCTTCCTGACCGGCCTGGACGAACACGGCCAGAAGGTCCAACAGGCTGCGCAGAAGGCGGGCATTGATCCCCAAAGCTACTGCGACCAACTTGCCCCGAAGTTTCAGAGTCTTTGGAAGCGGCTGAATATTTCGAACAATGCTTTTATTCGAACTTCCCACCCCAGACATAAAGAAATAGTTCAGGCAAAACTTCAAGAACTATATGACAAGAAACTAATTTACAAGGCCGACTATACCGGTTGGTACTGCACCTTCGACGAGCGGTTCTGGACAGAGAAGGATGTCACCGACGGGCTCTGTCCGGACTGCAAGCGTCCGGTCGATCGGCTAAGCGAGAGCAACTACTTCTTCAGGATGGGCCAATACCAAGGACGCCTCTTGGATTACATTACGCAAAATCCGGAGTTCATCCGGCCCGAGCAACGGCGCAACGAAGTGCTCGGGTTTTTGCAGTCGCAAAAGCTCGGCGATCTCTCGATCTCACGGCCGAAGGCACGGCTGTCGTGGGGAATCGAGCTGCCCTTTGACCACAATTATGTGACTTATGTCTGGTTCGACGCCTTGGTCAACTACATCTCCGCCCTGGAGTACCTCACCCCGGCCCCCGCTTTTGGCCAATACTGGCCGGCCACTATTCACCTCGTCGGCAAGGACATTCTGACAACCCATGCCGTGTACTGGTCCACGATACTCATGGCCTTGGAGCTTGCACTCCCGCATACCATTTTTGCCCATGGGTGGTGGACCGTGAACGGCGAGAAGATGTCCAAAAGCCGAGGGAACGTGGTGGACCCGAACGCGATGGTTGACCAATTCGGAGCAGACGCCTTTCGCTATTTCCTTTTGCGCGAAGTCCCATTCGGCCACGACGGCGATTTTTCAAGTGAGGCCCTGATCGGTCGTATCAATAGTGATCTAGCCAACGGACTGGGCAACCTGCTCAATCGGACCCTGACGATGATCGAAAAATATTGTCACGGCGCCATTCCGGCAACAGGCTCTCCTGCCATTCCAAAAATGGAAGAAAACATTCGAGATGTTGCAGAGAAGCTCCTTCAGGCAGTTGAGGGAGGCTTCGGCTCCTCCCTCCCTTTCAAAGAAAACCTTCAGATCATCTGGGAGCTTATCTCTAGATGCGATGAGTACATTGACAAAAGCGCACCATGGGATTTGGCGAAACGACCTGAGGACAGGCCCAAACTCGATACCGTCCTCAATACGGTGGCCAAGGCGCTACGATTCCTCTGCGTCCTGGTCTATCCCTACATGCCACAGACGGCTGAGGAGATGAAGCAGCAACTCGGGCTGATGTTGAATTTTTCAAAGCCATTGCTGGCTGGCGATTTCACGTGGGATGGCCTGCCCCCCGGCACGCAGATCGTCAAGGGCAAGCTTCTCTCCCCCAGAATTGACAACACCAACTCACAAGGAGACGCACGCGTGACGCAGGAGAACCAGACTCAGCCGACAACCACCCCCCCGGCATCCACGGCGGCCGGGCGTCCGATCCCACCACCGGCGTCGCAGATCACGCTCGAGGAGTTCCAGCGGATCGCCCTGAAGACGGCGATCGTGCTCAGCGCCGAGCGGGTCCCGCGATCGGACAAGCTGATCAAACTGCAAGTGGACGTGGGAGGCCAGCAGCTTCAGATCGTAGCCGGGATCGGTAAGAACTACGAACCCGAGAGCCTTGTCGGTCGTCGGCTCGTGGTCGTTGCCAATCTCAAGCCGGCTAAGCTCATGGGTGTCGAGTCGCAGGGCATGGTCCTGGCGGCGGGGGACGCAGAGGTGCTGGAAGTGCTGACCCTGCAGCGCGACGTGCCACCCGGCACAAAAGTGAAATAAGTAATGTATCGGCTGCTCCTTTTGAGCATCATCATGGGGCTCGTTACAAGCCTCGCGCAAGCCGCCGATCCAGCCAATTCGATCCCTGCTCTTAACGGCGAACCAGTCGCCACAGAGGTGATGGTCCGGGTCGTGGCGCATGGCGCCATGGTGCTGGGTGATGAGGTCGGCGGCGCCCGCGTGACTATCACCGACTCGGCAACTGGTCGTTTGCTCGCCTCCGGCCAGCAGCAGGGTGACGCAGGGGACCAGAACCAGATCATGCACACTCCTCGGCTGATGGAGGAACCACGGTACTCCACTCGTCCGTCCGGTTCGTTCCAGACAACGCTCTACCTCGATCGGCCGACCCTCGTTGAGATTTCCGCTCAAGGTCCGCTGGCGTACCCGGCCGCGATGCAGCGGGCCAGCAAAACCGTGCTGCTCATCCCCGGGCGCGACCTCACGAGAGACGGTATCGTGCTGGACCTGAACGGCTACATCGTCCAGATTGAACGTCCGCCGGCTGGAGAGTCGCTGATCGCAAAGGATGACGTGACGTTGAAAGCCTCGGTCCGCACCCTGTCCGGAGCCTTGGTCAGGCCTCACGGCGATTGGGATTCGCGAAAGGTCACCATCTATGGGGAGGTGCTAATCGGCGATCGCGTGATCGAGCGACTGCAGATGTTCTACTCCGGCTCAAAGAGCAGTTTCGAGGCGCCGTTCTTCGTCCCGACAGCAGCAGAGGCGCCCAATGGCATCACGCTCCGCGTCGTGGTGGCGGACGGAGCGGGAGCGAATTTCGGCATGGGCCAGGCCACATACCCGGTCCTTCCAGAACAACTCAAGCCGAGAAAGAATTGATGAATCTGTGGCTTTGCTGATGTGACGCTGTCGGGATCGACCGGCAATCTCCCAATCAACAAATCAACCAATCATTCAATCAACAAATTCTTAAGAAATGGATCCTAAACAAAAGCAATTCTCCATCTGGTACGTGTTTATCGCCCTCTGGGCTCTCATGCTGATTCAGATCTTCGTCACGCCCTTTTTCTTCCTTAAACCGATGGAGATTCCCTACAGCGAGTTCAAAGCGGCGGTCGCAGCGGGCAAGGTGGAAGAGATCTCGGTTGGATCTGCCATGATCCACGGGCAGATGAAGCCGGATTCCTCGTCCGCAGCCAAGGAAGGCCGGCGCTTTGATACGGTTCGGATCGAAGATCCAGACCTGCTCCGGGACTTGCAGGCGCATCAGGTCAAGGTCACCGGCGTGATCGAGAGCACGTTCCTGCGAGACCTGCTGTCCTGGGTCGTTCCGATCGCCCTGTTTTTCGCGGTCTGGCTTTTCCTCCTGCGCCGCATGGGACAAGGCCAGGGAGGATTCATGACCGTCGGCCGGAGCAAAGCCAAGATTTATATGGAGAAGGAAGTGAAGGTCGGGTTCAATGATGTAGCCGGGGTGGATGAGGCCAAGGAGGAGCTGCAGGAGGTCATCGAGTTTCTAAGAACGCCAAAGAAGTTTAGCCGGCTCGGCGGCAAGATTCCCAAGGGCATTCTCCTGGTCGGCCCGCCGGGAACCGGGAAAACCCTCCTCGCCAAGGCAGTAGCAGGTGAGGCCGGCGTCCCCTTCTTTTCGATCAGCGGGTCCGAGTTCGTCGAAATGTTCGTCGGCGTGGGAGCGGCACGAGTCCGCGATTTGTTCCTCCAGGCCAAGGAAAAGGCCCCTTGCATCATCTTCATCGACGAACTGGACGCCTTGGGCAAGGCACGCGGCATGGGACCGATGGCGCACGAGGAACGGGAACAGACGCTCAATCAATTACTGGTGGAGATGGACGGGTTTGATCCGCACGCGGGGGTCATTCTCATGGCCGCCACAAACCGGCCTGAGATCCTGGATCCGGCTCTGCTGCGCGCCGGTCGCTTCGATCGGCACGTGCTGGTGGATCGCCCGGACAAGGGTGGGCGGCTGGCCATCCTGAAGGTCCACACCCGTAACGTGCCGCTGGCCTCCGAGGCAGACCTGGATGTCATCGCCGCGATGACCGCCGGGTTCGTGGGGGCAGACCTGGCCAACATCATCAATGAAGCGGCACTCCTGGCGGTGCGGCGTGGCAAGGACACGGTCGGGCTTGCCGAACTGCAAGAAGCAGTGGAACGAGTCATCGCCGGCCTGGAGAAGAAGAACCGGGTCTTGAACCCGAAGGAAAAGGAGCGAGTCGCCCATCACGAGGTCGGCCACGCGTTGATGGCCCTCTCGATCCCAGGTGCGGACGCCGTCCAGAAAATTTCGATCATCCCCCGCGGGATCGCCGCGCTGGGCTATACCCTCCAGCTTCCCACTGAGGACCGATTTCTCATGACCAAATCCGAATTGGAAAACAAGATCGCGGTGCTACTGGGCGGGCGGGTCGCGGAAGAGATCATCTACCACGAGGTCTCGACCGGTGCGCAGGATGATCTCATGAAAGCCACCGACATCGCCAAGAGCATGATCAAGCTCTACGGGATGAGCGAGAAATTGGGGCAGCTCAGTCTCGAACGAGACCGCCAGCCGCTCTTTCTCCAGACCGGCCAGCCACAGGCACCAGGCGATTACAGCGAAGAAACTGCCCGTGAGATCGACTGTGAGGTCCGCCGGATCATTGACGAACAGCATGCGCGGGTCTCCACGGTATTAGATTCGCAACAGGACGTCTTGCGAGAAGCGGCAGCAGTCCTGCTGGGGAGGGAGACCATCACCGGTGAAGAGCTCAAGGCGATCATCGCGAAATCAGGCGCCCGCCAGACGATCCCATGATCCGTTGCGTGCTGTTCGATCTCGACGGAACTTTGCTCAACACCTGGCGCCTGAACCCTGAACCACTTCGACGCAAACTGGGGCTGCACTTCCAACCCACTCTCACCGAATCAGAAATTCTCGCGAAGCAGGCTAGCACCAAGTGGATGTGACCGGTTAGCAACCCATGCGGATTGAGGCAATGGCGGCCCATAAGCCAGGCGCGGAGCTCGTGTCGTTGAGCTATGACAGTCCCCCCGCCGTGCTAATGGCGTAAAACAGAGCTGAGCCAACAGAGAGAGGTGATTGCGTGAATGGTGAAGCAACCTTTTTCAACATGAAGAGACGGACCATTGCAGTCCTTCTGCTCTGCGGGGTGATGACCAGCGCAGTCACATTCGCCCAGCATGGGCAAGACCAACGCCGCCCGGCGGACATCAAGGAGTATCTCGAGCAGCTGGATCGACCGGAACGGGATCAGGACCAGAAACCTTCACAGGTGGTGGACGCGCTCGCGTTGAAGCCAGGCATGGCGGTGGCAGACCTAGGTTCCGGTTCCGGCTATTTCACCAGGCGGTTTGTGGAAGCCGTCACCGAAACCGGAATGGTCTATGCCATTGACGTCGAGCAGGAGATGCTCACCTATACCAAAGAAAGCCTTGTGCACCTGCACATCCCTTTTACCGCCGAGTTCATTCTGGCTCGGCCGGATAGCCCGAAGCTGCCACTAGACTCCGTGAACCTGATCTTCGTCTGCAACACCTACCACCACTTGGAGAACCGGGCCACCTACTTCTCAAACGTCAAATCTTCGCTGAAACCAGGCGGCCGGGTGGCAATCATCGACTTTTACCATGACGAACGATCCGGTAATCTTGGTTTCCCCAAGCATCATCTGGTCCAGCGTGAAACGGTGGTTGAGGAAATGACCAAGGCCGGCTACAAGCTGCTTCGTGAGCACGGATTCCTGCCGCGTCAGTATTTCCTGGAGTTTGTACCAGTCGCGTCCTAATCTTTCACGAGGAAGCGTAAGCTTGCTCTGACAGCAAGACCATGAGAGACTAACAACTATGTCAGACCTTCGGCCCAGCTACGCCCAGCTCAAATACCGTCTACACATCGCGCTGGCGCTAAATGCCGTCATCATTCTGGCCGAATTCGTGGGCGGCTTGCTGATCAACAGCATCGGGCTGATGAGCGATGCGGGTCACAACCTGATTGACCAGGGCTCCCTGTTCCTCGCCCTCTACGCCCATATGCTTTCTACAAGACCGGCCACCGAGGCCAGGACTTTCGGTTATCACCGGGCCGGCATCGTCGCAGCCTTTACCAATTCCTTCGTGCTTCTGATCACCGCCACAGTCATCGGTGTGCTCGCCGCAAAGCGGATCCTGACGCCGGTGCCGGTCGCCGGTGTGTGGGTGATCATCATCGCCATGTTGAGCTTCGCGGCCAACCTAGCGATCGCTCTGCTGCTTCAGCGAGGGGCCCGAGAAGATCTC
>Ga0209857_1000170_pt1 | contig 15006 bp, 12 predicted proteins | sample GWRWN1_10_20_FD_187226 | JGI IMG/M metagenome (GOLD analysis project Ga0209857, IMG submission 187226) | Riverbed sediment microbial communities from areas with no vegetation in Columbia River, Washington, USA - GW-RW N1_10_20 (SPAdes)... | ecosystem: Environmental > Aquatic > Freshwater > River... | reverse complement strand
CTCCGGGTTGCCTTCGAATCGGCGGATGCGCAGCGTTTCCTTATCGACGAAACCGAGGAGGCCGCACGCAGCCTCACAGTTAAAACAGATCGTCGGAATGATTTGATAACGCTTCTCTACTTTTCTCGGCCAGTGGGCCGTATCGTATTCGACCCAATCATCCCACTTTGCCACGGGTGGATAACTGGCTAGTCCGCTGGGGACTTCGAGTCGCAGGGCTGACGGATGAAGGGGCTGCCGAGTTTCAGACATATTTCATTTCCTTTTGATCGCGGGTCAGTTCGGTCGAGATCCTTCGCTTTGCTCAGCTCAAGGGCACGGCTTGGCCGGCTTTGATCCAAAGATTTTCGTATACCCAGAGACCGGCCAACACCAAGACCGACGCGATCACGTTCGGTATGAGCGACGGAGTCGGCCAAAGGATCAGTGCAATCGGTGCGATGGCTCCCAAGAAAATGACGAAGATCCAAAATTGTTTTCGCAACGCCCCTTTGAAAAGCAGATCTGCTGCCCGAGCGACCTCTTCGGCGCGACGGTTCATGAAATGCTCAGCGAAGATCATTCCCAATCCGGCCAAGAGAGAAATGACGAGCAGGTTACCCAACCAGTAAAACATCGGCAGGCTCAAACCGATGAGAGTCCCTACCAACATGAGGACCGCCGCGCCCGCCATCATGGCCTGAATCAGAAGGTGCCAAAACAAGAGCGGGCTTTGCCAAAAATCGCGCCCTCTGGCTTGAGCAAACAGAAAAGCGGAATAGCCGGCCGACGCAACGGCGAACAGCGCCGTGGACCAGACGGTCCAAGTAGAAATCGCTCCTTTGGTTATGCCTTGGACAAGCCACACACTTGCGAGAATCCCGAAGATCATCAAGACGTAACCGCCCAACACCAACCAAGAGCGGAGGTTGGGTTTTGTTAACAGATAAAAAAACCGATCGGGCCGCTTGAGATCGAAAACCAGTAGTAACATCGTCGCCGTCAAAAATATCAGCGAAAGCGCAGGACTAAAAAAATTCAGCACTAAAGCATCCTGCTCAAAGCCCATATTGAGCAGCAGCGCCGACAAGAGGAGCACACCAGCGGCGATGGATTTCGTCCAGAGGTAAAAGGCAATTTTTTTCCCCCACGGCGTTATGTGCGGAACATCGTAAACTTCATGGGCAACGCCAGGCACAGACCGTTCCGAAGTTTCTTTGTTTAGCGCGTAGAGATCTTCGCCCGGGCTCTTTTCCGCCCAAAAGTACGACGACTGCGGCTCCATCATCGTCGGATTCAGTAGGTCTCCATCAACGCCGACATAGAAGAGCTTGGGCTTCGTACCCTTCTCGGGTTTCCGAACGCTCACCTTGTCCATGGCGATTCGCCGACTGATCTGGCTGTTCGGATCATCGAGGTCGCCGGAAAGAATCGCTTGAGTCGGGCAGACCACTTCGCAGGCCGGCTTGTAGCCCATCTCGACGCGGGAGGCGTCGAAATTACACTTGGCGGCCGTATTGCGGTCCGGGTCAATGTAAAGCGCATCGTACGGGCAGGCTTGCATGCAGGACTTACAGCCGATGCAGCGCTCGTTATCGAAGTCGACGATGCCGTCGGCCCTGCGAAAAAGAGCGACGGTGGGACAAATTTCAATGCACGGAGCGTCATCGCAATGGTTACAGCGGAGCACCGCGAAGTGTCTTCGCGTATCCGGGTAGCGGCCCTTTTCAATGTACTTCACCCATGTGCGATTCACGCCCACCGCGATGTTGTGCTCTTCTTTACAGGCAACCGTGCAGGCATGACAGCCGATGCAACGATTTTGATCGATGACAAATCCGTAACGCATTTCATACCTTTCGAGTCAGAAAACTCCATTACCACTAAGAAAATTTTCACCTTGATAACAGAGAGAAACGAGAAGGGTCAAACGATTTGCAGCACGCTGAGAAGCATAGTACGAAACCTCGCGTATGTCATCCCGAACGAAGGTGAGGGATCTTTGTCTGCGCAACGAACTACCCCGCAGCAAGTTGAGGGGGTATCAGAATATAGCGATGAGAATTTATCCCAAAGGCGTCACCCCCGAATGTTTTAATCGGGGGGCCAGTTCCGGTCTCGCCTGGATTCCCGCCTGCGCGGGAATGACGGTAAAATGAGCACCGGTCTTGTCATCGAATTTGTGAAGTAGGACTGTACCTAAGCTTGCAACGCGGGCGTGTCATCTTCTTTCCCGTGCAGCGCATACCAGTAGAGGCTGTTCATGTAACGCCACCGCCGAATAGTAGCCTCTTCGACAGCCTTGAGAGCGAGGCACTGCAGCTCGGAAGTATCGCAATACTTCTCGACAATTGCGAAACCCTTCGAGCCGTGAACTTCATCGGCGTGGATGTGCTCTTCGAAAAATCGGATCTCTCTCGCGCCGGGTTGGTGACCGTAGTATTTGTGCAGCGCCGGAACGATCTTTTTGCAGATATCCAAAAACTGAGACTCTAACCCGATGAACATGCCCGCCAGGGCCGCTTGCCAGGGTTTTTGATAGACCATCCGCCAGCCCCAGTTCTGCAACTGATCGGTGCCGCCGAGCACGATCGAACCTTCGACGCTGTCCGGGTTCACCCCGCAGGCAGCAACGTAATCCTTGAGCATGTCGAGATGGCGATCGTCGGGATTCTCCTCATCGCCGAGGTTTTCGAACAGGTATGTCTTTACGTCCCGTTGGGGAATCTGGGACGCCTCATACGCCATCCAATTCAAATACTCGACGACATAGTGAAAGTGCTGGGCGCAGTATAAGGCGGTCTGCTCCTTGGTGAGCTTCCCCCTCGCCCACAGTTCGAAGAAGGGATGATCCCTACTATGTTTCTTATTGCGAGTTGTGACCAGCTGGTCGTGGAAAGCAGTTCCCATAACCGATTTGGTAGTTCAAGGTTCAATGTTCCAGGTTCAACGTCGGACTCGGAACTTTGAACATTGAACGTTGAACCTAACCTTCGCTAGCCCTCTCCGCGTTGGACGATCTCTTCCACCGGCTTCAGGCGAACATCGATGAGCGCGGACTGCCCCGCCGCCACGGCCCTCAGCCCCCGCTCGACGGCTTTGCGCACCTCACCCGGTTCTTCAACTTTCTCGCCGTAGCCGTCGAAGGCTTTGATAATCGTCGAATACTCCGGACAAGGAACGATGTGGAGTCCGGAAAAGTTGTTGGACTTGACCGCCCAGCCATCGGGATAGTATCTCGGAATCCCCGATTTTTGAGATAGATAGCCCTGGTTGTTAAACATGATGGTTAGGAACGGCAGGTTGTGTTCCTGCGCCGCTCCATAGGCCGCCGGCGCGGGATCGTAACTAAAAGAGCCGTCGCCGATCAGACAGATCACCGGACGCTTGGGATTGGCGGCCTTGACGCCCAACGCGGTGGCCAGGCCCGTCCCCAACCCACCGATGCAGCCGGCGAAGAAAGATCCCGGTTTGAGATTGTCGAGATAGCGGTGAATGGCTAACCGATGGGTAATGGTTTCTTCCACGACCATCGCGTCCGCGGGCAGCACCTGGCTGATTTCGTGGGCCACCCAACGTGTGTCCATCGGCTTCTGATTGGCGAGGGCCTGCGCTTCCTCGCGCCATTTTTTCCGGCGCGCATCGTTTTTGGCCTTGAGTTCCTCAGTGCGCCGACTCCGCGCGGCATCAGCCTTGGACACGCGCTTCTTGAGAGCCGCGAGCAAATGCTCCAACGACGACTCGACCTCGCCCGCCAGGCAGAGATCCGTTTGATACCCGTAGTAAGGAAGCTCGGCTCGATGCGGATTCTCGTCAAGCACGGCGACTTTTGCGCCGGGTGACGGTGTGATGGATGCGGGATGCCAAGGCGCGATCACGGCCAACAAAAAAATCACATCGCTGCCCTGGACAACTTCTCTTGGATCAAAGCCGCTGTGCAGCGAATGCGTTCGCGGAAGGTTGATCGCTCCGGTGCTCCGTGTTTCGACCACCGGACAACCGAGCAATTCGGCGATTTCCACCAAGCACTCCACACCCGTCGCCGTCCGTCCCGAGTCCTCCGCTATGATCACCGGGTTCTTTGCCCCGGCCAACATATCCGCCAGCTCTTCGATTCCTTTCGGGTCGGCTGTGGCAAGCGGCGCGGCACCCAGATCCGACGGCACATCCTTGGTCATCGTCTCGAATAGATATTCCATCGGCAGCGATAGGAAAACCGGGCCGCGTGGACCTGCCATTGCGAGGCGGCAGGCCCTCTGAATGGTGGCCGGAAGGATCGACTTGGTATTGATCCCGAAACTCCACTTGACTGTATGATCCACAAGTTTGGCCGGCCCTCCCATGTCTCCGAGATGGCTTCCCCATTGTCCCCCCGGATCGGGCCCCTCGTCTTCGCCAAAACCGATGGACTCCCCGGCAAAGACAACCATCGGCACTTGCTCGTGCAACGCACCGCGCATCGCCATGGTCGCGTGCAGCGCGCCCACGGTCGTGTGAATCACCACGGCCGGCAATTTACCCGTCGACTTTGCGTAGCCGCTCGCCATGCCGACGGCGATTTCTTCGTGGCGCGTGCTCATATAAATCGGCATGCCCTCCACGCCGGGTTCCGCCAGCGCTTCCCACAACGGCGACCATTCCGAGCCGGGCGAGGCGAAAATCCTCTCCACACCCATCTTACCCAAAACCCGCAGCATGGTCTGGGCACCTGTCAGTCCTTTGGTTTGTATCATGAAGTTCTCCTTAAATTTTCGAGTTTCGTATATAATTTCGAATTCATAAATTGAGGCAGACATCGTTCTCTCCCCCTCGCGATGGGGGAGAGTTAGAGTAGGGGTGATGCAAGCGTGGTTATGAGCAACCTTTTCATCACCCCCATCTTAATCTTCCCCCGTCGAGGGGGAAGAGAAATTCACCAGGCGCCGTAACTGTACACCGAAAATCCAGCGGCCTCGTCGTCAGTTCAGATCGTAAAAGCGCTTGGCATTGTTCTCGAGGATATCCTTCTTCGCTTCGGTGGAAAGATCCTCTCTGCGCCAGATGATCACCGCCGATTCCGGCCAGCTCATATCCCAATGCGGATAATCCGACGCATACATCAAGGTCTTCGAGCCGATCTCATTGACGATGTAGCCCATCATTTTTTCTTCCGGCTCACAGCCGTAGTAGATATTCCCGCCCGTTAAATATTCGCTTGGTTTTTTCTTGCAAAGCGGCGCCTCCACGTGCCCCCGTTTCTCCCATTCTTCATCCATGCGCTCCATCCAGTAAGGAATCCAGCCGCAGCCAATCTCGAGATAACCGATCTTGAGCTTGGGATACAATTCCGGGATCCCGCCGAAGATCATCCCCGTCAGCTGGCGCAACACGGGAAACGGATGTCCCGTGGTGTGGAGGCAGATAAATTGATCGAAAATCTCGGTACCGGCTTCGTCTCCGCCGAAGGCATGAACGGCAACCGGCGTGTTCAAGCGCTGCGCCTCCTCATAGAGTGGATAGAAATCGGGGCTGCCGAGATTCTTATTATGCGCCTGAGCCGCGAGCATGCCGCCACAAAGTCCGAGCTTGGTTACGGCTCGGTTGAGCTCCTTGACGGCCTCCGCGGGGTTGTTGACCGGAAGGTTGGCGACGGCCTTGAGCCGCGGCGACGCTTTGCAATAGTCGGAAATAAAATCGTTATACGCCCGGCAGAGCGCGGCATTGTAGTTTGGTTCACGGGCGCGACCGATACCAAGACCGCTGGTGGGATACATCACGGCGGTGTGGATCTCCTGCTTGTCCATGGCCGCTAGTCGCTCCTCGTGTTTTGCGCCCGAGTGGCCCAACGTCCCGCCGAGATTCCGGTCGTAAATCTCCCGCGGAAGAAACGGCGCCTTTTGGCTGCGGTAAGGTTCGACCAAATAGGGTCTGATGTCCTCATCAAAATCCCGCGCATGAGCGTCGGAATCCAATACTTTGATTGCATCGCGTAATTCCATAATCTTCTCCTCGGTTGTTCTACCTTCAAGCTTCAGGTTTTTCGGAATCCCCTCTTACATCTCCCCCGTCGCGCCCGTCGCGGGGGAGATAAGAGAGGAGGTCACTTTTTAAGTCGACGAATTTTAAGCGTGCGCCGAAACGCTTTCCCCATTTGCCCGTACCTTAGCCGCCGAAGCAGGGATCTTCAAATTGTAAAGTTTTGTCACGTTGGTATTCAGCAACTTGGCGCGGTCGGCCGCTGCCAAATGACCCATGTCACGGGCGATAACGTCGCGGGAGTTCGGCCAGGTCGAATTCTGGTGCGGATAATCATTGGACCACATGCAGTTGTCGCTGCCCCACCAGGTGAACAGGCGTCCGCCGACATGGTCATTGAAGAAAGTCGCGTAGACTTGCCGCTGGAAATACTCGCTGGGTGGTTTATCGATGGGGAGCTTCTCGGCGTGGCGATGGCGCCTGAAGGACTTGTCGCACTGCCCCAGCCAAAACGGCATCCAGCCCACTTCGTTCTCCACGGAAACGATTTTCAGTTTGGGATAGCGCTCGAGAACCCCCGAAAAAATCATATCGAACAGAGCGTCTTCGATCTCTCGGGTCTGATTCACACTGTTACGATACCGGGTTATCCCCTTGGCCGATCCGCGATTCATGCTGGCGCCGAAGCCGGTAAGGATATGGAGGTGGATCGGCATGTCCAGATCTTGCGACGCGGCCCAGAAGCGCTCGTAATGCTCTGAAGTAAAAGGCAGCTTCGCGTCTGGCACCTGCCAGATCATGGTTCCGACCATCCCGGCTTTTTTGCAGCGCTCGGTTTCGGCGATGCCGTGATCGATGTCGTACATTGAAATCAGCGCGATGCCATATAAACGATCCGGCACTTTCTGGCAGTAATCGATCAGCCAGTCATTATAGGTTCGAAACAACGCTTCCTGGAGGGTCGGGTCTTCAACGCAATAGAGGCCCAGTCCTAAACTTGGATATAAAACTTCGGCGGAGACACCGTCCGTTTCCATGTCTTTCATGCGGACAATGGGATCCCAACCGCCCGGACGCGCTACAGCGAATCCGGCCCTGCGGAAATTTTCCAGATTGTCCGGTTGCTGCCCGGCCATGAACAAGCCACCGACGGCTTGCGGGATCACCTCCGCCGAGCCGAACAACCAGGCGTCTTTCTTTTCGTCGAAATAGACTTTTGGCGCCCGTTCCCTAAGTGATTGCGGCATGCCCTTCTCCCAGAGATCGGGAACTTCGATAACGTGAGAATCTGCCGAGATTATTAATTCTTGCATGGCTCCTCCTTTTTTTTCCTATTTCTTAGCCCATAGTTGATCAAAAAAACCGCTCTTTTCCATTTCATCCAGATAACGACTGTCGATCAGTTCCTGTGGTTTGACTTTCTTCGCGCGGGCGTCCGTTTGCGAAAGTTCGTCCAGAATCGCCTGCAAGGATTCCGTCTTGATCACGAGGCGCGGTTCCAAAACCTTGATTTCAGCGTTGTACGCCGAGTCAAGAACATTGCGGTCGGTTACGCGCAGATACTTGCCCAGCACTCTATAAACAAACTCGCGGTCCGTGTGCATAACCTTGGCGGTTTCCGCCATCGCGCGCATGAAGTTGCCGATGACCTGGGGTCGCTTGGCTATCACGGAGCGCTTGGTCACGAATGCAGTCGCGGCATAGGGAATCTTCAGATCGGGGCCGTAGATCACATAATGATACCCCCGCGCGATCGCTAGCGCGTCCGTTGGTGGCGTGAGGTTGGCAACATCGATGGATCCGCTGACGAACGCCGCAAAGGTCTCGGGATCGCCGCCGGTTTGAATGAATTGAACGTCGCGACTGGCGTCCATGCCGAAGCGGCGCAGCGCCTGGATCGTGAAATAGTGCGAATTGCCGCCGATCCGGCTGACGCCGATCTTCTTTCCTTTGAGATCTTCAGGTTTCTTGATAGCGCCGCCGGCAACCAGTGTTTGGGTCATGGTGTTTTTGACTCCGCCGATGAACACGACGTCAGTAGAACCGCGGCTATAAGCAGCGACGTTTCCGACGCCGCCGGTCACGGTCATCTCCGCGTCGCCGCCCAACAAAGCCGCGGTCACGATTCCCGACGAAGAAATAAAGACTAAACTGAAATCGAGATTGTATTTCTTGAACAAGCCCGCTTCTTGCGCCATCCACGGCATCGATTGCGACATAACCCGCGCCGAATGAATCCCCACCAGTTTGTCCGCAGCCTGGGCTAAACCCGCGGCAAAGAACAGCAGCGCTAGCAGAGGCGCCGCCAACCGCCCTGCTGCCAATTTAGTTGCTCGGATATTCATTCAGCCGGTCTCCTCCTAACGTTTACCCCGTACCACAGAACGCCCCGCACGTGAGTGCTGGGACGAATACTTTAAACCTCCCCGCAGGGCAGCGACCCAAAGCCACGGACGTGAGTCCGTGGTACGGGGTTTGCCGTATCACTCTCTTCTAACTCCTTTAAGAACCGGTTGTCAAAGAACTCCTAGATAAGCTATCGGCGGCCATATAGCTCCTGCACAAAACCGCTGTCTTCGATCTCTTTCAAAAATCGGCTGTCAAAAAAATCCTTGGGATTGGCGCCAGGCACAATAATTTCCCGCGGTACCGGAACATCATCACCAACTCGCCTTGCCTCTAGCAGCTGCTGAAAAACTCTGTGGGAGTCCTTCGACGGCGCTCAGAACCTTTTTTTAGCAAGCCGCTAGCCTAGTGTGGTGTCTCAGAAGTTCGTTACATAATTCAATCGTCATTCCGGGCCGCTGGCGATAGCTAGCGCGACCCGGACGCTTCTGGATGCCCGCTTTCGCGGGCATGACGGTGGGGAGACCACCGACTTCTTTTGCGAACTTCTGGGACAGACTAGTCTAACGCTACGAACAAAACCTTTCTTTCCAGCGCGGAATCGCCAAGGGATTCACCACCGTGTCCGGTATCTTACCGTCGAGGATCGCTAGCATGCTTTCCGCCGCCATTTTTTGACCCGCCTCCCCCGAACCAGGGTTGGCGCCGATATTGTGGGGTGTGAGGATCAGCCTATGCGGATCGACTTGCCGCAACGGGTTATCCGCCGGCATCGGCTCCTCCTCGAAAACGTCCAGTGCCGCGCCGGCGATGATTTTCTCGTTGAGCGCCCGGACCAAGTCGGTCTCTTTGATGGCCGGTCCGCGCGACGTATTCACGATAAACGCCGTCGGCTTCATGAGCTTGAGCTCGCGCATGCCGATCATGCCGCGCGTTTCCCTGGTCAGGACTACGTGCAGGGTTACGACGTCGGACTCCTTGAGCAACTGGTCAAGCGAAACCATCGTAACGCCCAGGTGATCCACGGCCTCCTGTTTCACGTAAGGATCGTAACCGAGAATCTTCATACCCCAACCGCCGAGCCGCTTGGCGACGTTCTGGCCGATGCGGCCAACGCCCACAATACCGACCGTCCTGCCGATCATCAAGGTGCCCCGGTTTTCCAGCTCTTTCCAACCGCCGTTACGAAAGAACGTTTCGTTGAACTTGAGTCGCTTGAACAACGCAACCATGAACCCCATGGTCGCCTCGGCCACGCCCAAGTAGTTCTCCGGCGTTGGGCTGTTGCAGCATAGGATGCCCAGGTCCGTGGCCGCCTCGACATCTACCGTCTCGATACCGATGCTCGACTTCACTACCGCTTGGAGATCCGGACAGGAATCCAAGATCTCGCCGCCGATAACATCCCGCCCAGAGGGATAGACGATGGGGCAGTCGCCGATGAGCTGGACCAGTTCCTTGCGCTCGTAGCGAAAAGTACGAAAGTCATCCTGAGGTTTTCCCAATACCAACTCGCAACCGGCGCTGCGCAGGATATCTTCGGCGATTTTCACCCGCATCGGGCCGGTAAAACAGACCTTGCGTTTCGCGCCCATGGTCCCCTCATTGCAGGTTGTAGAGTTTCTTGGCGCTTTCCGCCAAAAGCCATTTCTTGGCCTCTTCGTCCAGATCTTCCCGCCGGGTGAGATGTTCGATGTTTTCCGGAAATTCCGTGTCCCAGTGGGGATAGTCCGAAGCGTAATAGATGACCTTGTGCGACAAAAGATTTGCCGTGGCGCCAATTAATGGTTCGTAGTCTTCCGCATGAAAATAGATCCGCCCCTCTTTGAAATAATCGCTGGGTTTCCTCGTGCAATTGGGCGCTTCGATTTTGCCGCGTTTTTCCCACTCCTCATTCATGCGCCCGAACCAATAGGGCGCCCAACTGCAGCCCGCTTCCATGTAGGCGACGCGCAGCTTGGGAAACCGGTCGAACACGCCGCGAAACATCATGCTCGTGCATTGGAGCATTTGGGCAAAAGAATGGGACAGGGTGTGCACTTCGATAAACTGGTCGAACAGATCGCCGGCGAAATAATGCGGGCCGCGCACCGTAGCGTGGACGCCGACCATGCAGTCTAATTTTTCCGCTTCTTCGTAGATCGGCCAAAAACTTTCATGGCCCAAAGGGAGCCGTAATCCCACGGCGGGTAGCATCAGGCCGACAAGCTTCAGCTCTTTCACCGCCCGGCGCAGCTCCTTGACCGCTTCCGGCACGTCCTGAAAAGGAACCAGCGCCACAGCTTTGAGCCGCGGGCTGACCTTTTGAAATTCCTCTGCCACGAAGTCGTTCCAAGCTTTGGAGTACGCCACCGCCACATCCGGCTCCCGAATCCAACCTACGCTGAGGCCGTTGGTCGGATACAACACCGCAGTCGACACGCCACCCCTGTCCATGGCGTCGAGCCAGCTCTTGGCATCCTTTGCCCGAGTACCCAGCGTTCCGCCCAGAGAACGATCCCAACTATCCCTCGGCGTAAGCGTCGCCGCTCGTTTTACGTAGCGCGAGTCCATGTATTGTTTTAGTTGGTTATCCTCTTCCGTGATGTGACCGTCTGCATCGATAACTTCAAAATGATTTGCCATGGCCGACTCCTTTCGATTTTTGTCCTTGTCATTCGTCTACGCCTCAAAGGAGTAGCGTGTCAAGAGAGAATTATGCTAGGAAATGACAGGATCGTTTCCTGTTTAGCCATCGCGGAAAGGCCGTTTTTGGGACTCAACGGGAAAGTGGCGCGGGCGATGGAGAGGTGAGTCTATGAAAAGATCATGTACCTTGGCATTTCTGTTGGCCTGGGTGTTGTGGACCCGAACTCAGGGACCAACCACGGATGGCTGGACGGGCGTCAGCGGATTCCAAAATCAGGAAAAATGTCTGGCCAACATGAAAGAGAAGTTGGATATATGGCGTCAGTTCAAGGATGCGAAATTTGCCGGGAACGCAGTGACCTTTACAGAAAATAAGACCACCATGACCTACTATTGCTTGCCTGATTCAGAGGATCCGCGCCGCAAGCCTCCTGCTAAACGACCGAGTGGGCCAGAGCAGCAGGAGCCGCCGTCGAAGTAGAGCGCAATCTCACCGGCAGATATTCTGTTGTCATTCCGGGGAGGATTTAGCTTGGCAGATACGGGGAATGAAATGAGCTCGGGAGAACCTTGATGAAGACGTTGTCACGATGCTTTATGGTGCTTGAACATTCGCTTCACTTTCTTCACCTATGCTGCACCAAACGAGCGGTCAGTGTTCGCCCTTCGACGGGCTCAGGACGGACGGGTAAGTGCTTGAAGTTTGGATCATGCAAAACCGTTCGTGGTGAGGCTCTCGAACATGAACGGTTTTGCCACACCGTCTCTGTAGCCCGAGCGGTGGGTTTTACTCATCTGGCGAAGGCCGTGAAATCTTCGTAACGGAGTTGTGCAAGGGGATAATTCAAAGCGCTTTGGGTCATTCCCAGCTGGACGCACATCTCAGCAAATCGAATACCGATGGCTTTCGTGTTCAGGACCGGGACGCCCACTTCTCGTTCTAAGTCCTTAGGCGATACCAGGGTTGGAAAAACCGCGCCACCGAGAGGAATGATGCACCCCGCGCCGCTCGTTTTGATGGTGGCGCGCATCACTTCAGTGGCACGGGCAAATATGTCGTCTATCCGCTTCTCCGAGGTTTTGTCATAGAGGCCTACTGCAGCAATATCTTTAACAAAGCCTTGCATGCCGTAGGAGTGAACAATCTGCCATACGTATGCGATGTGCTCTTCGAGAGGCACGATGATCGCGATCGAGTGAGAAAGAACCATGGCCATGTGAAGTGCCGTGCGAAATACGCCAATGACCAGGATACGCACTGTCTGACGAGCCGCTTCTACGCCCGGATCAAATGTATTGCTCTGAACCACGGCATCGTAACCGTTGTTCTCGGCCCAAACGATCTTCCGAATAATCGCCGGGATTTGCAGCACGTGGTAGATTCCGGGACTTCGTTTCGCGCGCCGAGATCTATCGAAAGCCTGGCTCCGGGGTAGTCATCCGGGAAGCACAACTCAACCTGAGTACCCGCGGCGGCGTAACCGTCGAGTTGGGCTTGGATCTTGGCATATCTTTCCTTGGCCTTGGGGTTCTCCGGCAGATGGCTGAGGAACATGATCCGCATCCTTCATTCCCCTTTCTTTGGTTCGCCGCGTGAACCTTGTGAGTTCCTTTACCGTGGCGGGCATCGCTCCAGCCACCAGCGGGCGATCTCATCGCGGCCCGCAAACCAAACCTTCGGCAAGCCTTTCGCATACTCGATGAAGCGCGCCACAGCCATCGCTCGCCCTGGACGGCCCGACACACGGGAGTGCAACCCGATTGATAACATTTTAGGATGGGTTGTGCCTTCCTTGTAGAGCATGTCAAAGCTGTCCTTCAAATAGCTGAAGAATTGGTCTCCATTGCTCCAACCGCCGCGCCAGTATTTGCCGTCATTGCTGTCAAAAGCGTAGGGCACCACCAGCCAGGGTTTTCCCTTCACATCCGTGTAGTAGGGCAGATCGTCGTTGATGCCGTCGCAGTCGTACAGAAAGCCCTCTTCCGCCAGAATCTCTCGCGTACTGAGGCTAGGCCCGGATTTTGTAAACCAGCCCAGGGGCCTGCGACCGGTGGTTTTCTCGATGGAGGCCACGGCTCTGTGAATGCTCTCCTTTTCGCTATCGCGGTCAAGCTGCCATTGTTCCACCCAACGCAACCCGTGCCCGCAAACGTCGTGGCCCCGGGCAACAATCTCGCGACCGAGGGGCGGGTTTTGTTCCAACGCCATGGCACAGGCGAAGAAGGTTGCTTTGACTTCGTACTGCTCGAACAGGCGCAACAGTCGCCATACTCCTGCTCGCCCGCCGTATTCCCACTGGGACTCGGTCTGAAGACTACGCGCCTCAGGCGGCTTGCGAGATGGTATTTCCCCATTGGTCTCGTGTCTCTTATCTCCGTACACCGGCGTGAGCTCAGAACCCTCCTCATAGTTGACGACCAGGGAGACGGCGATTTGGCCGCCGCCAGGCCATTCCACCCGGGGCAAATCTTTTCCATAACCAACAAGGTCACGTTTCATCGCTCTTCCTCCCTAACTTAATCGTAAGTAAACCCCCAGCTCTGCTGGGGGACTCGAAGAGTTTGACATTTACGGGAGTCGTGAATTTTCTAGATCGCGACAAGAAACAAGGTTAGTTTTAGATTGTTGAAAGTTTTTCATTTGTTGGTTTGATGTGAATTTAACCCGTTTGCGAGTAGGCCCCTTTGAGGGGCCAGCAAACGGCAAGCCTCCGGCTCTGCCGGAGGTCATGACTGAGGGATAAGGCATATATTTTGCTACACGAATCTAACTGTAAACTTTAATGACATTTTCCTTGACTCACTATTAGTCTTATGGCACATTCCAAATTTTACCTTAATCGAGTTACCAATCCTATGGAAAGCGGAAAGTTATTGCCGTGCCTGGTCCAGTAGCACATCGGTCGCCACAGTTGGAGACTGTGGATCCGCTATTCACCGAGCCAGGCTCCTCAATCCAACCTAGCCAATCAGCGTCCTCCCTGCGCGAAGACTCAGCGGCTTTTCAATCTTTGCCTTGTGTCCTTTACGAGTGCAATGCCGCTTTTGAATTTACCTATGTATCAGAAAATATCTCTGAGCTGTTTGGTCTAGAGTCGAAAGAGCTAATTGGTAACCCACTGCTGTCGGACCAAAGAATTCCTGTTGAAGATCTTGTCTTGCTATCCAACCGGCTGGGCGAGCTAGAGCATCTCAATAAAAGAACTTCGCTAATGCATCGAATGCTGACCAGACGCGGCTTGCCCTTCTGGGTCGCCCATAGTCTTTGGAAAGCTAGTCTAAACGATACGACTGTAGTTCGAGGTTGCATCGTCCCGATGGATTACAACGGTCGGCTCCATAGTTCGGAACAGGCTGTTATTTCGCGGTTTGTTCACAAGATGGGCAACCATTTTCAGTTACTAAACCTTGTGGTCAATTCCCTAAGAAGAACAGTACCGGAGTCCAGAGAAACTTTGATGTTGCAAGAAACCGTGGAAAAGGCCATTGAGCTCACCCGTGGGTTTTCGGACTACAATCAGGCTCCTACATGCTTGTCTCGGGTTGAGTTGATGGACATTCTTCAGGCCACCGCCATGACGCGGCGATCTTCATTCGAAAAAAAAGGAATCCACTTCGACAGCCAAATCCATGCGTCGGTAAACGGCGCCGTCATTCAAGCAGATCCGTATCTCTTGGAGCTAGCGATCGGGCATGTTCTTCAAAACGCCCTGGAAGCCACGGAAGCAGGCGCCCAAGTGACGCTTCAAGCAAGAGTGAAGTGTTCTGGCGATCGTGCTTCTGCCGCAAGTATATCGGTAATAGATTCCGGCTGCGGGATTGATGAGAATGCTCTGGCAAACGTAGTTGTCCCATTCTTTACTTCCAAAAAGAATCATGACGGTCTGGGGTTGAGCATGGCAGCTCGATTTATCGAGATACATGGGGGGATTTTGCGGGTTACAAGCGCACAGGGAAAAGGTACCGAGGTGGAAATAGTACTCCCGCTAGAAGCCGAGGGGCAATCCTGCCTCCTATAACACATCTTCTAGAGCCAGAACCAAGAAGTACGAGCCCGGACTATTCATGGACCAAGGGAAAGTCACGACAGTCTGTAAA
>Ga0209857_1000169_pt1 | contig 15041 bp, 12 predicted proteins | sample GWRWN1_10_20_FD_187226 | JGI IMG/M metagenome (GOLD analysis project Ga0209857, IMG submission 187226) | Riverbed sediment microbial communities from areas with no vegetation in Columbia River, Washington, USA - GW-RW N1_10_20 (SPAdes)... | ecosystem: Environmental > Aquatic > Freshwater > River... | reverse complement strand
GGACGATGGGGGCGACGGGGCTAGGGAGGTTTTGGGTGCAGGACTCAAACAAGCGAGAAAGCGAGGAGTGGTATGACCCGATTGTCGAATTTGCTGCCCACTTCATTGGGGCGAGCGCGATCTTCCTTATGCTCGGCGCAGTCACGACCGGCCTCCACTTTTACGTGGAATGGCTCAAAAGCTTGGAGGTCGAGCCCATTTTCGTTCACACCTTCAAGGGGCTTGAGTATTTCGTATTCATGACAGATGTAGTATTGTTTGTAGTGTACGTCGGCGGCTCGGCTATAAAGGCTGTACTGACGATGGTAAAGAGGTGGATATCATGAATCCCATGAATCGTTTTGTGCAGATCCTATATCGAGTGACAAGAGTATTCTGGGTCGCGTTCAAGGAGACTCCGGCGGGTTTCTTTGCGCCGCTGATTGCTTTTTGGAATGCGGTGAAGACTAACGCAACCCCCCAGGGGCACTACGACAGAGGCCGACGCGGCCATATCACGTGAACTGAAGCGCGCCTTTGTTTGCCTGTCTGCGTGCGCCCGTTTGTCAACAATATAACTGCTTCTCGCGTCGCTTTTTCGTCCCGTTGCTGCTTACCTATTACCTCACGCCTCTCGCCTCACGGTTTTCCGATTGACAGCCTCATTGTCGCGAGCACTAATTATAATAGCTTCGCTCGGTTCTGGGGCTCGAACGTGATCTTGGTCGAGTCTTTACACAATACGATACAAGCCACGATCTTGAGTAAGGCACCACGGAAAAGGCCGAATAATGGGTGGTTACGGCCCGTGGTCCGCCAGTCCGGAACTGTGGTACTATCCGCCATCTCGTTGGCTAAGGAGATCAACCATGCCCAATCCTAAGCTCCGCCTTTATTTCCGCGAGCCGACAGTGGACACGAACATGCCCATCACCGATGGGACCGTGAAGATTGAAGGCTTTGAGTTTGAAATCGTCAAGCGGGAAGATGACGCCGATGCCTGGGACTGCGGCTTTGCGGCTCGGGTACGCGCCCATGCCAAGGGTCTCGCGCACGTTTCTATACCTGCTTTCCCCAATCGCAAGTTTCGTCTGTCATACATTTACGTCAATAGTAAGGCCGGGATCGAATCCCCGCGCGACCTCGAAGGCAAGCGTGTGGGCATTCCCCAGTGGGACAACACAGCCGGCGTGTGGGCGCGCGGCGCGCTACAGAATTATTATAAAATCGATCTCACCCGCATCAACTGGTTTTCGGTGCGCTCTAAAATGATGAGCCCTACGCCGGGGATTCAGATCGAGTCTTTGGCACAGCCGAGCGACTTGGACTCGCTCTTGCTGGAAGGGGCGCTGGACGCGGTCATCGAGCCGGACGTGTTGCCGTCCATTACACGGAAAGATCCGCGGGTGCGCCGCCTGTTCCATGATTACAAGACCGAGGAGCAAATCTACTTCAAACGGACAGGCATCTTCCCCATCAGTCACGTCGTCACACTGAAGCAGGAGTTTGTCGACCGCTACCCAAACGCGCCGGTGGCATTGCTCAAAGCGTTTCGCCAGGCCCGCGATGAGGCCTTCAGTCGTTTGGAGGGAGACAATCCGCAGATTCTCGTGATCTCATGGGTTGCTGCCGCAGTGGACGAGCAGCGCGCGCTCATGGGCGAAAACTATTGGGCGTACAATATCGAGAACAACCGGAGCGTCTTGGAAGCGATCACGCAGTACGCCCATGAACAAGGACTATCGCCGAACCGGATCGATTACGAGACTTTTTTTCACCCGGAGGCGGCCGCTCTTCCGGGGAGCTAGGGCTGACCGATGGGACCTAGTGCAGGAATCTTGAACGACGGGTCAATGGAGAGTTCTCTCTCCCCTTGGAGATTGTGTCGTAATGCGGTGGTCGCTCTTTGACTCAAGCAAATCTCCCCTTACCCCTCTTTTCAAAGAGGGGTAAAGAACTGCGCGTAAAAAATTTCACCCTTTTGTAAAGGGGAAGCCGTGAAAAAATTTATGAGACCCTCAAGCAGTTTCGTAAAATCTCCCCTAGCCCCTCTTTGTCAAAGAGGGGAACGGAAAACCGGAGTTCTTCGATTGGCAGACTTGCGAATTTTCTGTCTAGTTCCCATCCTTATAACTTCCCCCTTTGTAAAGGGGGATAAAGGGGGATTTTGAAGCTGCTCAGGGACAATGTGGTTGAAAAACGCGAGGGAGTTAGGATTTCCCGCTGGCTCGAAATGACACGATGCGAGAATTTCGACATTGCGACACAGTCTCTCAAGACAGAGGATGTCCCTAATCTGTATGCGTAGTTTCTTGACCACAGCTGTGCCTGAAACACCGGCTGCCCGCACCGCTACAGAAAACATCGATAGCACCAAGGCCAAGATCGCGATGCGGCTCGAGGGGCTGTGGAAAACCTATCCCGGGAACCTGCAGCCAGCGGTCAAGGGTCTCTCTCTGGATGTGTACGACGGTGAGATCGTGACCTTGCTCGGTCCCAGCGGCTGCGGCAAGACTACCACTCTGCGCATGGCGGCCGGCCTCGAGGTTCCTGACCTGGGCGATATTTTCTTTGGTGACACCGCGGTTGTGATGAGCTCGCGCCGGTTGTGCCTTGCGCCCAATAAGCGCAACGTCGGTATGGTATTCCAGTCCTACGCCATCTGGCCGCACATGACGGTGGCGGAGAACGTGGCCTTTCCGCTCAAAGCGCGCAAGTTTCCACGGAAAGAAATCCGAGATCGCGTGCGGCGCGCGCTGGAGTTGGTCGGCATGGCCGGTTTCGAGGATCGACCGGGACCGCTGTTGAGCGGTGGGCAGCAACAGCGCGTCGCGTTCGCGCGGGCGCTGGTCACTGAACCGCGAGTCTTGCTGCTGGATGAGCCCTTCAGCAACCTGGACGCCAAGCTGCGCGAGCAGATGCGCATACGGGTGAAGCTTTTGCAAAGGCGGTTGAATATCGCGTTGCTGTTTGTCACCCATGATCAGATCGAGGCGCTCAGCCTGTCGAATCGTATTGCGCTCATGAACTTTGGGGTCGTGCAGCAACAGGGCGACCCAAGGCTGCTTTACGAAAAGCCGGTCAACGAATTCGTGCGCGATTTTGTCGGTCGCACGTTGTTGTTCAAGGGCACCGTGCAGAGCAGTAATCCATCGGGCCAGTTAGCCATTGCCCTTGAAGGAGCGTCGGACTGCGTTGTCTTTGGGCGCACTTACGATCCGGATAGCATCAAGACCGGCTCCCTGGTCTATATCGGCGTCCGCCCCGAGGATGTCGAAATCCATCCGGCGTCAGGCACCAAGGTTCCGCCTGGAATGATCGGCGGCACGGCCCAGGCTGCGTTGTTCGTCGGAGAGCGAATCGAATACCAGGTTGAGATCCAAGGGCAAGGGGAAATCCTGATCTACGGAGAGCGGCACAATCCCATCGATGAAGGCAGTAAAGTTTGGCTCAAGCTAAGACCGGAGGGTCACTCTGCTTGGGCTTCCAACTGGTCCCACAAGGAAGACGGAGAGTAAAACACTATGACCGTAGCGCGGCGGACCGCAACCAAAACTCGGAATATCTCGCGCAAAAGCGCAAAGGTCGCAAAGAAAATACGATTCCTTCGGGGCGTTCGGAGTTTGCTGTCTTGTCATGCTGAACGTAGTGAAGCATCTGCTGTGCGCCTTTCCCAATTCTTTCAACCAGGAAAGGAAAATCAAAAGCAGATTCTTCGTCGCTGCGCTTCTCAGAATGACACACGAGAGTAAAGCCGGGTGCTGATGATGAGCGTTGCGGGGAAGCGGACAACGCGAGGAAAATTTGTGCGGGCCGCGAAAACCTTCAACTATAGCAGCACGAAGAAAGAAGTAATGTAACCGCAAAGAACGCAAAAAAATGTAGGGGCGGGTTTCAAACCCGCCCGACTTCGTGGCCTCCGTGTCTTCGTGGTGAGAAAATCTTTCTCCAGGGCGAAGATCGTCGAAGTGTGAGGTCTCCATGCTGTTAAGGCGACTGCTACAATGCAATCAGAATAGGTAAGAAACTCAAAAGGAGGAACACGATGTTCAGAATTCGCACATACAAGGGATGGTACTGCGGCGAAGCAGTCGGCAAGCTACGCAGAACGACACAAACTTGTTTATCGGTTGTCAGCCTCTTTTTCCTTTTCGTCGCCACGGCCTACGGCGCCCAAGCGACAGCGAACTTCGACCAAGAATGGGCCAAGCTGATCGCTGCTGCGAAGCAAGAGGGGACAGTTGCGATCGCTTCCGGCGGCGCCCCTTCACGCCAGTATCGGCCCGTCGTCGAGGTCTTCCAGAAAAAGTTCGGGGTCAAAGTCGAAGTGTCGACGGGTAGTGCCACCGACACCGTAAACCGGGTGCTCGCGGAGCGGAAGGCCGGAAAATATACGATGGATGTCGCTTTGATTAGTTCCCGTGAGAACAACCAGAGGCTTGTCCCTTCGGAATCGCTGATTCCGTTTGCTCCCTTGCTGATCCATCCCGAAGTGGTGGATAAGTCCGCCTGGTATCGGGGCCGATATTGGTACAGTGACAACGAGTCAAAGTACACCTTCATCTACCATGTCTCGAAGGAGGATCAGTACGAAACCTGGTACAACACGGACAAGATCAAGGAAGCCGAAATCGCGACGATAAAAAAGCAGACGGACTTTTTCGACCCGCGCTGGAAGGGGAAGATCGCGGGCCAAGGGATGGGCGATCCATCCGGGCTAAGGCAGATGATTGACAGCTACTTCGAACCTGACCGGGGACAGGAATGGGTACGAACCTACCTTCTCGACGCGGGAGTGACGTTCTCGGATGACCGGCGGATCCTCGAAAACTGGCTCACGGCAGGGAGGTTCCCACTCCAGGCCGTTGCCACTGGAAGTGAGGAGCTGATCACCTTGGCGAAAAAAGGAATTCCCATCAAGCAGATATTTCTTCCCAAGCAAGTCGGCTTGATCCGGGCGGGAGGCTCCGGCTGCTGCATTTCAGCGTTTGCCAATGCCCCGCATCCCAATGCGGCAAAGCTGTTCGTGAATTGGTTTCTGTCAAAGGAGGGCCAGACGTTGACGCATACGATGATCCCGAATATTGACCGATCATCGCTGCGCAATGATGTCCCGTTCGGTGAGGTGGTGCCGGAGCAGCGCCGCGCTCCAGGTGTCGAGTATGGGTTCCCGGATGCCGACCCCAAATTCGGCGCGCGCCAGGAAGAAGCGCAAAAATGGATCTTGAAGCTCTGGGAGTCGAGGCAAAAATAGGAATCGGTTTTGGGTTTGGAGTCTCGGGTCTCGGGTTGTAACTCGAAACCCTAGACTCGGAACTCGAAACGTTCAAAGCGAAAACCGTGGAGCAATCCCCTGTCATAGAAGAGCTTAGCGTTCCGCGCAGCGTACCGGCGCCGCGCCTCGGGTCTGGTCACTTCATCATGGCGGCGGTGTTGTTGGCGCTGGGTTACTTTCTCATCTGGCCGGTCATTCTACTGCTGATCAACAGTTTCAACACGGCGGCCGACTGGTTCGTTGAGCCTCGGAGTTGGGGGTTACGCCACTGGCAGAACGCGTTCCAACGGCCGGGCTTGCTCCGGTCGCTGGGTAACTCTCTGCTCATTTGGTCAGTGACGGTGGCCACCAGTTTCCCGATCGGGGTTGCCATTGCCTGGATCCTGGCGCGCACCAAGATTCCCTTCAGCCACACGTTGGAATTCATGTTCTGGATTTCTTACATGGTGCCCGCCCTTCCCACCACCATCGCATGGATTACCTTGTTGGATCCGGACATCGGATGGATCAATGTTGGACTCAAAAAGCTCGGATTGTTCGAGCAGGGTCCTTTTAATATCTTCAGCGTGCCGGGTATCGTCTTTGCGAACCTGATGGGCCACGGCATTTCCATCAAGGTCATGTTGCTGACGCCGGCCTTCCGCAACATGGATGCGAGTTTGGAGGAGGCCGCGCGGGTCGGCGGCGCCAGCAACCTGCGCACTCTGTTCAAAGTCACCTTACCCCTGATGATTTCACCGATGATTCTGGTTTTTGCCCTGCAACTCTTGCGCGTCTTCCAGTCCTTTGAGACGGAATACCTTTTGGGAGTGCCCTTTGGCTTCTATGTCTATTCCACCAAGATCTTCGCGCTGATACGAGACCCGATCCCCAACTATGGCGAAGCGACGGTGCTTGCAAGTATTACCCTGCTGATGATCGCATTGATTATTCCCCTGCAGCGTTGGATCCTGGAGCGGCGCCGCTACACGACCATCACCGGCAGCTTCCGGCCCGGCCTGATCGATCTCGGCCGCTGGAATACTATTTCCTTTGGATTGATTACTTTGCTTCTCGTGCTTCTGACAGTCGGGCCCCTGATTGTTTTGGTCCTGGGCAGTTTCATGACCAGGATCGGATACTTTGTGCTCGGCTTCACCCTCGATCACTGGCGATTCGTGTTAAGCGATCCTGTGTTTATTAAGGCGCTGCGTACCACGCTGCTGCTGGGCACCACTGCTGCTATCGTCAGCCCGCTCTTGTTCTCGGTGATCGCGTATATCCTGGTGCGCACGCGCTTGCCGGGCCGCGGCATGCTGGACCTGATGGTCTGGTGTTCCGGGGCGATCCCGGGGATCCTCGCGGGCCTCGGTCTTTTGTGGTTGTTCCTCGGTACGCCCGTGCTTAACTTTCTCTTCGGAACCATCTGGGCGCTGATCATTGTGGTCATCCTCCAGGGGAAAACCACGGGTGTGAACGTGATGAAAGGGGTGTTCGTGCAGGTCGGCTCGGATATGGAGGAAGCCGCGCGCGTGTCCGGAGCGGGGTGGATCAGAACTTACTTCCAGATCTGGCTACCGCTGCTCATGCCTAGTCTGATGCTCCTGGCAGTCATGAACTTTGTCAGTGCAGCCGGCGCCACCGGCAGCATTATCCTGCTTGCCTCCCGCGACACCATGACGCTTTCGCTCATGGCTCTTGAACTGTCGTCGATTGCCGTCAGTAATCGGGAGGCTGCGAGTATCATTAGCATCTTCATCATCGGCTTCACGGTGACCGGCGCTCTTATTATCAGATACTTTGGCCTGCGCCTCGGCGTGCGTCATGACATGCAGAGTGTGAATGCGGGCGGGCTCGTTAGTGCCGTGGCGCCCAACGCGGCCGCCGGTAGGTGACCCGGCGATGATCGCCGCCAAGGTTCAAGTGGGTGAAAGAGCAATGCTGCCACGACCCGCCTGACACGGCAGAGCGGCAGTCAAAGTAAGGATTATATCACCGCCGAGACGCTGAGTTCGCAGAGTTCGGAATATTTCTTGATCAAGAATTCTTTACTCCGCGTCCTCCGCGCCTCCGCGGTGAGTTCTTACGAGTAAAAAATCTAAAGAAGAAAGAAAGGAAAAGTAACATGGAAGCGACAACAACGGAAAAACGAAAGGCGCTGCGTAAAATGATGCAAGGACCGGGATGTCACATTGCGCCGAGTTGTAATGACGGCATTCAGGCGCGGCTGGTCGAATGGCTTGGATTCCCCCTCGTGCATATTTCGGGTAGCGGCCAGCATCGCTCCCTGGGGTTCGCCGATGCCGGGTTGCTCACACTCACTGAGATGATTAATCGGGCGCGGGAGATTGTCGAGGCGGTCCAACTGCCTATCGTCAGCGACGCGGAGACGGGCTACGGCAATGTGGTGAACGTTGTCCGCGCGGTGCGCGAATTCGAGCGCGCCGGCGTCGCGGCGATTCACATTGAAGATCAGATGACGCCCAAGCGGGCGGGTCACGAGGGGTTCGACGTCGGCGTAGTTTCTAAAGAAGAGATGGTGGCCAAGATTAAAGCAGCCGTCGACACGCGGCGGGACGAAAACATGGTGATCATCGCCCGCTCAGAAGTGAAGGACTCGCTGCAACAACGGCTTGACCGCTTGCAAGCTTGCTCCGAAGCCGGTGCCGACGCCGTATGGGTGAGCGCCCGAAGTGAAGAAGATGTTAAAGCCTTCGCCAAGATTGGCAAACCCATGGTTGGAGTTCCGCCGCGCCAGATTATGACCATCGACCGTTACGGTGAGTTGGGTGGCCGAGTCGGCTGTATTCCCACGGTCTTGCAGGTTGCGGCGCTGCACGGCATGCGTCAATGTTTAGAGGAGCTAAAGAAGAACGGCACAGAGGCGCGTTACTTCAAGGAAACGCCGGGCATCGACGAAACGCGCCAATGGTACAGCAATCTCGGCAACAAAGAGTTGAAGGAAATCGAGGCGAAGTACCGGGCGTAGAGGCAATCAGCATCGAACTCTGTCGAGGGCCAGAATGAGCCAGAATAGGGCGAAACAAGTGGTTTAAAGTACAGCAAACTGTAAGATCACGTTCTGTTCGACCGCAGGATGTTGTGACTGATTCTGGTAGCAGAAACGTTCGCACCAGAATTCATGCCCACTGTACTCGGTAACCATCGGCCTGCCGCGCTACCGTAGATTTTGTTTCGCTTCGTCTTAAATGGCGCAGTTATCTGGAGGCGAGCCCGTGCTTGAAGGCGTTCATGTGCCTGGAGGTCCGCTCTTGCCTTTCATTCCTGCCATTTCGTTTCTTCCCACGTGGCAAGATTCATTTTCCCATAGCTGTTTCGTTATGGCAAAGTCATGGCAAAGCAGAAAAATTCGATTGTGATTTCTTGTGGTTAGACGCGCTACGAGGATTAACAATCCTCGTGTCTGTCGGATTCGCTTCCTGCCTCTATTCTGCGGACAACATCAATAGCAGCAGTTCCCAAAGATCTTGTGCCTCATTCGTCTCGTCGCGTTAAAGGCGAAAGGTACATCTATTCAGGGCGGCCGGAATGGATCGACATGGGGCCGGTGAATGAAATCGTTAATGAAGCGCTGCAGAACCGAAAGCGCCGGGACACTTCCTCGGATTCTCGTCCTTAGTGAAGGAGCTATTAATCGAACTCCAGTCAGGAGTTGTTGAGGTTAGCGTGACATCAAGCGGTCGTAAGAAAAGGACTTATCTGCCCATTTTTCATGCCCGCCGATACCATGTTCGATATTCCATTGCATCACGTCAAACATGCGCCCGGTAATTCCAGTCGCATCTTGCGAGGCCAGGTGTAACACGAGCGGTGTCACATGCTCGGGTACGACCGGGAGAGGTCCCGCCTTTCCTCCAGATTGCAGACGGGCCCGATTCTGTTCGTCAAACCCGGTGGTTCGAGTGTGCCCGGGAATAATTGTGTTGACCGCGACATTGAACTGCTTCACCTCATCGGCGAGGTAAAAGCTCAGCGTGGCGAGCGCCGCCTTGGACGACATATACGGCATTTCCATGCTGTTAGGCCGGAGCGCGGCATAGCCTCCTCCATGGGAATGATTGACTATCCCACTGCTCACCACATTGATAATGCTTCCCTTACGTTTCTCGATCATCGGCCGAATGAACCGTCTGATAACTTTCAAGGCACCGAACACATTAACCTTGAATAGTCTCTCCCAATCTGAATCTTTAGTTTCAAGCGTTGTCGCTCGTCCTTTCGGCGGGTATAAATCGCGTGAACGCATCGCAGCATTGTTAACGAGAATATCCACCGTCTTAAACTTATCCAAAGTGGCCTGAAAAGTGTGGTCAATCTGAGCATCGTCCGTGACATCCATGTCCGCAACGAAGATATTTTCGTTGTGATCTTTGAGCTCTTCCTTAAACTCGTCAACGCCAGACCATGATCTATCTGTCGCAACAACCTTCGCTCCTGCTAACAGAAACGCCCGGACATAAGCCCTCCCCATTCCTCTCGCTCCGCCAGTAATAACTGCTACCCGGTCCCTTAAATCATTCGCAACCCTTTCCATTAAAACCTCCACATATTCCGTTTTTCGCTGGATAGCAGGGCTTGTGTCTTTTCAACAATGCCCGGCCTGAGTTACGGCAAGCCAAACTCGTCCCAACGAGCAGCAACCTTGTCGATAAGTGCGCTACTGACTTTATTGACCGGGGGGAACTTCGCATCCTTTAACTTCATGGTTGCATCGACCCATACCGCGACTCGGTGGATCGAAGTCTACCTCTCCGCGCTCTCGCTGCTGTACTCTACTCGCGGCTTGTTGGTCGCTGCTTCCTGTTTCATGTTTCAACCTCCACTCTTTTGGAAATCATCGTGGATTATTCAACCCGGATTCCGCAATTCAATAGCGAAGACACCCAACTGTGCAGCTTCAAAGTCTTTTTTGCTCTTAGCGTGTTGCTTCATGGGTAACGTACTGACGCACAGCACTTACCATTGTTGCCATGCTCAGAGGCAGAATGCATTGTCTTCACTATCGAAGGTTTGCTCCTCGCTCATGACTTACGTTCAACTGCGGAACCTTACTTAATTATTGCCGAGCTCTTCGCGCTGCCTCGGCCCCCTTAGTCATTAGATCATCAAGTTGATCCAGCACCGTGCTATAAGTCCCTTGATTCATGTAACGAACGCCCCCTTTTTCGTAGGCGTCCACGCCCCCGCGATCTTCCATGCTGACATCGATACGCTCGTTCTTCGCCGGATCGCGGAAAGTGTTCATCGGGTCGCCGCCCTCCTGAACAATTTTTATTTGTTCCTTGAGCATATTGCGAAACATGACCAGACCGCGGTCCGATTCGCCCAGTCTTTCCTTGGATCGATCGAGAATCTCTCCTTGTGCGACCCAACAGAGGAGGTCTTGTCCCAAAACAAAATCTGGCAAATCTTGGATCGGCACTTCGTGGGCGGGCACCGGGTCTTGTTTCGGCACATCAACATCCGGGCCTGGAAAGAAAACCTGGTACCCCAAATGCCACGTGTGGGTGTTGTCTATTGGAACACGAATCTGAAACTCCGCATACCCGGTTTGTCCAATTCGCACGTAATTAGGAAAAACCATGGGGTGTCCCGTTCTCCATCGTTCATTATCTTCCGGCTCTCCGACGATCAGGCGCCGTTTCTGAATTCCGAACGGAACGTAATCAAAAGCAATCTCTTTGTGCGGACGACTGATGCGCTGGAAGGATTTGATTTTTCGCGGATCGGTTATGCCGCGTCGTTCAATAGCATAAAGCCCAAAAAGTCCGTGAGCATAAGAGGTATGAACGGTGTCGACAGCGTTTTCCTGACATTGCAGCCAGTTGCATGGCAGCAGCGTGGTGCCGATTTGCCGGAAGACACCATCGAGCACGAATAGATCCCAGCGAGGCAGCAGCGGCGCGGGCTGTGGACCAATGTAGGCCCAAACAAGTCCACCAAGCTCCTGCACCGAGTATGCTTTTAGCTTGACGGTATTTTTGAACGTCGTCTTTTCAGTCTCAGCGGGTTGCTCGAGGCACTGACCAGTCCGATCGTACAACCACCCGTGGTACGGACAACGCAAGCCTTCGTTTTCAGGGATGCCGTATTTCAAATCGACACGCCGGTGAGCGCAACGCTGGTCAATGAGACCCAAACGACCTTGGCGATCTTGAAACAGGGTCAACGATTCGCCGAGCAGGCGAACTGCCTTCACCGGATTCTCTTTGATCTCCTGAGAGGTCGCGACCGGATGCCAATAGCGGCGCATCAACTCGCCAACAGGTGTTCCAGCGTCTACTTTGGTCAACATTTCATTCTCGTCAACGCTCAACATGGCCGTCTCCTCAGTAGTGGGATAGTTTGCTTTCTAGAGATGTATGATCCCTTCATCTACCGCGCTGCTTAACGTCTGCTCCAATTGTGCCTTTGGAAGTGAGGACGGAGAATATAAGACTTTGCGTTTTCATCCGGACAATCAACGCCTCTTCACTACACCGTGCGCGTGCTGGGGGCGAAAAGGTCCGCAACTTGTTCCTTGCCGGGCGTTAGCCCCTGCTCATAGGAGAAATCGATGGTCGTCTGGAGAAATTTTCGATTCGCCTCGACGCCGTAGGGGAACGGATCATGACCAAAAATCTCACGTGTCTTTGCCAAATACTCGGGCCCGAACACTAAGCTCTGGGGAATCCGTCTCGCTAGTGTTTCCTCCGCCAACTTCTTCGCTTCCAACAATGCCGAGTACAGGTTAAACGCAAGCCAGGGATACTTCTTATAGACGTCACCCCTGATAATGATTGTGTGATTGGCGGGGATAAAGCCGTGTGCGTTGAAGAATCTCGTGCCTTCGGCGATTTTGTCTGGAAAGAGAGGCTTTACTTTGCTCCAATCGCCGCCCGACGCTCGTATCCTTGTGGAACGGTCGACGATGTTCTGCTCCGGTCTAAAAGCGCGGGACACTGGAGCGGCATCGAGCTCGTGGTTAACAAGCATAGAGGCCAAGCTTTTATTTTCCGGGATACGCTGGAACTTGATACCTCGAGGAGGGGCAAACCCGGTCGCACCGCCGTGGCTAAGGTCCTCGGATCTTTCCATCCACCACTCAACTTCATACTGAGACACGCCAAAATCGTGCTCGAGAACACCACGCGTCCAGAGTGCTGATGTTTGCTGGTAATCCCCCACGCCGATTCTCTTACCAGCAAGGTCTTCTGGTTTCTTAACTCCCGAATCCACGTTGATGAAGAGCTCGGAGTGCATGAAACGGCGCGCCGGAAAAGCGGGAATGGCAATCATATCCATCCCTTTGGATCTCGCGATTAGATAGCTCGATAGCGACATTTCGGATATTTCAAATTCCCCGAATGTCAACTGGCGCCAGAATGTGATCGATGGATCAGAAATCGTGTATACAAGATTCTCAACGCCTTCGATCTTTACTCTGCCATCGAGCAACGGCATCACTCTTTCATGGGGTCCCGTAATGAAGCTCAATTTTAGATTAGCCATAGACGCGAAAACTCCCTAGATCGCAACTCTCTGATTTTCCCCCTGCCAAGTATCAAATCAAAATTCGAAGCTCGAAATCCGAAACAAATTCAAATGACCAAAAGGAGAAAAATTCGAAACGAGCACTCTCACCATGTTTGGATGATTTGATATTTGGGATTTGTTTGCCTCATAGTTTGTTTCGGATTTCGAGATTCGGATTTCGGATTTTCTTAACTTTGCCGCGCTAGGTTCTTTGCGGTTAAAATTTTCTTCGTGTCCTTGTGGTGAGTTATCTCTTGGCCGCACTCTGTTCATCTCTTTTGCGCTTCGTTCAATGATTTCTCCGCGAGATCGATGATTGGTTTCATGTTCATGAACTCGGGTCGAGCGGTGACGAAATATTCGACTCCGGGAGTGCGCCTTTGCGCCGGGAAAACATCTTCTTTGGGAATGTCCTCTCGCAAAGAATCCGCCCCTTCGTTGCCCGGGCGCTCGTTGGTGGCCTTTTGAAAAGCGATCTGGCCGGCGCGGGAGAGAAGCCAGTTCAACGCGAGCTTTGCCGCGTTGGGATGCGGCGCTTGACTGGGAAGGCTGACGGAGCCGTTCATAGGATTGACGAACGCGCCCTCTCTGAAACTCCCCGCATAAAATTCGTAAACGGGAAGCCCTCTGCCCGCTGCGACTCCGACGGCTCGAGCGAAGAAGTTTAGTGCGAATTTTCCGCTCGCCAGCCAATCGATCATCTGCGCGTCGTCGCGGCTTACGGTCACGTCCATCTCGCCGAAGAGCTTTCTAATGTATTCCGGACCGAGCTTCGGATTATGGTAGATGAACGTGAGGTTCTGGCTGATCATTCCCGGCATGCGGGGGTGGACCGCCACGGCCTTGCCCTTCCACTTCGGCTGCAACAGATCCCAAAAAGACTTAAGCTCCTTCGGATCGACCAGGTTCTTGTTGTACGAGATGCCGCCGCCCTGAACGCTGCCCTCGAACAGGAAAATATACTGGTTCTCCTGATCGATGTAGTGGTGTTTGCCGCCCCACCATTTGGACTCGTCCAACACCTCCGGTGGGATGAGCGCGGGCGGAATCGGATTCAACGCCTTGTTGCGATAAAACAGCTCATAGGGGCTGTGCATGCCGCCGGTGTAAATATCGGCGAGATATTTCCCGGCTCGTCTTTCCTGTATGAGTCGCGGCGCGATCTCGGCGCCGCGGCCGACGACGAAGGAGAGCTTGATCTCGGGATAGGCTTTCTGAAAAAACTTGAAAACGTCCTCGAAGACCGTAGTGCCGTAGACGGTTAGCCGGCCCTCTTCCCTGGCTGCCTTCACCAGCTTTTCCCAATCACCTTTCCAATTCGTCTGCGCCGGAGACTTCGACGCAATGACGAAGAGGAGACCGAAGCTACAGAGGACGGCGGCGACTTTCATTGGTAACCAAATGATCCGACCCGGCCTTAGCCGGCATTAATCCGCTTGGACCCAGTGAAGAATGGGGTCGTTTCACAGAGAGCCTATGACCGCCCGCTAGATGATGTCAAGCGGAGAGTTGCCCTGGATATCTTGGCTGAAGTTCGTAGAACAATCAGGGAGCAATCTGGCGATTATGTACGCCTTAAAGTATTTTATCCGACGGCGGATAAAGGCAAGAAAAGCGCAAACGAAATTTTTGTGATTGGACTAGAGTTGGGTGTTGTGGAGATCTCGGTCAGTGACACTGGTATCGGGATTTCGCCTGAGGACCAGGCAAAGATCTTCGAGGAATTTCGCCAGGTCGGTGGCGACTATGCTCACAAAAAAGAAGGAACTGGGCTGGGACTGACATTGGCCAAGAAGTTTGTCGAGCTGCATGGGGGAAGGATCTGGGTAGAGAGCGAGGTGGGCAAAGGCTCTACCTTCAGCTTTACCTTACCCGAGAGATCATCGTCGCCAAGCTGATTCTGATCATGTAGGAAAGGCAAAAACCGTGTGCGCTTAAGCCCGTCGAGTCGACGAGGCCGGCGCTGATGAGAATCATTCGACGCGCCAGCTTATATCGGCACAGGGCGAAGCACCATGTTAGATTGGAACTTCTGATATTCAGTCAGCAGAGCATCTCCCCATTCGATGTCCACTCATCCGCTGTGGCTCGCGCTGAATCGGAAAATCGGCAATCTAAAATCACTTGATCACCTTATCTGCTCTCGCCAGCACATTCGGCGGGATTGTGAGGCCGATCTGCTTTGCGGCTTTCAGATTGATGATGAACTCGAACTTCGTCGGCTGCTCCACCGGAAGGTCGGCGGGTTTCGTACCTTTGAGGATCTTGTCTA
>Ga0209857_1000168_pt1 | contig 15053 bp, 18 predicted proteins | sample GWRWN1_10_20_FD_187226 | JGI IMG/M metagenome (GOLD analysis project Ga0209857, IMG submission 187226) | Riverbed sediment microbial communities from areas with no vegetation in Columbia River, Washington, USA - GW-RW N1_10_20 (SPAdes)... | ecosystem: Environmental > Aquatic > Freshwater > River... | reverse complement strand
CGCCGGTGCTGCCCACTGCCTCTAAAACTTCAGGATCTGTGCCTTCAAAGAGATCGGAATAAATCTTCGCGAGGTACCCTACAGTGTAGGCGGCGATGCCAAACGTCCCGGCCAGCGGCCCGAGGCCAAACAGGATGACAAAGATGATTGCCCATAAAAGCACCGGTATCGTTCGAACTCCAGCGGCAACAAAGCGGGCAAGGCTCGATAGAATAGTTGGAAAAAGATTCCGGGTTCCCAAGATGCTCAACGGGAGAGAAGCGAGAAAGCCGAGCATGGTGCCGGCGAAAGACATGAGCACGGTTTCCCATAGGGCCCGCCCCGCCACCGGAAGCACGGAAAAGTCGGGCGGGACCATATCCGACGTCAGAATGCCTAGATTGCGCAAGCCACGGATCAATTTCCCACTGTCAAAGAACCCCAGCTCATTCAGGACGATGCCCAAGAGCAGGGCGATTAGAGCGGTGATGAGGAGATTCGTCTTCATTGAAGCATCTCGGCGGCGGCCGATCCCTGCGACAGCGCCGGAATGAACCCCGGCGTGATCTGGCCTTCCCGAAGCGTCACGACGTTCTCGGCGAACTCGCGGACGAGCCCCTGCCTATGCATGCTCATTACAAAGGTGATCTGTTCCTGTGCGGCGGCACGACGGATGCGACTGAGGATTTCCAATGCCAACGCCATGTCCAAGTCCGACACGAACTCGTCCGCCACAACCACCCTCGGGTGTTGTAACAGGGTGCGGGCAATGGCCACTCGCTGGCGCTCGCCGCCGCTCAATCGAAAGACCTTTTCATTGGTCTTATGCGCGATGCCCATGAGATCGAGGGCCGCCTCTGCTTTCTTGACTTCCCCCCGCGGAAAAAGTCCAAGCAATGCACTGCCGTTGCCGCAGCGCCCCAGGGCGCCCATGAGGACGTTCTCCAAGGCGGTCAAATTACGCACGAGCCCGAGTTGTTGGGGGATGTAGCCGATGAGTGACGCCATGGATCGTTGGGGTTGGTTGGTGATGTTATGGTTGAGTACTTCCACGTGGCCGCGGGAGGGGGTCAGAATGCCGGCCAATATCTTGAGCAGGGTCGTCTTCCCGGTGCCGGATGGCCCCATGATGATGGTGATTTGACCACTGGGAACGGAGAGACAAACATCTTTGAGGATCCAGTCGGTCTCTCGATAAGCAAACCATAACCCTTCCGCACGAAGGGCTATTTCTGGGCGGCTCGCTAGGCTCACAGGCGCTCCGTGTACTTCAATCCCGCAAGCTTCAAATAGCGCTGCAAAGAGCCCAAGTGCTCGGCTGCCGTGGTTGGCTTGAAGCCGACAAAGATGCTGGAAATGAATGAACGCATGAGATCCCGATGCTCCGGCGCGCTTAATCTCATGATCGTCTGAATCGTCTGAGAGCGAAGCGGTTCCTTCAGTTCTTTACTGAGGACTACCGCGTGAGAGGGTATCGGACCTTGCTCTTCGATAGTGCGTGTCGTTGAGAGGACCTCGTTGTAGAGCTTCGCCGGAACGTCGCCGGCGATGACCGTGACGTCCACCTGGCCTTGCTTCAGCGCCTGGGCGCACTGGCCGTAGCCGCCACCGAAAAGCACGTCCTTAAAGAAAGCCTTGGGGTCGCCTTCTTTTCCTTCGGGCGTCGGAATCAGATTCAACTCCACCAGACGACCCATAGGGGCCACATAGCCTGAGGTCGATATGGGGCTGGGGAAACAGGCCGTTCTCCCTTTCAATGCTTTAAGATTTTGATAAGGCGCTTCTTTCTTGACGATCCAGTAAGAAAAGTAATAAGGCGCTTCGACTTTTTTCGTGCCGTGAAGAACTTCGCGCACTTCGGCGAGGGCGACGTCGGCGCCGCCCAGTTGGACCGCAAGCTGGGCCGGCCAAGCGGACATGAAAGCGACCTGGGCGTGGCCAAAGCGCAAGGACTCCACCACCGCGGCAAAACTACTGGGGACATAGACCTGGACATCGGTCTTTCCGCCCAAGCCATCCCGCAGGAATTTTTCCAGGGGTTGCGCTTTCTTGAGCATTTCATCACTGGAGACCGAGGGCTGGATTGCGACGACTAGCTTGCCCTGAGCAAAGACGGGCTCCACGCCCCCTATGTGCGAGAGCGCTAGAAGAATCGGTACAAAAGAGATAGATAACTTGAGGCGTAACTTGTCTTGCAGTATTTTCATGATTCTCGTTCTTGCGCTTGAACTTTTCAGCGGCCGGCGCTATAGGGCGAAGAAGAGTCAAGCTGGTTGATGTATCATCATTAAAAAGTTAGTATCATCTAACTTGTGAAGTTCCTATATTGAAATAAATTTACTTTGTCAACCCATGTCAACTTCTAAGATAACCCCAGCTATCGAGGACTATCTCCGGACCATTTACGCCCTGGAAGAAGAGTTCCAGCCGGTGATTGCCGCGCGGGTCGCGGAAGAGGTGGGTGTTACGCCGTCGACGATGGTGAGTACGCTTCGCCGATTGGAAGGAGAGGGTTATCTAAAGGTCGTACGCCGCAAGGAAATCCATTTGACCGCCGAGGGCAAACAGGTTGCCGAAAGGATTCTGCGCCGCCATTTTCTTCTCGAGCGCTTCCTGACCGATCTGTTGGGATTGGATTGGGTCAAAGCCCACCAAGAAGCCCACCGCCTTGAACATGCTCTATCTCAGGAAGTGGAGGACCGACTGGCCAAACTGCTCGGCTATCCGACGACCTGCCCGCACGGCAATCTCATTCCGAGCAAAGATTCACAGCGGTCGCCGAAGAGCAAAGGGACTCCCTTGCATAGCATCGCGGCAGGGAAAGAGGTGGAGTTGGATTACATCACCGAGGGCGGTGAGCGAGATGCGCGGCTTTTGGGTTATTTGCAGGAGCACCGTCTTGTGCCCGGCACCAAGGTTCGCGTGCTGGATGTGGCGCCATCGATGGGAGTGATGAGCCTAAAAGTCGGCCAAGACGAATTTTCCCTCGGCATCGAAGCCGCAAAGAAGATTCGCGTTCATTAAATAATGGACTTGCGGGACGATGGGACCGATGGAAATCAGACCTCGGTGGGGTTAAGGCTGCCGATCGGGGTGAGCGTTTTCGCTCCGACGGGAAGCCAACTCAGCCGACAGAAAATCGATCTGATCGGTAATCGGTGCGTCGCGGTCGATCAGGATCAACTCCTGCCCGTTAACGCGGCAGCGCCCGCTTCGGGCCCGATAGCCAACCTCCCGCAGTAGTTTTTCCGTGCGAACCTCGATGTTCATCTGTCTGGCTTCGCCGATCAATTCGCTCAGCCGGGACTCATGTTTATGCGCCATTGCTCAACCTCAAGAAAGGTGGCCTCAGTATCTCTCATCGAGGCATGTTTGTAAATCGGCGAGCGCCCGAAGCGCAGATTAGCTTGCAATTTCATTGCATGTTGCTATCGTAGCGGCGGCTAACCCCCAGGCTTGAGTTTCGGACGATCGTCTCGACAGTCCGATAGCGCTCGGGCTTCGGTCACTCGAAAGACCAGGAGGGGATTATGATCAAAAATATTTTGATTCCTCTCGACGGTTCGGAGCACTCCACAGCCGCGCTCGACTACGGCATGTGGGTGGCGGAGAAGTTTAACGGCACGCTCTTTGGGCAGCACGTCATCGACACCATCTCGATCGAGGGTACTTTTTTTCACGATATTTCGGGCTCTCTCGGATTCGAACCCTACCTGGACTTTTCCACGAAGATGCGTGAGGTCTTGGAAGAGCGCGGCAAAATTATCCTGGAAGATTTTTCCGAGCGATGCCTCAATCGGGGGATCAAACATCAGACTTTCCTGGACATGGGCCTGATTGCCAACGAGATCTGCGAGCGTTCCAAAGTTGCCGACCTTGTCATTATCGGCCATCGCGGAATCAACGAGGAATTTTCCACCGGCCTTCTAGGCACAACTGCGGAAAGCATAACGCGGAAGTGTCCCCGCCCGGTCTTTGTCTCGACGAGAAAGTTCAAAGCTATCGAGCGGCCCCTGCTTGCTTATGATGGCAGTCAACGAGCGAGTTCGGCCATGGAATCGGCGGCGGAATTTTGTACGGTGCTTGGTCTTCCCTTGACCGTTCTCACCATCGCCAAAGAAGAACAGATGGCGAAAAACATACTGCAGCAGGCGAAGAACTATCTGAGTTCTTACGCCGTCGAGGCCCGCTACGAAATTGACCGCGGTTATCCGGAGCAAAAGATCATCGATTACCTGGCAAAGTTCGACTACGACCTACTCTTCATCGGTGCCTATGGCCACCGGCGCATCATCGAAATGGTTATCGGCAGCACGACCGAATATGTCCTGAGAAAAAGCCCCTGTCCGGTTTTCTTGAATCGATAAAACGGGCTAGTCGCTGAGAGCGAGACGATGAAATTCCTGGCAGCCGCCGTGCAAATGTTAGCGTCCAGTGACAAAGCGGCCAACCTGGACGAAGCCAGGCGCTGGATTCGCGCCGCCGCATCCAAAGGGGCTCGTGTTATCGCCCTTCCGGAGGTTTTCATTTGGCGCGGTAGTAAGACCGACGAGAGAAAGTCCGCCGAACCGATTCCTGGACCCGCCTCTCAGGAACTGTCCGGTCTTGCCCGCGAGCTTGGGATTTATCTGCTCGGTGGTTCTATTCTTGAGGAGATTCCCGGCAGCGACAAGGCTTACAACACGAGTCTTTTGTTTGGACCGCAGGGAAGTCTGCTAGCGAGTTATCGAAAGATTCACCTTTTCGATGTCGATCTGGCCCAAGGTGTTTCGGTCCGGGAATCCGATACGCGCGCGTTTGGCAATGCCATCGTCGTTGCTGAAACCGAGCTATGCCCGATGGGCCTCACTGTATGTTACGATCTGCGTTTTTCAGAACTTTACCGCAGGCTGGCAATTCAGGGAGCACAGTTGATTTTCGTCCCGTCCGCTTTTACGGCTCTTACGGGCAAAGCACATTGGGAGCCGCTACTGCGCGCGCGAGCGATCGAAAATCAAGTGTACGTCATCGCGCCGGGTCAGTTCGGGAAAAGCGCGACAAGCTTCGAGACCTACGGCCATTCAATGATCGTCGATCCATGGGGAAAAATCTTGGCCGAACTGCCGGACGGCCCGGGCTTTGTCATAGCCGAAATCGATCTCGATTATCTCGCCAAGGTACGCGCGGAATTACCCGCGCTCACGCACCGTAAACTCATCTGAGTCTGACGGTTGGGGAAGTCTTCGCTGCGGAGAGTGACAATAAAGAAGGCCAGGCCCCAAACTGCCGCTAAGCATTTTGTGCTGACACGGTTTAAACCTAAAGATAATTTGCCTGCGGCGAGCTACAGAAGTCTATGGACCCGGAATAGCTCTACTTGCCTTTCACAAGCAAACTTTCCAAAGCATTCAACACACACAACTTTATTTCGGTATTCAAGCGGAACCACCGTCTTCCACGTGTCATCCGGTGCGTTGAAATCACCTTTGGCTGGAGAACCGCACACTTTGCAAACCCGCGGGGGGCGTGATCTTAATAGAGGGTCGCCGGGCTTCATTTGACCTCCCAATAGCTCGAAGGTGCACGGCGCGATAAATTAGCACCTAATCTTTGGAGATCGGACTCATATCACCCTCAAATCGATAAAGCTAGGGGGCTTAGGCGATATTCCCCATCCCCACTGTGGATGTTCCCGATAAGGTCCAATGAATTTTTTCAGAGGCAGATCTTTCACTGTAACAAATCATAGCGCCCAAGTTGAGGCGATTCCGTGGAATTGTTCGATGGCGGCTTCGGGGTCTTCGACCCTCGAACGTGGTCTACGGCTTGGCCGTGGGCACAGGCTTAGGGTCGTCCCGAGCGAAGCGAGTCGAGGGACGAAGATTTCCTGGGTAGAACGTCTAGGTCGGGGAGATTGTCGGATTCTTCGAGGCTTTCGTCTTTGAGCCAGAAGATGACAAGGCCGGCTTCGTCCGCGGTGATGAGCGTCTCGATGACGTAATCCCACTCTTTCACCGATCAATTCAACCAAGCGCAAGCGTCCAGCAATAGATGAGCACAGCGGCTGCCACGCTGCCAAAGGCCCACTGGATACCGAGCCCCGGTGGACGCGGCGTGACGAAAGCGAAGAGTAGTCCTAAGACACCGCCAAACAGGAAACCAAAGAGGTGAGCCAAAACATCGACGCGCTCCCCTCCTGTCCCTAGCATCGTCAGAAGGGCAAAAGCTGCGGCGACGGGTACCCAGGCGCGGCGCCTGGGTACTTTCTTCCGGCCGCGCCTAGCCAGACCCAAACCGCCGAGCATCCCGACAGCGCCAAAAACCGATGTAGAAGCTCCGACCGAGATGTGAGCCGAGCCGTGGACGAGGGCGTTGGCAAGATTGCCGCCTGCGCCGGCCAGCAGAACCAGCGCCGAACCTAGCCCAGGACCGAGGATGGTGGATAACGCGCCGAGAAAAAGAGTGATGCCGATGGCGTTGCTGAGGGCATGCGCAAGGTTGGCATGCAAGGTGAGAGCGGTCACCGTACGCCAGAGCTCGCCGAAAAGGATCCGATCCGCATCCGCACTGGCGCGTTCGAACCATTGCGACGTGGGTTGCCATACTACAGTGATGAAAAAAAATAAGAGGACAATCCCGGCAATCGACGCGCCCGCTACGAGATTAGGCGGCTCTGCCGGCTCATCTCTCGCGCGTAGTTCGCGTGGATTCTCCCGTTCGTATGCCGAGAGTCCGACAAGCGCCCTCTCCACCTCTTCCTCCGGGACGCTGAGAACAAAGCCATCCCGGGTCCGACCCAAGCTGGGGGAAAGGCCCTGGGCAACGAGCGTAAGCTCCCACTCCTCCGCCAGGTTGTGGTCACTTGTAACCCGCAGACGAATTTCTGATCCTTTGGTCAACGAAGCAACACCCGATATACCTCGCAGGTTAAAGCAGGGTGGCAGACGTTATTTTCCGTCGCCGCTCTCTTCACCAATGCCGCCATTATTGGCTGCATTTAACTTAGAAACTTTTTATCCCTGTGACGCCAGCATCCGATCGAAAGCAGGTTCGTCGGTCATCGCCAGCTTGAAGTCATCGTTCCACGCTAACACGGCGGCTACAAAGGTCCAGCACAAAACTAAGGAGCAGAAACCTCGGCGCTTACTGCCGATATAGAACTGGTGCGCCCCAAAGGCAGCGGCGAAAAACGCAAAAAGAATGGCGGTAGTTCTGTTTTTCTGTTCTGTCTCTAGCTGGCCCGCCTGACGGCAACATTGTCGCGACGCGCTTTAGATCGTTATCGCTACTGAGGATGGAGATTGAGTGAACGCCCTTAAGTTACATGAGCCGGATAGCCAGTTACCACCACTCTGGAGATTCTGGCCTTGGGGTGCAAGCTAATCGATATCCCTCATTCGAGTCCGAGAAGATTATTATTATGTCCCCGAAAATTTTACCCGGACCGAAGGGGATGAAATTGCGAATGCTTTCCGGTAGGCTTCTATCTTTCCTCGTTTATGAACTCAATGAGTTTTTTGCGGAGGCCCTCGTCAGCGCGGGCAATCTCGAAGATATGGGTGTAGCTTTCTTCGGTCAGTCCTTCTTTCGTAAGCGCCGCTTGCATCTTTGATAGCGCTTCGCTTTGAATTTGCTTACCCTCTTCTGGATTCTTAGCTTCTTTCAGCCGAGGCTCATACCCTCGGCGAATCTTCTCAACCTCCGCGTAAACTTTAGCGAAAGCCTTGAGTTGGGTCTCGCTTACGTTCATATGTTGCTTGGGTGATTCTTGCGCCCGAGCTTGTTTTGCGAATGGAAGGATAAGAAAGCCGGCAACAAAAATCGCTGCAACGGTCTTCATAGTCGCTGTCTGCATTACATACCTCCTTCCAGGAAAGGGGCTTTTCTCTTTGTGCCGCAAGACGCATGCCAAAATGCCCCGGCAAGGTTATCGCCCCATTTTTAGAAGCACCCAGGATTTTTTTGCATGAGTTTGCCTGCAGTACAGAGTTGGAATTGCTAACAACCTCGCCCCGGTAAAGTCGAGATCCTGAATCTCAACAGCACCGGGAAATCGACGAGGTTTTCCACGTCAATGACGTAGCCGTGAAGCTCAGGGATCGATACACCTCGACAAGTTTCATGAAGAAAAAGGCGTCACGGTAAACTTCTTTTATCATAACTATTCACCAGAGCCAGTGCATCATCGAGCGCATGAGATCCAGAGCAGGTAGCTGTCACGCCCGCTCGGACTGAACCTGAAGGGGATCTAGACAGTTAAGAGATGACAACCGTCGATTGGGGTTGTTGGAAGACGTATTCGTCCCGCCTTCTCCGGCACAAAAGAAAACTTCGCCGCCAGCGCCTTAGTGCTCCTTGCGGTCGTACAGGCCTTTGCCGTGCTGTGGCGTGGTTTCATGCACGACAAAGAGCCGGATTTACGCGCAAACCGAAGCCATCCTAGGCCGTTGCCGAATCCTTCGATAGGTCATTCGCGATTTCGCGGAATCGTGCGAGCGCGATTTGAGATCGTCGACGATTTCTTAAGTGAGAACGTCAGGATCTGGAAGATTGTCGGAGTCTTCGAGGCTTTCGTCTCTGAGCCAGCAGAGCTGCAGGCTAGCTGATCTAGGCGATATCACTAAAGCGTTCAACCCGATCCTTCCCTCTGCGCTTGGCCAAATAGAGCGCTTGATCCGCTTCGCTATCTAATGACCGATCGCTCGTCGTAGTGCGATTCGAACTGGCTCCGATGCTTACGGTTATGAGCAGCAACCCTCGAGGCGTGTCTATCGGGTTTTCCCTAACCGCTACCCGGATGCGATCGCCAACTCGAAGCGCGTCGTCAACTTCAGTCTCAGGCAGGATCACAACAAATTCTTCGCCGCCGTAACGAGCGGCAAAATCGGTCTGTCGAATCGTGGTAGCGATAGTACGCGCAACCATGCGCAAAACATTATCACCCCATTCGTGCCCAAGGCTGTCATTCACCGCCTTAAAGTTATCGATATCGACCATCAAGAGCGAAAGAGGTCGGCTGAACCTCCGGGCTCGCTCTCTTTCCAGCGTCATTTGTTCATCAAACGCTTTTCGGTTCGCCAAACTCGTCAGAAAATCCTTACGGGCCTCGCTCTCCGCTTTTTCTCTGCGCGAGCGCTCATAGCCGATTAGCTGCGTAAAGTAACCGTAGAATAGAGAAGCGATGAAGAGAAAGGGAATGCGCAGAAGCAACTCGGTGTCATATTTTTCGGCTATAAACAGGAAGGAGCCGTAAACCAGAGATATAATGAGTGCAAACGTAAGCGACCAACGGATGTCTTGCCAGAATGCCGCGATGATAATTACCAAAAAGTAGCACAAATAAAGATCACTTCCCACGTTGCCGGTAACGATGAGGGAGAAGGTCAGTGCTAACGTGTCCAAGATGATCAGGATCGAAAAAACACGGTGCGAGATAATCGTTTGCTGCTGTAAAAAATACAGTGATGCATTGGTAAGAATATGAAAGAGCGCGAATGCGTACACGAGCGGTGCACCCGGGAGATTATTCGTCGAAGCCAAAAGTGAAGAGGAAGCGAGAATGACGACCCAACGAAGCTGGATGATTGTACGCTTGTTTCCAGCACCGAACAGGGTCTCGGAAATATCTACGAATGAAGCCAATGTAACTGGGACCGTCATGTTCCAATCGATATGCAACACGTTGAGAAAGAAATTTATGGGTCGGGAGAACGCACAGCTTATGCCAGACGCCTAAACCGGCTAAGTATCCGATTTCGTATATTAATGTTTATCGGGGCAAGTTTCAGAACAAGTTACAGTGTCCACTCTTGTCATGGTTTGATCTATTATGTACGGGGTTGCTGGGGCCCATCCCCACTATTTTCCCGCAGCCTATTTATTGTTTTTGCCAGTGGCCTAGAGCCTGCTCAAAGTACAGCACCGCTTCCCGGTAGGCACAATGTGACGCTGCCTTGACACCCGCTCGATGAGAATAGATGACGGCTTTTTCTAAGTCATTGCCCTGGAGGACCACAACACGCGCATTATCGTTCTTGGTAGGGACAGCGCTCAAGCCCGGGCGGTGACTGAGGCCATCGCCAAAGAAGCGTTTCACAATGTCTCTTACTTCGGTGGCAGCTTCGATGAACTGAGACCAAAGATAGTTAGCAAATAACGGGCGCAAGCATCCACGAACAGAGTTCGCCACTTTCCAAGCCCGTTGGTGCCAGAAAAGTCTGTCCCTTATTTTACTCCTTCGCGGAATTGTTCTTCGAGGTCTTCGACAATTTCCCGGGCGAGGACAGCGGGATCCGGGAGATGTCGGGTTTGTTCGAGCTATCGTATCGGAGACAGAATATGTCGATGTGAGTTTGGCGCGGTTGATGAGAACCGGCCCCTTAATGTCCCCGCCCTCCGCCAACCCAAGGAGTCTTGCGAGCGTTCTTGCCAAGATTATTTAGAAATGAAAGCACGACCCCAAGTGTTAGCATTAACGCAGGAGCACCACCGCGACTGCCACAAGCGCGGCAACGAGTGCAGTGCCGGCTAACCCTAGCGCCATCAGTATGGCGGTCCGCCACCGCGCCTCCACCTTTCGCCACACATTCAAGGGGTCGGGTGTTGTAACGCCGCCCTCGTTGAAGAGCGACTGCTGCATTATGGCCTTTGCCGAGAGTACCTCTTCCGTGGCACATTCGAAATGCCGCTGGCATATACGCTTGCCTAGGTCAGGGCCTGGTTCGGCCGCAGCTGCGGCCGCGGCCTTAATGACCGCATTCTTGATATCGCCACCGCTCACCACGTACCGCTCGGCGAGCTGCCGGAAATCGACGTCCGGTGCCAGCGGCGTCTTTTTCGGATGAATCTGCAGCTCCCAGATCCGCGCACGTTCTGCCACTCCCGGCATCTCAAATAGCACATGGGTTCGGATGCGGCGCTCAAATGCCGGGTCAAAGTTCGCCGCTAGATTGGTCGCAAAGATCACGATGCCGTTGAACGCCTCCAACTCGCGAAGGAGAACGTTAATGGTCAAGTTGCTCTCACGGTCATGTGGCAAAGGGACGCCAGCCGAACGGCGCGTCGCGATGGCATCGGCTTCGTCAAAGAAGAGGACTGCGTTTTGCTCAGCCGCCGCGCGAAATGTAGCGACGATGTTTTTCGGAGTCTCGCCGAACCACATCGACTCTGCTTCGGCGTAGTCGACAACGAGAAGCTTCTTGCCGAGCGTATGCGCGATAGCCTCGGCGCAGATCGTCTTTCCAGTCCCAGGCGGCCCCGCAAAGTTAAACGCCAACCCGCGTCCTGAAGTGTGCCGCTCACCTAGACCCCAGCGGTTGAAAATCAGGGTGTGATTGCGAACTTGGGCCAGCGCCTGCTCCAGCGTGCGCCGGGTTTGAGGCGGGAGAACCACATCCGCCAATGTCCGCTCCGGCGTGACGGTTTCCACTACTCGTCGCGAAGCGAGACTCGTAAAGAACGAAATTAGAGGACTAGTCATACCTGGTTCTGATCACGCTCCTTCTGGCTGGTATTTATGTTCATGAGCCATAACACTGACGCCCTAAAACTAGCACCGCGCACAGGACAGATCGTATGCCAACAAAAAAATCGATTCAATGAGTTTTCGTAACGATCTCGCAGGTGATGTCTGAGTCTACTGCGGAAGGTTCCTAATACTTGCTCAAAGCCTCATGGGAGATATTCTCAAGATGTTGGCAAAACCAATTGTGCCTGCCTCGCCATTGTGCGTTACGCACCTCCTGCTCTTTTCCGTTTGCTCCACATCGGTGGCGATTTCGCGGAATTGTTCGAGGACGGCTCGAGGTCGTCAACGATTTCCTGGGCGAGGACGTCGGGCTCGGGGAGATTGTCGGATTCCTTGAGGCTTTCGTCTCTGACCCAGAAGATGTTGGGCTGTTCTCGTCCCGGTGAGACCGAGATCCAATATCCCAGCAGGTCGCGGAAGCTCTGGCAGGGGCTCGGTCCTAGGAGCCAAGCGCGTAGAGTGAAAGCCAAATCATCGGGAAGGAGAGCAACGACATTTTCTCATTTTCGGAATTATATGCGAAGATTCTTCTTCAGCCATCTTACGGCCACAGCGTTTGCGAAGCAAAAATTAACCCAGCCCCCAAGAGTATAGCTAAGAAGCTTGTCACGAAAGTTTCGCCGTTGGCCGCGAAAGATACGATCATGGCGCCGAGGGTCAACGCCCCTGCTTTAATGTGCTTCGGTTCGATCATAAATTTGGCCCTCCTACATCAATGTACGGAGGCAAAAGGCATGCCGAAAACAAGCAAGATCCTTATTCATGATTTGCGTGAGGCTTTGTGGAAGGTCCCGCTCCAATGCAGGACTTATTTGTGCAGAAATGCTGGCTCTGACCCCTTGTGATCAGAGGACATGCAGGGCACCGCGATAGCTTCTCTCGTGACCTCTTTCGTCCGTTCAAGGAAAATAAGGACCCCTACAACTTCGCGGCATACAAGATAAAAGCTACAGATCCCCTCCAACTGCAGGTTTCCCTGGTCCGGCTAGGAGCAGGGCGAGAAGACCACCAAGACAAGCGAGGTTGAGATCATAACCGCCAGCGAATCCTACCTTGAGCGTTACAGTGAGCATGGCAACCAGCATAATACCAATAAGCAAAAGCGCCACTAGGCGCGTAGCCGTCCCAAGGATAATAGCTAGCCCTCCGAAAAACTCTATCGCCATAACGATTGGAGCCATGAGTCCCGGCAGAGGAACGCCGAGCTGCTCTAGATATCCAGCGAAACCTTGAACGCCCCCCAGAAACTTGAGCGTGCCATGAGTAAGGAAAACTATTCCCACAAACGCGCGCAGTACAAAAAGCGAATAGTCCCGATAATGGCCAAAGATCTCTTCCAACATAACTCCTCCTTTGTGGTTAGCTTGGACCTGCAGGGACGACGAAACCCTGTCCAACCTTAGAAACTGCGGAGCCGGAGCGAAGCGGCTCAAACAACCTGCCCAACATCGCCCGTACCGAGAATACCATTCTCATTGCCTTTCGTCCTTTGTCGATAGTTCGCTGAATCTCTAAACCATAATTAAGCCCTGCCGGATACCGACGGTAACCGCCTCGGTGCGGCTGGAGGCGCCAAGTTTGGCGAAGATTGAACTAATGTGAAACTTAACGGTGTGGTCCGAAATTCCTAGCCGAGATGCGATCTCCTTGTTACCCAGTCCCTCCGCCACCATACGCAGTACTTCAATCTCTCGCGGAGTAAGGGTTTGATCCGAAGGATCGGGTTCTGATTCTTCCCCGGGGAGAATCGGGGACAGCATCGAACGAAGCACATGGGGGTGTAGCACGACCAACCCCGTTGCGGTTGCTTGAATCGCGGCTACAATCTCTTCGGACGTCGCATCGCGTGGCAGTATTGCTCGCGTGCCGGAACCTAACGCCTCTACTACCAGAGAATTCTCAGTATTGTCGGTTAAGACAACCAGCGGGCTGATCTCCGACTCCATCGCGAGTGACATAGACTCATCCTCTGGCGACTCTAGGTCTAAAAGCAGGACGTCTGGTTGCAATTCCTCAAACTGAGCTAATGCAGCGCCAATCGGAAAACTCCCCACAATCTTAAACGTAGGGACCGTGGCCAGTAGGGACTCCAGCCCGGCCCGTACTACTTCGGAACTTGCTCCTATAAGAACACTCGTCACGCGGCCCTTACCTGTTTTCTAAGCACTTCTTCGTCTTCGTTCACCGATGATGACTTTAATCTCAACGGGTTTGCCACCCCGGATTATGGATATTGCTATCGTTTTGCCAATGAAATCTGGTTCAAGAAAGGCTTGCAAATCACGAATGTTCCTCACGGCTGTGCCTTCGAGAGCTACTATCACATCACCGATCAGCACACCTGCCTTACTGCCGGGCCCTTCTGGTTCCGCGCTTATAACGATTAAGCCCGAGTCGGCGGAAAGCTTTAGCGCGCTCTTAAGATCTTCCGGAAGCGGTATGGGGTGCATGCCCAAGCCAAGATAGCCCCGGCCCATGTGCCCCTTTTCGAGCAGATGCGCGACTACACGATTCACTGTGGAAGCTGGAACAGTTAACGCCATATTAGGCGACAGTCCTAGGGTGTTAATACCCAAGACATGCCCCTGAGCATCTATCAGCGGACCACCTGCAGCACCCGGGTGGAGGGCGAGATCCAAACCGATGAATTGATCGATTAGCCCGCCGCGCCAGGTACGCCACGCTCCACTCAAAACGCCGACGATGCCTAACGTGGCGTTAAGCCCTCTCCGGGCACCACGGCCGAGAGCCAGAACTAAATGACCCACCTTAACTTGTGAAGGGTCGCCGAAAGGCGGAGTAGAAAGTTCTGCATTGTCGACTTTAAGCACAGCGAGGTCCGTACTTGGATCAGCGCCTGCCAGAGTGGCCGTAGCCGTTTGGCCGTTCGCCAGAATTACGGAAATGTCTTCCGTACGTCTTAACGTATGAGCAGCCGCGACTATAACACCATCGCGCCAGTAAACTCCGCTCGAAGACAAATGACGGCGGGCATTAACCGCGACCACGGATGGGCTGACTTGCTCGACGACATCAGCCAGATCACGGGACAAAGCCTGTAACGTGTTGTTGGTTTCCGATTTGTTTTCCATTGAAGAACCTCCAGTATTCTAAATTAAGGCGAAACCATGAGTTTCGTCTGCATTAGACAATAAACATTTTTTGCCGCGCCCGGTATCGGCCAAATGGGTAGGTCTTTACTGGAAGGATGGCTAGTGGCGCTAAATTGCTGTTTTCTAAAGACGATAAGGAATTGTAATGCAAGGATTACTAAGACGAAGCATGATGTTCACTTTGGCCGCTGGCCTGATTGCTCTATTATTCAATCCCGAAGCCCGCGCCCAAGAATCACCCGCGCAGAAGACAGCGGAAAAACCATCAAGCTGATCAAAAATGGTTCTGTCGTGAGTTTTGAATACACGATCTTCGATGAGAATGGCAAAGTCATCGATTCGAGCAGAGGAAAAGAACCAGTGACTTACACTCACGGGCAACAACAGATTATCCCGGGCTTGGAAAAGAAGCTTTCAGGAATGGAGATAAACGAGGAAAAGAATGTTCGTCTCCC
>Ga0209857_1000166_pt1 | contig 15116 bp, 9 predicted proteins | sample GWRWN1_10_20_FD_187226 | JGI IMG/M metagenome (GOLD analysis project Ga0209857, IMG submission 187226) | Riverbed sediment microbial communities from areas with no vegetation in Columbia River, Washington, USA - GW-RW N1_10_20 (SPAdes)... | ecosystem: Environmental > Aquatic > Freshwater > River... | reverse complement strand
GACCCTCCCGGGCTTTTGCATTTGTCGTCATCTGCTGGGGGTCAAACAGATTCGACAGATGAGTGGTACGCATCGAGACGTTGAGCGCGATGCCTGCGGGGTTGGGTTCGTCGCAGACCTCCACGGTCGACCGACCCACGACATCGTGGCGCATGCGCTCAGTGGCGTGACAAACCTCAGCCATCGGGGCGCTGTCGCCGCGGACGGGAAGACCGGCGACGGGGCCGGCGTGCTGACGCAACTTCCTTATGGGTTGTTCCGGCGCGATCTGGGGATCTCCATTCCTGACGCCGATCTCGCAGTCGGCATGTGCTTCCTGCCGCAGGCTCCGGGCGCGCGATCGCAGGCCGTCGCGATCATTGAGGAAGCGGCCGACGAGTGTGGGCTGCGCCTGGTAGGCTGGCGTGACGTCCCCGTGAATCCGGCTGCGCTGGGTGGACACGCCCAAACAACGCAGCCGTCCATCGCGCAGGTGATCCTCGCGCGAAATGCAGGGCAGACCGATGATGCATTCGATCGCTCCCTGTATCGTGCTCGCCGCATCATCGAGCGGCGGGACGCAGAGCGTGGCCTCGGGCTGTATCTTCCATCCCTGTCGCGGCGCACGATCGTGTACAAAGGACTCTTTGCCTCCCCGCAGCTGGCGAGCTTTTATCCGGATCTGGTTGATCCGATCTTCACGACCGCACTGGCTGTGTTCCACCAGCGGTACAGCACCAATACCTTTCCGAGCTGGGCGCTGAGCCAGCCGTTTCGTTTCCTGGCGCACAACGGCGAGATCAACACCCTGCAGGGAAATGTCCTCTGGATGCGGGCGCGCGAACCCGGGCTGCGCACCTCGCTGTGGGGTGATCACCTGCCCGAGCTGCTCCCCGTCATCCAGGCAGGCGGAAGCGACAGCGCCACGCTGGACAACGTGGTCGAGCTGCTTGTATCTTCTGGCCGCGACCTCGCCCATGCCTTGCTCATGCTGGTGCCCGAGGCCTGGGAAGGTAACATCGAGCTCGACGACGCGGTCCGGGCGTTCTATCAATATCACGCCTGTCTGACCGAGCCCTGGGATGGGCCTGCCGCGCTCGCGTTCTCAGACGGCGCAATCGTCGGCGCGGCGTTGGATCGGAACGGTCTGCGGCCCGCCCGCTATCTCGTCACCACCGACGGTCTGGTCGTGATGGCCTCCGAGGCTGGAGTTCTCGACATCCCTCCGTCACGGATCGCGGAAAAGGGACGGCTCGGTCCTGGACAGATGCTGCTGGTCGACACCGCGCACAAAAAGCTGCTGCGAAACCCCGAAATCAAATCCACATACGCGCGGCGCCGGCCGTATCGAAAGTGGGTCCAAGGGATGACCAGGCCCAGCTTCGATCCCGCGACTCGGATCAGCGCAGACGGCAGCTCCCTCGTGCGGCGCCAACGTGTGTTCAGCTGGACGCTCGAGGACGTCGAGCGCATCCTCCGGCCGATGGCGGACGAGGGGAAAGACCCCGTCTTTTCGATGGGGGACGATATCCCAGCGGCCGTGCTCTCCGGACGGCACCGACCTCTGTACCATTACTTCAAGCAGCGTTTCGCCCAGGTCACCAATCCACCGATCGATCCACTCCGCGAGCGTCTTGTCATGTCGCTCATGACCTATCTAGGCGCGCGGCCCTCGCTGCTGGAAGAAACCGCGGCGCACGCCCGATTGTTGCAGTTGTCATCACCGATCTTGGTCCCAGACGAGCTTCGCTGGATCAGGGACAGCGGGCCGTTTACCGTCCAGGCGCTCGACGCGCGGTTTCCGGTCGAAGATGGCGCGGACGGATTCATGCAGGCGCTGAACGACCTCATTGAGCGCGCGTGCGAAGCGGCTCCCGAGGCGCCGGTGCTCGTCATCTCCGATAAGACTATTGACGATCGATGGGCTCCGATCCCCATGCTCCTGGCAGTGGCGGCAGTTCACCACGAAATGATCCGGCGCGGCCTGCGCATGCGTACCAGCTTGGTTGCTGAAACCGGTGATGCAAAGGACATCCATCACCTCGCCTGCCTGTTGGGCTATGGCGCGAACGCGGTGTGCCCGTATTTGGCATTCGAAACCCTGGCCGCTGACAGCAACGGCGACGCGGACCAACTCTGGAACAGCTATCGCCGAGCGGCGGAGGCTGGGCTGCTGAAGATCATGTCGAAGATGGGCATCAGCACACTTCAGGGCTACGCGGGCGCGCAGATCTTCGAAGCGATCGGGCTCTCCCGCTCCCTCGTCGACGCGCACTTCCCGGGCACGCCGTCTCGCATCGAGGGAATCAGCCTTCAGGACCTGGCGGAGGAGACCGTCGTCCGTCACCAGGAGGCCAGGGCCGCCTCCACGCTCACTGAAGCGGGCTACGTTCGATTCCGGCGCGATGGAGAGTACCACGCCTTCAACCCCTACGTGGTGAAAGCACTGCACCGTGCGGCCCGGAACGGCGATGCGGACGCGCACAAGAGGTTTAGTGACCTCATCGCCGCGCGGCCCCTGACTGCACTCCGGGATCTTCTCGAATTTGCACCGCGCGATCCGGTGTCGATCGATGACGTGGAGCCGGTGGAAGCCATCGTGCGACGCTTCGTCATCTCCGCGATGTCGCACGGTGCGTTGAGCCTCGAAGCCCACAAGACACTGGCGGTCGCCGCGAACCGCATCGGCGCGCGATCCAACAGTGGTGAGGGAGGCGAAGATCCGTCGCGCTACTGGCCCAAGATTGGGGGTCCGAACGCGAACAGCCGCATCAAGCAGATTGCCTCGGCGCGGTTTGGCGTCACCCCCGAGTACGTGCTGTCGGCCGACGAACTCGAGATCAAGATGGCGCAGGGCAGTAAACCCGGCGAAGGCGGCCAGCTCCCCGGCCATAAGGTCTCAACAGAGATCGCGCACATCAGGAGGGCGCAGCCGGGGATGACGTTGATCTCCCCGCCTCCGCACCACGACATCTACAGCATCGAAGACCTGGCGCAGCTCATCTACGATCTCAAGCGTATCAATCCGCAGGCGCGCGTGGCGGTGAAACTCGTCGCCGAGGCCGGCGTGGGCACGATTGCGGCCGGAGTCGCAAAAGCCTTTGCAGATACGATCCAGATCAGCGGATGTGACGGCGGGACCGGAGCCTCACCGCTGGACTCGATCAAAAACGCCGGCGTGCCGTGGGAATTGGGCCTGGCGGAAACCCAGCAGGTGCTGGTCGAGAACGGGTTGCGCAGCCGCGTGCGGCTAAGAGTTGACGGAGGACTGAAGACCGGCCGTGACATCGTCATCGGCGCGATGCTCGGCGCGGATGAGTTCGGTTTTGGATCTGCCGCGGTCGTTGCCCTTGGGTGCGTGATGGCACGGCAGTGTCATCTCAACACCTGTCCAGTCGGCATCGCCACGCAGCGAGACGATCTCCGGCTGAAATTCTCAGGGACCCCGGAGATGGTGATCGTGTATGTTACGTCGGTGGCAGAACAGGTGCGCGAAATCCTTGCCGCTCTGGGCGTACGGAAGCTGGAGGATGTGATCGGCCGGATCGATTGGTTACGGGCCAGGCCCGCGCAGCAAAAGAAAGTCCAGACCCTGGACCTCTCGTTCATTCTCCGCGACCCCGACACCGAGGACGGCGCGCCGCGGCGGAATGTGCTCCCTCGCAACGACCGGCCCGTGGACGAGAATCTCGACCGGCAGATTCTCTCAGACATCGGCGGGGCGTTGGAGGAGGGCCGATCGGCGCACCTTGCCTATCCGATCCACAACCGGCACCGCGCCGTGGGCGCAGGCGTGGCAGGGGCGATAGCCCGTCTCCACGGAGATCGCGGTCTGCCCGCGGATTCGATCACGCTGGAGTTCTCCGGCGCGGCTGGGCAAAGTTTTGGCGCGTTCTGCATCTCCGGTCTCACGCTGGTGCTGGATGGTGAGGCCAACGATTATGTCGGCAAAGCCATGGCCGGTGGGGCGATCGTCATCAGACCGCCACGGGCGCTTGCCGCCGAGTCGCATCGGCATGTGATCATGGGCAACACGGTTCTCTACGGCGCGACCGGCGGAAAGCTCTTCGCTGCGGGGCGGGCCGGCGAACGCTTCGCCGTGCGCAACAGCGGCGCGGTCGGAGTGATTGAGGGCGTGGGAGACCATGCGTGCGAGTACATGACCGGCGGGGTGATTGTCGTCCTGGGCGAAGCCGGGCGCAACGTTGCCGCAGGCATGACCGGGGGCGTGGCCTACATGCTCGATGAGCGGCAGGTGCTATCGGCGCGCTACAACCCTGAGCATGTGCAACTGGAGCGTCTCGCAGAGCCGGACGATGAAGCGCGCTTACTCGGATTGATCGCCGAGCACGCCCGCCTGACCAGGAGCCGGCGCGCCGCCCAGATCCTCACTGGTTGGGAGCACTTTGGGCCCCTGTTCTGGAAAGTGGCGCCACGGCCGGTGCAGCCAGTGCAGCAGGTGCCTTTGACTCCAACGCTGCCCGTTGATAGGGAGGCTCGGAGCTAACGGCGAGACGGTGTCCCTGACAACCTCGAGGCGAGAGCGTCGAGGGTCGGTGGGATTGAACGCGGCGCGGTCGCTCGGGCCAGCACGACTTCCGGATCCTTCAGCCCGTGTCCCGTCAAGATACAGATGACCTCCGATGGAGCGGCACCCTCTCGCGCAAGTTTGAACGTACCCGCGACGGATGCTGCGGACGCGGGTTCCACGAAGAGACCTTCCCCAGCGAGCGCGACCTGCGCCTGGAGGATCTCGTCATCAGACACGGCCACAAACTGACCGCCAGATTCTGCGATGGCTTGCACGGCGCCCTCCCAGGTGGCGGGCCGGCCGATTCGAATGGCCGATGCCACCGTGCGTGGCTGACTGACGGGGCGTCCCCGCACCAGCGGCGCTGCTCCCGCGGCCTGCACGCCGATCATGCGGGGCAGGCGGTCGATTCGTCCTGCGCTGCGGTAATCCTTGAAGCCTAGCCAGCACGCCGTAATGTTACCCGCGTTCCCCACCGGGACCGCCAGCGCCTCAGGGGCACGGCCGAGCACATCGCAGATTTCGAACGCCACGGTCTTTTGGCCGGCCAGCCGGTGAGGGTTCACGGAGTTGACGAGCGTGAGACCGAATCGTGTTGCCGCCTGACGCGCAAGCCTGAGTACCCGGTCAAACGGTGCCCGGATCGGAATGATCAGTGCGCCGGAGGCAAGAGACTGCACAAGTTTGCTGGTCGCCACCCCCCGCGCTGGAAGGAGAACGACGCAGCGGAACCCTGCGCGCGCCGCATAGGCGGCTGCCGAGGCCGCGGTGTTCCCCGTGGACGCGCAGATGATACCGGAGGCTTTCGCCTCGAGCGCCTTGGAGACGGCCACGGTCATGCCCCGGTCTTTGAACGACCCGGTCGGATTCGCCGCATCGTATTTGACCCCGATGCGGATCCCGTAGGGTGTGCCGAGGCGCGAGGGAAGCAGCGGTGTTCCGCCTTCGAGCATGGTGATCACTGGCGTCGCGTGCTCCACCGGAAGAAATGGCCTATACTCTTCGATCAGGCCGCGCCACATTAGCTCATTATGACACTGCAGAACATGTCGCGAGCAGGCGGCGAGTCGAGGCGCCGTGAGGGTCTGTCGGTCGGACTCCTCGGCCTGGGCACCGTCGGGACAGAAGTGTTCCGGCTGCTCTCTGACGAGGACCTGATGGTTCGCCGGGCCGGCGTGCCAATCCGCGTGGCAAGGATTGCCGTCGCGCACCCTGACAGAGTGCGGACCGTCGCGGTGCCGCGCACGCTCCTGACGACCGATGTCCTTCAGGTCGTTGAGTCCCCCGATGTCGATATCGTCGTCGAGGTGATGGGCGGAGATGAGCCGGCCCGCGGCGCGCTCTTACGGGCGATTGCCTTGGGCAAGCCCGTTGTGACGGCGAACAAACGCGTGATGGCGAATGAGGGTCCAGATTTGCTCGCGCGGGCCCACGCCGGTGGCACAGCGCTCCACTTTGAAGGAAGCGTGGGCGGAGGCATCCCGTTGATCAAGCCGATCCAGGAATCGCTGGCGGCCGGCCGGATACACGCCATCACTGCGATTCTCAACGGCACGACGAACTTCATCCTCACGCGGATGGCGCGCGACGGGTGGTCGTTCGATGAGGCCCTATCAGCCGCGCGGCAGCGTGGGTTTGCGGAATCCGATCCCGCCGATGACATTGAGGGACACGACGCCGCGGCCAAGCTCGCCATCCTGTCCATGGTCGCGTTTGACGCAACCCTCACCGCGCGCGACGTCTACCGTGAAGGAATCGCCCGCATTACCGCCAGGGACTTCGCTTATGCCAGGGAGTTGGGGTTCACCATCAAACTGCTCGCGATCGCCCGCGATCGGGATGACGAAGTCGAGGCCCGGGTGCATCCGGCGTTGATCCAGCAGGACCATCCGCTGGCGATGGTTCCGGATGAATACAACGCCGTGTTGGTAGAAGGCAGGGAGCTGGGCCCCGTGGTGTTCAGCGGCCGTGGTGCGGGTGGTCCACCCACGGCCGTCGCTGTAGTGGGCGATGTCATCGATATTGCAAGAAACATACGGTCCGGCGTGCCAGAACGCACCGCCGTCCTGGCTCCCAGGCGCGTGCGTCCTATCGACCAGACGCTACTGCCGTTTTATCTGAACCTCCAGGTGACCGACCGGCCAGGCGTCTTTGCGAGGGTGGCGGGTGTATTTGGCGATGCGCAGGTCAGCATTGCGTCGATCGTGCAAAAAAGCCGCGGCGAAGTTGCGGACGTCGTGATGGTCACACATGATGCCCCCGGATATTCGGTGCAGCAAGTCCTCGAACGGCTGCGGGGGCTGGAGGCCGTGAAAGCCGTGAACAACGTGATCCGCGTCGAGGCAAAGATCTGAAGACGCGTAACCGCTATCGGCCGAACAGGCCAATCAAACCGATAATAATAAGGTAGAAGGCGACGATGTAGTTCAGGAGCCGGGGCATGATCAGAATGAGGATCCCGGCGATGAGAGCCACGAGCGGCGATAGTGATGCGGTCGTAATCGTCATCGACGAACCTCCACTGAGAATTTTTGACGGGGCCCGGCAACACCGGGCCCCGTCCGCTGGATCTTAGACCATCTTTCCGGTCACGAGCATGTCGAGCTGGCGCTCGATCTCTTCCCGTGTCTGGCCATACTTCTCCTGGATCTTGCCCACCAGCAACTCGAAGTTGCCTGAGACCTCATCCAATTCGTTGTCGGTCAATTGGCCCCACTTGGATTTCACAGAGCCGCGAAGCTGATGCCACTTTCCCTCAAACTCGTCTCTATTCATCTCTTCACCTCCAGGGCGTGATTACCCCACGACCATTTCCCCCACGGGGCAGCTGGGCAAACCCAGCTGGGTAAACTTAACCTAAGACTGACCTCGACGGAGGAGACACGCGTGAAAGCAACAATGATCGTGGGTATTGCCCTCATGGTTCTCGGCATCGTCGCTCTAGGGCTGGGCGGGTTCACTTACACCGAGAAAGAGAGCGTCGTTCAGCTGGGACCGCTCGAAGTGACTGCGCAGGAAAAGAAGAAGTTTCCGATCTCTCCGGCCGCTGCCGGCGTGATGATCGCCGGAGGTCTTGTGCTTGCCGTCGTCGGCGCCAGCCGACGGTAGGTCATGCGGTGCGGCTGAGCGGCGGGACTTCCTGAATGCCCGGGTCGCGGGTAATTCTTAGGAACGCGTCGACTAGCTTTGGGTCAAACTGCAGCTCCCGCTGCCGCTCGATTTCAGCGAGGGTTTCTTCTAGGGACAGTGCTTTGCGGTAGATCCGGTCGTTCGTTAGCGCATCAAAAACATCGGCAAGAGCGACGATCCGTCCGGACAGCGGAATCGTCTCCCCCGCCAGTCCGGCGTACCCGTTACCATCCCAGTGCTCGTGGTGCGTCAGCGCAATCTCCTCCGCCATCTGCAAGAGCGGTGACCGGCTTCCCGAGAGAATCTTCGCGCCGATCGTCGTGTGTGTCTTCATGACCTCGAACTCTTCGGGGGTCAGCTTGCTTGGTTTTCGCAGGATAGCATCGGGGATGCCGATCTTGCCGACGTCGTGGAGTGGCGCGGCGCGGCGAATTAGTTCGACCCGGTCCGGCGGGAGCCCCACCGCCTTCGCGAGCATGGCCGATCTTACTCCCACCCGCTGCGTGTGCTGGCCCGTTTCATCGTCTCGAAACTCCGCTGCGAGCGCCAGCCGCTCCAAGGCTTCGAGTTGGGCCTGCTCAAGATCCGCGGTACGCTCGCGTACCTTGTCCTCTAGGACTTCCTTCTGGTTCTGAACCTCCTTGTAGAGAAACCGTGTCTGAAGCAGGTTGCGGATTCGCAGGCGCACTTCGGCGTGGTCGAGGGGTTTGGTCAGGAAATCCACGGCGCCCATCGACAGCGCCTGCAGTTTTGTCTCCGTTGCGACGTCGGCCGTCAGCACCAGAATGGGGAGGTATTCGCCCTCACGGATGCGTGGTCGTAGTTGATTCATTACCGCGAAACCGTCCAGATGTGGCATGTGGAGATCCAGCAGGATAAGATCGGGCTGGAATTCGGTATAGAGGGGCAGCGCCTGGCGCGGATCCGTCGCGCTTTTTAGGGACGCAAAACCTTCCTGCTGGAGCAGACGCTCCAGGAGGCGGACGTTAGCCGGCTCGTCATCGATGATGAGGATTTTCGCGTGCTCTGGTAGTTTCACGCCGCCACAATCTCGTCGAGGAGCGAGAACAGCGCCTTGACGTCAAATGGTTTGGTTAAATACGCTCTCGCCCCCGAATTCAAAAGGCGGTCAATTTCGCCTGGGGTGGCGGTCGCGGTGAGCATGACCACCGGGATATCGCCGGTGGCGGCATCATCGCGCAGCGTGCGGAGGATCTGATCCCCCCTGACGTCTGGCAGATCCAAGTCCAGCAGGATCAAGTCGGGACGGTGCTGACGCGCCAAGTCGAGGCCCAACCGTCCCTGCATCGCCGTGAGCAGCCGCACGTCCGGCCGGCGCGCCATGACGCGCTCCAACAACTTGAGGTTGGAGAGATTGTCCTCGATGTAGAGAACCGTTCTCGCAGCTCTCGCAATGGCCGTGGGGCCAACTGCAGCGGCCGCGGGTGCTCGCGCATCGGCCGCCGGTGCAACGTCCCGCGCAACTGGTAGCTCGATCCAGAACGTACTTCCTCGGCCGACCATGCTCTCCACCCCCATGACGCCTTGCATCGCTTCCGTCAAAGTCTTGGAGAGCGCAAGTCCCAGGCCCGTGCCTTCAATCCCTAGCTGCCCGGCACCCAGGCGTTCAAAAGGTGTGAACAATTTACGGAGGGATTCTGGAGAGATACCCGGACCGGTGTCCGTCACGCCGAGGCGCAACCGATCCTGCGGCCGGGACGTGCAGGAGAGCGTGACGCGCCCACCTTCGGAGTTGAACTTTACCGCATTGGAGAGCAAATTCAACAGGACCTGTTTCAAGCGCTGGCGGTCAGCCATGACGATCTGACTGTCTACACCCGTCTGTAGGTCCAGTACGATCCGGCGCTGGGCGGCCGAAGGGCGGATGAGGTCTTGGCACTCCTCGACGATCTCCTGAAGGGCGACAGGCTCGATGGAAAGGGAGAGCCGGCCCGCTTCGATCCGGGCAATGTCCAGAATCTCGTTGATCAGGTTGAGCAGATGCCGGCCGGCCCTGAGAATATGGTCCACGCTTTCATGCTGCTCGGGCGTGGCCGCGTCCATCTCCATGAGCTGCCCGAAACCAATGATGGCGTTGAGCGGCGTGCGCAACTCGTGGCTCATCCGCGAGAGGAACTCGCTCTTCGCTCGATTCGCCGCTTCGGCCGCCTCTCGTGCCAGCCGATCGGATTCGGCCCGTTTTCGCTCTGTCACGTCCGCAATGACGCTCATGATGCCGGCGATCTCACCCGCAGAGTCGCGCAGGGGAGCCGTCGACATGCTGATGTCGATAGGAGAACCGTCTTTCTTGCGGCGGCGAAGCTCCAAGTCACTGAGACTGTCTCCCTTGAGAATCGCAGCGAGGATCTTGTGGAACTCCACTTCATGCTCCTGCCCGACCCAGGGCACCCGGTGGCCCAGTGCTTCCTGCTCGCTCCAGCCAAAGATACGTTCCGCAGCGGGGTTCCACATTTTCACGTATCCTTGGGTGTCCGTAGCGACGACCGCCACAGGGGAAGCCTGAATGATAGCCTTTAGCGTCCCGCTGATATCTCCGAGCCGCGCGGCAGCGTCGCGCCGCTCGCTTTCCTGGCGCTGTAGCGACTCGGCCATCTGGTCGAACGCCTGGGCCAGCTGGCTTAGCTCACCCTCGCGGTGAGGCAATCCGGTGCGTGCGCTGAGATCGCCGGAACTGAGCCGCCCGGCGGCGCGCAACAGCGCGTCCACGGGACGCAGGATGAGCCCGCTTGCCGCACTCCAGGTGATGGACACCATCGCCACGGCGACGAGTCCGAACGCGATCCCGAACTGAAGAAGCTGGCGGGTCGCCGGCCCGAACGCAACCGCGGTCGGGATTCCGACGCTAACATAAATCGCCCCGGCCCCCGATGGGCTCGGTAGTGTCGCGAAGCCGTACAGTCTGCGCACTCCGTCTAGCCCGGCTGTCTGGGCTGTGCCCTCGCCCTTTGTCGATAGGAGCGCCTTGAAAATCGGCGATTCGTCGACCGTCTTACCAACCCACTGCTGGGCGTCGGGAAAGGCTGCCAGGACCGTGGCGTAGGCGTCGATCACCGTCACCGTCGAACCGTTCGGAAGGTCGGTCTTGGTGAGTGATTCACTGATCTGGCCCAGGTCCAGGGCGGCGAAGGCGACGGCCACGATCCGGCCTGACTGGTCGAGCACGGGATAGCCCGCATTGATCGTGGGCAGGTGGGTAATGCGACCGATCTGAAAGTCTCCGACCGCGAATTTGCGGCTTTCCATCGTACGGATGAAGTACGCGCGATCTGCGTTGTTGACCGGGCCCTCTAGCGGGAGCGCGCTGCAGAAGATGTTGCCGTCAGGGGTGGCCACTCCGATGTTCGCAAAAATCGGGCTGAGCAGCTTGGCGGCAAGGGCACTGCAAATCTTGCCGTCGAGCGACCGGACCTGGGGGTGCAGGGCCATCGCGGTGAGAAACTGGCGTGTGCTCTCAATCAATTGATCCTGATCGGCCGCGACGGCCCGGGCGACGCGCAGGGCGTTTCCGTATGCGTCACCGGTCGTTTCCCGGCGCTGCTCAATGAAGTTGAACAAGACGAACAGCAGCGCCGGCACAGCTGCGGCCATCACCAGCAGCGCCAGCCGGACCCGAAGACTAGACATCAGCGTTTCGCAGGTTTCTCACGCAACATTGATATCTATCCAGGCATTCTTGCGATCAAGTTGCACGTGACTTGACTAAATCTGCTCGTGCTATGCCCATCCACGAAGATTTCCAGTCTCAACTTACCCCTACCCGACTCGCCTGAGGAGGGAAGCTTCTTCGCTGAGGAGCGGTCGGATGATTTGCATGAACGCGTCTACCATCTCCGGGTCAAAGTGACGCCCCCGTTGGAGTTCAATCTCGGCAAGCGCTTCTTCCAGAGGCATCGCCTTCCGGTAGACCCGGTCATTTGTCAGGGCGTCGAACACATCCGCGAGCGCGACGATGCGGCCCGAGAGGGGGATTCTCTCACCGGCCAGCCCCGCATACCCGGTGCCATCCCAGCGCTCATGGTGTGTGAGGGCGATTTCTTCCGCCTTTTGAAGGATGGGGAACCGGCTCCCCGAGAGAATTTGTGCACCGATCGTCGTATGCGTCTTCATGATCTCAAACTCTTGGGCCGTGAGTTTCCCCGGCTTGCGCAGGATCTCGTCGGGGATACCGAGCTTGCCCATGTCGTGGAGCGGAGCGCCCCCCTGGATCAGCTTGACCTGCTCGCTGGGGAGGTCGAGCGCCCGTGCCAGAATGGCCGCGGTTCGTCCTACTCGCTGCGTATGCTGGCCGGTCTCGTCGTCACGGAACTCCGCGGCCAGCGCCAGCCGCTCTAGGATCTCGAGCTGGGCTTCCTCGAGGTCCGCGGTGCGCGTTTTGACCCTATGCTCCAGGATCTCCGTTCGCAGATCTTTCACGGCGCTCCCTAGCAAAAGAGATTAGGGTTACTTGCTATGAACTTGCATATAACTTGCTACGAACTTGCCCGTGCCAGGCGTCTTGTTCAGGATTTCCAGTCCCATTTAACCCTTGAGGTGTCTTTTAGAAGCAAGGCCGGTGCCGCCGACGAGGAAAGGGTTAGGATAGCACCGTGAGAGCACGCGAGTATTTCTCGATCGGAATCCTTCGTCCGGGCAAACTGAACGCCATCACGGACGTGGCCGGCGTACGCATCGGTCACTCATCCCTGCAGTCAGGTTCGCTCCCGTCACGGCGTCGACGTTCGAAGCGAGCCAGGGTAGTGTAATCTGAGGTCTATGACGATCTGCTGCTGGCCAATGTGGACGATGTCGCTGGTGGCGCCCACCGGTGCTGCCGCGGAGCGGCTGGCGGCGCACAGAGGCCGAGCAAGGTCGAGGCCGGGGGAATTTTGCTTGGTGCCGGGTTATGTGAAACCCTGATCGGATGGCTCGCGTATAGATCGAATGGGACTCGCAGATTCCGGCATGACACCGATCAAGCGGCTCGCGCTCATTGCCAGTCTATCAGCTGTGCTGTCCGTGACGGTGGTGCCATCAGCCGCTCGGGCAGATGGCATCCAACTCTCGACAACCGTGGTACGACAAGGAGAAGCGGTCGAGGTGACGGTATCGACCGCTGAAGTCGGCCGGGACGCGGTCGTAAGGTTTGCTGGGAAAGTGTGGCCACTGTTCTCCATTGGATCGGGCAGGCTCCGCACATACGTTGGGACGGATCCTTTCACCACGGCCGGCGCGCGCCGCATCACTGTCGAATCGCCCAATGGCGCCGTACTGTTTGCTCGGACCTTGACAGTCCGGAAGGTGTCGTTCCCGACACGCCGCCTCCGCTTCGATCCTGACAAGATCGCGCTCCTCGACCCGAAACTGCTGGCGATTGAGCGCCAAAAAGTGGGCGCGGCCCTTCGCTCTCTATCTCTTGACCAATACTGGGAATATCCATTCATCGTCCCGGTGAAAGGGCGGCGGACATCTCCGTACGGCGTGATCAGCGTCTATCAGGGAAAGCCGCGGGGCTGGCACCGTGGCACCGACTTCGCCGCGCCGGTTGGGACGCCGGTGTACGCGACCAACCACGGGATCGTGCGACTCGCCGAGTCGCTGCCCGTCAGTGGAAATGCCGTGTTCATTGACCACGGGCTAGGCATTGTAACCTCTTATCTCCACATGTCCGCGCTGCACGTGCGCACCGGTCAGCAGGTCAGGAAGGGCACGCTGATCGGGGCCGTGGGCAGCACAGGTCTGGCGACCGGGCCGCATCTCCACTGGGCGTTGCGGACCAATGGATCACTGGTCGATCCGCTTCCATGGGCCGAGGATCCCCCGGGGCGATGAAGATGCCGCGCTGGCGCCTGCAGAGTAGCCTCATCCTGACCGCCACGGCCATGTTCGCGGTGCTGATGCTCCTGACCGCGATTACATACCGGGACACGATCACGCGTGAACGCATCGCGGAAGTTGAGAACGCCGTCGCCATTGCGCGGGTTTCGGCCACATTGATTGAATCGTTCATCCAAGATGTCGAGGGAACCACACTGGCCATGGCGCTGGCCATCGGCTCCCGCCCGGATCCCATTACTCAGGACACCACGGGGTCGTATCTCTCCACGACGATCCAGCATTATCCGGAACTCCGTAGCCTCTTCGTGACGGATCTCGCCGGAAAAGTCATCGCGGCTCAACGGGCCGAGGGATTGGGAATCGATCTCTCCAGGCGCTCATACGTTCAGGCGCTGCGCTCCGGGCGAGACACAGTATGGAGCGATGGCGTGATAGGGTTGCAGTCCGGCGAGGTCACCGTGGCCTTCGGCCGCGTCATCAAGGGACCTGGCGGAACACGGCGAGGGTACCTGCTGGCCGCGTTCTATCCGAGGCGTCTGATCGGCGCGCTGCCCCCGAACCTTCCGTCCGACGCCCGCGTAACGCTCATTGATCGCCGCGGGATTGTGCTCCACACGACATATGCAGGCATCACTCGTGGACAACGCGATGTGGGCGCCAGTCCGTTTGTCCGCAGTGCGCTCGGAGGTCAAGTCGTTCCGGTGGCAGGCCAGGCATCGCTCTTCGGCGTTGAAGGCCGGTATGGCGCATTTGTCCCCATTCCCTCCACTGGTTGGGTCTTCGGTTTCACACGGCCGCTCGCTCCGCTCGAGCAACGGCTGCGCAACCTCGCCCTCCGCCAGGTGGCGGTGATTACGATCGCGGTCCTGGCGGCCATTCTCGTCTTCATGATGATTGCCCGCCGGCTGATTCGTCCCCTGGGGCGGCTCGCGGAAACCGCGCTGGCGATTGGGCGCGGGGAGCGGCCGACATTGGTCACAGTTGAAGGGCCGGCCGAGATCACCGATTTGTCCACGGGCATGGGGGCCATGAGCCGGGCCGTAGCACACCGTGAGGACGCATTACACTTTCTCGCAGAAGCGAGTAAAGAGTTGAGCCGTTCGCTCGATTACGAGGCGACGCTCTGCAACGTGGCGCGCCTCGCGGTTCCGCGGATCGCGGATTGGTGCGTCGTGGATATTGCCGCGGAGGAAGGCGAGGTGCGCCGGCTGGCCGTGCAACATGTGGATCCGGCGAAAGTCGAACTGGCACATGATGTCCAGCGGCGCTACCCGACGGACCCGAACTCGCCGACCGGCGTGCCGAACGTATTGCGCACCGGCCGGTCTGAGCTGTATGCGGAGATCACCGACACGATGCTCGAGCAGGCGGCACAAGATGAAGAGCACTTGAAAATCCTTCGAACGATCGGTCTTAGATCCGCGATGATCGTGCCGCTTCCCGGTAGAGACCGTACACTGGGCGCGATTACCTTTGTCAACACGGAGTCCGGTCGCCGATTCGGCGAGGCCGACCTGCAGATGGCGGAAGACCTCGCGCGGCGGGCAGGGATGGCGATCGAGAACGCCAGACTGTACATGCGCGAGCGAGGTATCGCGGAAACCCTGCAGCGCAGCCTGCTGCGCAAGAACCTACCGGAGAT